>JACCDN010743418.1_pt1 | contig 38652 bp, 40 predicted proteins | sample 7441691 | NCBI WGS metagenome assembly JACCDN01 (sample SAMN15323439, study PRJNA562643) | freshwater metagenome | isolation source: river surface water | place: USA:Blue River Watershed | collected 2017-08-16 | reverse complement strand
GAAGCTAAAATACAAAGCAACATACAAACATGCCAGAAAACCCAATATTTCAAAGATGCTACTGGGCGATAATTTAAATTTAAAATAGCTTAACGTGCTTTATTTTCCGAATTCTACGTTGACCCCAAATAAAATCACAAATCACACAGTAATTTTAAACTTGGTATTATTGGTATATTTGACTTCGGCTTTTGGTTGAATATATCCATATTTTACTTCGTCAGAATTTAGTTTTGTGTCAAGATTGGCAGCCAAATCTTTATTAAAGATTGCGGCTGTTTTTATTATCTCATCTACCTTCTGTTTTATTTCGCGCTTATCAGCTAGTTCTACCAGCTCTTTCTTTAGGATTTTTAACTGTTTTATAACGTCTTCTTCTGTTGATAATATTAGGTCTTTTGTAAGGATCTTTTTTACTGCCTCGGCTCGAAAACCAATCTCTATCTGATTTCTGACCTCCTCAATTCCAGATAATTTTTCTAAATCATTGAAGTCGGTTGGCATTTCATCTTTGTGAGCAATTGAGAACCCCGGTAAAATTACCTTGGCCCCATATTTTTGGGCAGCTTCTTCAGCCTTCTCTCTTCCAATATTTTTTTCTTGCCACAAATCATTATCCGCGAGAATACAAAATTCTTTATTTGGAAATTTTTTAGATAAAGAGGACAACACCCCCTCAATATTTGAGGCATTAAAAAACACTACAACACTTCTGTTTGTTGCTTTATTAATACTTGCCGCGGTGGCAAATCCTTCAGCTAATAAAATTTTATCTTCGTCTTCAAATGGTTTGGTTTGAGACGAATTTCTTAAAATAAAAAAGTTCTCTCTTTTTTTTCCACCAGTTAGAAATTTTTTTGAAGAATCTCTGGAAATATACTGCAACGACCAAATTTTTCCATTAACATCATTCACCGGAACAACAAGCATTCCATCTTTTGAAAACCTAACATTGGGAAAGACAATATCTTCCAAACCCTTCTTCACCAGATAATCTGATTTTCCTATTTGCGAATAAGAATAAAAAAGTTTTGTCGCTTTATCCGCCACCGACAATTCTCTTTCTTGCTTTTCCTTCTCACTTTTCTCGTTTTTAATTTTAGTTTCTTTTTCTAGCTGCTCCAAAGAAACCTCCCTCGACACCTCAAAACCCTCCTGATTCTCAATTTTATTTTTACCCCATTTTATAACCTCATTAGTTCTATAATCACTAAGATAGCCAGCGGCACCATACCATACCAACTCACAACTATCTGATTTTCCAAATCTTATCTTTTTTCCATTATTTGAGAAAGCCTTTGTTAAAGCTTCATCCATGCCACTTAAAATATCAGCTCGCACTCGAATATCTTGATGAAATTCCAGCGCCGCAGCTTTAAATCTTTCCATAACTAAACTATCGGCAATATTCCTTACCTTTATTTGCGTCACAGATTTCTGTTTTTCTGGTCGCGGATCATATTTTTTTTCCACCGCTTTAACTATCAAACCTTCTAATGAATCGATCTTTAATCCCCTTTCCATCATTTGTTTAACTGCAACGAGTGATTTTACTACCCTTTCCACTCCATCATTCTTGATATTTTTTCTCAATCGGTTTACTAGATTTGTATTTTGGTGATTAAATTCCTTTTCCAAAAAAATCCTTACCTCCAATACACCAATTTCTTCCTCGATTCTCCCGGCTAAATTTGCCTTATAATTATAAGCATTAAAATCTTTAGCATTCCCCTTGGCCAATTTTGATTGATACCAGTCGTTATCATTTTTCATGTGTTCTACTCGCTCTTCTACATTTTTAATTACTCTTTTTTGATCTCTTCTTGCCACAATAGTCCTTTTTATGCCCACCATCTCTAAATATTCAGAGTATTTTTGCATCATCACAAATAGATCATCTTTGCTGAATCTCAAATTCTCACCAAGATTATTCCTTTTCTTAACTACAACGTGAAAATGATCGTTCTTGGTGTCAAAATGCCCTGCCCACAAATAATTGAAGCCCTTACTTTTTAAAACATCCTCTAAGAAAAGTTTAGTAGCTGCGGTCGCTTTCTGCTTGTCAACCTTCTCTCCCACTGATAAAATAATGTGGCTGCTGTTGGCATTTCCCTCACCTTCCGCCCTCTCCCACTCCCCAGACAAAGATTTAACATCAGCAACATTATTAATTATTTGATGATTTTGATCATATAAATATCCATAAAGTCTCTCTTCCAAAGAAAATTTGGATTCCACTCCAATCATTTTTCCAACGTAAAGAATTTGAGCTTCCAATCTTTTTCTGTCTCGAGGAGCCTTTGCGACCGGAAGAACTTTTATTACCAATCTTTTGTCCGCAGATTTTGTTTCTTTTTGAACGATAAACGATTCCCCACTTTCCCCAATATCTCCTAAATCATCCTGCGCTTCATTATCATGATCTATTTCAAGATCCCTTTCTAAATCTTTTACATATTTTTCTTTATCAAATCTGCGCGCAAAAGTAACTTGACCAATTACATCGGGAATTTTCTTAATTATAGCCTTCTTTTCTTTCTTTTCTTCTTCCTCAAGTAGGAAAAATCTTTTTTTACTCACCATATCTTTTTGATATTTAAAAAATATTGATTTGATATTTTAATAATATTTAAGAAATATTATTTGATACCATAAATTTCCTCTAGCATCTTCTTTATTTTATCCAAAACATCACTTACTCTTACCAAATCTTTCTTCAATGATTCCATTTGAATCTCTTTAAGTTTGTCGATCACAAACAAGTCTTCGATAGATTTAAAATCACCCATTCCCTTCAGGTGCTCCAAATTCAAAAAGTGGGCAATTTGGTTAACGTTCGTGCCAATTTTGTTTAGAGCTAAATTAATATCAGAAAATATTTCGCGATCTTTATCGCCAGAAATTACCATCATATTTTGATCGAGGTGCTCGATAATCTCCCGGATAAATCGAGAGTCAGTTTTTATTCCTGCAGCCGTTTTTAAATCATCTAATTTTGCTCTTTGGGTAGAATCTAATCTGGTTTGTACCAAGTCCTTTTTTGCCATGAATTAAGCTGATAAAGATTATCAAATAACCGAGATCACTACGTGATTTCGCAAACTTTTTTTGAAGAAAAAACAAACAAAATTTTTAGTAGAAAAATTTTCAGGGTAAATTGTATTACAATTTGCTATCCTGCCAACACCTTTAATTTAAAATTATTTTATAAATCTAAATAATAATGTTTTAAACTCTATATATTTGTTGTTATAATTCGATGACAAAGAATATATAAATTTTTTGAAGAAATTCTTCTTGAAAATGCTAGTAATCGAACTAAATTTTATTGGTCGGGTGTTGCTCCGAATACAACACCTTTCAAAAGGAAATAGGATGTCAACACGCTGGGTTTGCGTGGTGGTGGCTCCCGACATTTTGAATTACCCCCCAACAAATCCCGCATTCAGAATTTGGTTTGCAGCGTCAAAGGCGCGCTTAAAATTCTTTTCCTCGACATCTTGGCGCTTAATCCAATTTCTTATATAGCCGCGAGAATATTCAAGATTTTCAAATTGTCCAAGAGAACAAGAAACAAGATAAGCCGCTGTTTCTGCTTCAAACTCCTTAATTGATTGATCTAATTCTTTTCCATCAACTATTTTGTCGCTGTCGCCATGAAGCAAGCAATGTGCCACTTCATGAAAGAAAGTTTGATCTGGGTCTGGGCTTAAAGGATTAACAGCAATAATTTTTAGTTTTGTTTTTGCATATCCAAGACAATTACCATCAAAATGCTTAAATTGTTCTTGTTCAATTTTTAAGTTTTGAAGTACTTTCTGAAGATCAAAATTTGGAATTAGAGAAATCTCAAATTCTTTTCCTTCGGTTTGAGACAACCCAAACCAATAAGGTTTTAAAATAAACCCGGTTAGAAGTGCTTTTTCTTCTTCATCTTTTTCATCACTTTTACTTTTTGCTTTTACTGGTATAAAAAGTTTAATTGCCTTACTACCTTTCTTAACTTGTCTTCCTAAAGCAAGCCAACCTTTATAAGTGTTAATCGGCTCAGGAATAACAAGTTGAGATTCTGCCAAAATTCTATTATTCCAACTAAACTCGCGGAACAGACTAAAAGCCTCATGAATTCTTGAAGGCTTTTCATAAACTTCTGAAAGATATTCTTTAAAACTAATTTTTATTTCTTTGCTCATTTGATTTGAAGTTGATTGATTAATATTAAAACAAAAACGCTTGAACGCGCCTTGCTTAACATCTGTCTTAAATCAACAAAATCGCGGCGGCGATTTTCAGAATCACCGCAGGGGAAGGTGGAGAAAATCCGAGCCTCGGTTCTTGAATGACTGGCAAATATTAGTTAGAAATTTTCTTCGACTAAAAATAAAAAAATTAAAATTTGTAATTTAGATTTGGCTGGAATGAAAGAATGGTGCGGGCGCAGGATTTTACTACCTTGATTCTGAAAATTGGCGCCGCTATTTCAAAAATAAGATTCTTTTCGTCTTCTATTGTTTAGAACCTTCTGGATTTAGGAAAATTAACTGTTCAACATCTTATAAAACACACCCCTCTTCACATCCATAACCTTCAAAATATCTTTAAGTTTGTTGCTCGGATCTAAATGAAGTTGTTTGGCCATTCTGATTTTTTCTGGAGTTATGAAAGTAGGCCTGCCACCTCTAACTCCTCTGGCTCTTGCCGCTTTCAATCCAGCATTTGTTCTCTCGCGGATTAGCTCTTTTTCAAATTCAGCAAGGGCAGCGAAAATATGGAAAATAAGCTTCCCGCCAGCATTAGAAGTATCAATATCATGACCAGTGAGAGTTTTAAAACTAATACCTTTTTGATTTAGTTCACTAATAATATTAATAAGGTCAGAGATACTTCTACCAAGCCTATCTAGCTTCCAGACAACAATCACATCTCCCTCCCTCGCATATTCTATGGCTGCTTTTAGACCAGATCTTTCTGATTTAGATAAAGAGCCACTAATTTTATCTTCAAATATTTTATCACAGCCATATTTTTCCAACTCATCTCTTTGAAGATTGAGATTTTGATCTGTCGTTGAAACTCTAATATAGCCAATTTTCATAATTAAATTAAAAAGTGTTCATAAAATATGAGCTATTTGTAATTTATAAACTTTGAATTGTAAACGACTTTAAGAAATACTTTTTGGAGAAATAAGGAAATTTTTCTGATATTAATTTTTATTCCTTAAAACGATCGTTTTATGAACTTTATAAATTATCAACATTTACACTCTTGACAATAGTGACAATAATAATAACTTCCTACAACATCTCCAAGAAACTTAGTTTTTGGGAGATGGCTGGTTAAAAACCAAGAAATAACATTCAGCAAGAAGTAAGTTAAAAAGGGGTAATATGAGAGAAAATTCAACAAGAGTAACAATTGAAATTTCAGAAAATCAGAAAAATCAATTAAAGGTTTTGGCAGCTTTAAATAAAATGACCCTAAAAGATTTGATTATTGATAGAACCATTGGCGCAGAACCCAATGAGGAAACCATTAAATCTTTTAATGATTATAAAAATAATGTGGGGCTAACAAAACATGCTAATTTTGATGATTTATGGAATGACATCAATAAATAATTAAACATGTTAACCATTATCAAGACGACATCCTTTAAGAAAGATTTTAAAAGAATGTCAAAACAACATAGAAATCTTGAAATACTCAAAGAAATAATATTTCAGCTATCCAGATCAAATACTTTAGATTTAAAATATAAAGATCACCCACTTTCAGGAAACTATAAAAATAAGCGAGAATGTCACATTAATCCTGATTGGCTATTAATTTACGAGATCAATAATAATGAGCTTGTTCTTTATAGAACCGGTTCTCATTCAGATCTTTTTAAGAAATAATAAAAATTGATCTGTTAGAAGTCATTAAACGAGGGTAATGAAAAAAATCTATCTATCTTTCTCTCCCTCTTCGCTAAAGTCATTATAGTGGAACACTTCTGCCACAACAATTCCAATAGCCATTCCTAATACAAGCGATGTAAATTCTGCCCTAGCCGGCTCGGGACGAATCATTAGAGAAAGAGATAATCCAATAATTAGCAGGTAGCGCATTAATAATCGCTCCCCACTTCTCCAGTATAAGGATTAACATTCCCATGATAACTATAATTATTGGTTCTTGTGTTATCTGGAGACGTTCTATAATGGGGCTGGACATAAGTGCCATTTTGTCTATAATAACCATTTACCTGAACATCTCTGGCCATTAACTCCAGTGGTAATAATGTTGCTAAAAATAGAGCTAATATAATAAAAATTTTCATAATAATTTAGTTAAGGATGATTACATTGCGGATAATAAGGAGAACATTTATTTGACAGTGAAGAGCCATCACAACACTGACAACCACAGACTCCTCCATGATGAGAGCAACACCCCTGTCTAGCAAAACTCAAAGAAGACCATAAAATACAAACTAATGTGAAAAACAATAAAACAAATTTCATAACTACTCTTAATTAACAGATTCAATAATAAATTTTCTTAATCTATCTAGCTCTTCAACATCCTTACCCTTAATAAAATAATCATCTGCCCCTAGCTCTCTGGCCTCTATTTCAATATTTTTATCTTCATGAGAGGTAAGTACAGCAACTATCATTCTCGGATTGATTGCTTTTATTTTTTTTATCATGTCAAAACCACTCACCTCATACATCGAGAGATCTACTAGTGCCAACGCCACTTGATCTGTTTTTATAGAATTTAAGTATTCTTCAGCGGCCTTTGCTTTTGTAAAGGTAATAATTTTTACTCCTGAATTTCTAATCTGATCAGAAATTATTTTGGTAAAAATCTTAGCCTGAAATTCTTCATCCTCAATATATACTAGAAATTTTTTCATCACAAACCCCTCAAAATATTTAGCAGAAAACTTCCCCAAATTCCAACATTGGCCAAAACGACTAATCTTAGCAATTTATCTAACTTGGGATTATCTTTTAGAACCTCCACCATTCTGCCTTTGATTGACATTCCAACCTGCTGCCAAGCTTTCTTGCTATCATAAATATTTTCGAGCTCTTTCTTGAGTCTTTTTTTATTGTTAGTCATTTGAGAATTTTTTGTTTATTAAACAATCTGCCGCCAAACCAATAAGGTATTTTTTCTTCAAAGATTTAATAAATTTTTTCTTTTCCTCATCGGTTTTAAGAGCTTCAAAAACCGACAAAAGATCAAAAACTTCCTGAGCGATTTCCAAGACTATCGCTCGCCCTAATTCATTATGGAAACTCGCAACCTCAACAGATTCAACCATGATTGCCTTGGTATTTTCATTAAAAAAATTGGAAGGCTTATCATCAAATATTTCATCAATTGTTATGTTCAGGTAATTAGCTATTCTGAGTAAAGCCTCTTTAGGAAGATTTGTTTTACCCTTCTCAAAACTGGAAATTTCCTGCGGGCTCTTACCAACAAGATCTGCCAGCACATATTGCTTTACTCCTTTCTCTTTTCTGATTCTCTTTAAAAAATTCTGCACTAATAAATCCCTTATTCCAAACTATTTATATATAGTTTTTTAACTGTCGAAATGACACTCTGAACAATTGATAATAGTTTTTTTTCTTCGTCAACAGTATAAACAAATTCTCTCAAAATCCAATCTCTCACAAATTTATTTGGGACGTAAAATTCAACAATATTATCTTCTATGTTGCTGATTTTTAAGTATATTAACCACTTTTCCCAATCATCTTTATCAAACCCTTTTTCAATAGCTTTTCTTATTTTCTCCCATCTTTCATCATTAGAAAAATCAACTTTTTCTTTCTCTATTTTTATTTCAGAACTGCTTGAATTAACTTTTACTTCGTTATTTTTTCTATTTTTAGGCTTCCAGCCCTCATTTATTGCTGCCTTGGTATAAGCAACCGGATTACATTCTTGCCCAGAATTTATTTTCTCTTCTGCAGCCTCTAAACTCAGCAAAATATTTTCAGCATCTTTATTGCTCTTTATTTTTTTCAACTTCTGTTTAATAAAAATATCAGATAATTGAAAAATATCTTTTCTCATTTCTCTCTCCAGCGTTTCAAAATTTATTTTTTCTTCTATCTGCCTTGGATCTCTATCTTTAACAATCTTATTAGCCTTAATAACATCAGAAACAAATTCTTGTGATGGATAAAGCAAATAAACTATATCTAAAATTCGGGTCTTTTTTAATTCATCATAAACAACTTTCTTTCTCTCCCACTTCTCAAAAGCATTACAATTTTTTAACTCAACAAAGCAACTTTCTACCTGCCTGATCATCTGACCCATATTATTATAAACTGCCATTGCTGAGTTGTTTACAATCGTTGTTAATTTAATTGGATAAGGCTTACCAACATCAGCGCCTGTAAAATTGTGTGAAATTCTTCTATAAAGCCAGCGTGACAGATATTTCTTTCTGCTCATCATTTTATCATAATCCAACAATCGATAAGTTCCTTCTTGCATCGATTTTGTAACAAGCGGATGAAGCTGAATTACCAATCTCTCGCCCCCACCACTCTCTTTTGTTTCTTTCGCGACAAAAGGAAACATCGGAGTCGAATAACTAATCTCATTACCTTCGTTGCTTTTAATTTCAATTATCGCTTTATTTCCAACCTCAACCCCGAGCTTAATTTCAGCTATTTTATAACCGTGTCCAAGTCTCAACAACTCTTTTGCAATTTCGTAATAAGTAGTTTTAACAGCAAAATTTCCATCAATTGTAGTTGGACGCTCACGAACCGCTTCCGACATCATTTTTCTAGCTGCAATCTTAATTAAAGCTTCTTCGATTAGCTCTTCGCGTTGTGAGGGATAAAAATCCTTCTTCTTTCCCGTTTTTTTATCTTCGATACCAGCTGGGGTAATAACCAAACTTAATTTTTTTCCACCATACTCAAAATCTCTCTTAACTATTCCAAGAGCCTCGATGTTTTTCGTTTTTTCTCTCTTTACTCCTCCGACCCAAATTCTAGGTGCAATTGACCACAACTCAAAAGTATTTGAATATTTTCCATGCCCCTCTTCAGACAAGTCAGAAAAGAGAGAAAGTTGTTCAGGGAGAGCCTCTAACTCATTTTGTTTAGTTAGATTTTCTTTTGTCATTACAACAATCCCTTTTCTCTTAATTCTCTTTCAAAGCCATCGCGTAATAATTTTTCTTGAGCGGCGGCGATAAAATATGGACCAATTGCCGTAGAAAGTTTACCCTTCTCTTTACCTTCCTTCATTAACTCAATAAGAGCCTCATGAGGATAAATGATAAATCCTTTTTTCTTTCCATCGGTCTTAATAACTTTCTTTTCCTTCTGGGAAAAGCTAGCTTTCTCACCTATTTTATTAAAATCAAAATTAGATAAATTTTGCATTCCGGCATTCTTTTTCATTTTTTTAATATGTTATTAATATTGAAAAGATATTTAAAAGATATTTTTTTAATATCAAACTTTATTTTTCACTCAAAACTTCATCCAACTCTTTCTTAAAAGAAATTAGATTTTCCGCAGCAGAACTATTGGGTTCATATTCAACCACACTTTCTCCCGTTCCAGGCGATTTTGCGAAAGCATCAAATGTTCTGATTGAGGTTTTCATAGTTGTAAAATTTTTCTCATTTTCAACAAACTCTCTCAACTGCTTAAGCCCTCCTTCCTTTGTCAAAGGATGAATTCCACAAAAAACAACACTTCCGAATAACTCCTGATTATGCTGCACCCTAAACTCTTGATTTATTTCATCTAAAATTTTTGCAAATCTTTTAAATCCAGAAAGTTCATAAAATGAGTCGTTCATAGCAGTTAATAAAATATCCGAGCCTGCGGTGGCTATACGATTTATTTCAAGATCAAAACCTCCCTGATCAATAAAAAGCAAACCTTCCTCTTTTTCATTCTGCTGCATTGCGTCAATTAATTCATGAGTAGAATCCACATTTATAATATTTATATTTTTGAATTTTTCTGGCGTTATCTGGTATCTGACAGCAAGACCAGTGCTTAATGACTTGTTTTTGTCAAGGTCTATAACATTCACTTTCTGATATTTTGAATATTCTATAACTAGGTTATGAATGATTGTGGTTTTTCCAACACCGCCTTTGATAGCTGCTACGGTTACTATTCCTCGATAGATTTTATGCTTTTGCATCAATTTAAATAGTTAAAAGATATTTCTATGATAGCTCTTTACTATTTAAAAAATATTAAAAATTAAAAAACAACAAAAAACACACTTTGTTTAAATTTCAAAATGTTTTGTGTGTGTAAAAAGGGTTAAGAAGAGGTTAAAAAGGGTTAGGGTAATTTTGAAGTGGCTTTGAGCCTTTATTCTGAGGTCTTTACAGATTTCTAACTATAAACGATTCCCCACTAAAACGATAAACGATTCCCCACCATTTCGATAAACGATTCCCCACTAAAACGATAAACGATTCCCCACCATCATCATTTTTTAGTTATGATATAAAATATATAATGAGTGCTTTAAAATATTGAATTGGGGCGGATATTAATCTGTTTTTATGATTTTGAACTATAAACGATTCCCCACCATTTCGATAAACGATTCCCCACCGAAAAATAGTTTATGGAGTTAAGATGGGTGGTTTGCTGCTATTTTTGTTTAATTTTATAGAGGTGTGGTCTTCACAATCTTCAAACTCAAACCCAATTTTTTTAAAATACTCTTCTATATCTCGAATTATTCTGGGTTGTGTATTTCTACTGTCTCTTTCGAAGTCGGAAATTGTTTTTCTAGACACCCCAACTCTTTTTGAAAGTTCACCTTGAGATATGTCAGCTAAGGCTCGCGCCGCTTTACATGATTTTGAATTAATTTTGCTTGACATTGTTTCAAAATGTGTTATTTTACTCATATTGAGTAATAATTTTTGTTTTTATGAAAAATATCCAAAACCATATTTCCTCTAATTTAAGAAAAATAAAAGAACTGGAAGTCTTAATTTCTAAAATGAACGACAATCTAGATTATTGGGTAGATAATTTTTTCTCCTTATCGCCCAGTGAGCAAAATAAACTTTTAATCAAGTTAGAAAATTGCTATCTGAATATTCACTCTACTCACGAACTTCTAACTTATAAAGCTTCTAAAATACAGCGCCGAATTTGAGTAATAAGAATCGACGATGGAGATCACCTTATAATAAAATGTTCAAAGAAAAGGCAAAATCAAGTAGTCAAAGAAGAAATTAGTTTTGGTCTGACGGAAGAGGGGGTATAAAGCGAACTCCAGCCCCCTTATTTCTTTCGGTATTTTTTCCCACAAATTCGACACCGTTTTCTTCAAAAAATTTTATTAACTTTTTTAGAGTATTAAGCCCTGCGGTGTCAACAAACTCCTGAGCTACTTCCAGTCGATTAATTGTGGATGTGCTAATTTCTGTTTCTCTGGCCACCGAAGCTTGTGAAATGTTTAAACAAGCTCGAGCTGCTCTAATTTGAAACGAAGTGATCATTTTATATTTTATTTAATATATTGATGATTTAATATTATGAAGGATAAATATATTATCATGGATACATGGTACACTCTGATTGAACTGCTTTCAAGCAACTTAAGAAATAATTTGACTTTTTAAATAAATCAGTTTTTTATCGGAAAAATCAGCTAAATCTAGGTTGATTTATTAAATAAAAACCAATTAGTTAATTTTTATGAAGAAAAATAGTAGGGAACCGTTTATTATATTTTTTAAATCAGTAGTTGCATCAGTGTTTTTCTGTACAGCAGCTTCTGCGGCAGATTTAAATGCAATATTCGGTGAGGTGAACACAACCTTTTCACAAGTTCTAGATTTTGTTTTAGGCCCTCTTTGTTATACTGCTTGCGCGATGGGAGCCGCCAAAATTATTTATGATATAATTATTACAAAAAGATCTGGCTGGCACGAATTAAAGGGTTTTTGCATCGGGGTGGTTTTCATAGGATTTATTCCAACTCTGGTAAAAGCACTTTTAAAATATACGGGGTAAGTAATGAGGCTGAGAGGAGTTATTTTTACAACAATAATTAATCCGATTATGATTTGGGGAGTGAATCAATCATTCGCTTTCTTAACTCTGTTTCTTTTCTTTGCTGTAACAATTTTTATTCGACCAGTCTTCGGCAACGCCACGATGTTTTTTTTCTTGTCATGGATGGTCGTATTTTATCGCTATTCGATGTTGAAAAGCAGACAAGATCCATTCTGGTTTAATGTTTTTCTCATGGCATTGATTTTTGAAAGGCGTGATCCAATCGCTTTTATAAAAAGGCTTCTGATTGGTGATAAAAAAAAGATATATAGATAGGGGCTTTAGATGAAACAATTAGCACATGACGAATTTGACAGCCTTGAAAGCCTCTCTCAAAAAAGAGTGGAGGAAGTAAAAAAAAATCACCCTTATCAGAAGCTTCGCAAAATAATCAAAAGAAGAAGAGCACTTAGGGCAGAAACTCTTGCAAGAAAAACAGAGCGGGAAAAAAAACAAAAAATAAGAGATGAGTCCGAGGCGCGTAAAAAAGAAATAAAGTTAAAAAATAAGCAGGCTAAAAAGGCTTTTAAAGTGGCTCCAAAAATTAGCTACGAAGAGACTCTTGGTGAGATAAAAAAATTGGCGCGGAATGATTATCTAAGGCAGCACCTTTCTTATCTGTCAATTCTTGCGGATCATAAAACAATCATCACGCGAAACAATACCTTGATTCGCGTCTTAAAAATTAATGGTCTCGATTCTTCTAACTTGTCAATCGATGAAGAGCGGGATTTATTCAATATAAGAAATAATTTTTTTAATTCTATCGGAAGTGAGGTTAGAATAACGTTTTATAAAGTTAGAAGACCCCTTTCTGATATTGAAAATGATGAAGCGGAATTTGCTAATAAATATGCGGGGAAAATATCTAAGAATTGGAATGAGCAGTTTAAGGGAAGTTTCGGAAGTAATACTTATTTAGTTGCCAGTAAACAGATTCTATCTCTAACTAAAGATCCCGAAAGATTTAAAGTGAATCTCGCCGCCGCACGTAAAGAGTTTGATTTACAAGTTTCTCAAATCAAATCTCTGCTAACTAAGTATGTTGCTGTAGATGTGGATAATACAAAGAATCACCAATTATTTCGTTTTTTTAGCTACTTGATCAATTGTTATGAATTTAATTCAAAAAGTGAAACGGCTCTTTTTAACAATTTTTCTTTAAGTGATATTTCTTTCGATTATCGCAGCGGCTTAATATCCATAAGCAATGACCGCGTAAAGAAGCTATCAAAAATAATAGGAGTAAGAGTAGGTCTTCAAGATAGAAATTTAGCGAAGATTCTCAATTCTCTTAATTATGAATTTACAACTATTGAGCAGCTAAAGAATCATAACAAACAGCAAAATATTAAATTTCTGACAGATTTGATTAAGTCGCAAGAGCAACTACCCTCAATTTTGATAAACAATTCCGGTTTGGATGAAATTAAAGAGGTTCTCGATTTAGTTCAGGGAGATAAAACTAAGCTGATTGATTATTCTTTTTATATCCGAGTTTTCGCTGACAATGAAGATGATCTAATAACTGCCGTTGCCGAAATTCAAAATACTCTTTCAAACGAAGGTATTATTTCTGCAACTGAAACAATCGGAGTAGCTAATACATACTTTGGCACCCTTCCGGATAAAGAACTTTTGCTTGAAAGGTATAGAACTAGTGTGAGAGCAAGGGTTCAAGCAGTAAATGTTGCAGATTTTATTACACTGCATTCAAGCAAGAAGGGATTTAGAAGATCTCCATTCGGGGAAATGTCAGTTGTAGATTTTAAAACAGTTACCTTGGGCGGAGTGTCGGCTACAAAGGGAGATAATTATTCATTCACTTTTCACCAAGACGACATTAGTGATCGCTCGGTTGGGCACACCATGATCATTGGTCAAACTGGAACTGGTAAGTCAACATTAGCGGCGTTTCTTCTGATGAATTGTCTGAAATTTCAAGATATAAAAATTTTAGCGTTTGATTCCTTGGAGGGTTTAAAAATTCCAGTTAAGGCTTTCGGCGGCAAGTATATTACGGTCGGGAAAGATTCGGAACTGAAATTAAACCCATTCAAATTACCTGATAATTTTGAGAACAGAAACTTCCAAAGAAAATTTTTAGATATTCTTAGCGGCGGGATTGACGAAAAAGAGGCGGGAATTATCGATGAAGTTATCCGCCAGAACTATACTCTAGATCTAGAGGATAGAAGCCTTAATAGTTTAAAATTGGCTTTTGGCTTAGAAGAGAATATTGCAGCAAGGCCTTCTGTTGCCAGTAGAATGAGAAAATGGCTAATTACAAATAGGGGCGCAGAAAAAGACGAAATCTATGCAAGATTCTTTAACAACCGAGAAGATAACCTCGATTTTAAAAGTAACATGGTCGCCTTTGACATGGGAAGTATTCTGAAAGAAGAAGATCTATTGGCTCCCACTAGTTTTTATATTTTTCACAAGTTTAACCAAATAATTGATCAAAACCCCTCTCCACACATATTCTTTATTGATGAGATGGCTAAATATCTTGCTTCAGATCGTTTTAATCCACACATCATTACAACGATCAAAGAAAGTCGCAAAAGAAATGGAATCTTCGTGGGATGTATGCAAGAAGCATCAACTCTAGTTAGAAGTAAAAATGGCGATGAAATTATTTCGAACTTAGCAACGCTAATAATTTTTCCCAATGCCAAAGCCCAACCGCAAGATTATGTAGATGGTTTGGGTTTGACAGAAAGTGAATTTGAGTTTGTTAAAAACCATCCAAATCCTCGACATGTTCTGATTAAGAAGCGCGATGGCGACTCGGTTATAATTGATGCGGATTTATCTTGTTTGGGCAATGACCTGAAGCTTTTCTCATCGAAAGATACAGATCGTAAGATTTTAGAAAATGTAGAATTACAACAAGAGAATTGGGTTCCAAACTACCTGCGCGAGGTTTCAAAATGAAATTTTTAATTTTATCTTTTTTTGTAATATCTTCTTCGGCTCTAGCTCAAACAGTAGTCGTGACAGATCCGGGAGCTTATACATACTTAAACGGTTTAGACAAAAAACTCCAAGAACAACTCGAATTTTCTCAGAAAGTATACGACTCAAATCTGGCGATTAACTCTTCGCTTTCAGGAAATAAGAAGAGTGCCTACGGCATCAATAATAATCTAATTTCTTATGAAGAATATTTTCAAATTAAGGCTTCGGCATTAGCGGAGGCTAAAATAAGTCAAGCAGCTGAGAAGCCAGATCAGATCTCTCGTCAAATTGATGTCACTTTCCCATATTTTAAAGTTTCAATATCCTCTTCGGACAGCAAAGAATCGGCAGATATAACTAAAAAAACCTACCGCGCCGTTAGTGCAAAAACGACTCTGGTTTTTGCGGAAATGATTTTAAATACCTCAAAAAACAGGGTAAACCAGATTAGATCTCTGGCTAATGATATTGATTCAACTTCTACTACAAAAGAAGCGATTGATTTAAATAATCGTCTCCTGCTCGAAATAATCACGGAAGTCAGAAACAATAATATTTTGCTCGCAAATTATATTAAATCTCAAACTTCTAACTCCTATGAGGGTCCAATCACGACCTCATATTTAGCTAATCCAGATAACTCTAGAGAAGTAGATGATTTATTCTCTGGCAGAAGTTCTTTGGGTTCATCATTGATGCGACCTTCTGAAGGTGGAAAATTTTCTAAAGGGAGAGCTAGATGAAATTAAAAAATTTATATCTGCCCATTTTTGTTCTTTTCCCATTTTCTGCTTTTGCTTCGGATAGCATTACTTACAGCATCGCAGCTAGGATGATTGACACTACAGAAAACTTTTCACTCGCGCTTTTTGACTCGATTGCTTCAGCCTATAAGCCACTTTATGTGACTATCGCAATAATAGGTCTAACCCTGATTACTCTGAAATATATGTGGACAGGAGTCACTCCTTTCAAAGAAATGATCAACTTTCTTCTCTCAATGATGATTTCTAGTGCCTTTGCGTTTGATTCTTACTTGTTTAAGACAGTTATTTACGACACTTTCTTTGATACTCTCTATGCTCTTAACCAGTTTGTGATTACAGCTAATTCTCAAAACATGAATGATATTGGAAATATGAGTTTTAACAGTATCGAAGGTATGTTTAGAACGGTTGATAATAGTTTAATGTATATTTCTAATTTTGCTTGGGAGGTTTCTGATGATAATAGGAATTTTTCTTTTTCATCCGTTCCAATCTTCTTTGAGGCATTAATAATATACCTCTTGTACCTTTTTATCGGCGTATATTTCTTGATTATATTTAGCATATCGGTTCTAGGTGCTCACATGATGATAATTTTGATGCCGATTACTCTTTCATTATATCCTTTTAAAAGATTCAGACAATATGCAACTAACTCCCTGATGGGAATGGTTTACTATGGTCTAGTAACATTATTTGCCTGTATCGCCATAAGTCTAGTTGTTTTCATCGCAAATGACCTCGTGATTCAAGCTAAAGAAATAACAGCGCAAGCTGTTGCTAATGGAGAGAAGATTGTTTTCCCCGCCGACTTTTTAACCGCTTCAATCATGATAGGATTACTTTCAATATTTATTATTAAGATAGCCCCAGAATTTGCCAGTAGAGTTCTAAACGCTGCTTCTACACAAATTGGCGGCGCAGCTCCAATAATAATCGCTGGAGGTATCGCTGCTGCAAAGATGTCCATGAAAGGTGCAGGTACTGCTGCCGCCAAATCTTATCCTCATGCGCAAAGTGGAGTTAGTAAGGCTGGAAGTTTTATTCAAGAAAAAATGAGGAACAAAAATATTTCCACTGATTACAAAAATTTTTATTAGTCCTAAATTAAGACAATAATATTTAATTAATATCTAAAAACTATTAATTAAATATTTTTTAGATATTATAATAATATCTTTATGAGAAATAGAATTAAAAATTAATAAACTCTAAAATGACCTATTTCAGAAGTAACACTTATCAAGGAATGGTTTTTGTTAAATCAAAATTATATTTATCGGCCGCTTTGGCTTTGTATGTGGTTTCAATTTATCTTTGTGATATTACAGCTGACTATATTGCCTATTACATTGAAGGATCTTTACGTGATTTATTTTATGTACCAGGCTGGAAAGATCTTCCTTTCGGATTTGTGGGGCTTGTTCGCAGATTTGTATTAGGCGAGTTGCTCCCAATTCTTTTCTTTATCATAATCCCTTGGTTTTTCATCAGCCCCACCATACTTTTCTGTTATGGTGGGTTTAAAAAATTTCATGATGAGTTTTTAGCTTATTCTTTTCTTAGAGTTGTAAGGGATGTTTTTATATCATCCATTATTATTATACTCTTCTTGGGATGTTTGCAGGGTTTTTTCTTTTGGACGAAGTGGATCTATGGTTTATTTTTGAATTTGGTTTTCCCTGAAATCTTTGCTCATGCAAAAAATGATGCAGAAACCCTTAAAATAATTAACCAACAATTATCTTGGTTAAGACCTTTCAACATTAGTATTTTAACCACTCTCCTCATCCGCTCAGGTATTTTAGTTACCATAATTCAGGGGTTGATTTATCATGATAAAAGATTGCGACTTACTCCGGGTAAAAAGATTGCCCCCTTTCTTGCTATACCAATAATCCTAGCAACGGTTCTAATCCCTCAGCACATCACATACATACCAAAGCCACATGTTTCAAAGATTAATTATAATTCTGTAAAAAAGAGCTCAACAAAAGCTAATACATATAAATCATGGTCAAATCCAATAGACAGCAACCAAGAAGGCGCCACACAAAATACCGAAAAGCCAAAGATGTATAAAAGACCTCCTCCAAAGGTTTATAAATCGGCATACAAGTCAGAAGAGCAAACATATAAATCGCCCTACAATTCAAACAATAAATACTAACATGAAAAAACTAATTTTAGTCCTGATTTTAGCTTCGCTTAGTTCATGCAGAAGCGACTACATTTATTACAAATCAGAATGCGCTTGCATGCCTTTGATAAATTATGCGGATCTAAGGAGAGCCTAAATGGAAGAGAACTTTGACTCGGCAATCATTCTTCATCATGAAGTTCTTAAACAGTTAAGCAGCTGGAAGAGGGTTTCTTTCATTTTGATCGCAATTTTATCTCTGGAAACCCTACTCCTATTTTTTATGGGCGTAAAATTATCTGAGAAGAGGGAGGTTGTAAGATATGTAGAATTTAGCACTAAGGGCGACTTTGGATTTAAAGTTTTGCCAGAAGCAAATATAAATATTAGCGAAAGAAAACTTCTGATAGAACAACAACTAAAGCAATATGTCAGCTATCGCGTTACTAACGTTGCGACAAAAAAATTTGATCAAAATGGTGAAAATGGGATATCCGCTGAACAGGTAAAATTTATCATTTCTCATAATTCAAAATTATTGAATACACAATATCAATCAGAGGTTATGAGAATTTATAACGAAGGTGATTTTATCTCTCGTAATATTCATATCTTAAGCTTCAGCGAGATCGAAGATAGAAAATATCGCTTTGACTTCGAGACAATTGACGCGCTGGAAAATGAGCAAGAAATTCGTCGTCGCTGGGTAGTTTATATCAAGTATGAGTTACTTGATTCAAATGAGCAAAAATTGAACGAGCATAAAGAGTTAAATCCGCTGGGCATAAAAATAATCTATTATCGCGGAGATATTGACCAACAACAAAATATGAGAGTAGAAGATGCAGCAAATCAATAAAAGCATAGTTAAATGTTTAATCATTATTCTGATGTTAAATTCAGAAGAAGTAAACGCTGCTATTGGTGAGGATCTAGTTGATCAAGAAGCGATTATTGATCTAAAGCTAAGTCAGGGTGCGCCAGATAGTTTTATTGATAGAGTCTTCAATATTTTCAATCGAGACAATCCGCGGGGGAATATTCTGATGTATGAATATAAAAAAGACGTAAGTTACTTAGTGAGATTGAGAGTCGGGGTTGCTACCGTGATTAATTTACCAGAAAATGAGAAAATTACTTTCTTCTCATTAGGTAATCATGACGCATTCAAAATCTCTTTTGATGAACAAATTCCTAATTTACTGAGTATTTTAATCGCGCAGAATGATATTGAGAGTAATTTAGTTGTAAAAACTGACGTAGGTTCAGTCTATAATTTCTTTTTATCCTCAAGATCTCTTCCAGAAAAAGAGAAGCCTACATTCACGGTCTTTGTAGTAAAAGATCAAGATCAGGAGGAGTTTGTTAGGGAGAAAGTTCTTCTCAAAGATCTTAAGAGCAGCAATGATTACATAAAAAAAGTTGAATCACTCGAAAAGCTTAACACCTCTTACAAAGTTTCAGGAGATAAAGAAATAGCCCCCTTATTCGTCTATGACGATGGAAAATGGACATATTTTGATTTTGGCAAAAACTTTGTTTCGGACAGATTGCCAAATATTTACAAAGTGATTGATTCATATGATGCCGTTGTAAATACAAGAACCGAAAAAAATCTTCTAATAGCCCAAAGCCTAAGTTTGGAAGGATGGTCTCTGAAGAACGGTACAAAAGTTGTTTGCGTTAAGCCCAGAAAAAATTTGAAGGAGGTTTACCGCGATGATCGATTCAAATAAACTCTCAAAACTTCTTCTAGTTATCGGCATTATCACTATTACTGGTGGCGGCGGAATAATTTATATTAACAGTCAAAAAGAAAAATCAGAAAATCCAAGTGCCGAGATAAATTCTAATAAAAAAGATCTCATATTGGGTGAAGATGAAGCGCAAATGCCAGATTTCATGAATGAAAAGTCATCAGGTTTTGTTATGGATGATAATTTTTTTAGACATAAAAAGATCGAAGAAGAACCTGAGGAAGAAATATTTGTTGAAGAAGAACCTAAGCCCAAAGGGAAATTTACTAAGCATTCAGAAGAGCCTATTAACAAACAGCCAAACTTGAGTGAAGTGCTCGCTTTTAAAGATCCGCAGTTACCAGAGAGAAGGGTGGAGTCTTTGGGAGTGTCTCCAACTCCAATTTTAGAAGAGAAAGTAGATCTGGTAACCAAGCTTCATTCACCATATGGCGTAAATGGATTTAATCGCTTTATTGCACAAGAAACTGAAGAAAGAGCCGAAGAAAAATTAGCCAAGTTCTTGGCAGATGAAGAAAATCCAACAAACATTGCGAGTCAGCCTTATGATTTATCGCGCGTTGTTACCACAGATACTTTCATACCCGCTGTAATGTACACTGCCGTTAATTCAGAAATTCCCTCGAAAACTGTATTGGCAGTTGTTGAAAGTGATGTAGTGGGTTTCCATGGACGTAATATTTTAATTCCAAAAGGCTCTAAAGTAGAAGGAGTGTATGAACAATTAAGTTCTAAAACTGCGCGTAGAATGCAAATCACTTGGTTCAAAATCACTCGCCCAGATGGCATAATAATTAAATTAAGTAACGCGGAAAGTGGAGATCAACAGGGTGCCGGAGGACTGTCTGGTTATCTTGATCAGAGATTAAAAGACAGATATGGTGCAGCGTTATTATTATCTTTGATTAATGCCAGTGCACAACTAAGCGTTAATACAAACAACGTTAATCAACTAGCGGCCGTTGAATCTTTCTCTCGTGAGTCAGCTACTCTCACAGCTCAAATTATCCGCGAAAATATTAACACCTTGCCCGTCATCATGATTCGTCAAGGCGCACGATTTAATATTAGACCACTTCAAAATATTTACTTTCCAGAATATAAATCTGGTAGCGGCGTAATTGAAGCATCTTTAATCAAAAACTAACGGAAAATATGAAAAACATATTTAAAGCATTCACAATTTTATTGATAATGTGCTCTTTAACAACATCCGTATTTGCTGAAGCAGTTAAAAAATCTGGTGAAGCCATATTTGAGATAAAAATCACCAGAAATAATGAAAAGAATGTAGAAGCGCAGATAGTTAAGATCGACAACAAACAAAATTCTGGAGAAAATGGTAACCTTCCAATTTCAAAGAAAATTAAAATTATTGGTCAAAAGAGACAAACAGTCAAAGAAGGTAAAAAAATAACAGATATTATTTGGAACAAAGTATCTGATGAAAAAAATGTTAAAGATTTAAAATCGCCCCTTCGCTCGAGCATTATTGCCCGCCCCAAAGTAGAAAAAGGAGACCAATTTAAGGCTAAAGGCGATAAACAAGATTTAGTTGATGCTATAATGTCTTTAGGCTCTACAGATTTTGCTAGTGCTTCTAATTCTAGAAGCAAACAAGTCGGAAACTCTGGCGATACTTCATCATCAGTTGCAGCCAATAGTAGCAAACTTTCCTCTTTATCAACTAGGCCTCTTGCTAACTCCGTTGATAGCACAACTACAGGAGATGTTAGCACTCCAGTTGCCACGACTTTAGGATGTTCTGTGAGAGTCGACTATCAACTAAACAAGGTTTTTCCCCAACAAAGAATGGTCGACAATGGCTCTGAAGTTGATTCCTGTCGAGATACCGAAGCTTATTTTGATTTATCTCGTGATTATGAATCTTGTCCATCTGTTATAAATACAGCGGCATTAAAAACTACTCCATATTTTCAATATTTTTACAACGACAACAATGCTGTAAAAAATCTTATTGATCAATGCCAGCCAGATGATTCCAAATCAAAATCTCTACAAATCACAAAAGTTGCATGTGATGATTATATCGATCTAGCCGCAGGTTTTGTTTATTCTCAAGAAAAACAATATTATAAGGACGTAGATGGAGAAGATGTGTTGCTAACAGATTGTGCTGTTAACCGCAATACCAGCTATTTGATTAGTGAAGATAAGTCTAGTTGTGGTATTAGAAATGATTTTGTTTCTGGTTATTCAGTTCAGAGATCGCGATTTTTCTATACAAAGAACAATCAACAAATTGAGGTTCAATCTTGTCAAGATACCTCAACAAAGTATGTTCACAATTCAACTACGGATACTTGTTCTTCTTCTACAGATAATGGTCAAGTTACCACTTATACTAGGAAATATATTTCCGTAGATGGAATAACAACTTATATTTCTGATTGTGAGCCAGTATCTGGAGCTGCAAATATCCAATCAGAGAACTGCACTACCACACGTTTCACAAACGATTTTGTATCTGGCCAGTCTTATCGAAACAAAAATTATTTTTATATCGATTCGGTAACGGGTAGAAGGGTAGAGGTTTCAAGCTGCATAAAATCTGATGAAGTATTTTTGCACACAAAAGACAGCGCAGTATGCGTAGCTACAGACAATGATACAACTCTCAAAACAACCATTTTCGCAAAAACATATATTTCCGTAGATGGAGCTAAGATTTATTTAAGTGAATGTGAAGCGGTTAGTCCAGAAATCTCTTATACTCAGATTGGTTATAAATGGGTAGTTGACTATCAGAGCAACAGCTCAATCGCAGCAAGTGGTGTTGGAGATAATGTATATCTTGGAACCAAGCAAGGGGTGGTAGTTAATAATTCAAGATATAATAAAACTGCGGGATATTGGCAGGACTTAGTAAATCCTTTCAATATTTTATCATATTCTACTGTAGGAAAGTGTTCAACTCCAAGTTCTATCAATTATGCTGGGAACACAATAGATATGACTTACTCTGATCTTAGCACTGTTACATATGATAATTATGTTGACCAAATATCTTCTCCTCCTCTTTGTCAAAAATATTGTTATCAGTGGAGTCTTATTACAAATAGTTGCTCTTCTGGTGTCAGCGATATTTGCCAACCAGCATATAATACACAATATTATCAGCGCTGCACAAACTATAAATGCGACATTACAAAATATATTAAGAAACCTCTTTATCGACGTAATAACGGTTCAGAATATCTTAACTCATCAGAGTCTTTATCTACAAAATATACTTGCGGACAAGGCTTATCTTCAAATCCAGTTTATTATTAGATATGATCCGCGACATTCTTTTAGAGAAAAATCTTCAACCGCTGCGTCGTTTTATAGATGATAAAAATATAAAAGAGATAATAGTAACTAAGCCCTACTGTGTTGCTCTTGAAACACTGAGTGGAGAATGGTTATATGAAGAGAGTGAAGATCTGTCTTTGGTTTATTTCTATGGACTTGGGCGTATTCTCGCGGTAAAAGATGGTAAAAGATTTGATGAATCTAATCCTGTTCTTTCGGCACTCATTGATGATAAGCACCGCGTCAATATGGTGTATGGCAAACAAACCAATAATGATATTTCTTTAGCAATTCGCTTAAAAAGAAATCAAGAGCCTAGTCTAGATCAGTTTGAAATATCCCCTCATCATAAAAAAATTTTAATAAAACTTGTTCAAAATCATAAAAACATCATTATTTCTGGCGGTACCGGAACAGGCAAAACGACTTTATTAAATGCTTTAGTAAAATATATACAGAAAGAAGAAAGAATAATAACGATTGAAAACGTCCAAGAAATTGAGATCGACCCCAGTTTTCACAAACACCATGACGCTCTAATATATTTACAAGATGACGAAACCCAAATCTCCAACCTTTTAAATGCTTCACTAAGAATGCGTCCAGACCGCATTATAATTGGAGAGCTTCGCAAAGAAAATTCCTATGTTTTTTTACGCGCTGTTAATACAGGACACGAAGGAAGCATTGCTACAATACACGCTTCTAGTCATAAGGGAGCTATCGATGCTTTAATTCATAATATTAAAGCATCGAGCAAACAATCACATGAGACTGCGCTGCTAAAAAAAGAAATTATTCAAGCGGTTGATGCAGTAATTCAATTAAGAAGAGAATATAGAGACGGGCGCATGTATTCTATTGGGGACGTAAAAATGGTTAAAAAGTTATGAATCATCGTTATAATATCACTATTTCCAACAGAGGAGGTTATTTCACAATTTTCCTCAAAAGTGATTTAGAGAAAAATCTGGCAAGAATATTATTCACTTTGGGTAGCAATGAGGATTATATAATTATTGATGATTTACTAACATCTAAGAGAGGTTTTGGCTATGGAACAACTCTGGTAAATCAATTTATCGATTATGCTAAAAATAATTTTTCCCATTCCATCAGAATCAAGGGGTATGTAAGGCATGATGAAATATTTAACTACAGTCTAGGAATTTCTATGGAGGAGGGGTTAATGAGTCGTAAAAGACGAAACAATTTTTGGCGTAAATTTGGGTTTAATATCATCGAAGATGAAAATTATCACGATAATATGCTTTCCGAACTAGGGGAATTAAAGGCAATCCAATGAAAAGACACCTTCTTCTAGTCATTGGCATTATTTTTTCTTATATTGCTACAGCTGGGGCTTTAACCTATTTTTCTGGTCGAAGTTTTCGCTTTAGTTATCCGATTGATCTGCTCGGGTATCTTTTTCGTAAACTCATAAATTTTGAGAGTTTTGATCAAAAGATTTGGGGGTTTGTAGTTTTTTTTATTGTTTTGTCAGCGATTCCAGCTTTAATTTTTGATTCTTTCTTGTCTGTAAATCCATTTCAGAAATCAAAAAAAACAAAATACGGCTATGCTAAGTTTGCTTCTGTTGGGCTTATTAAAAAAATGGGATTAAATTTTGAAGATGGAATAATTCTTGGCATGATCAAGGGTAATATATTTAGAAAACCTCTCTTCATCAAATCCAACAATCCTCTTTCCACCTTAATTATTGCACCTTCGGGTACAGGAAAAACCGCAGGATTTATTATTCCCACGCTCTTAAGCATTAAAAATTCAGTTGTTGCTTTAGACATCAAAGGCGAGCTATTTCAGAAGACAAGTACACAAAGAGAAGCCATGGGACAAAAAATCATGGTATTTGGTTTGGGTGGAGATCTAAAATTTAATCCTTTTTCAAGAAACACCTTACCGCAAGATCTCCGCCGCATTAAGCCTTTTGTAAAGAATATCAACAATCTTATTTTTGATGATGCTTCTCGCGATTTTACAAAAAATTCCGGAAGCAGTTATTTCGCAAATTCAGCAAAGGAACTATTTAACAGCTTAATTCTTTATAATATAATTCGCAGTGGCTACGCAACAATAACAGACGTGCAGCAGATTCTACTAAAAGATGAAGATATAATAAAAACTCTAAAAAGAATACGAGCAGACATTGATGATCGCATAGAGGAAGAGAATAATTTATCATTAGAACTAGAAAAACAGGATCCCCTACCAGAGAATGATAAAATTGACCTACTAAGAGAGTGTCGTTTTGGAATTAACCAAATTTTACAAATATCCTCGGCTACTGATCAATTTCTGGGGGTAATAGGATCGCTTACGACCATTCTTAGCAACTTTGATGATTATGACCTAAGAAAAATTATTTCCTGCGAATATTCTTCTATTAAAGCCGAAGATCTAAGAAACGAAAAAATCACTCTATATTTAAATGTCCGTGATGCTGACATGGAGAGAATGAGACCAGTTCTGAAGTGGCTTTTTGAAACTTTTATTTCTACGCTAATCTCCAAAGAGCCATCGGATTTGGATAATAAAATAACTTTTATCCTAGATGAATTTGGAAATCTTGGACGCGTGAGTAAATTAATCAAAGCAACAACGATTAGCCGCTCCTACAAACTTAATCAAATATTCATCCTACAAGATTTATCGCAGATTGAGGCTATTTATTCGAAGGAAGAACGCGGAATTCTTGAAGCGAACACGGCATACAAAGTAATCCTTTCACAAAACAACTTGGAAACGGCGCGCAGAATTAGTGATTTAATTGGAAATAAAACAGAAATAAGAACTTCAAAAAGTGAACAAGAAGAGGGGGGCAAGGGGGCTAAATCATCTTATTCATCTTCATATGAATCAATACCACTCGTAACTCCGCAAGATATTCTTAATTTAAAAAAGAACGAATGTATTACTGTTATTCAAGGCTTCGCCGCCAATGTGATCTTTGCTAAAATTCCGTGGTATTTTCAGAACAAAATCCAATAATTTATGATGAAATTTGCTTTAATTTTATATATTTATATCGCGGCACCAAACACGAACCCTAATCCTCTCGTGATAAATTTTGAATCAATGGAATTGTGTGAAAAGGAAAGAGAGAGAATTCAAAAATATTATTATGCACAAGGTTATAACAATGTGAAGGGGATTTGCATTACAACTTCAAACTGAAGGGTGATTATATACTTTTAAAAAGTGGTTTATGGAGATTTTGATGGAGATTAATAATCAACTCCAAAAATTTTTATGTGTAAATTTTAAACGGAGCAAAAAAGTACAATGGTAAATTTCTTAAAAGACTGCCTTTCATTACTGCAAACCTCGTTAATACTAATTCTTCTCTATTTTACCTACCAGAATGCTAAAACTGTCAGTCAAGAAAAGGACTTAACCTGCAATAGATTGATCAACGAATATGAAGTTTCGAAAAACCATTATTCTCAATTAACAGAAAATACAAAAAAGATTCATTTGTCTAACTCAAAAGCCACGGAGGAAGAAGAGATGCGCAGATTTTATTATGAGACTTTGCTGAGCTCTTCTGCTGAAACATCAAAGTTAAAGTTAGAGGAGAGAAAGCTCCTAATAGAACAGTATTGCGGCTACGATAACAAGTAATGAAATCAGCAAAATCTTCTCATGAATCTACCCCTATGATTACCAACTGAAGTAGAAAATTCTCGACTATTTTATTTCTTGTTCCATTATTCAACTATGAGTATAAATAATGAAACAAAAATAAACAAATTATTGAGGGCTTGGCCAATAGGGACGGTCTGTCTTTCTTCCCACCTATCTCTTGCACACAGTATTTCTGGGCAGCTTCTAGAGCGTTACAAAAAAAGCAATTGGTTAGAATCAGTGGGTTCTGGTGCTGTAATACGATCAGGTGATAAGGTTAATTATTTAGGTGCGCTTTATGCATTACAAGCTCAAGCTGAATCATCAATACATGTTGGAGGACGCACTGCTTTATCACTTCTTGGGCGAGGGCAATACATAAACTTCTCTCAAGGTCGTGCAGTTTTAATAGGGGGAGAAAAAGAGAAACTTCCATCATGGTTTAAGAAAAGAAACTGGGAAACTAAAATAGATTTTTATTCAACCTCTTTTCTGCCCTCAAATATAGGATTAATAGATTTATCTCAGGGTTCTTTTTTAATAAAAATATCTAACCCTGTACGCGCAATGATGGAGTGTCTCTATCTAACACCGAGCCACCAAGAGTTTTTTGAATGTTATGAACTGATGGAAGGTCTTTATAATTTAGACCCAAAATCTGTGCAGGAATTGCTTGAAAATTGTTCATCTGTTAAAGTTAAGAGGCTTTTTCTTTATCTTGCTGAAAAGTGCCAACATCCTTGGCTTGGATTCTTAACAACATCAAAAATCAACCTTGGCTCTGGAAGTCGCAGTTTGGTAAAAAATGGAGTTTATGTAGCAAAATACAGAATAACTGTACCAGAGGAATTTGAAAGAAATGAGCAACCAAGGATATAAAAACCAAGTGGCTCTATTGCTTGATGTCTTGCATCATATTGCAAAGGAAGAGTGTTTTGCAATGCATGGTGGAACGGCGATCAATTTGTTTGTTCTAAACATGCCGAGATTATCTGTAGATATTGATCTAACTTATCTTCCAATTGAAGACAGATCAACAACACTACAAAATATCAATAATGCATTGGGGCGCATTGAAGAAAGTATCAAAAGTAGATTTCCTCAAGTGCAGCTGTTAAATAAACCAGACTCCGGAAGAATAGCTCTTCGCAAAGATGGTGTGGAAATAAAGATTGAAGCCAACATTGTAAAACGTGGTATAATATCACCTATCAAGCGAATGATATTATGTGATAAAGCACGCCAAGATTATAATTCTTTTATTGCTTTTCCCATAGTTCCCTTTGGGCAACTTTATGGAGGTAAGATTTGTGCTGCATTGGATCGACAGCATCCTAGAGATTTATTTGACGTGAAAGTTTTACTGGAAAGAGAAGGATTCTCGGACGAAGTACGTAAAGGGTTTATTTTTTGTTTGCTATCTGGCGAAAGACCATTTCACGAGATGTTATTGCCAAATTTTAAAGATCAGCGCCAAGCTATGACAAACCAATTTTCTGGCATGAGCAACAAGGCTTTTAGTTATGAAGATTTTGAGGAAACGAGAATGAATCTTGTTAGAACTGTTAGTAAAAGTCTAACACAAGAAGATAAGGATTTTCTTCTAAGCTTCAAAAATTGTGAGCCCGATTGGAGTATTTATAATTTTGAGCGGTTTCCGGCCGTGCAATGGAAACTACAAAATTTGAAGAAGTTGAAAGAGAATAATCCAAATAAATATAACGATTTATTTGAAGCTCTTAAAAGAGGACTGGAAGGAATGAGACTTAAATCTAAATCAAAATTAGGTATCTGACAATATCTACGAGCAATGTGGGGTCAACGTAGAATTCGGAAAATATAGCACGTTAAGCTTTTGAAAGTTGGGTAATTTAGAACAAATAGGGGAATTTTCCCATAGAAATTTAACTATACTCTTGATTCCATTGCCTTGAGGTCACTTTTTCTTTTCCAAAAATTTGATGGTTAAAAGACTCATAGTTTCTGAAAAAGGAAAACACACCTCTGGACTAGAAAATAAATGGCTTGATAAAAATCCTATGGGGATTTTTATCTTTTTATGCAGTTTTACCTAAAAATTGGACAAAAAAATACCTGCCCTCTAGTCACCTATATTTCAAGGGGGAAGATGGCAGGCCTAATGTGGGTCTATTTTAGACACATAAATTAAAATACAACAACTAAAATCGTATAACTAAATATTTATAGAATGTGAATTTTTAACCAGAAGTAAATAATCATGAAAAACATCACTTTAAGACCATATCCACACTACATCTACAAAAATTGTCTTGTAGAAAACGCAATCCTAACCTCCGAACATGGTAATCCAAAAATTCAGGGGTTTAAAAATGAGTAAAAAAGAAATCTTAGATAGGATTGAGATACTTTTATCACCAAAGAAAGTAGCTCTGTATAAAGAAGAATATCCTGACGCTTGGCTAGATGCTTATAAATTAGAGCTCGAACAAGCAAAAGAGGTGTTCATTTATTTACACTTCTTAGAAATTTTTCTGAGAAATAAAATTGTAGCAGAGCTAAGTAAAGATTTTGGTGATTGGCTTTTTGACCCCAGATTTCATTTGAAGCTAAATTTTAGAGAGCAGGAAAAAGTTGACAAAGTTTTGGCGGAACTTAATAAAGCCAGTAAGGAACTCAATTTAGATAACGTTGTTTCCAGCCTTAATTTTGGCTTTTGGACAAATCTTTTTCACAAGTCTTACAACTATTCAATTTGGCAACAAAACAAAGTGATTGATCGCGTGTTTCCTTATCTAAAAGATTATGAACGAAACTTGAGTCAGATTCAGAAGGAGATGGAAACAATTCGGAAATTCCGAAACAGAATTTTTCATTTTGAGAGTATGCGGAGTTGGAATTTTGCAGAAATGAAAAAGTTGATCAACAAATTCATTTATGGAGTTGGTGGAGTAGGCGTTGATGAGATCTTGAGACTTTCTAGGCTAAATCCAGTTCCAACCTAGCATTTCGTTCCCCCCATAATAGGGGTCATTTGACGAAAGGGAATTTAAAGTATGCTAAGCTTTTTTGACCGAGTAAAATAATTCCCTATTAATGGGACATTGGGTTTCTAAATATTTTCTCAACCATACTATTAATCACATCGACCTTATGCTGAGTTGATAAATGAGCATATCTTTGTACCATGTTAAGTGACTTGTGTCCAAGAATTTCAGCAATTTCATTCATGATAGCACCATTCATTGCCAGGTAAGAAGTACAGCTGTGACGCAAGCAGTAGAAATTTTGCCGCCATTCTTTCCCTCAAATAGGGGTCACGATAGAATTCGGAAAATATAGCACGTTAAGCCACCGGAAGTGGTCTCAAAGGCTTGAATTTAGGGGATTCAGATTTATTGCTTTTGTTCCACAGATAGTCACCTGTTAGATTGATATGTTCCCAACCCAGTGGTGATAAATATTGCAACAAAGAGTCATCTGCTAATTTTCCATGTTCACGCAGAGCATTTGTAGCTCGTTCTAGATAAACCGTATTCCACAACACAATTGCTGCCGTCACTAAATTGAGTCCGTTAGCGCGATAGTTTTGTTGTTCAAAGCTACGATCTCGAATTTCTCCAAGGCGGTGAAAAAATACGGCCCTAGCAAGAGCATTGCGTGCCTCACCTTTATTTAATCCAGCATGAACCCTTCTGCGCAACTCAACATTTTGCAGCCAATCTAAAATAAACAGCGTACGTTCAATACGACCCAACTCACGCAGCGCTACCGCCAGACCATTTTGACGCGGATAACTACCAAGTTTTCTCAGCATTAGTGAGGCCGTGACAGTGCCCTGTTTAATTGAAGTGGCAAGTCGCAGAATCTCATTCCAGTGAGTGCGAATGGCTTTGATGTTAAGTCGGTCGCTACTAATCATCGACTTAAGTGATTCGTAGTTTGCCTCACTTTTGGGAATAAATAATTTGGTGTCTCCGAGGTCGCGAATGCGTGGTGCAAAACGAAAGTCTAATAAATGCATCAAGCCAAAAACGTGATCGGTAAAGCCCGCTGTATCTGTGTAATGTTCCTGAATCCGTAAGTCTGATTCGTGGTACAGCAATCCATCAAGAACATAAGTCGAGTCACGCACGCCAACATTGACCACTTTAACACTGAATGGTGAGTAGGTATCAGAAATGTGAGTATAAAACATTCGCCCTGGCTCTGCGCCATATTTTGGGTTAATGTGGCCGGTGCTTTCAGCTTTATTGCCGGCACGGAAGCGTTGGCCATCTGATGACGAAGTGGTGCCATCACCCCAATTTCTAGAAAATGGTTGTTGAAGCTGCGCATTAACTAATTCACCCAGTGCCGTCGAGTAAGTTTCGTCTCTGATATGCCAAGCTTGTAGCCACGAAAGTTTGGCATAAGTTGTTCCGGGGCATGATTCAGACATCTTGGCCAGCCCAATGTTAATGCCATCAGCTAAAATAGTCGTTAATAGCAGCTTTTTATCTTTGGCTTTATCACCGCTTTTGAGATGGGTAAAATGTCTCGTAAAACCAGTCCACTCGTCCACCTCCATCAGTAATTCTGTAATCTTGATACGCGGCAATGATGACGCCGCTTGGTAAATTAGTGATTGTGCAATATCTGGCACCGCAGCATCCAATGGTGTAATCTTCAAGCCAGACTCAGTGATAATTGCATCAGGTAGATCATTGGCCGTAGCTAAGTGAGCAACCGCTGTCAATTGTTGCTCCAGTAGCGACAGTCGATCATGCAAGTATTGATCGCAATCGGTTGATACGGCCAATGGTAATTTATTGTCCAATTTTAGGGTTGTGAATTTTTCTACTGGAACCAAGTATTCATCAAAATCTTTGAATTGACGCGAGCCCTGCACCCAAATATCTCCAGAGCGCAGACCATTTTTTAATTCCGACAATACGCACAGCTCATAGTAGCGTCGGTCAATGCCATCATCGGTCATAACTAGTTTTGCCCAACGCTTCTTGATGAAGTCCGTTGGCGCATCAATTGGCACCTTGCGAATATTGGCAGAATTCATGCTTCGCAATATCTCGATGGCTTTTAGGATGCTACCGGAGGCTGGCGTAGCGTGTATCTTGAGTACATTCAGAAATTCTGGTGCGTAGCGTCGTAATGTGGCGTAGCTTTCGCCAATATGATGCAAAAAATCAAAATCTTCTGGCTGAGCCAGTGTCTGCGCCTCTGTCACGCTGGCGATAAAATTGTCCCAAGAGATGACGGAATCTATGGCTAAAAATGCATCAGTACCGTTCTGCTTAGCGGCAAGCAGAGCCTGACCAATTTTTCCGTATAAATGCACTTTCTCATTGATGGCTTTGCCAGATTGATGGAATTTCTGTTGATGCTTGTGTTTAGCGGCGCCAAACAGCTTGCCCATGATGCGATCATGTAAATCAATGATCTCATCAATTACAGTAGCCGTGCTTTCTAGAGCTAAAGCCACCAGTACTGCATAACGCCTCTCATTCTCCAATTTAGACAATTCTGCTGACCTCATTTGTCCGGCTTCACGAGCGATTTTAAGTAAACGGTTTTGGTGAATTTGTCTTTCGATTCCAATTGGAAGATCGAGTGCCTGCCAGAATTTAAGGCGCTCAATATGTTCGATCATATGGCGCGAATTTGGCTTGATTGGTGACTGACGTAGCCATGCAAGCCAAGTTGTATTTCCACCATTTTTTAACTTTAGAAGCCCATCAAGATGTTGGCGATGAGTGGCTGACAATGAGCTAGTGAGGGCTGAGTAAATACGCCTGTTGGCACGAGTAATCGCCTCAGAACAAATACTCTCAATGGTTTTTATGGCAGGAAGGATAATGGCTTGTCGACGCAGATTATCAATCAGCGAGTTGGCCAGTAAGATACCTTTGTCAGTTTGTAGAGCTAAATCTGTAAGTGTATGAACTGCTTGCCGATAGTGGCTTGCGCTGAAGGATTCAAACCCAAATACCGTTTGCAATTCGGTCAAGTGTTCGCGTCGTGTTTGATCGCGCCTACCGTATTCTTCCCAGCTTTCCGCTGGCGCCTTGATCTGCTCTGCGACCAATTTTAACAAAGGCGGGAATGGTAATTCATCAGCGCCAAGAATGATGCCAGGAAATCTTAAATAACAAAGCTGCACAGCAAAACCAAGGCGGTTTGCAGAACCACGATGCTGCCTGATGAGCGACAAATCAGATTCGTCAAAACTGTAATATCGAATCAATTCATCTTTATTGTCCGGCAGCGCTATAAGGCTAGCGCACTCAGCGGCAGAAAAAATAGATCTGCGTGGCATTAAATTTCTGCTTTAGAGTTATCCAGTAATTTCTGCCCAACCTCTTTGAGACTGCCGTCGCCATTAACATAAGCATATAAAGTGGTAGTCGTTATGCCAAGGCGCTTAGCCACATCTTTGCCCACAGCTTTATGATCACTCATTGCCGCTCTTGCCATATTTAATGCGTTAATATCCATTTTACGTGGACGACCTCCCAATCTTCCTCGAGCGCGTGCGGCAGCAAGGCCAGCTCTTGTGCGCTCGACAATAAGCTCGCGCTCAAATTCTGCCAAAGTTGCAAACATACCAAATAATAATTTCCCTTGGGAGGTTGTGGTATCCATTTGCATTCCTTGTCCGGTTAATATTTTAAAGCCTACGCCACGCTCTCTTAGCTGTTCAACGATATTAACCAAGTGCCTTAAACTTCTGCCTAATCTATCGAGCTTCCAAACCACTAAGGTATTTCCGGGTTGAAGCGCTTTAAGGCAAGAATTTAATCCCGGCCTGTCATCAAAACGACCAGAAGCTAAATCTTCGTAAATTCTATCTTCTGAGATACCAGCTTCTAGCAAAGCATCTTTCTGCAAATCTAAAACTTGAGAACCATCAGCTTTTGAAACTCGCATGTAACCTATTAGCATTTTAACAATTTATTGGGGATTGAGTCACAAAGAAACATAACTTTTATTCTAGAAACTTGTATTGATTACTACAACGGGTTTACTTATAAATTTGCGCTTGTTTAAGCGTTAAAATTAAAGCGCCAAGAAAACGAGGGTTTTTCTGGTGGTTTATTTTAGTAACTCAGAATTTTTTTAACCTAACTAAGTAAAGCTATGTCAAGACCAGTGGTTGCTAGAGATCAGGAATCTTTAATAAATTCATTTTCTTTTGTTTATTCGCTCCCAAGTCATTTTGCTGAAGTAACAGAAGTGAATCGAGAAAGGTTAGAGGGCTTAACTCGTGAATTAGGTTCAGATTCTGAGGATTTAGGAGTCGATTTCCAAGACAAGCTCTATCAAGTTAAAAGAGTTATTTTTAATGGTTTGCTAGAAAGTATTAATTCTGAAGTAACAAGGCGTGTCAGGCCAAAAGAAGGTGAGAATGAACAAGACCTTATCTTAAAAAAAGGAACATTCCAAAAAACACTGCTTGGATCGTTATTTTTGGATGACGATAACTCCACCAAAATAATCAAAGATATCGATCAATTTATTCATGATATAACGAGAGAATTTAAACACGAAGGAAGGATACTAAGTTCTATCGGACAGGCATTTCCAGAACAATCAGTTGAGGTTATTAGTATTGCTAGCAACGACCAACAAACAGCCAATTCAGATTCAGCCCATATTGTTAAAGCTCGCATTGATGGCGTAGAAAAGAATTTATATGTTAAATCTTGTGCAGAAGAGCTCGGAATTGCTGTTCATGCAGATCATAAAATAGATCCGCGAGAACTTTTCCTATATAAGTCATTAGAATATCTTGGCTTAGGACCTAAAACTCATTTTATAGTAAGAGATGTAACCGCAAGTTACAGAGGTTCTGTAGCACGCGGAAGTTATATTATCACTGAAGAAGTTGAGGGGATAAGGATAGATAATGAAACCAATCGCCCATATTTTGAGGCGTTCATGCGTAGTTCAAATCGCGAGGATGCGATAGAATTATCGCGAGCTTCGTTAGTTGCAGATTTACTTTCACTAACGGATATTTTTGAAAGCAACACTCGAAATTACGGTTTAGTTTCAAGAGAAGATGGAAATCGAATAATTTTCGTAGATCATTTGCCGGGAAGTAATGGGATTTTTTCTTGTATAAATCACAATGAAACTGAATTAGGAAGTTTCTCTCCAAGACAAAGAATTGGCGAAAGGTTTGGATTGGCACGGGCAAAAGATAGTGGACTGAAAGGCGTGCCTAGCTATTTAGGAGATGAAGCTGGCGTTAGAAGTTGGGCAAAAAGAAGTTTAGCTGCTGACGTAATCGGCAGTGTATTTGGAGGAAGTGGAGATCGCTTACCTATAAATGAAGCATTGGGTAGAGCTAATGCGGATGTATTGGATCTTATTAGAAGAAACGAAAATAGTTTTACCGAGTCCGCACCAGAACTTCTTGGAAGATATGAAGCTAAAATACAAAGCAACATACAAACATGCCAGAAAACCCAATATTTCAAAGATGCTACTGGGCGATAATTTAAATTTAAAATAGCTTAACGTGCTTTATTTTCCGAATTCTACGTTGACCCCTAGCTAAAGAATCTACTCTAGCAACAATGGTCTGCGCTTGCGCAAAATCTGAGTATTGATGAGGAGAACTTGATGGAAAAGCAGTTTCTATTCTGAGTTTTTTACTTCTTGGCTCACCATCATTATCAAAAGTTTGGGATTCGCATTCTGGAATTTTCTGCTCGTCACAGTCATCAGAATCTAGATTTGGCAGAGCATTGCGGATGGATGACTCACTAGCAACTTTGACTATTTTTAATGGTAAAAGCTTTGAGACTGTATCATGCAAAATAAGAATATCTTTTTCTGCAATTGGAGTTTCTTTAAAGAAATTATCATGTTTGTATCTAAAAATCTTCTCGCCATCAGAGTAAAATTTGAAAGAACGTCCGCTAGATTCTCTAACTTTAATGATAAACTCATTTCCATCGGCAAGAGATTCAAAAGACAACCTACCGCTCTCATAATTCTGCCTTGGGTCGTAGCCTTTCTCAGAAAAAATATCAAAAATTCTTTGTTTCATTTTCGACCAAAATTATAGCTGTCGGTTCTAAGCATTTTTGGATCTTCCTCACGATCTGCTTTTGCTTCTAGCGCTCTTTTCTTCGGATTTGGATTTGGTGCTTGTCCTTCCTGCTGCCCTCTCAACCTTTTTATATATTCCTCAGAGATACTTGGTTGAGATTCTTGACTAGATAACGATGTTAGTGAATCAACCTTTCGACCAAAATTATAGCTGTCGGTTCTTCTAAGTATTTTTGGACTTTCATCACGACCTGCTGCTTCTAGCACTATTTTTTTTGGCGCTTGTCCTTCCTGCTGCTCTCTCAACCTTATATATTCCTCAGAGCTACTTGGTTGAGATTCTTGACTAGATAACGATGTTAGTGAATCAACCTGTGTGCTAACCGTACTATCTTTCCTATCTTGCATTTCTTGATATTTTTGAGCGACATCTTCGATGATTTTATAACGATCATAATATGGCTCTTTTAGCTTTGATTCTTTCCAGCGCAATAACTCAGCAACATCTCCTTCAGAAATGTTTTTTATATCTGGCAATGGAAGTTGTAATTCTTTCGCAGCTTTATAAATGTAAGACTTACCAAGTAAAACCTCCAACTCTTCTAATTCTTTTTTCTTTTCATCACTGGTTAAATAGTGATTACTTTGATGACGCGCAACGATAAGTTGAGCCATTCTTTTCTGGTCAACTATTTTTCCGTCTTTAGCAGCTTTTATCTCTTCAAATATTTTTCTCATTGGTTTTAATTTTCTGTTTAGATTCACACTTGAAAGCGCATTCTTTACAAACTATGTAAATTGCCAGTTCTAAAAATTAAATCCCAAATACAAAAATCAAAAAATGTCAAATACACAGGAATTCAACTTCGATGTTGAGGTCGGCAAAGTGCTGAACTTAATGATCAATTCTCTTTACACCAACAAAGACGTGGCTTTGCGCGAGCTAATTTCAAACTCATCGGACGCTTGCGATAAATTGCGCTATCTCGCGGCACAAAATCCTGATATTCTTAATGATGAATTAAAAATCACGATTACGACCGACAAACAAAAAAAATTGCTAATTCTAACCGACAATGGCGTTGGCATGAATCGCGAAGATTTAATTCAAAATCTTGGCACAATCGCGCGCTCAGGAACTGAAAATTTCATTAAATCTCTGACGGGAGATAAACAAAAAGATGTGCAACTTATTGGTCAATTTGGAGTCGGATTTTATTCAAGCTTCATGATTGCAAACAGGGTTGAGGTGCTTTCACGTAAGTTTGATTCGGACAAAACTTTTAAGTGGTCGTCAGAAGGAAATGGTAATTTTACCATTGAAGAAGTTAGCGATAGCTCTTCACGCGGAACAAAAATTATTCTGCATCTAAAAGATGAAGCAACTTCAGATTTTCTTGATCGTTTTCACATTAAGCACGTTGTTCAAACTTATTCAGATCACATCAATTTTAAGATTGAATTTATTCCAGAAAATCTTGAGGCAGGAGCAACAATTGAAACCTTAAACTCCGCCTCAGCCTTGTGGACAAAAACTCCAAGCGAAGTGACGGCAGAGCAATATCAAAACTTTTATAAAAGTTTTTCGCACCTTCCTGGCGAGCCTTTCATGACCATTCATAATAAAGTTGAAGGTTTGGCAACTTACACCAATTTGCTTTTTATACCTAGCTCTAAACCTTTTGATCTGTTTCACCCAGATCGCAAAACTTCCGTAAAACTCTACGTTAAAAAAGTTTTTATCTCTGAAGAATTAAACTTAGTTCCCGCCTGCATGCGCTTTTTGCGCGGTTTAATCGACTCTGATGATTTGCCACTTAACATCAGCCGAGAAAATTTACAACATAGCGTGGTTTTGGAGAGAATTAGAAAATCGGTTGTAAATAAAGTTCTGTCAGATCTGAAAAAAAAGCTCACCGAAAACGAAGAAGAATATGTAAAATTTTGGAATAATTTTGGCGCAGTTTTAAAAGAAGGACTTTGCGAATCTTCAGAATTCCGTGAAAAAATTCTTGAGGTTTGCCGCTTTTATTCTTCCAAATCTCCAGACAAATTAATTAGCCTGTCGCAATATTTAGACCGCGCCAAACCTGGGCAAAATAAGATTTATTTTCTCACTGGAGAAACCATCGCCAAAATAAAATCTTCACCACAACTCGAAGCATTTTTAGACAAAGATATTGAGGTTTTATTTTTAACTGACTCGGTTGATGAATTTTGGGTGACGGTTGCTTTGCCTTACAAAACAGCAAATTCTGAATGGGAATTTCAATCAATTAATCGTCATGATGTTGATTTAGCAAACGTTGATGGTTCAGAAAAAAAGACCGAAGAAAAAGATGAAATCAAGAATGTCACTGACAGTAATTTTTCGGGATTAATCAAATTCATCAAAGAAACTTTGGGCGACAAAATTAAAGAAGCGCGCATTTCAAAGAAACTAACCAACTCACCAGTTTGCCTCGCTGTTGACGCTGGTTCAATGGATATTCGTTTGGAAAGATTTTTGTTAGAACAAAAACAAATTCAGTCTGGAACTGCAAAGATTTTAGAAATTAATCCGAGCAATTCGATTATTAAATCTTTGAATGACAATTATTTAAACAGCGAAAAATCATCAGATGTGCGCGATAAAATTTGCACCTTGTTTGACTTAGCCTGCGTGATTGAAGATGAACCAATTGCCGACAGCAAAGATTTTTCTAGAAGATTGCAGTCTTTAATGGTTTAGACCAAACCTCCCCAACCCCTCCTTGATAAGGAGGGGCTTTTAAATCGAGTTTGGTATAAATCTCCTCCTGCCAAGGAGTGGTTGGGAAGGTTAACCAAGCTGCAAGCATAAGGCAAAAAAGTAATTGCAGTTTCAAGAACCGTTTGCGAAAGTTCACTTCCTCCTTAAAAAAATTCAGTTTTTCCTATGGGGCTATAGCGCAGTTGGTAGCGCG
>JACCDN010942507.1_pt1 | contig 38653 bp, 33 predicted proteins | sample 7441691 | NCBI WGS metagenome assembly JACCDN01 (sample SAMN15323439, study PRJNA562643) | freshwater metagenome | isolation source: river surface water | place: USA:Blue River Watershed | collected 2017-08-16 | reverse complement strand
GCCTTCAACTGCTCCCAGGCGTCGCGGTGCTGCATGATGGTCAGCACATAGTTGCCCATGAAGGTCGAGGTCGTCTCGTGCCCTGCAAAGAGGGTCGAGTAGAGGACACCGGCGATCTCTTCATCGGTGATCTCGGCCCCTTCGGCCTGCAAACGCAAAAGGTCGGATGGAAAGTCATCTCCCGGCGTCTTGCGACGCATATCCAGAAGATCGTGGATGTATTTCCAGTAGGCCACCATGTCATGGGCAACCTCGACCTGCTCTTCGTCGGTCAACTCGCCCCAAGTCATCTTGCCCCGGCTGGCGCCGTATTGCTTGATCTTCGGCACATCCTCGTCCGGGATGCCCATCAGGGTGAACAGCACATAGGCCGGCACCGGATAGGCCACCACTTCCCAGAAGTTCACCGGGCCAGATTTGCCCTTGGCCTCCAACTCATCCAGATGGCGGCGCACGATGCCTTCGATCTGCGGCTGGATCGACTTGAACCGGCGCGGGCCAAAGCAGGACTGCGCCACTTTGCGGATGCGGGTATGATCGGGGGGGACCCGGGCGGTCAGGCCGGAATAGGCCGTGAAGCCACCGTCGACCAACACCTTGCGACCCGCCTCGCACATCGCCCGCACCGGCTTTTGCGCATTTTCCGAGCTGAAGGTCTTGTAGTCGTCAAAAATCGCTTTGATGTCATCGTAGCGCGTCACGACCCAATAGTTCGTCGGCTCGTGAAAGAAGATCGGTTCTTCCCTGCGCAACTGTTCCCATTTGGCATGGGGCTTGTTCAGATCGAACGGGTCAAAGCCGTCAGACGCCGAAGCGCCGGTATGGTCTTTCATCGCGGTATCCTCCCTGTGATGCCGGGCGGCTCTCTCCCAAAAGCTGAGCCTGACATGTTGAGAATCAGCCTAAGTCCGCTGCCTTTGGTTTTTCTTTGGCGATTTTTTCGGCAGGCGAAAAACCGTCAACCCGTCTTGGACAAATCCCGGTAAAGCGATTTGATTTCAAGGCCTTCACTGGCGCCAATCGCCTCCAGTGCTGCACGGTATTGCCGGTATTGCCGATGCATGGCGTCCAATCGGCCTTGGGCGACGAAGATCTTCATGGCTTCGGCATTGGCCCCCTCGCTGGTCGGATCAATTGCCAGTGCCTTTTGACAATGGGCCAGCGCTTCGCGGGTGCGGCCTGACGACATGCAAACCTTGGCAAAGTCATACTGCAGTTTCACCGCCATTTCGCGCAGCCAGATCCGGCGTGGCATGCACCAATCATCGGTTTCCGACCGCACATATTCCAGCGGCAAATCTTCAAACAAATCGCCACCATAGAGCTGATCGGCGGCAGCATAGACGCGCAGCGCGGCATTCAGTTCACCACGCTTGTAAAGCGACAGACCGCGGCGGCAAAGTTGTTCAAACGTGTCAATGTCGATCCAGCTGCCGGGCGGGGCTTTCAGCCGATAGGTTTCGCCCACCCGCTCGACCGCGGCGGCATCGCCCAGCGTCTTGCGCAGCATGGCAACCGTGTGGTGCAGCCGCGTGCGTTTCAAATCTTCTGATTCGCCCTCGGGCCAAAGAAGTTCGCCAAGCTGGTCGGCATGCGCCCCCTTGTCACCGGTTTGCAAAAGGTAGGCGAACAGCGTTCGCGTCTTTTTCGGCGCACCACCGGGAAGCTGCCAGTTCACCTCTTGCCCGGCGATCAACACCTTTAGCCGCCCAAGGCAATGCACATGCCAACGCAGGCCGCCGGCCGGATTGCCAAGCCCGGTTCGCGGCGGTGCCAGCCATGACGGCGTGGCCCCGCGCGCAAACATCTGCCCTTGCTGGCGGCGGGCCAAAAGCCCGGCATAATCCGGCACCACCCGACCCAGCATGAAGGACAGCTGTTCGTCCAAAGCCCCGCCCTCCAGCAGGCTGGCCGGAATCCAATACGGGTTTTCATAAAGACCCGAAGGTGCCAGAAACTGCCGGTGCGCCCGCAGCGCGGCCTGAATCTGTTCCTCGATCGTCAAGTCCTGATTGTAGAGCGACACCACCGGCAATGCGAAATGCGCCGCCAGACGGTCCGCCACCCCGCCCCAGTTCTCTAGCCCCGTCACCCCCTGCATATTGCCCACGACCCAGCCCATATCCACCACCAGCGCCGCGATTCCCTTGGCGGTGTCCAACTCTTGGCGCAGCCGAACAAAGACTTCCTCCGGGTCCATCGGCGCATGATCTAAGCCCACCTCGGCAAAGCTGATCCGCCGCGCGGCGGGCATATCCGGCAAAAGCCGCAGATCGTCACTGACCAACCAGATCTTGGCCGGGGTCGCCATCTGGCCCAGCGCCTTGGTGACAAAGCCGGGCACCGCAAAATCGGCGATCAAGGCGGCGTTGGTGCGTTCTTCGGCCTTGGGTTTGCGCGGCATGAGGCCTCCAATTTCTTTGGTAAAACTATAATAGGCATAGATTAAAAGTCCAAAGAAAATCCAAAGCTAACTTGTTAAGCTGATTCGGAGGAGACCTTGGAAAAACCAAGGCTGGGAGGTTCTGACGGAAATCATGGGTCCGGCATTTTGCCGGGGCAGTGGCGCTTTGCGGCCAGTGCAATCATGCCCCATGCCCGATGGCCCCCACGAGATGGGAGAGAGCGCGGCGCATGTCCGATTTGGGTCAGTTCGATTATGTCATCGTCGGCGCCGGATCTTCCGGGGCAGTCTTGGCCAATCGTCTGTCGGCCGATCCGCACCTGACCGTCTGCCTGATCGAAGCCGGGCCAGCCGACCGCAGCCCCTTTATCACCGTGCCCTTGGGCGTGATGAAGCTGTCTAAAGATGCGCGGCACAACTGGCTTTACACGACCGCGCCGCAAACTGCTTTGGAGGGCCGCGAAATCTCGGTGCCGCGCGGCAAGGTTTTGGGCGGGTCTTCGGCGATCAACGGCATGATTTATATCCGTGGCCATCGGGCGGATTACGACGCTTGGGCCGCGGCAGGCTGCACGGGTTGGGGATATGACGATGTGCTGCCGCATTTCCGCCGATCCGAAGACAATCGCCGCGCGGGCATCGACACCCATCACCACGGCACGGGCGGCGAATTGGCCGTGTCTGACCTGCGCGATCCAAACCCTGTTGATCGCGATTTCATCGATGCCGCGGGCCAGTTGCAGTTCCGCACCTGTCCCGATTTCAACGTGGCCGAGCCCGAGGGTATGGGCATCTATCAGGTCACGCAAAAAGACGGCAAACGCCATTCGACGGGCCGCGCCTTTCTGACCGCATCGGTCAAGGCCCGGCCCAACCTGCATATCCTGACCGGGGCCGAGGTGCTGGGCCTGACACTGACCGACAGGCGCGCGACCGGGGTCACCCTGCGCCGCGCCGGTCGGGTAGAGACGGTTGGCACAAGGGGCGAGGTGATCTTGTCGGCAGGCGCCATCGGCTCACCCGACATTCTTTTGCGCTCCGGCATCGGGCCGGCCGCTGGGGTCGCGGCTTTGGGTGAGGCGGTCCATGATCTGCCCGGTGTTGGCCAAAACCTGCAAGACCATGTGGATTGCATGGTGATCTGCCAAAGTAGTTCGCGTACACCCTATGGCATCTCGATCCCCGCCCTGCCTCGGCTTGCGCTGGACGGGGCAAAGTGGCTGTTCGGCAATCGGGGCATGCTGTCGTCGAATATGGTGGAGGCGGGGGGCTTCGTGCGCACCTCGCCCGCCGAGGATCGCCCCGACATCCAGTTCCACATCATTCCGGGGCGCAAGAGCCACCGCGGCCGGCTGGTCGAATATGGCCATGGGGTTTCCGTGCATACCTGCGTCCTGCGCCCCGAAAGCCGTGGCTCTGTCACCCGCACCGCCCCAACCGGCGCGCCGGTGATCGACCTTGGCCTTTTGACAGACGACCGCGACATGGCGCGACTGTTGCAGGGCGTCAAACTCGCGCGGTCCATCCTGCGACAAGGCCCGATGGCGCGCCATGGCCTGACCGAGATCATTCCGGGCAAGGATGTGCAAAGTGACGAGGGTCTTTGTGCCTATATCCGCGCCAATGCCCGCACGGTCTATCACCCGGTCGGAACCTGCGCGATGGGAACCGGGCCTTTGGCCGTGGTTGACCCGCGCCTGCGCGTCCATGGCATCCGGGGCCTGCGCGTGGTCGATGCCTCGATCATGCCGACCATCGTCAGCGGGAATACCAATGCCCCCGCCATCATGATTGCCGAGAAAGCCGCCGAGATGATCCTGTCGGATCGCAAATCGGCCTGACCAAAACCGGGCCACGGGAGGGCCGGGAAGAACCGAAACCAAACGGGAGGAAACGCTGATGAAACTGAAGCACGGATTGGCCGGGGCTGTCGCCCTCGCCTTCACCTGCATCGCTGGGGCCGCCTTTGCCGCGCCCTCATGCGGGGCGAACACTGGGCAGGCCGCAACCGGCGCCCCGATCATTGTGGGTGGGATCTATTCCAACGGTGCGCCGGGCGACTGGTCTTCGTCCACCGATGCGGCGGCAGCCTATTTTGCCTGCGTGAACGCCAATGGCGGCATCAACGGCCGCCCGATTGAATACCATGTCGAAGATGACCAGTGGAACCCCGAGGCCGCAGCGGCAGCCGCAGCCAAGCTGGTAAATGACCAAAAGGCCGTCGCCATGGTCGGCAACGGCTCTTTCACCGAAATGGCCGTAAACGCACAGACCTATGTTGACCAAGGCATCATGGCGATGGCCAGCGCCTGCGCGATTTCAGAATGTTTTGAAACGCCGAACCTCGTGTCCACCAACCAAGGCCCGCTCGCATCAAACCTTGGTGCGGCGCAATATGCGCAGGAAGAACTGGGATCAAAGAACGTCGCCTGCATCGGGTTGAACATCCCGAACAACGGCATCTGGTCGTGCCAAGCGGTTATCGACTACATGACGTCCAAAGGTGGCACCGGCAGCATGGCCATGCTGAACCCCGGCGCGCCGGATGTGAACTCGGCGCTTTTGGAAGCGGTGGCTTCGGGCGCGGATACCATCCTGATGAACCTGCCCGCAGGCCTTGCGCTGGCGGTTCTGAAAGCCGCGCAAGAACAAGACCTGCGTGACAGCTATACGTGGATCGCGCCCACGCCGCTTTATGACCTGTCGGTGCCGGATGCCGTGGGCGATTACTGGCACGGCAAGATCTGGGTGAACGCAGAACTGGCACCGATCAATCAGGGCGGCCCGGACGGGCAGAACTGGCTGGCGGTGCTGGACGCCTTTGGCAAGGCCGACGATCCGCGCGACACCTTCAGCCAGGCGGGCTATCTGTCGGCGCAGTTCTTCGTAAAGGCCATGCTGGAGATGGACCCGGCCAAGCTGGACGACCGCGCGGCCGTGACGGCGGCGATCAAGGGCATCAAGGGCTATACCTCTGATCTGATGTGCGGCCCCTATTACGTTGGCGATGCCGCCTTCCACCAGCCGAACCACGCAGGTCAGATGGTCAAGGTCGTCGCCGGTGGGTTCGAAGTGGTGCGCCCCTGCTATGAATATGACAGCGCCTATTTCGACCGCCACAAGGACATCGAAAAATCCTTGGGCATGAACTGATCCAATATTGCCCCCGGCCATCTTTGGCCGGGGGTTCCCCCCACCAGCGGAGCAAGCATGACGCGCAGCGCAATATTGAACGGAGCGATCTATGCCGCCTTGATGGTCGGCATTTGGGTCGCGCTGGCGGGCGGCATGCCGTTCAAGGTGACGGGCATGTTCCTTGCCTCGGGCCTTGCCATCGGTTCGCTTTACGCCTTGGGCGGGATCGGCATGGTGGTGCTTTACCGTGCGTCGGGCGTGTTGAACTTTTCTGCCGGGGCCGCCGGCGCCGCCGGCGCAATGACCGCATGGCAATGTGTGCAGTGGGGCCTTTGGCCGCCCCTTGCATGGTTGGCCTGCATCGCCGTCGCGCTTGCACTGACCTTGGCCTATGGCCGATACCTTGCACCGCTTCTGGCTTGGCGTGAAACCGTCGTGAAGGCAGTCGCCACCCTTGGCTTTGCCCTTATCATTCTCGGTCTTGTCTCTTTCATCTGGATCGATGACCCCCGCAGCCTTGAGCTGCCCACCGATCAAACTGGTGTGGTGCTGTTTGGCCTGCGCGTCACCGCAACCCGCCTGATCGCGTTTGCCGCCGCCATCGCCATCGTCATCGCCATCTGGGCCTTCCTTGGTCGTACCGAGATCGGCTTGCAGATGCGGGCCGTTGCCAATTCGCGCGACCTGTCGGCCCTGCTTGGCATCCCAATTGCCCGCATTGAGACAATTGCCTGGGGCATCTCGGGCCTGCTTGCAGGCTTCACCGGGCTGATGTTCGCCAATCTTATCCGGCTGGAGCCTGTCGTCATCACCTTCATGGTGATCCCGTCGATTGCAGCAGCCCTTGCGGGTCGGCTGAACAGCCTTGCCCTTGTGCTGGTCGGAGGCCTGTCGATGGGGGTGATCGAAAGCCTTCTCACCCTGTCGCCCATCTTGAAAGGGGTTCGTCCTATCGCGCCCTTCGTTATCGCCGCCCTTGTCCTTCTCTGGACCCAGCGCGCCACCAAGCTGACCTTCGGAGGACGCGACTGATGGATCGTTCCTTGTTTCGACTGACGCCATCGGGCGCCTCAGGCCTGATTTTTGCCGGATTGTGCTTTGTCTTCCTGCCAATGCTGGCGGGGTCATATTGGCTATCGCTCTTCACCTCGGCTGCGATCTTTGTGCTGGCGATCTCGGGCGTCGCCTTCATGTATGCCCGGCTTGGCATGGTGAGCCTGACACAGGTTGGGCTGATGGGAATTGGCGGCTGGGTGACGCTAAGGCTGAATTACCTGTGGGATATGCCGTTTGAGGTGAACATGCTGCTGGCCGCGCTGGCCAGCATGATCTGCGGCTGGATTCTCGCGCTGCCTGCCTTGCGCATGCGTGGGCTTTACCTTGCCCTTGTCACGCTGATGGCCGCAGGCGGGCTGGAGATTTTGTTCGCCACCTATCAATTCCCCAATGGCGGCGAAGGGTTCTGGGGCGTCAAGATCGGTTCGACCGAGCCGTTCCGCCGCCCCATCCTGGCCCAGTCGCCCGAAGCCTATCTGCGATATTGCATCGCCGTCGCCACCCTTGGCTTTCTGTTCATCGAAGGCCACCGCCGCCTGTTTCCCGGCCGCGCGTGGGCGCTGATCCGGCGGTCCGAGGCGGCGGCCATGGCGGCGGGCGTCAATGTCACGCTTTACAAGACATGGGCCTTTGGCATCGCTGGGGCGATTGCAGGGGCGTCGGGCGCACTCTTGGCAGGATCGCTTGGGCTTTTGGATGACGGCACCTTCCGGTCGTCAGAATCCATCATGCTGTTTGCGCTGGCCATCGTTGGCGGGGCGCGGTTCTGGCTGGGCGCGGTGATCGCGGCCTTTCTGTTCCGCATCCTGCCGGGCCTGTTGAACACATGGGGCGTCGATACCGATCTGGCCTTTGTGATCTTCGGTGCGGGATTGCTGCATGCGCTGATTACCGCGCCAAACGGGATCGCCGGGCAGGTCCACGACCTGATCGCCAAATTGCGGGGCGCCAAGCCATGATCGAGATCAATGCCGTCACCGTTCGCTTTGGCGGGCTGATCGCCTTGAACGCGGTTTCCGCCAGCTTGACCGCCCCGGTTGCCGGAATCATCGGCCCGAATGGCGCAGGGAAAACCACGCTGATGAATGTGGTTTCAGGCTTTATCACCGCTCGGTCAGGCCGGGTCATGGTGGACGGGCAGGATTTCCTGCCGCTCGCCCCGCACAAACGCGCGCACAGGGGGCTGCGCCGGTCGTTCCAGAAAGAACAGATCGCCGATGACCTGACGGTGCTGGAAAATGTGCTGGTGCAAACCGACTGGTCCTTGACCAACGCGCGGGCCAAGCGGGCCGAGGCGATGGAGATGCTGGAGGTGGTGGGCCTTGCCGATCGCGCCAGCAAGCTGGGGGCGGCGCTGTCGGGATTTGAACGACGCTTGACCGACGTTGCACGCTGCATGGTCGGTCAACCCCACCTTATCATGTTCGATGAACCGGCGGGCGGGATGAGCGTTGAGGAAACCTCTAGACTGGGCGATCTGATTTTGCAGATCCACAGCCACACCGGCGCGCAGACTGTCATTATTGACCATGATGTCGAATTGATCCGCCGCATCTGTGCGGAAACGCTGGTTCTGGATTTTGGCCGCCGCATTGCCTTTGGGCCGACGGCAGAGGTTCTGGCCGACCCCAAGGTCAAGGCCGCCTATCTTGGCACCGAGGAGATCGCCCCATGACATTGCAGGTTCAGGGGCTGACGGTTCAGGATGGAAACCGAACGGCCGTTCAGAATGTCGATCTGACGGTGGAGCCGGGCAAGGTGACAGCGGTCATCGGGGCCAATGGCGCAGGCAAGTCAGAGTTGGTTCTGGCGCTGGCGGGCATGTTGCCCATCACGGCAGGGGCCGTGCTGTTGGACGGCAAACCCCTGATCGCCAAATCCCCCGAGGCGGTGCGCCGCGCCGGTATCGCTGCGGTGCCGGAAGGGCATAGGGTGCTGACCGATCTTTCCATCGACGACAACCTGCGAGCTGCTGGCAGTCTCATCAAAGGCGGGCTTGAGGAACGGCTGGACGAAACCTATGCCATCTTCCCCGAACTCGCCGAACGCAAACCCCAGCTTGCAGGCACGCTCTCGGGCGGACAGCAGCAGATGGTGGCGCTGGCCCATGCCCTGATGAGCCGCCCGCGCTATTTGCTGATTGACGAAATGTCGCTGGGTCTGGCGCCCCTGATCGTCAAGCGGCTTCTGGGTGTGGTGACGGACCTAAAGGCCCGCGGCACCGGGATTTTGCTGATCGAACAGTTCACCGATCTGGCGCTTGGGGTTGCCGAAAGCGCCGTCGTCCTGCGCGGCGGCAAGATGCGCTACAACGGCCCGGCACAGTTGCTGGCCGAAGATGCCAAACGCCTGCATGAGGCCTATTTCGGGGAATAGCGCGATGTTCGGATTGCAAGGAAAGATCTGCCTCATCACCGGCGGAGCGGGCAGCATTGGTCTTGCGTCCGCACAACTCTTGCACAGCCATGGTGCCAAGATCGTTCTGGTGGACCGGGATGCGGATGCTCTTGCCAGCGCCGCTGCAACCCTTGGCGCCGATACGCTGACCCTGACCGCCGATGTCGCGCACGAGGCTGACACCACCCGCTATATCGCCGCGGCCGTCGCCCGTTTTGGCCGCATCGACGTGCTGTTTTCCAATGCAGGAAACTTTGGCACCGTTGCCCCGATTGAACAGTATCCGACCGCGACCTTTGACGCGGTTCTGGCGGTGCATGTCCGCGGTGCCTTCCTTGCCGCCAAATATGCCGTTCCGCATATGGGCAAGGGCGGCAGCATCATCATCACCTCGTCGGTTGCAGGGCTGCGGGGCGATCCGGGCGTCTATGGCTATATCACCGCCAAGCACGCGCAAACCGGGCTGATGCGGGTGTTGGCCAAAGACCTTGCGCCGCGCGGTATTCGGGTGAACACCATCAACCCCGGCCCAGTGGCCAATGCCTTTCAGGCCAAGGTCGAGGACGATCTGACACCCCTTTTGGGCCGCGATGCCACCGCGTTCTTTGATGAAAACATCCCCATGGGTCGCCATGCCACCCCGCAGGAAATTGCGGCCTCGGTGCTGTATTTGGCCTCGGATCAATCGGCCTATACCACCGGACTGATCTTGTCAGTTGATGGCGGGATGAGCGTCTGATTGGCCCCAGTCTGCCCCCTGCATTTCACGCAGGCGGCTGGCTGTGCGTTCAAATTCAAAGGCGCCCGACCCTTCCAGATACAGCCGTTCCGGAACATCGGCAGCAGAACAGATCAGCCGCACCTTCGCCTCGTACAAGGCGTCGATCAGGGTGACGAAGCGTTTGGCCTCATTATAATTCTCAGCTGAGAGCTGCGGGATGTCCTCAAGGATCAGAACACGAACCGCCTGTGCAATCGCCAGATAGTCGCCGGGGCCAAGCGGGCGGGAACACAGATCCCAGAACGTCGCACGCCCGATGCCATTGGCAAAGCGCGGCAGGTCAATCGTGCGGCCGTTCACCGGCAAGACCAGCCCCATGCCCTGCGCCCCGCCGGTCAGGTCATTCCAGATGCCCTGAATCTCGCCCTTCACCTTGCCCGAGGGGTGGAAATAGACCTGTGCGCCCGCCAGACGGTGCTGTCGGTAATCGTTCGGGCTTTCCAATTCCACCACCTGCAAGCGGTCGCGCAACATGGCGATGAAGGGCAGGAAAAGCTGGCGGTTTAGCCCATTCTTGTACAATTCCTCGGGTGCGCGGTTCGAGGTGGTCACGATCACCACCCCCGCCGCTATCAGCTTTTCAAACAGCCGACCGACGATCATCGCATCGGTGATGTCGGTGATCTGCATTTCGTCAAAGGCCAAAAGCCGAATGTCGCGCGACACGGCTTCGGCGACCGGGGCCAGCGCATCCTCGACACCCTGTTTGCGGGCCTCGTGCATCCCCTTGTGGATTTCCTGCATAAAGGCATGGAAATGCACCCGGCGCTTTTGGGTGATGGCGGTGTTTTCGACAAACAGGTCCATCACCATGGACTTGCCGCGCCCGACCCCGCCCCACAGATACAGACCCGGCGGCGGCGTCAGCGGCTTGGCGAACAGCCCGGCAAAGAGGCCAACTTTGCGCGTTGCATTGGCCTCTAGCCAAAGGCGCAGGTCTTGCAAGACCGGCAAAACCGCATGCTGTGCGGGATCGGGGCGCAAAACGCCACTGGCCACTTTGGCATCATAGATTTCGGTCAGGGTCATTTGCATACGATTGTATACCGCACCCTGTTCTGACGGAAAAGCCCGACCGCAGCGATCAGGTCTTTTTCAGCGCGGCTGTCAGCGCGTCCACATCGCCCTTTTGCTTGTCCAGCATCGCGCCAATCTCGGCCCGCTCGCTGGCCAGCATGTTCACCCCCTCGATGATGAGGTTGAAGAACCGCAGCGATCCCGACTTGTCCGACACATGCCAGCGCAGATCAAACGGCGCTTCGCCCTTAAGCCGGGCGATCGAGATCACCTCGTAATAGCTTTTCACCGGCTTGGCGTCCGTCACTTCGATGGTGCCGCCAATAAATTCGCGGAAGCGGCGACCATATTTGCGGCTGATGTAGCCCTGAAACGCCTTGGTAAAGGCCGACATCTGCGCCTTTGAGGCCTGTTTGGCCGCCGGGCCAAGCGCCGAGCGGGCGATCACAGGCACATCGGCGTATTTCGAGAAGATCCGCTCAAAATCACCGATCATCGCGCCTTCTGATTTGCCCGACCCGATGACGGTGTTGATATCGCCCACGGCCTTGTCGATCAGCGCACGCGCCTGATCCACGGTCAGCGCAGCGGCCCGCATCGGCAGGGCAAAGGCCACGGTGCCAAGGGCAAGCCCAGCGGCAAAACGGCGGCGCGAAAGAATCGAGGTGTCATTCAGCATAGGGATCCTCGTAGGGGTCGACGAAGTCGGCTTCGTCCTCGGTCTGGCCCAGCTGGTGCCGACGGTTCTGCAAATACAGAAGCCGCGCCTGCGCATAGCTGTCTGCACTCTCATATAGAATGGAATCAACCAATTCGGAATAGCGTCCGCGGTCACCAATTTTTGAAGCCAACTTGACACCGGACACGCCCATGACCTGCGTGCGACTCAAGTGGTTCAAGGGGTCGATGGCCAGATCCACCACCGATCCAGCCAGATCGCGGGTGGTCGACGGCCCCATGAACGGCACTTCAAGATAGGCCCCTTCGCCAACCCCCCAGACATGCAGGGTTTCTCCGAAATCGGTGTCATTTTCCGGCATACCGGCGGCGGTCGCCACATCGAAGAACCCGCCAAGACCGAAAATCGTGTTCATGCCAAAGCGCAGGGTGTTTTCGCTGGCCTTGATCAAGCGCAGTTGCAGCAGGTTGTTGACGATGTCAGCCGGCTTGCCAAGGTTTGCAGAAAAATCGCTGATCCGCGTCGCCACATCGCCATTGCCGCGGGTCGAAAGCGCGACAGGCCGCAACGCATGGCGGTCAATGCCCCGGTTGAACAGATGAATTTGTCGGTTGAATGGCTCGATCGGATCGCGGGTTACTGTCGGCGCGCCAGTAGGCGCACAGGCAGAGAGCGTCGCCCCAACAAAGCCGCAAACGAGTGCAAAAGATCGGGTTGTCCGGTTCATGGATATCAAAAGAGATGGAATCACAGGCTGCATCAGTCTAGGGTTCGCCCGATCCAACCTTGCACAGACTGACACCGGGAATGGCAATGGATAAGCGCAGGTCAGGGGCAAGACAACGGCCAAAAGTGGCCAACAGGTGACGCAAGACATTTTACGCCGATGCCCTTGTGGCAAATGCGACATTTAGCAGGGGGACGGATGTCTCAAAGTGAATTCGCTCGGGGCTATGCCGAGCTGCGGGCCGCGCGGGCCGACCAGATCAAGCTGTTTTGGGCCGTCGGCATCTTTTCCGTGCTGGTCAACATCCTGATGCTGACAGGTCCGCTGTACATGCTGCAAGTCTATGATCGGGTCTTGGGCAGCCGGTCTGAGGCGACACTGGTCGCGCTATCACTGTTGGTGACCTTCCTTTTCCTTGCGATGGGGCTTCTGGACCATGCCCGCAGCCGCATCATGGCGCGCATCGGGGCCGCCATGCAAGACAGGCTGGACCATCGCGTCTTTGCCGCCGCGATGAAGCGGCTGGCCCTTGCCCCCACCGATCCGGTGGGCCTTGCCGCGCAGCGCGATCTGGAAGCGGTGCAACGGCTCTGGGCCTCGCCGGTGTTGATGTCGATTTTCGACATCCCGTTCACCCCGTTCTTCGTGGCTGCAATCTTTGTCTTTCACCCGCTCTTGGGCTGGCTTGCGGTCGGCGGCGGGGTGTTCTTGATTGTTATCACGGTGTTGAACCAGCGCCTGACGCAAACCCCGATCAACCGCACCAATGGCCTTGCGCTGCAAGCGGAACGCATGTCCGATCTTATCAAGACCGAGGCCGAGGCCGTGCAGGCTCTTGGCATGACCGGCTCTGCGTTTCAGCGCTGGCAAAGGGCGCGTGGTGCGGCCTTGGCCGAAGGGCTGAAGGCAGGCGATCTTGGGGGGCGTTTCGGCTCCATTTCCAAGACGTTCCGCATCTTCCTGCAATCGGCAATGCTGGGCCTTGGCGCTTGGCTGGTGTTGAAAGGGCAATTGTCCTCTGGTGCCATGATCGCAGGATCGATTCTGATGGGGCGGGCATTGCAGCCGATCGAACAGGCGGTTGGCCAATGGGCCTTGGTAACCCGCGCCCAAGAAGGCACCGCACGGCTGGCCGAACTCTTGTCCCGTGTGCCACCCGAACCCCCACGCACCGCCCTGCCGCGCCCACGCGCGATTTTGGATGTGCAATCGCTGTCGGTGGTGCCCCCCGGTGAAACGCAGGCCGTGCTGCGTGGCGTCACGTTTCAATTGGGCGAGGGGCAGGCCTTGGGCATCATCGGCCCCTCGGGGGCCGGAAAATCCACGTTGGCCCGGGCGATCATCGGGGTCTGGCGCCCAGCGGCGGGCAAGATCCGGCTGGATGGTGCAGCACTTGACCAATACGACCCGGACGTTCTGGGCGGCTACATCGGGTATCTGCCGCAACGCGTGACCCTCTTTGAAGGCACCATCGCCGAAAACATCGCCCGCCTGCACCCAAAGGCCGACAGCGCCAAGATCGTCGAGGCAGCCCAAAAGGCCGCGGCGCATGACATGATCCTGCGGCTTCCCGATGGCTATGACACGCGGGTTTCCACCCTTGGCGGGCGGCTCTCGGGTGGGCAGATCCAGCGCATCGGGTTGGCCCGTGCCCTTTATGACAACCCGGTCCTGCTGGTTCTGGACGAGCCGAACTCGAACCTCGACAATGATGGCACCATGGCCCTGAACATTGCCATCCGCAGCATCAAGGCGGCCGGTGGTTCGGTCATCATCATGGCCCACCGCCCGGCTGCCATTCAAGAATGTGACCTCTTGTTGGTGATGGAAGAGGGGATGCGCCGCGCCTTTGGCCCGCGCGATCAGGTGTTGAAGGAAATGGTCAAGAACCACACGGATATTGTCCGCTCTGCCGGGCCGGGAGGCGTGTCATGAGCTTGTTGCGCAAAAAACCTGACGACCAAGCCGCAGCCCAAAAAACCACGCCGCTTCCATCAAAAGTGGGCCATGACGCCCCGCCGACCGAGGCAGAAGTGGCGCGCCTCTTGTCGGCCCGCAGCTCTGTGCTGGTGGGCAGCATCACCGCCGCTGTTCTGGTTTTCGGCTTTGGCCTTTGGTCGGTGCTGACCGAAATCTCGGGGGCGATTGTCGCTTCGGGCCAGTTGGAGGTGTCGCCAAACCGTCAGGTCGTGCAGCACCCGGATGGCGGCGTGGTGGCAGAGATTGCCGTGAAAGAGGCGCAGAACGTCAAGGCGGGCGACCTGCTGATCCGGCTTGATGGTGCGCTTGTGAAGTCCGAATTGGCCATCGTTGAGGGCCAATTGTTTGAGGTGATGGCGCGATCTGCCCGGCTGGAGGCAGAACGTGACGATGCCGCCGCTCCGGTATTTTCCGGTGAAATCGCCGACCTTGCCAAAACCAACCCCGAGGTGGCTGACCTGATCGAAGGTCAGCGCAGCCTGTTCATCGCCCGCCGCGACACGGTATTAAAGCAATCGGAACAGTTGCAGAAACGCTCTGCCCAGATCGCTGCCCAGATCGAAGGCGTCGATGCCCAAGTCAAATCGCTGAGCGAACAACTTGCCCTGATCGAACAAGAGTTGAAAGATCAGCGCACCTTGCTGGAGAAGGGCCTTGCGCAATCGTCGCGCGTCTTGGCGCTGGAACGCGAAGCGTCGCGGCTGCAAGGGTCGGTTGGGGAATTGCAATCGTCGCGCGCGCAGGCCGAGGGGCGGGCAACGGAGGTGGAGTTGGAAGTGCTGCGTCTTGCAGCCGTCCGCCGTGAAGATGCCAACACGCAATTGCGCGACATCGGGGCCAAGATGTTGGAACTGGCCGAACGTCGCCGCGCCCTCACCGAACAAATCAACCGGCTGGAGATTCGCGCGCCCGTCTCGGGGACGGTCCTTGGTCTTGCGGTGACGACGCCGCGTTCGGTCATCCGCCCGGCCGATCCCTTGTTGTATCTCATCCCGCAGGACCGGCCTTTGGTCATCAACGCGCAAGTGCAGACCATCCATATCGACGAGGTTCATGTCGGTCAAAAAGTGCGGCTGATGTTCCCGGCCTTTTCTGCCCGCACGACACCCGAAACTTTTGGCCATGTGGTGTCGATCTCGGCAGATGCCTTGTTGGATGAACGCGCCCATGTCGCGTATTACAAGGCCGAAATCGTGTTGGACGCTGGCGAGTTGGAACATCTGCAAGGGCTGACGCTGGTGCCAGGCATGCCGGTGGAGGCCTTTATCGAAACCGGCGCGCGCAGCCCGATGGCCTATCTGCTCAAGCCCTTCACCGATTATTTCAGCGTCGCCTTTCGCGAAAGCTGAACTTGGCGGGCACTGCGACAAAGAAGGCGGGGCTATACAGACCCCGCCTTTTCCTTTATGGGCCGCGGATCGGCGCAAGCATCCTATGACGCAGCACACGGGCAGGGAGGCCCGGCTGCCAAAAAAGGGGAAAGGTGCCGGACTGGTATCTCGGGCATCTGACACGCCCCCCTTTTGGAAAAGAACATGCAAAATCTGAATATCGCCGCGCCCCTCGCGGCGGCACTGTCCGCCCGTGGCTACGCATCCCTGACCCCCGTGCAAGAGGCGGTTCTGGCCGATGGCGTTGCAGGCCGGGATGCGTTGGTGTCGGCCCAGACCGGCTCGGGCAAGACCGTTGCTTTTGGTCTGGCCATTGCGCCGGAAATCCTGAATGGCGCCGACCAATTGCTTTATGCCGATGTGCCTGCCGCCCTCATCATCGCACCCACCCGTGAACTGGCCCAACAGGTCGCGCGTGAATTGGAATGGCTTTACGGCCCCGCCGGGGCCAAACTGGCGACCTGCGTCGGCGGCATGGATTACCGCACCGAAAAGCGTGCGCTGGATCGTGGCGCGCATATCGTTGTCGGTACGCCCGGCCGTCTGCGCGACCACATCGAACGCGGCAGCCTTGATCTGTCGGGCATTCAAGCGGTGGTACTGGACGAGGCGGATGAGATGCTGGATCTCGGCTTTGCCGAAGATCTGGAGTTCATCCTTGCCGCTGCCCCCGATACCCGCCGCACCCTGATGTTCTCGGCCACCGTGCCGAAGGAAATCGCGACGCTTGCCGCCACCTTCCAGAAAGACGCGCTGCGCATCGTCGCGCAGGGTGAGGCCAAGCAGCATTCCGACATCGAATATCGTGGCATCTCGGTGGCCGTGCGCGACCGCGAACATGCGATTTTCAACATCCTGCGCTTTTACGAGGCCCGCACGGCCATCGTCTTCTGCAAGACCCGTGCAAACGTGAACCACCTGCTGGCCCGCATGGGCAACCGCGGTTTTCAGGTCGTGGCGCTGTCGGGCGAACTGTCGCAGACCGAGCGGATGCATGCGCTACAGGCGCTGCGCGATGGGCGCGCCCGCGTCTGTATCGCGACCGACGTTGCAGCCCGCGGCATTGACCTGCCGGGTTTGGAACTGGTGATCCATGCCGACCTGCCGCAAAACTCCGAAACCCTGCTGCACCGTTCGGGCCGCACGGGTCGCGCCGGCAAAAAGGGCGTCTCGGCCCTGATCGCCGCGCCGTCGGAATTCCGCAAGGCGCAGCGCCTGCTGCAAGGTGCCAAGGTTGTCGCTGAATGGGGCCCCGCCCCCAGCGCCGATGACGTGCAGGCCAAGGATGACCTGCGGATTCTGGAACACCCCGCGCTTGGCTCTGCCCCCGGTGATGAAGCTGTGATGGCCGAAACCCTGCTAACCCGCTTTGGTGCAGAACAGGTTGCCGCCGCCTTTGTGCGGATGTGGCGCGAAGGCCGCTCGGCCCCCGAAGTGCTGTCCGACGCCCTGCCCCCCGCCGAAGCCCGCGCGCCCCGTGAACGCGGCGAGTTCGGCCCCTCGACCTGGTTCAAACTGTCGGTCGGCCACACCGGCCGCGCCGAAGCACGCTGGCTTTTGCCGAAAATCTGCGAAGCGGGTGGCATTTCCCGCGACAGCATCGGCGCGATCCGGGTGCAACAGGACGAAACCTTTGTGCAGATCGCCGAGGCGGTCGCAGGCCGCTTCCCCGCCGCGCAGGAATTGGAATCCGGCCTGAGCATGGAAAAGATCGCGGGCGAGCCGAACCTTGAACGCCCCGAACGCGCGCCGCGTGGCGATTCTCGCGGTGCCCCGGCCGCACGTGCGCCCCGCGCGCCGCGCGCTGAAAAGCCGGTCTATACCCCCAAACCCTCGCGTATCGTCGAAGACGAGGCCGACAGCCCCGCCCGCCCGCCGCGCGCCCCGCGTGAGGACAGCGAGCGCAAGCCCTACGCCCCGCGCGACGCGGCCGAGCGTAAGCCCTATGCCAAACGCGAAGATGGTCCGCGCAAGCCTTACACCCCGCGTGAGGATGGCGAACGCAAACCCTATGCGAAACGCGATGAGTCCGCTCCGCGCCCCTATGCCAAGCGCAGCGACGATGGGTCCAAGCCCTATGCCAAGCGTGAAGACGGTCCGCGCAAGCCTTATACCCCGCGCGAGGATGGTGAACGCAAGCCGCGTTGGGGCACGGGCGACAAACCCGCGCCGAAATCGGCAGGCTATAAATCGCACGGCGGCAGCGCCGACCGTCCGGCCCGTGCAGAAGGCTTCAAAAGCCATCGCAGCGAAGGTTCGAGCAAACCGCGTAGCGACAGCTTTGGGGAAGAAAAGCGCCCCTATGCCCCCCGCAAAGACGGCGCGGATGCTCGTCCCTTTGCCAAAAAATCTGGCCCGGTGAAGGCCGCAGGTTTCAAAAGCCACGCAGCCGAGGGCAAAAAGCCCTTTGCCAAGGCCAAGCCTGCCGCACCGAGAACCGATGCGCGCGATACCTCCAAGCGGTTCGTGCCGCCGAAGAAGAAGTAAGCGCGCATTTGTGAATGGATGTTCATCCAGCTATCTCCTCCCCTCCGTGGGGAGGGGATGGGGGTCTAGGGCTTGAACTGCGCCAGAAGCTCGCGGTGAACCCCCGGCGGAGCCGCCAAAATTCCCGCAGTTTTCGCACCTGCCGAATTGAACCGCAGCGGCCCACCGTTCCTGTCGCTGACCACGGCCCCGGCCCGCGCGGCAATCAAACTGCCCGCCGCAATATCCCATTCCCAAGCATCTCGGGTCGAGATCATGCCGTCAAAAGCGCCTTCCGCAGCCAGACACAGCCGGTAGGCAATAGAAGACCGGAAGCTGCGCTTCAGGTCAGGCGGTGATTGCCGCCAATGCTCCGGCGCCAGAAAACTTTTGGACATCAAGAGGTTCGCTCCGGTCAACCCCGGCTGGTCGGCGCATTGGATCGCCAGCCCGTTGCACAGCGCGGGACCATCGCTGCTGGCGTTGTAAAGCATATCAAGCGCGGGCAAATAGATCGCACCGGCGACAACCTTACCCTTGTCGGCCACCGCAATTGATACGGCAAAATGTTTTTCACCTGCGATAAACGCCCGCGTGCCGTCGATAGGGTCCAGAATAAATACCCGTTCACAGTCAAGCCGCGCCGGGTCATCCGGGGTTTCTTCGGACAGCCAGCCATAGCCCGGTCGCGCCGCCTGGAGTTGCGCGGCGAGCATCGCGTTGACCGCGAGATCAGCCTCGGTCACCGGACCGAGGCCCGGTTTTTCCCAAACCTGCGGATCTGCCTTCCAATAGCGCAGCGCAATCGCACCGGCTGCGCGCGCCGCCTCGGCAATCAGCGCGAGGTCACGCCCCGGCAAGGGTCAAACCCTCGACCAGAAGGCTTGGCACCCGCGTCGACAGATGCGCGCGGGCGTCGTTTGCTGCGATCATGCTGCGCAGCATGGCTTTGAGATTGCCCGCAATTGTGCATTCATTGACCGGGTATTTCACATGCCCGCCCTCAACCCAGAACCCCGAGGCGCCGCGCGAATAATCGCCCGTCGTCGGGTTGATGGTGGACCCGATCAGCGAGGTGACAAGCAACCCGGTGCCCATCTGCGCAATAAGCTCTTCACGGCTATAGGCCCCAAGCGAAAGATCAATGTTAGAGGTGGCGGGCGATGGCGGCGAAGAGGTGCCCCGCGCGGCATTGGCCGTGCTGGGCATGCCCAGCTTGCGACCCGTTGCCAGATCCAGCGTCCAGCCCATCAAGACGCCATCCTGAACGATCATTCGCTTTGCCGTCGGCAGCCCTTCCCCGTCGAATGGCCGCGAACCGGAAATACGCGGGCGCAGCGGGTCTTCGATGATCGACATGCCCTTCGGCAGAACCTGAGTGCCCAATGCATCCAAAAGCCAGCTGGCGCCCCGCGCAATCGAGGTGCCATTCACAGCCGACAGCAAATGTCCAACCAGCGATGCCGCGATGCGTTCGTCAAACACCACCGGAAAATGGCCCGTCTTGGGCTTCACAGCCCCCGCGCGGGCCAAGGCGCGTTCGGCAGCCAAAGCCCCAATCCCTGTCGCATCCGGCAGATCGGCCTGACGCACCCGACCTTCGCCCGCAAAGTCGCGTTCCATCCCAGTGCCAGCGCCGGTAAAGGCCACGGCGGACACCGATCGCGACGTGCGGGCGTAATGTCCAGAAAATCCATTGGATCCCGCAAGATAGACCTGCCGGGCCGAATATCCCGCGCTGGCCTGAACCTGCGTGATACCCTTGGCGGCCATTGCCCCCGCTTCTGCGGCGCGGGCGTCTTGCTCTAGGGCCGCGGCCGAAGGTTCGTCTGCAGGATCAGCCAGTTCCAGCCCCGCCAAATCCCAATGACGCGCAATCTGCGACGGGTCGGCAAGCCCTGCCGTTTGATCTTCGGGGGCCTCGCGCGCCATCGCGACGGCCCGCTCGGCCAAAGCCGAAATTGTTGCCGCCGAGGTGTCAGAGGCCGAAACACAGGCCTGCCGCCCCCCGATCAACACTCGCAGCCCAATTTCGACAGCCTCAGACCGTTCGGCCTGTTCCAACGCCCCGGCACGAATGTCGATCGAGGTCGAACTGCCATCCAGCGCCATGGCATCAGCACTTTCGGCCCCCGCCTTGCGGGCGGCGTCCAAAAGGGCATGGGTCAGGCGTTGAAGCGTGTCAGACATAGGGGCCTCCTTTTTCCGGGGCTTTGGGCCACAAGCGTGGCCAAGCTGCAAGGCCAAAGCAAGGGGCAGCCCAAGCCGGGCCGCGCCCCAAGCCATGTGGATTACTGCAACTGCTGGCCGTTGGCGTAGAAATGCTTGTCTTTGAATTCCAGCGTCGAGGTCAGCACATCTTCGCCCTCGCCCGCCTTGGCAAACATCGCGATCATCATCCGCGCACCCATGGCCTGATCTTCGGCCACCAGTCCCATGCTGACCAGCTTGTCCAAAAGCCCATTGCCGCCCGTCAGCATCATATCCAGAGTGCCCGTTGGCGCCGGCGCACCGCCATAGGTCGTCAGATCGGTGTTGTCGAAGGTGAAAGCGCCTTTTCCAGTCAACTCTGCCCCAGCCAAGCGCGCGGTGATATCCTTGATGTCCAAAGACAAAAGCTCGGCGTCGGGCGGCGTGCCTTCTGGTGTGGCCAGCAGATCAGACTTCAGCCGTGCCTGACCTGCGGTGTCAATCACCAGCGTGGCGGGATCATGCGGCAAGACGCCGGTCGGGTCGAACAGGCCCCAGATCTCATCCGACACCTGCAAATCGACGACCTTGTAAAGCAGCGCAAAATCCTGCGGAGCATCGGATTTTGAGAGCGGCATCGTCAAGTTGAAGCCGCTTTCAGCATAGCTCAGTTTGACCTCTGGGAAAGGCAGCTCCGCACTGGAAAAGGTTGCTTCTACCGCCTGGCCGCTGCCCGACAACAACATCCGGGATGCATCCACCGCCAACTGGAACGAGCCACCCTGCGAGCCACCCACCAGCTTGGACGGGCCAGCCGCATCCGTGATGTCAAAGTCATAGTTCAGCGCGCCCAGTGACAGCCCCAGATCTAGCGCAAAGCCCTTGGCCAGCGCATCGGAAAACTCCGCCTCCTCTGCCCCCGTGGCATTGCTCTTGATCGTGCCGGCAAGGTCGGCGGTGTTCAGGGTGCCGGAAAAATGGGTTTCCTCATCTTCACCTTCCAGAGACAAGGCCGCCGAACTGGCCCCAAAAGAGCCATCCAAGAGCTTGGCCGTCGCCGGGCCAGAAAGATGATAGGTTGAACTCGCCCCGCTGAGGAGAACCCCGATCTTGCCGACGGACTTGTCTTCTTCGGTCGGGGCCAGCGTCAGATCAATGCTCGGCATGTCAAAAGCGTAGGCCATGTCATCAGCCGAACCGGATACCGTCCCCACCAGACCCGGCATCTTTACCATGCCTTTGGCCCCAAAGGGCTTGCCACCATCAATGCCGGGAGAGGCAGAGGTAAAGCTGGCTTCCTCGGCCATGGTGACTTCAACTGTGCCATCGCCCCTGTCGCGCAGGCGGATTTCAGCGATCGCGGTTTCCCCCTTGCCGTCGTCCCCATCGAAGGCCGCCTTTACGTCGGTGACGATCAAAGTGTCACCATCGCGCTCTACCGAGCCGGTGGTCACGGTGCTGCCCGAGGTCGCCATGACATCTTGCCAGCTTTGCCAGACGTCTTCCGGTGTCACATCGGCCAAAACGGGGTTCGCCGCGATCAGGGCCAACGCCGCAGCGCTTCCGGCCAGTTTCCACATCTTCATGGTAAACCCCTTTGTCGAATTGATTTGTCCCAAAACATCCGCCCCCGACTTGCCAGCGTCAAGAGCGCAAATCGGCGGTTTCAATTGGGTTGCCGGATGCGCTAACACTTTCTCAGGTTAGACAAAAGGTGTGTGATGCAGGGTAAAGTGGTTGCCATAACAGGCGCAAGCCGAGGGATCGGGGCAGCGGCGGCGCGAGTCTTTGCGCAGGCTGGGGCCAAGGTTGCGCTACTGGCGCGAAATCGGGGTGAAATTGATGCGCTGGCCGCAGAAATCGGTCCGGCGGCGCTGGCGCTGCGGTGCGATGTGGCGGACTGGACGTCGGTTCAGCGGGTGGTGGCGACCACGGTACAGCATTTCGGCCGTCTGGATGTTTTTATCAACAATGCCGGCGCGATTGAGCCAATTGCCCGTCTGGCCGATGCGGAACCCGGCGCTTGGGGGCGCGGCATTGATGTGAACCTGAAAGGCGTTTTTCACGGGATGCGGGCCGCGATTCCGGTGATGCGGGCGCAAGGGGGCGGCACGATCATCACGGTGTCGTCGGGCGCGGCCCGCAACGCCTATGAAGGCTGGTCCAGCTATTGTGCGGGCAAGGCCGGGGCCTTGATGCTGACCCAAGCGGCGCATCTGGAAGAAGGGCCGCATGGCATCCGTGTCCTGGGCCTGTCACCGGGAACGGTGGCAACCGACATGCAGGTGAAGATCAAAGCCAGCGGCATCAATCCGGTCAGCCAGCTGGATCCCTCGGTTCATATCCCGGCCAGTTGGCCCGCACGCGCGCTGCTGTGGATGTGCGGACCCGAGGCCGATCCTTGGCTTGGCAATGATATTTCTTTGCGCGATGAAGCGGTGCGCAAAGCAGCGGGGCTATACACATGATCGAAGTATCACGGGAAACCGGGCTGTGGGTGCTGACCCTTAACCGTCCTGACAAGGCCAATTCGGTGACACGGGCCATGCTGGCGGCGCTTGCGGATGCGGTGGACGAGGCCCGCGCGGCCGGCGTGGCCGCACTGGTTCTGACCGGGGTCGGCAAGGTGTTTTCCGCCGGGGCCGATCTGGATGACGCCCGCGCCGGCCTTGCGACCGATCCGGTTTGGGAGCGGCTTTCTTCGGCAATCGGCGCCTTCCCCGGTCTGACCATTGCAGCGCTGAATGGCACTTTGGCGGGCGGGTCGATGGGGATGGTGCTGGCCTGTGATCTGCGGATTGCGGTGCCGGGGGCCAAGTTCTTTTACCCAGTGATGAAACTGGGCTTTCTGCCACAGCCGTCAGACCCGACCCGTCTGCTGGGGCTGGTCGGTCCGGCGCGGGCCAAGATGATCTTGATGGCCGGGCAAAAGATTGAAGCTGACGAAGCCTTGGCTTGGGGCCTGATCGACCGCATCGTGCCGGGCGAGGCGCTGATGGACATCGCGCGGTCCTTGGCCGCCGATGTTCTGGCGGCCAAACCCGGCCATGCGGTCGCGATCAAAGCGATGATCGTTTAGGCCGCCACGCGCGGCCCGAACAACCACCACTTGCGCCGCGGCTTTTTCACATCGTCAGGTGACACCAGCATCAGCATCGACGGTGTCACCACCAGCGTCAGGATGGTGGCAAAAGCCAAACCATAGACGATGGCCGAGGAGAGCGAGATCCACCATTGCGTCGATGGCGCGCCGATGGTGGTTTCGTGGTTCAACAGTTCCAGATTCAAACCGAAGGCAATCGGCAGCACCCCGAAAATCGCCGTCAATGCGGTCAGCACCACCGGGCGCGCCCGCTCGCGGCAGGTTTCCAAAATCGCCTCGATCTTCGACATGCCATGGTGCCGCAACTCGTCATAGGTGGCGATCAGCACGATGTTGTTGTTCACGACAACCCCCGCCAGCGCGATCACCCCGATGCCAGTCATCACCACGCCGAATGGCTGGCCCATGATCATCAGGCCAAGGAAAACCCCGATGGTCGACATGATGACGGCCGACAACACCAGCCCAACCGAGATGAATTTGTTGAACTGTGCCAGCAGCACGCCGAAAATCAAGAAGATCGCCGCCCCAAATGCCTTGCCAAGAAACGCCCCGGCCTCGGCCTGTTCTTCGTCCTCGCCCGCCATGGTCCAGCGATAGCCCGCGTCGGTCAGTTTCTTGTCCCGGAACTCTGCCTCGACCAGTTTTGCCACGGCATCGCGCACCGGTTGTTCCTGCACACCAGCGGCAATTCCGGCCTGAATGGTGATGGTCCGCGCGCCGTCGATGCGGGTCAGTGTGCCGACCGTCGGTGCCGGCTGGCGGGTGACAAAGTTGGAAATCGGCACCGGGCCATCGGGGGTTTCGATCCGAAGCTGATCCAGCGCCGCAATGTTGCGCTGTTCCGGCGGCAAGCGCAGCACGATGTCCACCGCGTCATCGCTGCCTGCCGGGCGGTATTCCGACAGCCGCAAACCACTGGTGACCATCTGCACCACAGCGCCCACTGCCCCCGGCGATGCGCCATATCGCGCCGCCTCGGCGCGGTTGACCCGCAACTCCCAGTCAATACCGGGCAGTGGCAAACCGTTCGACACATCAATCACATGCGCAACGCCTGCCACCTTTTCCGCCAGATCGCGGGCAGCTTCGTTCAGACCAGTGGGATCATCGGCGGACAGCCGGATCTGAATGGCCTTGCCCGTGGGCGGCCCGGCCTGCGGCACGGACACCTCGATGTCCACGCCGGGAATCCCGACCATCGCCGCACGTAGATCGCTGAGAATTTCGTTTGCGTTCTTACGCTCGCGCCAGTCGACGAATTCATACTGCAAAACGCCAATGGCATCAGCCGGGCCTTCGCTCATGGATTGCCCAGCGCTGCCAACGCGGGTGTAGATCGTCTTGACGCCCGGCCAACCCAAGAGCCTCGCCTCAGCTTGTTTAACCAGCGCGTCCTTTTCGTGAATCGACAGGTTGCCCCGCGCCTTCACATACAAAAGACCATAGTCCGGCTCGACGTTCGGAAAGAACTCCACCCCTTTGCCGATCTTGCCATAGACAACGGGCACAGCGACCAAACTGCCAACCGCCAGCATCAGCACAATCCACGGATGCCGGATGGCCCGCCCGACCAGCGCCATATAGGCACCATCCTTGTGGCGCGGCGGCTCTTTGAATGGCCGGGCGATCAGCGCGCCCAGCACCGGCACGAAGATCAACGCATAGGCCATCGACGCCGACAGCGTGGCAATCAGGGTGATGGGCATATATTTCATGAACTCGCCCACCACACCGGGCCAGAACAACAGCGGGGAAAACGCCGCGATCCGCGTCATGGTGGAGGCGATCACCGGCCCCGACATGCGGTGGCTGGCCTCGGCGAAGGCCTGTTTGCGGTCCTGCCCCTCGGCCATGCGGCGTTCGGCGTATTCCACCACGATGATGGCATCATCCACCAGCATCCCCACCGCCAAGATCAGGCTGAACAGCACCACAAGGTTCACCGTCAGCCCTGCCATTTGCAGGCCCAAAATCCCCATCAGGAAAGAAGCCGGAATGGCCAAGCCAATCAGGATCGAAGAGCGCACCGTCAACGCATAAAGAATGACGATGAACACCAGCACCACCGCCGTCAGGACCGAGTTTTGCAGGTCCGACAGCAACTGCCGAATGGTGGTGGACTTGTCTTGGCTGAAGGAAACGACCACGCCTTCAGGCAGATCTTTTTGCAGCGCCTCGGTCGTGGCTTTCACGGCATCGACCGTCTCGATCAGGTTTGCCCCGATCCGTTTTGACACCTCAATCGCAACGGCGGCCTTGCCATCCAGCCGGGTGATGGTTTCGGGGTCTTTCAAAGTTGGCCGGATTTCGGCCAGATCCATCGCCCGCACCACAGCCGTATCCGAGGCGACCACTGGAAGCTTTGCCACATCTTCGACAGTTTCCAGAAGCGACGGCACCTTGATGGCATAGCGGCCCTCGGCCCCTTCCATCGCGCCAGCCGCAATCAGCTGGTTATTGGCCATGACGCCCGCGATCATCGTATCAGGGCGCAGGCCATAAGATGACAGCTTGGCCGGGTCGATGATGACCTCTACCAGATCATCGCGCGTGCCGCGCAGACCTGCCTCCAACACGCCGGGAATTTCTTCGATCCTGTCGCGCAAGGTACGCCCTGCCGCCGTCAGAACGCGTTCCGGCACATCGCCCGACAAGGTGACAACCAAAACCGGGAATTCCGAGATATTGACCTCGTTTACCGTCGGCTCGTCAGCCTCGGTCGGCAGGTCACGGCGCGCATCATCGACCTTGTTGCGCACATCGGTCAAAGCCTTGTCGAGATCTGCCCCGGCCTGAAACTCCATCAGCACGTTGCCGCCGCCCTGATAGGCGGTCGCCGTCATCTTCTTGATGCCTTGAATGGATTTCAGCGCGGTTTCCATCGGACGCAAAAGCAGCCGCTCACTGTCTTCCGGCGAGATGCCTTCATACCCCATCGAGACATAGATGATCGGAATCTGGATATCCGGCTCCGCCTCTTTCGGGATGGTCATATAGGCCATGGTTCCCGACAGGATCAGGAACACCAGAACCGACAGGGTCAACCGCGTGTTGCGGATGGCAAGTTCGACAAGGTTCATGGTTGGGCCGCCTTCTGAGCCGCCTCGGCCTCGGCGCGGGTCATTTCCTTGGCGATCACGGTATCACCATCGCGCACCAGATCTTGCCCGGCCACGATGACCCGTGCGCCCTGCGGCACCCCAGTCACCATGAATCCGTTGTCGGTATCGTCAATCAATTGCACCGGCAAAAAGGACGCCACATCGTCCTCACCAACCGCCCTCACGCCGACCTGTCCGGCTTCGTTCAAGGTCAGAACCGACCGCGGCACCAACAGCGCCGGTTGCGCCGCTGCGGTCAGCCGCACCTCGGCGGTCATGCCAGAGGGGATCGCCCCATCCGGGTTCGGCAGATCAACTTCCAGCGCAAAGGTGCGCGTCTTGTCACTGGCCTTGCGCGCCAGATGCCGGACCGTGCCTTCCAGTTCGACCCCCGACACCAGCCGCACCTTGGCCTTGGCCCCAACGGCAACATGCGCCACATCCTGTTCGCTAACCTCGGCCTTGACCACAATCGGATCCAACGAGATCAGCGTCGCAATCGGCGTGCCGGCCTGCACCCATTCTCCGATTTCCACATTCACCGCATCGACCGTGCCGGCAAAGGGCGCAGTCAGCGACAGACGATCCGCAGCGGCCTGTGCCAGCGCCAATGCGCCTTCGGCCGCAGTTTTGGCGGCACGGCGTGCGGTGACTTCGGTTTCAGGCAGGCTGCCTTTGGCCTTCAGCGCCTCGCCCACAGAAAGTTGTTCAGCGGCCTGCGCCAGCTGATCTTCGGCCGTTTTGACGGCCGCACGGACATCTTCGCCTTCCAGCAAAAGCACGGTCGCGCCCGCCGCCACACCATCGCCGGCCGCAGCGCCCAATTCCTGCACCACACCATTCGACCGCGCCGCAAGAACGGCCAGCTTATCAGCCTCGGTCACGCCGGAAATGCGGATCAGACGGGCGTAGTCGGCCAAGTCAGCCCTGACCACAGCGACGGTGCGCTTTGGCGTCTCAGCCACAGGTTCCGCTGCCTTGGCCTCGCTCGCCTCGGCCTCTTCGCTGCCCACGGCGGCAAAATGGCCGGTCAGCACCCAAAGGGCGGCCAGAACAAAAACCACCAGAGCCAGAAGCCGATGCCGGGGAAGACGGAAGACCATACCAAATGCCTTTGCGATAACCATCACCCGCTGCGGGATGCCCCGCAGCCGTGACACATGATCGGAAAGATCATGCCTTTTCGGAAAAGGTCAATGGCGGGCGCAGGTTTTCTTGCCAGCACGCACCTGCCTTCCCTTACGTCAGATCATCTTCAAGGCATCCTTGCCAACCGCCAGCACATAACCGCGCCGGGCGATGGTCTTGACCAAAAGTTCACTGACCAGTTGATTGCCCAAGGCATCGCGCAGGCGTTTTACCCGCGTTGCCCCGGCGGCCTCGTCGCAATCGGCCTCGTTGCGGCCCGAAATCACCGCCTCAATCTGCGCGCCGGTCAGCACCTCATCATCCATCCGCGCCTCGGCCAGAACGGCCAGCGTTTCCAGCGCGGCCTCGGTCAGGGCAAACTCCATATCGTTGATATAGACCGCCCGCGCCTCGCGACTGATGAGCATGGTCGCCACCTGAATACCCGCCCGCTGAATGGCGGAAATCCGGCGGTTCAGCGCGACGATGGTGACAAGGAACACCAAGGACGCAATCAGAAGCGCCGTGGCAAAAACCAGCAGCACGAAGATCACCGACCGATAGCTGGTCAACACTTCGGAAAACGAGGTGCCGGATTGCGCGAGAATCTCCAGAAGCTTGATCTCCGCCCCGGTGGTCAGGTTGTCATTTTCGATGAACAACCGCTCCACCCGCGCATTGAAGGCGTTGGCGTCGGGCAGGTTCAGGAACAAGAAGACTGCCGCGCCCAAAAGGATCAGGACAATGGCAGAAATCCCAAAGGCAACCACACGGTTGCCCGCGCGCAAGCTGTCAGAAGCGGAGGAAGTATTCGGCTGCACTGGCTTTCCTTTCCTCCAGCCCTTCGGGGCCAAAGACACTTAGTACATTCAACAGCGTCCAGCCCGCAGCAGCAAGACGGCCAGCCAGTTCGGCCGCAGCTCCCGCCTTGTCACAGGCGGAGACTTGCGCAACGCCGTAATGCAGCCGCAGGGGATCATCCTGTTTGGCTTTGTAATCGGCATAACACTCTGCCTGAACCGGCAGGGCAAGGGCGACAAGCAGGCCAAAGGCAAGGGATAGGTGGCGCATGGAAACGCACTCCTGATGGATCTGGTTCCATCCTGCACATTCTCTGGCGGGCTATACAATATCTAAACAGGTTTATGGCTTTGCTATCGCCTAACAGGGCGGCGTTATTGCTTGGCTTTGGCCCAGAAGGTCACGGTTTGCCCATCAAATGCGATCCCCGCAGCGGGCAAACAAGACGAGGCAGCCATGGCAAAGACGATCCACTCCCCCACGTTGGCCGAAACCGCTTACGGCCAAAAGAGGCAGACCCCGATGGCTCGTCTGGTGGCTGGCTTCACCGGTTTCGCCTTTGCCGTTCTGGTGATCCTTGCAACCAGCATTCCCGTTGAGGCGCATCGCAACATCTGCGCCAAGCCGTTGGAGGGCGAGGCGATCTGTTCGCAATAGATGTCAGGTCCGTCCCCCCTGACATCTGCAAGGGGGCAGAGGGGTGAGCAGCCTCTGCCCTCTTTTTCTTTCGCCATTTTCCCGTTAGGCCAGTGTCATGGCCCGTATCCCCCCCGATTTCAGCTTTGAATCCGCCGCCCTTGACCGCGGCCTCTCGCCAGTATGCGGTGTCGATGAGGTGGGGCGCGGCCCCTTGGCCGGCCCCGTCACCGCCGCCGCCGTCATCCTTGATCCGGCCCGCATCCCGGCTGGTTTGGGTGACAGCAAGGCCCTGTCATCCACGAAGCGCGAACGGCTTTTCGCTGAAATCATCGCGACGGCGCAGGTTTCGGTGGCGCATGCCACGGTGGAAGAAATCGACACGCTGAACATCCTGCGCGCCAGCCATCTGGCGATGGAGCGGGCTGTCGCGGGTTTGCCGCTGGCCCCCAGCCATGCGCTGATCGACGGCAACCTTATCCCAATCGGGTTGAAAGGCCGGGCCGAAGCAATTGTGAAGGGGGATGCCAAATCACTCTCGATTGCCGCCGCCTCGATCATCGCCAAAGTGACACGCGATCGCATCATGGTGGATTTGGCGCAACAGCACCCCGGTTATGGCTGGGAAGGGAACGCCGGCTATCCGACCAAAGAGCATTTGGCGGCGCTCCTAAATCTTGGTGTAACCCCTTGGCATAGACGTTCGTTCAAGCCCGTCCACAATATCTTGTATCAAGAACTTTCTATAAGTAGTTGATTTAAAAAGAATTTGACGGCGAATCGCTCCTGACTCATCTTTAGGGCAACCACCGACACACAAGATGCCGGGGTAGATGAGGCAGAAATGGCGACGAAACTGAAGACCGAGCAGGGCTCTCCCCTGCCGTTGAACCAGATTATTCCGGGTGACTGTATCGAGGTGATGAACAGCCTGCCCGCCGGGTCGGTTGATCTGATTTTCGCAGATCCCCCCTATAACTTGCAGTTGAAGGGCGAATTGCATCGCCCCGACAACAGCCGGGTGGATGCGGTGGATGACCACTGGGACCAGTTTTCCAGCTTTGCGGCCTATGACCGCTTTACCCACGAATGGCTGGCCGCTGCCAAGCGGCTGTTGAAGCCAAACGGCGCGATCTGGGTGATCGGCAGCTATCACAACGTCTTCCGCCTTGGCACTGCGCTGCAAGATCAGGGCTACTGGCTGCTCAATGATGTGGTCTGGCGCAAGTCGAACCCGATGCCGAACTTCCGTGGCAAACGGTTGACCAACGCGCATGAAACCCTGATCTGGGCGTCGCGCGATGAAAACGCCAAATACACCTTCAACTATGAAGCGCTGAAAGAGTTGAATGACGGCGTTCAGATGCGGTCAGACTGGGTGCTGCCAATCTGCACCGGACATGAGCGGCTGAAAGACGAACACGGCGACAAGGCGCATCCGACGCAAAAGCCGGAAAGTCTGCTGCACCGCGTGCTGTTGGCCACCACCAACCCCGGCGATGTTGTGCTGGACCCGTTCTTTGGCACCGGCACCACGGGTGCTGTGGCCAAGATGTTGGGCCGCGATTTTATCGGGATCGAGCGCGAAGAGGCCTATCGCAAGGCCGCGCAGACCCGCATCGACCGCGTGCGCAAATTCGACGCCTCGGCGCTGGAAATCACCGGATCGAAACGTGCCGAACCCCGCGTGCCTTTCGGTCAAGTGGTGGAACGCGGCATGCTGCGCCCCGGCGAGGAACTCTTTTCCATCGGCAACCGCTTCAAGGCCAAGGTGCGCGCCGATGGCACGCTGATCGGCAATGATGTAAAGGGCTCGATCCATCAGGTCGGTGCCGCGCTGGAAGGCGCGCCGTCCTGCAATGGCTGGACCTACTGGCACTACAAGCGCGACGGCAAAATGGTGCCGATCGACCTTCTGCGCCAGCAAATCCGCTCAGAAATGGATGCCGACGGTCGGCGCCCCAACTGACCTGTTCAGGGTGGGCAACCTGCCCCCCTCTTTTCCCATATAAAGTTTACGCCTGTGCCGTGGTCCGCCTGCGGCACAACTAGCCCCGGCATGTCCGCATGCCGGGGCCTTTTCAGTGCAGATTCTTCCATTCCGTCACGCCCGGATAAAACTGCCGCCGCCAAGCTCTGACCCGCGGGTTCATCCGTCGCCGCCACAGGGGGGGCAACATCGCCATGGTCGCCATCGCCGGATAACCAAAGGGCAGCATCGGCGCCTCATTTTCCGGATAGGTTTGCAGCAGGGGAAACCGCCGGTCCGGTTTGTAGTGATGATCTGAATGGCGTTGCAGGTTGATCAAGAGCCAGTTCGACGCCCGCTGCGGCGCATTCCAACTGTGATGCGGCCGCACGGGCTCATATTTGCCATTCGGCAGTTTCTGCCGCACCAGCCCGTAATGCTCGACGTAATTGGTCAGCTCCAATTGCCAGACCGCAAAAAACGCCTGCAAAAGAAACAGCCCGACCCCATAGCCGCCCCCCACGGCAAAGGCCGCCAAAAGGGCCAAAACCTGCAAGGCAGAATATCGCCAGAACGGGTTGGACCGATGCCAGACCGGACGGCCCACCTTGGCCAGCTTTTCCGCCTCCGCGTGCCACGCCGACCGCGGACAGGCGAACAGCACCCGCCAGAAAAAGCGATGGAACCCCTCGTTATAAGGCGCCGATACCGCGTCGCGCGGCGTGCCAACATGGATATGATGCACCAACAAATGTTCCGTGCGGAAATGGCTGTAAAGCACAGTCGCCAGCAAAAGATCGCCCAGCCACCGCTCGCCCCGGTTGCCCTGATGCAAAAGCTCGTGGGCGTAAACGATGCCAATCGTGCCAGAGGCAACCCCGACGCCGAACATCAGCGCGGCAACCTCCAGCCAGCCCATATCGGCCCGCACCACCCACCAGATCGCCCCGTAGATGATCGTCGCCTGCACCGGAAACCAGATCAGCGTGATCAGCCGATACCACAGCAGCTCACGCTCATCCGTCCGCGGGTCGGGGTTTTCTTCATTCAACCCCAAGAGAAGATCCAGCACCGTCACCAGCGCCCAGGCGTAAAGCGGCATCAACACCACCGTCCAACCGCCAAGGGTCACGCCAATGACGGCCAAAGGCACCAGCCCAAGCGACAGCCAGAATGGCAAGGCAGCGCGAAACGTCTTGAACATCGGAAAGCTCCACTTCGCCACCAGCTTAGGCCGGGACAGGGCGTCACTCAACCGCGCGAAGGGTCGCAGCGTCCCAAGCCTTGCGCATCACCGTGGGCAGATCATCGGCGCGGAAATCGGCCATGAAACCGCCGCGCTCTGGATTGCCCGCGCCGGTCGCTGCCTTGACCTGCAAGATCAGATGAAAATGGGTGAAGGTGTGCCTCACCTCGCCCATATCGCGCCATTCCGCCGCCAAAGGGGCCTCCCCCCCCGCCCCATCCCACGCATCACCGGGAAAGCCGAGCATGCCACCCAAAAGCCCCCGCTCCGGCCGCCGCTCCACCAGCACCGCCCCATCGGGCCGCTGCAAAACCCAGACCACACCTTGGCGCACCGGCTTTGCCGACTTCGGAAGTTTTCGCGGCAACGTCGCCGCAATCCCCGCGCTTTGCCCGGCACACTGCCCAAGCAAGGGGCAAATCGCACAAGCCGGACCGCGCGGCGTGCAAATCGTCGCGCCAAGATCCATCATCGCCTGCGCATGATCGCCCGGCCGCAACGGGGGCGTCAAAAGCGCGGCCAACCGTACCAGTTCAGGCTTGGCTGCGGGCAGCGGCGTATCCACGGCGAAAAGCCGCGCGCAGACCCGCTCCACATTGCCATCAACCACCACAGCCGGCTCATCAAAGGCAATCGAAGCCACCGCCGCCGCCGTATAAGGCCCCACCCCCGGCAGGGCGCGCAGCCCCTCGGCCGTATCGGGAAACCGCCCGCCGTGATCGCGCACCACCGCCCGCGCGCAAGCAAGCAAATTCCGCGCCCGCGCATAATAGCCAAGGCCAGCCCATTCCCCCATGACCTCGGCATCTTCTGCCGCTGCCAAATCCTCGACCCGCGGCCAACGGGCCAGAAACCGCCGGAAATAGTCCCGCACGGCAGCCACTGTCGTCTGCTGCAACATCACCTCGGAAAGCCAGACATGATACGGCTCAGGTCGCACCCCGGCCGCCCGCTCTGCGGGGCCGACACGCCATGGCATCACGCGGGCATGGGCGTCATACCAGCGCAAAAGCCGCCGACCGGCCTCATCACAGTCCATCTCACGCAAGATTTATCCCCGTCCTTCCCAGCGCACTTTCGTTCAGAAAACTCATAACCATTTGACTAAAATTGCCTTTCATCTTGGCCGAAAATACTCCACGGGGGTCCGGGGGTGTGAAACCCCCGGCGGTCAAACCCACGCAATAGGCTTCCCTTTCCAACCCACCGTCGTAGAATAGCGCCAATTCCGGACAGGACCAGATGGCCCGTACACCCGCCACTCCGCCAACCCGCCGTCAGCGCGGCTTTGAACCCACCGGTGGGCTTTTAAAGCAGCAGATTCGCAGCGCCGGGGAATCGCGGGGCTTTGCCGTGGCGCGGCTTCTGACCCATTGGGCCGAAGTGGCCGGTGAAGACCTTGCGCGCATTACCCGGCCCGTCAAGGTCGGTTACGGGCGCGAAGGCATGGGGGCAACGCTGACACTTCTGACCACCGGCGCCATGGCCCCGATGGTCGAGATGCAAAAGGAACGCCTGCGCGAACGCGTGAACGCCGTCTACGGCTATGCTGCGATCTCGCGCATCCTCTTGACCCAAACCGCCGCCACCGGCTTTGCCGAGGGGCAAGCCGAATTCACCCCGGCCCCGAAAATCCCGGCCAAACCAGACCCTGTCATTCTGGCCAAAGCCACCGAGACAACCGCCCCGGTGCAAGACCCCGACTTGCGGGCCGCACTTGCCGCCATGGCGCAGAACATCCTGACCCGACGCACTCCAAAAAAAGGCGCATGACCATGAAAACCACCCTTGCCTCCGGCCTGATGGCCCTGACGCTGGCCTTTGGCCTTGGCAGCACAGCCGTCGCACAGGAAACCGCCACAGAAACCACCCCGGCGGCTGCGGTCGACCTCAAGGATTTCTCGATCGGCGCCCCGGATGCCAAGGTGCAGATGACCGAATACGCCTCTTTCACCTGCCCGCATTGCGCCAATTTCCATGACACCGTTTTCAAGGCGCTGAAGGCCGATTACATCGACACCGGCAAGGTGCATTTCACCTACCGCGAAGTGTATTTCGACCGCCCCGGCCTGTGGGCTGCGATGATCGCCCGCTGCGGCGGTGACATGCGCTATTTCGGGATTTCCGACATCCTGTTCGACACGCAAAAGGAATGGCCCGCCTCGGATGATCCGGCGGTCATCATGGAAAACCTGAAAAAGATCGGCCGTACCGCAGGCATGAATGACGCCGCGATGGACACTTGCATGAAAGATGCAAGCACCGCTCAGGCGATGATCGACCGGTCCGAAGCGAACATGAAGGCCGATGCTGTCGAAGGCACCCCGACCTTGATGATCAACGGCGTCAAACATTCCAACATGTCTTACGCCGATCTGAAAGTGATCCTTGATGAAGAGCTGGCCAAGTAAATGAATACCCCGCTTGCAGGCATCAAGGTTGTCGAACTCGCCCGTATTCTGGCCGGTCCCTGGGCCGGTCAGACCCTTGCCGATCTGGGGGCGGACGTCATCAAGGTCGAAGCCCCCGAAGGCGACGATACCCGCCGCTGGGGCCCTCCCTTCATTGATCGGGACGGCGAAAAGTCGGCGGCCTATTTCCACGCCACCAATCGCGGCAAACGCGGCATCACCTGCGATTTCCGCACGGCTGAGGGGCAGGAAACCGTGCGCCGTCTGGTGGCCGACGCCGATGTTCTGATTGAGAATTTCAAGGTCGGCGGCCTGACGAAATATGGGCTGGACTATGAAAGTCTGAAAAAAGTGAACCCCCGGCTGATCTATTGCTCGATCACCGGCTTTGGCCAGACCGGCCCCTATGCCCACCGCGCAGGCTATGATTTCATCATCCAAGGCATGGCCGGGCTGATGAGTGTCACCGGCGAGCCTGAGGGCCAGCCGCAAAAGGTCGGCGTTGCAGTGACGGATGTCTTCACCGGGGTCTATGGCGCGACCGCCATTCTCGCCGCCCTTGTTCAGCGCGGGCGTACAGGCGAAGGTCAGCATATCGACATGGCGCTTTTGGATGTGGCGACCAGCATCATGGCCAATCAGGCGATGAACTTTCTGGTGTCAGGCAAGCCGCCCACCATGATGGGCAACGCACACCCGAACCTTGCGCCCTATGCGGTGTTTGATTGCGCCGATGGCTGGATCATTCTGGCCACCGGGAATGATGCGCAATACCAGCGGCTTTGCGCGATTCTGGGCCTCGACGACATGGCAAAGGCGCCGGACTTCCTGACCAACGCCGACCGCATCGCCAACCGGGCGGAAATGACCGCCCGGATTACGGGGGCAACCAAGCGGTGGGCCAAGGCCGACCTTCTGCAAGCCTGCGAAGATCAGGGCGTGCCTGCCGGGCCGATCAACAATCTCGCCGAGGTGTTCGATGACCCGCAGGTGCAGGCAAGGGGAATGAAAATCACCCCCGGCGGCCTGCCCGGCGTGCGCAGTCCGATGACCTTTTCGGGGGCCGATCTGTCACTTGATCGCCCGGCGCCCAAACTGGGTGAACATCAGGACGAGGTTCTAGGTTAACCCAGCAGCCGCACCACCAGAACCTGACCGTCGATGTGCAGAGCATCCTCGGTCAGGATCAAATCTTGCGGGGCCATGGTGCGGCCATTCACCTCTGAGGCGGCAAGCGCATAGACGGCCAGCAGCCCGCCCGCCGGGATTTGCGCCGCTCCGGTGACAACTGCCACTTCGGGGCGCGGCAAGGCCCGGTCCCACATCACGTTGAAATCATCCGATGCGGCAGAAACGCCTTCGGCGCGGATCGCCACATCGCCCGCGAAAGCCACCGGGACCAATGGGCGGGCGGCCAAATGCACCCCCTCGCCCAGCAAATCGAACCCCGGTCCAGTCAGCACGGTCAGGTTGCGCTCCAACCCCGGAAAGATCGAAAAATCGCCGTTCTCCACCACCGAGGCGCGCGAAAGTCGCCATTTCAGCCGCCCGCCCTCCATGGTTTTCAGCATTTCGATCGTGGTGCCTTTGCCATTGGCCCAAGGCATCACGGTGTAATCGGCAGGGGTCAGGTGGCGCATCATTCGGCGACTTGCGGTCCAAGAAGGGGGGAAGGGTCGTTTGGTTTCAGTTCCTCAAAGTCAAAATTATCCAGCCGGGCGGCCCGTTTGCCCGCACGTTCAGCTGCGGTAGAAATCCCGTCAAGGTCTTGGCGGGCCTGATTGAAATGGGTGTTCAGCTTGTCCACCCGCTCCACCACAATCTCGACATCGCGGTGCAACTGACGCAGCGCGGTGCGGATGGCCCCGGCCTGTTCGCGCATGCGGGCGTCTTTCAGCACCGCGCGCATGGTGTTCAAGGTCGCCATGCAGGTCGTTGGGGATACGATCCAGACACGGGCCGCAAAGCCTTCGCGCACCACTTCGGGGAAGTTGGCGTGCAGCTCGGCATAGACCGCCTCTGACGGCAGAAACATCAGCGCGCCGTCCGCCGTTTCGCCTTCAAGGATGTACTTCTCGGCAATCGCCTTGATATGCGCCCGCACCGCGCCGCGCAGCAGGGTTTGCGCCTCGGTCACAGCGCGCGGGTTATCGGCGCGGCGGAGCGCCTCGTAAGCCTCCAGCGGGAATTTCGCATCAATCACGATGGGACCGGGTGGATTCGGCAGATGAATCAGGCAATCGGCCCGCTTGCCATTCGAAAGCGTCGCCTGCATCGAATAGGCATCCGCCGGCAGCGCCTTTTGCACGATGTCATTCAGCTGAATTTCACCAAAAGCGCCGCGCGCCTGCTTGTTGGCGAGAATGTCTTGCAGGTTCAGCACATTGCCGGACAGCTTTTCGATATTCGCCTGCGCCTTGTCGATGGTTTCCAGCCGCTGCTGCAACTCGCCCAAGGATCGCGCCGTCCGTGTCGCGGTGCCATGCAGGCTTTCCCCCATCTGCCGCGTCACCTCGGCCAATCGCTGCTCCATCACCTTGAGCATGGCCGTCTGGCTGACTGCCTGATTTTCCGACACATGATGCAATCCACCGGCAAGCCGTTCTTGGCCTTCGGACAAGGATTGCACCCGCTGCGACATCCAAGACATTTCGCGAAGCAAAGGTTCGGCTGATTTCGCCGACCGCCCCGCGCTGCGCAGCGTCAAAAGCAGCAGGCCGACAAGCAGGACAAGCAGCCCACCGACCAACAAAACCTCGGGGGAGTTCCAAGCATAGCTCTGGCCAAAAAGCGTGATCATCTGCGTCCGAACAACCGTTCAATATCGTGAAGCTGCAACTCGACATAGGTCGGGCGCCCATGGTTGCACTGGCCAGAATGGGGCGTCGCTTCCATCTCACGCAACAGGGCGTTCATCTCATCGGGGCGCAACTGACGCCCCGAACGGACCGATCCATGACAGGCCATGCGGGACAGGATCGCCTCGATCTTTGCCTGCAAGCTGTCGCTCCGCCCCAAATCAGCGAGTTCGTCCAACACATCACGCAGCAGGGCCGCCGCCGAAACGGTGCCCAGAATGGCGGGCGTTTCGCGCACCGCAACCGCACCACCGCCAAACGGTTCAATCGACAGGCCAAGCCCGGCCAGCGCCCCGGCATGTTCTAAAAGACGGCTGGCATCGGTGGCGGAAAGTTCCACGATTTCGGGGATCAACAGCGCCTGCGCCTTGACGCCGGACTCGTTCATCTGGCGCTTCAGCCGCTCGTACACCAGCCGTTCATGAGCGGCATGCTGGTCAACGATCACCATGCCGCGCGCGGTTTGTGCCACGATATAGTTACCGTGCAACTGCGCCTTGGCCGCACCCAAAGGATAGGTCGCGCCATCAGCCTGCGGCGGCGTTTCGATGGGTTCCATTCTGGCTTGCGGCATCTCGGCAAAGCCATAGCTCTCATCCGCCACCTCAGGCGCTTGCCATGTCGCGGCACGCGCAAATGTCGCCTGCGACGGCCAAGCCTGACCAGCCCGGTCCATCTGATAGACGCGGGGAGAAGACGCGGGTATTTCCGGACGCATGGCGGCCAACGTTGCATCGGCCACAGTGGTTGACGCCCGATGCCCCGCCCCCGAAAGCGCCGTGCGCAACCCGGTGATGATTAGGCTGCGGGCGGCTTCGGGTTCACGAAACCGCACCTCGGATTTCGCCGGATGCACGTTCACATCAACCCGTTCCGGATCGCAGATCAGGTTCAACACGGCGGCCGGGTGGCGGTCGCGCGACAGGAAATCAAAATAGGCCACCCGCAGCGCACCCAGCAGCATACGATCCAAAACCGGACGACCGTTCACAAACACGAATTGCTGCACCGAAGAGCCCCGCGAATAGGTGGGCAAGGCGGCATAGCCGGTCAGGTGCAAGCCATCACGCTCAATATCGATCTTCAGCGCGTTGGCGGTGAATTCGGCCCCCAAAATTCCCGTCAGCCGCCCATGCAGTGCGTCAAAGAAATCCCCTGACTGCGGATCAGCGCG
>JACCDN010997388.1_pt1 | contig 38673 bp, 32 predicted proteins | sample 7441691 | NCBI WGS metagenome assembly JACCDN01 (sample SAMN15323439, study PRJNA562643) | freshwater metagenome | isolation source: river surface water | place: USA:Blue River Watershed | collected 2017-08-16 | reverse complement strand
GGCGTCGGCAAGGGAGCCTGGAAGAACGGGATGCCGTCCATACACGCGAAACACAACCACGCTCCCGGCTGCTCACACGCGACGCAGTGAGCAGGATAGAGAACCTCCTCAAGGAACCCCATGCTACGGGGCGATATCTTGCCAGGTAACCCGGGAGATCTTCCAGACCGAACCGCTGCGAACCATCTGCAGGAGCGCTTGGCGCAGGACCGTCGCGTTAGCTTCTCCTTGTTCCGTATATTGTTGGACATCGACGGTGACTTCGACCTCGGTGGCGGTACGCACTTCCGCGTCTTGCGTCAGGCGGGCGGCCAAGGAACGGGCGGTCTGGGCATAGATAGGGCCGCGAGCAGGATAGGCGGCATCTAGACGGGCACGTTCACCTTCAAGAAAGGTGCGGACTTCGGGAGTGACGTCATCATACACCTGCGTAAGGGCCGCGAAGCCATCCGCGTTCGAAGCGGTTGCAAGGCGTGACGTTAGGTCACGTGCGCGGCGAAAGAGAGCCTCACGCGCCTTACGCTCGAGTTCAGCAGGACTATCTGCAGCGGGAGGGGTGACGGGGGCGGCAGGCGCGCGAGGCGTCGTCTGTGACAAATTATCGGTATTCTCGGGCAACGACCCTTCAACGGGCGTCGGCGTGGACGGAATCACCTCACGCGTGGGCTTCCAGAACAGGAAATACACGGTCGCAGCGATCCCGACGAGTCCGACGATCAGGAGGAGGATGAAGAGGAGGCGTTTGGAGTTCATAGGAAAAAAGTGGGCTAACCGCCGGCTTCACGCTTGCGGGCTTCCTGCTCGAGCAATTGCTGCGGGTTCGTCGTGACGATCCGGTCTTCTTGGTACGAAGCAACGATCTGGATGGCGGCATGCTTCGGACCCGCGAAGAAGATCCCCTCCCCGACCCCCGATTCGAGCAGGAGGTATTTTTCGGATTGGGTGAGCAGGAAGGTACGGGCGATGAGGTCGATCGCGGCCGGAGACTGCTTGAGGAGTAACTGCATCGAACTATTCGTCACGATCGCCTGGCCATACGGCGAGGTCAAGAAGTCGTTGACGTCCTGCGTGATCGTCGTGATGCCCAGGTAGTATTTGCGGCAGCGCTTGACGAGGGCGAAGATGAACTTCGCAGAATCTTCAGACTGCATCAGCCACCAGGCCTCATCAATCACGAGGACACGTTTTTTGCGTTCCGAACGCACCACGTTCCAGATATAGTTAATGATGGTATAGATCGCGAGTGGACGGAGCTCATCCTCAAGGTCACGCACCGAGAAGACGACCAGCTGGTTGTTCACTTGTACGGTGGTCGGCGAGTTCAAGAGGCCGGCAAACGTGCCTTCCGTGTATTTACGGAGCTTGATGATGAGTTCGGCCGTCCCTTCCATCCCCTCAAGAATATCCTGGAAATCCTGCAGGATCGGCGGTTCGACTTCGGCGAGGTTCGAGGTCGCCGTAATATCTTTCTTGGCGTAGGTCTCAAGCAAGGCACGGTCCAGGAGCGAATCTTCCGTCGCCGACACCTGGCCCAGCATCAAGCGCAGCAAGCCCTTAATCGTGATGACGGCGCTGCGGATGATGTCATCGACCTGGAACGATTCCCCCGTCGGCCGCGGCAGGTCGAACGGGTTGATTTTGGCCTTGGACGCCAAGGAAATGCTGATATACGTGCCTCCAACGGCATCCGACAGGTGCTTATATTCCATTTCCGGGTCGATGATGATGACATCAACCCCCATCATGAGTGAACGCAAGATCTCGAGCTTCACGGCATAGCTCTTACCCGCACCAGAGGTCGCGAAGATCACGGCGTTCGCATTCTGCAAGGAAAAGCGATCAAAAATGATCAGCGAGTTGTTGTGGCGATTGACCCCATACAAGATCCCGTTATCCGACGTCAGTTCGGCCGACGTAAACGGGAACGACGACGCGATCGGCGACGTGCTCATGTTGAAGGAGATCTGCAACTCATCGTTACCAAGCGGCATCGTCGAGTTGAAGCCTTGCTCCGCCTGATAGAACGCGCGCTTCGTATAGATCAACATCGATCCGAACGTGCTTTCGACGTTCGCCGTGACACGATCAAGCTCAGCCCGGTCCGTGGAATAGAAGGTGCAATAAAACGCGAACTGGAAGAAGTGCTCGATCCCCTGCGTCAGGTCATCACGCAGCTGCTCGACGTCACGCAAGGCCGTCTCGGTGATCGGGTCACGCGGCTTGCCCGATTCCGCGTCCGAAGAGATCTGCGCCTCCAAAATACCCACCTTCCGCTTCAATTGCTTCAAGATGACTTCCGCCGGGATCGGGTAGAAAAACATCGAGATGTCGAGCTGCGTGCTCAAGTTAATGAGCGGCGAGGCCCAACCGACCGAGAGATAGCGCGGATACGTCACCACGAAGAGCGTCCGGCAAAAGACGTCGCCCAACTGCACGAACGAATGGTCCACCTTCATCGAGGCGGGCGCGATGAGGTCCTTGATGCTCGCGACGCCTTGGCGGTAGATCTTCTCCTCATGCAAGGCGGATTGCTCTTCGGCTTGGCGGCGCTTGAGCTCCTCCTTCGTCGCGCCTTTCTCAAGCTTAACCCCGCCCTGGAGGAGGCGTTCCGGGTCTAAGGCCGACGGTTGCTTTTGGGTGGGGGTAAAGGCCATAAGGAGCGGTTAGGTTTGCACCTGCAGTTCGTTCAGGCTCGCGAGGCGCTGATGTTCAAACAATTCAGGATTATACACCGTGTAATAGAGCTCGATCAAGCTCTGCGTATCCAGCTGGACGGCATTCAACGACATCGAGGACAGCCCGGAAATAATCTGGTTCAGGCGCAGGCTGAGCTCGAACTTATACTTCTGGAACCGCTCTTCCGAGAGCTTGATGCCCACCCGCGGCGAGAAGATATCGGATAAGCGATCGGAGAAGCTCTTCTGCCCCGCTACTTTCTGCCCCATCGGGTTAAACGGCACTACCACGAAGAACCGTTTCTGCATGATGTCGCCCATTTTGACGAGCTGCTTGATGAATTCCTTGTAATCGCGGATCTGCCCTTTCAGGAGGTCGCTCCCCTGCCCCTTCTCGTTCTCATCCAGTTGGCGAAGATACCCGTCGATGTTCATCTTGCGTGATTGGATGATGACCTGGATGGGGAAATCGAGCCCGTTCAGGAACTGCATGTACGCCTGGACGATCGCGTTCTGCTCATCGACCGACTTGAGCGCAAAATTAATGCTCGAGACCGCCAAGACCCCGCGCAAGGTCCCATCCTTAAGCAGGACGAGGTCTTCGCGGATCTCGGATAGGTCCAGGTATTTCTGCGCGGACACGCCGGGCTTGGAGCCGGCTAGCTGTTTGCTTTGCATACGTTAGGCTTCGTCGTCATGGGGATTATACACGCCGCCGGTGTTCACCATAAGGGACAGGTCGCGCAAGTGCCGGGTTGTGGGTGAGGCTTTGCGGGGGAGGCGGGCTTCCTGCGGCTTCAGGAGTGCGTCGCGTTCCTGCTTGAGGTAGGCCCGGATCTGGCCCTCATCCAGTTGCCGGTTCCAGACGCGCAAGGTCGGCCGCAAGCTTGTCTGCAAGGCGTTAACGGCGAAGATATGGAATGGCTGGCCATTAACCTTCAGGAAGGCGAAGACACCTGCCAGGCCCGCAACGCCAAGCCCAGCCGGGATGAACCAGATGAACGATAAAATCTTGTATAAAATAAAGATGGGCAACAGCGCAAACAAGCAGATCAAAAATTGGCGCACGGTGATCGGCCCCAGGATCTTGTCCTCGTTATCAATGAATTGCGGCACGACGAACTTCTCGGGCATAACTAAAAGCTGAATTGCTGATTCAAATCGATGATCACGCCCACCTCCTCAGGCGTCAGGCTGGCCCCGGCGGCCTGCTGGAGCTGAGCGATCTCCGAAACCGGCCGCTGTTCGGAAAAGGCACGGGAAACGAGACCAAGATACATCTGCTGGAGCGGCGATTGACGCCAACGTTTTACCCCTTCCAACCAACGCTCATACGACTCTTGTTTCAGGCCCTGGAACATCTGGACGACCTTCTTCTTCGCCTCCTCCGGCGTCTTGGCGAGGCGGCGGAAGCGGGCCAGGTCCATATGCTCGAGCTCTTCCGTCAGGCTGGTGAGGCGCACATAGCCCTGAACGGCATCGACACGGTTTGAGGAGGCCGGGGCATTCTGCACGGAAACCGTCACGCCAGGCGTCGGCAGGTCACACGTCGGCCCCGCCATGCGCACGCCTTGCATCACGGCCCGCAACGCCGCAACGGCACCCGTCTCACCCTGGGCAACGCTCTGGAGCTTGTTCTGGTACCAGGCCTCACGCTCCTGGGCCTCGCGCCCCTGCCGGTCCTCGATCCGTTTCTGCTGTTCCTGGACGAACGTCTCGACCTTCCCCCGCTCTTCCGCCTGGATCTTCTCGTGGTACTCGACGTACATCTGCTCGATCACACCCACGATGCGCTCCGTCTCTTCCGGCGATTGGCCAAGGCCACCAACCTTGTTATCACGCAACAAAACCTCACGGACCTGTTCAGCATTCCGGACGCCGCGTAGACGCGTAGAAATCACATTCCGTAAGCGCTTTTTCAGGTAATCATCCAATCCCTGAATATTCGCTAAAACATAGGCCTCTTCAACCCCCCGATCCAAAAGCGAGGCCGTTGGCGACAAGATTGGGCGCTGAGTGCCGGCCGCCAGCTCTTCTGCTTCATTCGAAGCCTCCTGCGCTTTCTGCTTCACTTCCGTCGCTTTCTTGATCCGCTCGACTTCAGCCTCGCGCTGGGTCTGTTGCAGCCAACGGGAGTATTCCTCTTCCGACATCACCGGCACGAGTTTCAAAACGGCATCCGTCGCGCCGATGAAGGCCTGCGCCTGCTCAAGGGTCCAGCCCATTCCCCCATCCCCCACGGGACGGCGCAGCATTTCGATCACTTGCTCGATGGTTCGGACGCGTTTCACATATGACACGAAGATATCGCGCACACGTCGGACAACCTCTTCACCCAAGAGACTGATCTTTGCTTCAAGAGCGATCCGACGGACCGCCGCGCCGTAGGACATCGGGCGGAGGGAAATACGATGACGCCCCTGGTGCGAAGCGAGCGGAACACCAAGCTCTTGAAGCCGGCTGTCTAGATCCCAGGCAAGCAGGTCAGCAAGCGGATAGAGCAATTCCAAGGAAAGGACCTTCTCAACTTCCAGCGGGTCACGTGTGACCGCGACAGCTCGAATCCCCTGCTGAAAGCCATCCGCCGACAAGCCGGCAAAGATCGCCTCCCAAACCAAGCCCATCAGACGATCCCAGGCATCATGCTCGAATCCCAACTGCTCCTGGGCACGACTTTCGGCCTCCCCTGAGGCCTCATCCAACAAGTAAAACTGGACCGGCTCGGCAGCGGCTTCGAAGTATTTGAGCCAGGTGTTACGGTCCATGAGGGATGACTGACAAGACTAATGGAGAATGCTTCTAATCGCTTGCGGGGCGGCACTGATATCACGAGGCGCGGGCGTTCCGGCGGTCGGCAGCGGAGACCCAGCCGCGATCTTATCTGGAGGGAAGACGTCGGTCTTGATATAAGCCATCTGGGACATGATGTTTTGCTCATGGGCCGTCAATGAAGCAAGCGTAGCCCCTCTGCTCAGCTTAGCCTGGATCGCATCTTCCTGCTTAGCGAGCTCTTGGATAATTGCCGTAGCTTGCTTCTTCTGCTCTCCGGCAAGCTTATTGTAATCACCGAATATCGCATTAATCGTGGCACGGTCCTGAACGGCAGCATTGGCGACTTTGGCAAGCTGCTCTTGGCTGGCACCCATGCTGTCGGCGACTTTAATCGTCTCGCTGATCTGTTCAATGGCTTTCACAGCATCGGCCATGCTCGTTGCTGCGGCCGCTCCAACCGCCTGGGCCATATCTCCGTATGCCGAAACAACCATCCCATCAGATTGGCCGGCAGCATTCACTTGGTCCATCTTATCGGTGATCATCTTCAACGGTAAGCCTGCCTTCTTCGCTTCATCAAGCGCAGTGATTTGTGCGGCATTCAACGGCGCACCAAACGCACGGCCCGCCCCAGAGGCAAGACCGGAAATAGCTCTCTGCTCCGGAGCAGAATACATGACGCCGCCCATCCCAGCCGTAGAATAGAGTCGAGGCTCGCCGTACTGCCCCTTCTGCGTGGAAGTGGCTTCCAGCTGGGCAACGGTCGTTCCTCCGCCCTCGATCTGCTTCGCAACCAAGTCGATCGTCGTGACCAATTCTTTCTGATCCTTGAACTTCTCTTTAAGGGATTCGAGACGCCGCGCATCAGGCGGGGTTGTCCCATCGGTCACGCCAGCCTGTTGCAGAAGGGCTAACGCGAACTTGCCCGAATTCATTTGAGACGCATCGACTTCCTTGATCTTCGTTGGATCGCTCATGATCTCACCCATTTTCTTGCGGTAATCAGCATCCGTCGCATACAACATCTTAGCCTCCGACTCTTTTTTAAGCGCTGCGCTGCGAACGTTGTCATTCGCCCGTTCAGCATACTCCTTCAGTTTCTTGATTCGCTCACCTTCTTCATTTGCGATTTGTTGTGTCGCGATCGCCTTAGCTTGGCGCTCAACCTCCTTATCCGCGATCGTCACGCCACGCGCAGCTGCATCCGCTTTAATCTTATCCCCGACTTCCTTCTCATACTGCTTCTGCAGCACCTTCTTGTTTTCTTCTTTCCCAAGCTCCTCATGCTGCCGTTCAAGTAAGGCGGTCCCGCCAACCAGCCCATCCAAAGCCCCCCCATCATGCAACCCCCTTAACGCCTTCACGCGCTCTTCTGGCGGCATCTTGCTGATATCCCCCATCCGCTCATCGATCTTCTTCTTGTCACCCCCAAGCAACCCCGCACGACGTGCCGCCAAGGTTCCCGCCGCCCCTGTCGCCAAAGCGCCTCCAACGCCCGGAATCAGACGCATCGCATCGCCCAAATACCCACCCGCGCTTGCAAGAGCTCCTTGGCCAGCCACGCCCGCTCGTCCAGCCGCAAGACCTGACGCAACGCGCGAGGAAAGACCAAACTTCCGATCTGCCATATTGAACGCCGCCCCACCAATCTTCCGCGTCCCCGTATACGGCGACTTCGCTAAAAAGGAAAACGCTTGATCGCGGTATCCTCCAACCTTCTTCGCCACTCCCGCTAACACCCCACCTGCCACACTCGAAGCCGTCGAGGTCGCCGCCTTGAACCCCATCCCTAACATCACGACCGCAATAATGAACCCCGCCAGTTGTGGCGCCGTTCCAATCTGGGTCACGAATCCCAAGACCTGGTTCGCCGTCCCATCTTGCGGAAAATCAAAACCCATGTTGGCCGTCGCAAACCCGCCCGAACCCGCCGTCTGCTGGATGGTCGCAAAGCTCAACCACAACCAAAACGCGATCAACGGCCCACCCGTCAGCTGCGTACTCAGTTGACCCCAGAAATTACTCGCCTCTTTCGGAAGTAGGCTCTTGATCGGCCCCGGCAACGCCCCAATCAAGAAAGCGACCGGTGAGACAATGATGAGCATCCACAAGGCAACGATGCGAACAATGAAGTACCCGACATACAGGAGGATAATCGCGACCGCCGTGATCAGCAGGAAGATGGACAGGAGATACGCCAGTCCAATTCCGACCACATCAATGACTTGTTGAGCTGCGGGTGCCCCTGTAGCGCTATTCTGCTCCTGTAGCCGAACCATTTGATTGATCCCCAGTCCCTGTATCAAGTTCCCGGCAATCGTTCCTTCAAAGGCCGAGACAAACGTCAACGTAAAGACCTGCGAAGCATCAATAAGCAACAATACGATCGTCCGTGAGAAATTCACCAAGACAGCCGCCACGAGCAGCTTGCCGATGATCTTCGAATAATGCATTCCGTTTGCTTCCGCCTGACCAATGATGGTCATGAAGGCCGAGACGAGTAACACGATGATGAACATCATGTTGCAGAGGTCACGCACGATCACCCATCCAATCTCCACCGGCGGAGCATTATTAAACTTGTTATAGCGCGCGAACGTGATTAAGATGCTCGTCAGCAAAACCAGCAGTTTCGAGAGGAAGTAACTGATGATGCTAAAAATGAATGTCACAATGAACCCCACCACCTGCAGCAGACACGTCCCCATCGTGCCCGGGGCACACGTCCCCACCGAACTCGCCCGGTTCACGATCGTCGAGAGATCCGAACTTTCAACCGCCTGGCTCACCGTTCCTTGCTGGGCCGAGACGGTCCCCGCCTGCACGAAGACGAAGATCCCCAAGAGCATGAGAAGCGCGACCTTTACGGATTTCTTCTTCCAAAGGGAGGCAAGAAAGAGCTGGCACCGGAAAACAAGGTTCATAGACTGGAACAAGTATACCACACGAACGCGCAACCAAAGAACGTCCGTCGTTAAAGCTCTTTTCGGTCACTCCAGACAACCCACACCCATTTCCCTTTCGCCTCAACTTTTGACCCTTATTTTCAAGCCCTTCACAACCGCCCCCGCGTCTGGATCGACGTATTTGCAGGCGTTTCCCAGGGACCCCGTTTTCTGTTAGGATCGGAAGACATGGATACGCCTAGCCCCGACCTCCTCCGCGCCATGGAAGGACGGTTCAAAAAACAGACCGTCATCATCGCCCTCATCTTCATGGGGCTTGTGGCCAGCCTCTCCGCCTTCGGCGCCCGCTGGTCGTATTTGTCGAACCAACAATACGCTTCCGCAAGCCAACAGACCCCCCATCTCCCCATCATCAGCGATGTTCGTCGCCTGTTGTTTGGCGATAACACGAGCAGCAGCGGTGGCCCCCTCCTCCCCAGCGAAAAAAATCGCCTAAACATCCTCATCCTGGGCATCGGCGGCGCCGGACACGAAGGCTCCAACCTAACGGATTCCATCGTCCTCGCCTCGGTTGACCTCGAAAAGAAACGAGTCGGCCTTGTCTCGATCCCCCGTGATCTTGCCTACCCTCTCGGCTCAGGCCGCTTCGAGAAAATCAACGCCGTCCACGCCTACGCCGAACAGGAAGCCCCCGGCGAAGGCGCCGTCCGCACGGCCCAAGCCTTCTCCCAGCTCCTCGAAGTCCCCATCGATCACGTCGTCCGCATCGACTTCCAAGGCTTCACCAAGTTCATTGATGCGATTGGCGGCATTAACGTTACCGTCGAGACAGCCTTCACCGATCCGACTTATCCTGTCGGCGACAGGTCCGGCGCCGTGAAAACGGTCAGCTTCAAGAAAGGCCTGCAAAAAATGGATGGGGACCAAGCCCTCACCTTCACCCGCAGTCGCCACGGCAATAACGGCGAAGGATCCGACTTCGCCCGCAGCCGCCGCCAACAGCTCGTCATGCTCGCCGTCCGCGAGAAGCTGCTCTCCCTCGGCACGCTCACGGATCCCGGCAAGCTCGCCGACGTCTATCGCGTCATCAGCGAACACGTGCAAACGGACCTCTCCGTCTGGGACCTCTTGAAGTTCGCTCCCCTTGCGAAAGATTTCTCGCCCGACAAGGTCACGATGACCACCCTCACCGATGCCCCGAACGGCGTCCTCGCCTCCGCGAACGTCGGCGGCGCCTACATGCTCTTCCCCAAACAACCCGACTGGTCCGAGATCCGCGCCATCGTGAAGAGCCCCTTCGAGACCGAAACCGTCCGCAAGGAGGAAGAGCGCCCAAAAGAGACCGTCCGCCTCGAGGTCAAGAACGGCACCTTCCGCACGAACTTCGCCGCCCAAGCCGCCGCCAAGCTCGAACGCAGCGGCTACGAGATCGGTACCCTCGGCAATGCCGCCCGCCGCGGCTTCGAACGGAGCGCTATTTATGACCTGACCGGCGGCAAGAAACCCGCCGAATTAGCCCGCTTGCAACGCCTCCTGAACGCCGATGTCGTGAGCATCAGCCCCGAACAGGTCGTCAGCACAAATAACGGCTCCTACCGCACGTTTCCCTTGGATAAGGACACCTTGGAACGGGTCTATTCCCAGAATACCGATTTTCTGCTTATCTTAGGCGACGCCAGCTTCGCGTTTGTCGAGGCCAAGTAACCATATGACCATTGATCGAAGCACCGCCCGCCTCCCCCGCGTCGCCCTCGTCGGCCGCACGAATGTCGGCAAATCCACCCTTTGGAACCGCTTAACAGAGCAAAAAAATGCTCTCACCAGCGACAAGCCCCACACCACCCGCGACCGCAATTACGGCCAAGTCGTTTGGCGTGGAGAAGTGTTTGAATTAATCGATACCGGCGGCCTCGACGTCGAAAACGACGACATCGGCGCCGGCATCTCCCGCCAAAGCGGCTATGCTCTCAAGGAAGCCGACGTCATTTTATTCCTCGTCGACGCCCAAGTTGGCCCCCTCCCCGAAGACCAGGAGATCGCGCAGGACATCCGCGCCGCCCAAAAGAAGGCCTTCCTCCTCGTCAACAAATGCGACAAGGAAGCCCTCCGCCGCGCCGGCAGTGACCCGCACTGGAAACAGCTCGGTCTCGGCGAACCACGCCCCATCAGCGCCGTGTCCAGCCTCGGCCTCGGTGACCTGCTCGACCTCGTCCACGAAGAACTGAAGGCCCAAGGCAAGCCGCCGCGCCCCGCCTTTGAGACCGAACCGCTTCGCATCGCCCTCGTCGGACGTCCAAACGTCGGTAAGTCCTCGCTCACGAACGCCATCACCGGCGAAGAGCGCGTCATCGTGTCAGCCACACCGCACACGACCCGCGAGCCACAAGACACCACGTTCATGTATCGCGACCGCGAGATCGTCCTCGTTGACACCGCTGGCATGCGTAAGACCTCCAAGATCGACGACCGCCTCGAAGAGGAAGGCATCCGCCGCAATCAGCAGGCCATCGAGGACTGCGACGTCGCCCTGCTCGTGTTCGACGCGACACAAGACCCCACCGCGCAAGATCGTCACCTCGCAGGCGTCCTCCAAGGCGCTCATAAGGGCCTCATCCTAGTCGCTAACAAGTGGGACCTCGTCCAGAACAAGACGACAAAATCCCCGCAAGCCTACGAGGCGCTCATCCGCCAATGTTTTCCGTTCCTGAATTGGGCTCCGCTCATTTTCACGAGTGCCCTCGAAGGCCAACGCATCCATAATTTGCTGGACAAAGCCCTCGAGATCCAAGCCGAACGTCACCGCAAGATCGATTACAATGCCCTCAACCGCCAACTCAAGCTCTGCATCAAGGCCATGAAGCCGCTCGCGAGCTACGGCCCCAAATCCCCGCGCATCTACGACGCCGCCCAAGTCGGCTCCGCGCCACCCACGATCGTCATCACCGTCATCGGCGAGAAGGACTCGGTCCACCAGAACTGGGTCCGCTTCTTCGAGAAGCGCCTGCGTGAGAAGTTTGGCTTCGTCGGTACGCCGATCGTCGTGAAGGCCCAGAACATCCCGTCCTCGAAAGCTTCGAAGAAACACAATAAGAACGGCCCCGGCATGGTCGCCGTCGCCGGCGAGATCAAGGAGAAGCCACGCTTGGTCAACCAGACGCAGCGCCGCCAGAAGTGGCGCTAACCCGCTATGAAAGCCGTCATCGGATTAGGGAACGTTGGCGAGAAGTATACGGGCACGCGGCACAATTTCGGCTGGCTCGCCGTCGAACGCGTAGCGAAGGCCATCGAGGCGGGACCGTTCCAAGAGAATCGTGCGCTGCAGGCCTTCTGCGCCCGTGGACGCAGCGCCAATGAAGCGGTCGTCCTCGCCTTGCCCACGACCTACATGAACGATTCCGGAGCGGCCGTCCAAGCCCTCCTCAGCTTCTACAAGATCCCTTTGGAGAATGCGCTCATCGTCCAAGACGAGCTCGATTTCCCCCTTGGGACCTTCAAGTTCCTGCAGGGCGGCAGCGCCGGAGGCCACAACGGCATCCGTTCGATCGAGGAGCGCCTCGGCGGACAAGCTATCGCCCGCCTCCGCCTCGGCATCGGCCGCCCCACGACCCCACAACCCATCGAGGATTACGTGTTGGAACGCTTCACGAGCGACGAACGCCCGGTCACGGACGTCGTCCTCGCGGATGCCGAAAAAGCCATTCAAGACTGGATTTCCCACGGCCTTGACGCCGCCCAACAGGCATGGAACGGAAAGAAGAGATGACCTCTTCTTTTTCGTTGGAGGAAGCCCGGCTTCTGCTAGCCCTCGCCCCCACAAGCGTGCGGGAGGCATTTGAAATCATGGGAATTTCTTCGGAAGAAGTTCTTACCCTCAAGCCCGCGAGCCTTCGTAAGCGCGGCGTCCCAGAAAAAACCGTCTCCTATTGGCGGCAATATGTCGAAAAACGTCACCCCGAGAGGATTCTCCAACAATGCCTGAATGAAAACGTTCGCCTGATGTATCGTGGCGAACGCGGTTGGCCAACCCGCCTCGAACATCTCGGGAAACAAACGCCCGCCGTCCTTTTCGTCCGTGGAGAGATTCCGGACATCCCGTATCTCGCCATCATCGGCACCCGTCGCCCGACCCCCTACGGTGAACGCGTGACCGACGAGCTCATCCAAGGCCTTCGCGGCAATCCCGTCGGCATCATCTCCGGCCTCGCCTTCGGCACGGACGGCCGCGCCCACCTCCGCGCCCTCGATCACGACTTACCGACCGTGGCCGTCTTAGGATCGAGCATCACGGATATGGAACTCTATCCGCAAAAACACGTCACTCTTGCACAGCGCATCCTGGCCAGCGGCGGCGGCCTCGTCAGCGAATACCCGCCCGGCTCCTTCATCCATCAAGGCGCCTTCCCCGCCCGCAACCGGCTCATCGCTGCCCTGTGCCGCGCCGTCATCGTGATCGAGGCGCGAGAAAAGAGCGGGACCCTCATCACCGCCCGCATCGCCCTCGAATTGGGACGGGATGTGCTCGCCGTCCCCGGCAGCATCTTTTCGGACGCCTCGCATGGCACGCACACGCTCCTCCATGCTGGCGCCCACCTCTGTCGCCACACGAACGACGTCTGGGAAGCGCTTGCGGTCGACCCACCCCTCAAAACGCACCAGGCCCGTCTCCAGATGCAGATCAGCGCCGAAGATCGCAACCTCTTCGACCTCCTGGACGGTCACGGGCAAGGTCTCCCGCTCGACGACCTCAGCGTTACCCTCCGAAAAGACCCCAACGAGCTCACCGCCCGCCTCGGCCTCTTGGAACTCCAAGGCCTGGTGCGCCAAGGCCCGTCCGGACGCTGGGTACGCTGCGGACTTGCCTAAAGCGCGTCCATTCGTGCTACCATCCTCCTCATATGCGCCACCTGGTCATCGTCGAGTCCCCCACCAAAGCAAAAACCATTCGCAAATTTTTAGGCTCAGAATACACGATTTTAGCCTCAATGGGACATGTCCGCGACCTTCCGCAATCGGCTGCCGATGTCCCCGAAGCATACAAGAAAACCCCCAAGGGCCAACTCGGCGTCGACGTCGACCACGACTTCGAACCGCTCTATATCATCCCCTCCGGCAAGAAAAAAACCATCGACGAAATCAAGCGCGCCCTCAAGGACGCCGATGACCTCTACCTCGCGACCGACGACGACCGCGAAGGGGAAAGCATCAGCTGGCACCTGCTCGAAGTCCTGAAACCAAAAGTTCCCATCCACCGCACGGTCTTCCATGAGATCACCCGGCCCGCCATCGAGGCCGCCTTCGTGCACCCGCGCGCCCTTAACCAAGATGTCGTCCGCGCCCAGGAGACGCGCCGCATCCTCGACCGTCTCGTCGGCTACAGCATCTCCCCCGTCCTCTGGCGCAAGATCGCCTACGGCCTCTCCGCCGGCCGCGTCCAAAGCGCCGCCCTCAAGGCCATCGTCGACCGCGAACGCGCCCGCTTGCGCTTCGCAAAGGCGGGCTACTGGGACCTGCTCGCCTCCCTCAAGAAAGATGGGACAGCTTTTGAAGCCACCTCCCAAGCGGTAGACGGGATCGCGATCGCCAGCGGTAAAGATTTTGATGAAGAAACCGGACAAGTGAAAGCTGGCCGCAAGGTGAAGGTCCTCGATGAGAGCTCCGCAAAAACCCTCGCCGAAGGCCTCGCTACGCACACCTCCTGGAAGGTCGCCAGCAAGCAGACGAAAAGCGTCAAAAAACAACCGACCGCGCCGTTCATCACCTCGACATTCCAACAGGAGGCCAACCGCAAGCTCGGCCTCTCCACGAAAGAGGCGATGCGCACGGCCCAAGCCCTCTACGAACACGGGTTCATCACCTACATGCGTACCGACTCGGTGAACCTGTCCGCCGAGGCTGTCAAGCGTCTGCAGGAAGTCGTAAAGAGCCGTTTCGGTGAGCAGTACCTCGCCAATGAAGCGCGGCACTTCGGCACCGTAAAAGGCGCCCAAGAAGCCCACGAGGCCATTCGCCCATCCCTCGACTTCCGCGCGCCCGACGACACCCCGCTCCAAGGCATCGAACGTGACGTGTACGAGCTCATCTGGATGCGCACCCTCGCCTCCCAGATGGCCGCCTCCGACCAGGAACAAACCACCCTGACGTTTGAGGAGGGCGGCACGACCTTCCAGGCAAGCGGGCTGCGGATCCTGTTCCCAGGCTTCCTCCGGGCCTACGCGGAAGGCCACGACGACCCCGAACTCGCCCTCGAAGAGCGCGAGCGCATTTTGCCAGCCCTAGAAATCGGCGACCAAGTCGCCTGCGACAAGGTCGCCGCCGTCGGCCACGAGACGAAACCGCCGTCCCGCTTCACCGAAGCCGGGCTTATCCAATACCTCGAAAAGGCGGGGATCGGCCGCCCGAGCACCTACGCGAGCATCTTATCGACGCTCCTGGATCGCGGCTACATCCGCAAACAACAATCCACCCTCATCCCCACGTTCACGGGCATGATCGTGACGCAATACATGGAGAAGCATTTCCCCACCTTCGTGGACGCGACCTTCACCTCGCGCATGGAGCAGGACCTCGACCGTATCGCCGAAGGAAAAGAGGCCTGGATCCCCTATCTGAACGCCTTCTATTTCGCGGAACACGGCCTCAAGGCCGGCATCGACGCCGAACTGGCTGCCCCGCCGGATGATGAGACGCGCCGCCTCCTCCTGCCTGCCGTGCCGGACGTCGAGATCCGCCTTGGCCGCTTTGGGACATACATGGAAGGCATCCATCCGAAGCACAAGACGCCGGTCAAAATGAACATTCCGGACACGATCGCTCCAGCCGACCTCACCCCGGAATCCCTTGAAGAGCTGCTCGGCAAGCAACAGCAAGGCCCAACCAGCCTTGGCCTCGACCCCGTCTCCGGCCACAACATCTACCTCCGTACCGGCAGCTACGGCCCCTACGTCCAACTCGGCGAAGACCCGGACGACAAGGATAAGAAAGCCAAGAAACCAAAACGCTCCAGCGTTCCGAAAGACACGCCGCTCGAAACGCTCGGCCTCGAAAAAGCCCTGTACCTGCTTTCGCTGCCTCGCACCCTTGGGATGCATCCCACCAGCGCCAAAGAGGTCAAGCTCGGATTCGGCCGCTTTGGCCCCTATGTTGTCCACGACGGCGATTTCCGCTCGCTCAAGAAAGACGACAGCGTCTGGACGCTCACCTTCGAACGCGCCCTCGCCCTCCTCGCCGAACCGAAAACAGGCCGCGGCAAACGCGGCAGCGATCCCGGCACGGCGATCGGCACACATCCGAAAGACGGCAAGCCGATCACCTTGCACAACGGCAAGTACGGCCCATACCTGAAGCACGAAAAAACGAATGCGACCATCCCGAAGAATCTCCAAGGAACAACCCCCTCGCTCGAACAGTCCCTCGAGATCCTGGCCGCGCGCGAAGGCGCCCCCAAGAAGACGCGTGCGCGCAAGAAAAAAGCCGCCGAATAAGGATCCCATCCCAGTTGACGAACCCGTGCCCGTTGCGTAGTCTACCCCTGGCCTGCCGGGATGGCGGAATTGGTAGACGCACAGGACTCAAAATCCTGCGATCGCAAGGTCATGAGAGTTCGATTCTCTCTCCCGGCACCAAGAACCCCTTCGTTTCGACGAGGGGGCTTTTGTTTGCCCCGAAGGCCCCTTGACGCCCCTCCCCCCATCGCGTACCATCCCCCTACAAATCACGTAGCGGGGTAGAGCAGCCAGGCAGCTCGCCGGGCCCATAACCCGGAGGTCGTTGGTTCGAATCCAACCCCCGCAACCAAGAAAAAACACTCGTTTGAACGAGTGTTTTTTCTTGGAAAGGCGCTTAGCGGAAAAGAGGGAACAAGGCCGCGATCACGATCGCCTGTGCGCCGATCCCTAACCATAGCGGAACATCGCCCCACCGCTTCGCCACGCCATCATGGAAAAAGAAGTGGACGCGGTTGAAGGCTTCGAGGAAACGGGACTTCATGATCTCGCGGAGGCCGGCCAGAAGGTCCGGCAAGACGCCCCCGAAGATCCCTAGGGTGGCGATCCCGCGCGACATCTCCCCTAATGGAAGGTTAAGCACGATCCCGATCAGGACGATCGCGACCACGGCATCGATGGCGCTATAGGCCAGGGCCAAGCGGACCTGTTGCCCGTTCTGGTACTTGGTACGCATGTCCGCATCCCCATGCGGGATGACGTCGATGAGCAGGTGCGAGACGAACCCCAACAAAAACGCCAGCCACGGGCGGTCCGGGGCCAGGGTGAGGGCTAACGTCGCGCCCACCATGACATGCGTCACAAGCATCATAGTTGCTGGCGAGCATAGCAGGTTCCCAGCCCTTTGTCGATGCGAAGAAAATCTTGCGTCGTAAAATAGAATATCTGGCTCGCGAATCTTTCCCCTTCTTAAGGGAAATCCTCGGAAAGAGGCGGCTCCACCGATCTTGCACCCCCACGCCCGGCATGCTACCCTCACAAGGCTTTTTTGGCGGGGTAGCTCAGTTGGTTAGAGCGTGGGACTCATAAGCCCGAGGTCGCCGGTTCGAATCCGGCCCCCGCTACCAAAAAAACACCTCCGAACGTTCGGAGGTGTTTTTTTGTGCTTATAAGGGGAGACTCCTTGATTTTTTTTGAAAAACAGGCACACTCCCCCCGCATCCCCATGCGCAACAAAGGAACGCCCGATGACCAACAAGCGCCCGCTCTCACCTACGGAAGAACAGCTCCGATATCTCCGCGACCGTCTCCAGGCCGGCTTTCCAAGCGTCGACAACCCGCTTGGGCTGAGCCGAGACGACGTCAGCCGACTCCTGCGCCATGACGAGGTCGTCACGGCAAGCCTGCCCGCCTTCCTCAAGGCCGTCGCGACCAGGCTCGCGGCCAAGGAACCCGCACAGCCGCAGATCATGCTGGGAGACGGGGCGATCAAGCCCATCGCAACCCAATGCGAGCTCCTCGAACGGCATCTCCGGATCAAGCCGGACTACGACCACGATCTCGCGCGTCGACCCCTGGCCCCGGGGATGATGGGGGCGCTCGCGGTCCCGGACTGGCGACAGGTCGGCAAGAGCTACGAGCAGGCCATCATATACGCGCAATTGGGACTGGCACGCGCCTTCCGTCAAAGCTCAACGAACACGCGGATGGTAGTCGCGCTGCCGGAAGCTCGGGAACCCGATTCGTCGCAGAAGCCCGAGTTCCGCCAGAGCAAGCGCACAAGAGGAGCCTTCGCGAAGATCATGGAGCGCCAACAAGGACGCACCGTCTTCGTCATCCAGGCGCAGATCGGGACACGTTTCGAGAACCATACGCCTCAGGAAGCCCGGACTGCCCTGGAAAGCGACGAGTTCGGCCTCGACCTCTTCACCGTCCTCTGCCTCCTGATCACACACGGAGGGCTGGCCGACGAGTCGGAGGGCCTCGAACTCCTCTGCCTCGGCGACAACCGTCTGGTCCGTCACAGCGGCGTTTGGGGCGGCGAGACGTCCGAGTATGAGGCGGTCGCGACGGTCTCCCGCTTCAACAACGAGTTCAGCATCGGCGGGATGGGGTTCGATACCAACGATGATCGACTGCGGTATGCGACGGGGATCGCGCTGACCTAGAAGGGTTCCCCACCTCCAAGCCTTGCGCTTGGACTTTTTTTCGAGAAAGATCCTTAAATCAGACGGAAGCGCTTATCTCCACTCAAACCCCTCAAATCCCCACGCGGTCAGCGCCTTCACGTCCTGAAAGCGTGAAAAATGGTTGTCGCTGCCGAGCGTGACAGCAATCAACTCGTTCCCTTTTTCATCTTGCGTCGCCTGGGCGAGGCAGAAGCCCGCTTCCGGCAACGAACCCGTTTTCGCGGCGATGATGCGATAGGGCTTCTTGTTCAAAAAGGAGTCCAGCAGCAGGTTCGTGCTGGGGATCCGGAAGGTCCGACCCGTCTGGGACTTGATCTCGATGACCGATTGCTCCGTGATCTGGCGGATGTCGTTATAGAAAAGCGCCCGTTGGAGCATATGCGCCACGTCTTCCGCCGAAGCGACGTTATCGCGCGCCAACCCTGTCGGATCGGTAAAGACCGCAGAGGTGAGGCCTATTTCCTGACCCTTCTTGTTCATGGCCTCGATGAAAGCGGGTTGCCCACCGGGGAAAGTCCGCGCGAGCGCGCTTCCTGCCGTATTGACGGAACCGATCAGCAAGGCGCGCATGAGCTCGCCGCGCGTGAACGTCTCGCCACCCTCCAGCACCGCCCGCCCCTCGGAAGGCTCATCCGCGTCCACGAGGAGGATCTCCTCATCCAGCGGCAGGCCCGCATCCAAAATTATCATCGCCGTCATGACCTTGGTGAGGCTCGCGATTGGATAGGCCGTCTCGCCACCACGGGAAAACAGGACCGCTCCGCTCTTGGCGTCCATGAGGACCACCGATTTCCCCGTCGTGGCCACGCCCGCGATGAGCGACGGACGGCGCAGGGGCGCGCGATGCAGGGGCGCAACGTAACGGGCCAGCGGCAAGCGAGCCGACGCGGCAGCCGCGGTTTCCGGAGCGCGAAAACTCAATATTCCAAGGGCGACAAGCAGGGATTCGGCAAGCATGCCTAGGATATTAACACACTTCGTGCCTACGACCAAAGAAAAATAGGGCGATGACGGACGGATCCGGACATCTCCCCATTTTTCTTCCCAAATAAACATGTTACAAGCCCCTATAACGCGACGGGCTCCACACCAGAATCGACCTCGACGGACGCCGACGAACCAGATGAAAATTTCCCGAAATCCGGTAAATCCTGCCGCCCCGTAAGACCCAGCCATTGTAGGCAAAGTGGTGTCACCTCATAGACCGGCTGTCCCAAGCGCGTCTGCGGCTGTTCCGTGATGAGACCGCGCAGCGACAGGCTGCGGATCATCTGGTGCGAATGGATGCCGCGGATTTCCTCAAGCTCGGGACGCGTGAGGGCCCCACGATACAGCAAGATCGCTAGCGTTTCGAGGGCGGACTTACTCAGCTCACCGCGCGCCTCCTCTTCACGAAACTGTCGGATCAATGGAGCGACCTCGGGCACGGTGACGAGCTCATAGCGGTCACGCCAAGCCTGCAGGGCCAGCCCACGACCTTCCAACCCCATCCGCAACGCCGAAACGGCAGCCGCGAAAGTCGGCTCATCCCATCCGCAGAGCGTGCGGATGCGAGCCTCATCGAGCGGGGCGCCATGGGCGAAGAGAAGCGCCTCTAATTGAGCAGCAGGCGAGATCATACGGAAGAAATAGTGAGTTCAGCGAACAGGTCGGGCTGAGTGACGGTGACCGTCCCCGCCTTGAGCAGCTCGAGAAGAGCCAAAAATGAGACGACCGCGACCTCGCGTGGGGCTTCCGGCCCGATCCAGGAGGAAAAGATGAACGTTCCGCCATGGGCAATGCGATCCCGGAGGGCCTGCATCCGCTCCTCGAGCGTGACGAGCCGTTGCAGGATCGCGGTGCGGGTCGGCGGGACGGGGCGTTCGCGCCGCTGCAGGATGCCGCGAAACAACTCCGCTAGCCGCGAAAGGCTCGGCACGACGGGCAAGACCCCCTCAACCGTCTCCTCACGCGGCCCGCGCGCGAAGAGCAAGGCACCGCCGTCGCTCCGTTGCCGCAACCACTCCCCCGCCTGCACGAAGGCTTGGTAGGCGCGCAGCCGCTCAACCAGCGACGCCTCCTCATCTTCGGCTGTCGGCGTCGGGATCAGCAGGCGCGCCTTGAGCGCGACGAGCTTGGCCGCGATCACCAGAAAATGCGCGAGGTCCTCTAACGGATACCGCTCATCCTGGGCACGGGCACGAATCGCTTCCACGAAAGGCTCCGTGACACGCGCGAGCGCGATCTCGCTGATGTCGAGCTTTTCCGCTTCGACGAGCTGCAAAAGAAGGTCGAGTGGACCTTCGAATGCCTCCAGACGAACGGTATAGGCCATGCCTCCAATCTACACGCCCTTGATGTGTACGTCACGCAGCCGCGCCTCGGGGAGTGGGCTCGGCGCACCCATCATCAGGTCACGCGCATCGCCGGTCTTGGGAATGGGGATCACCTCACGGATATTCGGCTCGTTCGCGAGGATCATCACGATACGATCGATGCCCGGCGCGATGCCTCCGTGCGGTGGGGCTCCGTATTCGAACGCCTCGAGCATGTGGCCGAACTGGGCTTCGATCTCTTCGGCGCTGAGACCCATGATCTCAAGCACGCGGCGCAAGGCCTCGGGCTCATGGTTGCGGATCGAACCGCCTCCCGCCTCATACCCGTTCAAGACGATGTCATATTGCGTCGTCAGGATCTCACCAATATGCTCCTTCTTCATCAGCCACTCGCGATGCTCAGGTTTTGCGGCCGAGAACGGGTTGTGCGTGAAGGTCCAGCCCCCCTCGTCGGTCTTCTCGAAGAACGGGAAGTCCAGGACCCAGCAGAACGCGAGCAGGTTCGGATCATTTTTATCCTCACGCAAGTCCGGCTTGTCGGAATGGTATTTTTCCATCGCCTCCTGGTATGAGAGGCGCGGGAATGGGACCTGCTGGATGCGCTTTTCCGGGGTCACGGCCTGCACCAGCTTGATCATCATCGTTTCGATGAGCGTGAGGACATCTTCCTGCTCGACAAACGACATCTCGAGGTCGAGCTGGGTGAATTCGGGCTGGCGGTCGCCGCGCTGGTCCTCGTCACGGAAGCAACGAGCGATCTGGAAGTACCGTTCCATCCCACCAACCATCAGCAATTGCTTGAATTGCTGCGGCGATTGCGGGAGCACGTAAAAATTTCCGGCATGGATGCGGCTCGGGACCAGGAATTCGCGCGCGCCCTCGGGCGTGCCCTTCGTAAGATACGGCGTCTCGATCTCGACGAACCCTTCACGGTGGAGATAGTCACGGAAAAAGGTGATGACTTGATCCCGCAAACGGATGTTCCGCTGCATACGAGCTGAGCGGAGGTCGAGGTAGCGGTACTTCAAACGCAACTCCTCGTTGACGGGCGTCGTGTCCTGGTTGACCTCGAACGGCGGCGTCTTGGCGGCGTTCAAAACCTCGACCGTCTGCGCGAGGATCTCGATCGATCCGGTCGGTAGGTCGGCGTTCTCTTGACCGGGCTGGCGCGCCTGGATCGTTCCCGTAACGGCGACGCAATATTCCGAGCGCAAGCCTTTGACGCGCTCCTTGGAATCCACATCCAGCTGACTGGGAACGCAAACGATCTGCAAAAGCCCCGTGCGGTCGCGGAGGTCGAAAAAGACGAGCTTGCCCATGTCGCGGCGGACATGGACCCAGCCCTTGACCGTCACCACCTCCCCCGTCCGACCCACCGTTTCCTGCACGAGAAGACGAGACATAAGAGACGCAAAAAATGCTGAAAAAATGGCCGGAAAACGAGCGCGAGCGCCCGTTCTGTCAAACCCCCACCACGAACCCTCCTAATCAACCAGATTTACGTCCCACTGGCAACCTCGACCACGCGCAGCGGAATGATGAGCGTCGCCGTTTCGGCAGGAACGGTCGCCTCTGAGGCGAAAATCTCCAGATCCCCACCCTGACGCTCATTCCACGTAAAAGACGCCTCATACCGGTCTTCCGCACCGGCGACGGGTTTCATGACCTGCAAGAGCGTGGTCGACGCGGCCCCCGGAAGGCGCAAGCGAGCCTCAACACGGCCAGCCCGTTCGATCGTGGCAAGCAAGGTCACTTTCGATCCAAGGGTCACCTGATAGCCGGCAGAGCCATCAGAGATAAATCCATCCGGTTTAAGGGAAGTGAGGAGAGGCGCCTGTTCGGATGTCTTCACGACTCGCTTGCCCGAGTTCATCCCATCTGCAGGCAGGTCCGTCTGCAACGTCCCATCTTCATCCGCCGTCGCGAGCCCCGCCATAACCCAAAAGAGTGAGGGTTCGCAATCCTGTCGCGTCCCATTGGCGCAGGCCTGATAGCGCAAGAGCTCATCCTGACGCGTCGTCGAAAGCTTCACGACGGCCAGAGCCCCCAAGAGGGCGGTCACAAGGCCTAAGAGGACGGCTCCCTTCACGAGGCGAACGGGTGGATACGCAGTAGCTGGCATACGGAGCCAGTGTATCACGATGCACCGCCCGCCACCAACGTCCGCGGCAAGCCCGCCCGCAAGCGCGCAACCGCCTCGTAGGCGATCAGTCCCGGCACCCAACGCTCCCAATCATCGGGACCTAACCGCTGATCCCCTTGCATGCCAAAGATCACTACTTCCTCTTCTAACGCGGCCTCAGGCACGTCCGTGACATCGACCATGCACATATTCATGCAAACGCGCCCCAAAATACGGCAGCGTCGACCACGAACGAGCACTTCGCCGCGTTGAGACAGGCGGCGGTCGAAACCGTCATAATAGCCGATGGGAAGCACGGCGAGTTCCGTCTCACGCGCCACCCGTTCGCTTAATCCATATCCGACGGAAGCGCCCGCCGGGACGGTTTTTCGTTCGGCGATGAGCGTTTTCCAAGTGAGTGCCGGATGCAGCCGAATATCCGGATACCGTGCCTCCATGAAGGCGCGCACGTCAGACGAAGACCAAATCCCATAGAGCGAAATCCCCAATCTGAGGGCAGAAAACCCATTTCCAGGACGGACCCAGGCCGCGGCACTGCAAGCCAGATGCCGCCAACGCGGATGATGTCCGGCGGCCTCGATCTGCTTCAGCGCATCAAAAAAACGTCTCTCCTGTTCGGCTGGATAGGCATTTTCCGATGCAACGTCCTCGACATTCGCGAAATGGCTTGAAATCCCCTCGACATGAAAACGGCTCGGGGACCGATCAATGATCCGCAGGAGATCAGCTAATTCGTTTGCATCCGCACCTTGACGATAGAGTCCCGTCTCGACCTCAAGATGGATACGGGCCGGGGGCAGGTCCGCGGGCAAATCTGCAAGCGCCTGTGCCATCTCCGCTTTCGAGCACACGAATGACCAGCCCCGCTGAACCGCCTGCCTCAACGAAACGCGGGGAACATACCCAAGAATCAAAAGAGGCGCCTGCGGTAGCACGGCCGCAAGCGCCTCGGCCTCCTCAACGCTATCAACGGCAAAAAATGGAACCTCGCTCCCCTTCAACGCTTCCATGACGAGAGCGAGCCCATGACCATACGCGTCGGCCTTGAGGACCGGGATCACCTCAAGCGGCTCAGCGAATTCCTGAACCGTCCGGAGATTCTCTCGTAACGCCCACGCCGAAACCTCTACCCAACTCCTGGCCGCGGCGGGGCGCATAGGTTATTTGATGACGTCAAATCCGCACAACGGACGCAAGACATCCGGGACGAGGATCGAACCATCCGCCTGCTGATAGTTCTCGAGGATCGCGATGAGTGCGCGCGACAGGGCGATCGCCGTGCCGTTCAGCGTATGCGCATACTCGAGACTCCCATCCTTCTTGCGGACGCGAATATTGAGGCGGCGGGCCTGATAGTCCGTGCAGTTCGAGGCGCTCGTGACCTCTCCCCAATCCCCTTTTCCTTCTTTTTTGCCCCACATCCAGGCTTCAAGGTCGTACTTACGATATGCGGGACCACCGAGATCGGCCGTGCAGATGTCGAGCACGCGGAACGGGATCTGCAGCTTCGTGAAGAGACGTTCCTCCAGTCGGCGCAGCTCCGCATGGACGGCTTCGGATTGCCAGGGTGCGCAAAACACGAACATTTCCACTTTGTTGAACTGGTGGACGCGATAGAGACCGTACGATTCGCGACCATAGGAACCCGCTTCGGTACGGAAACAGTGCGAAAGGCCCACGTACTTGAGCGGAAGCTGGTCCTCGTTGAGGATCTCGTCCTTGTGGTAGCCACCGATGGTGATTTCAGCCGTCCCGACGAGCGAGAGGTCCGTCCCTTCGATCGAGTAGATCTGCGTCTCGTCCCCGCGCGGCTGATAGCCGGTCCCGAGCAGGACCTCGTCTTTGGCGAGGTCGGGCGTCTCGAGGGGGATGAAGCCGTCCGCACGGAGCTCTTGGAGTGCCCACAAGATGAGCGCCTGCTCAAGAAGGACCAGATCACGCTTCACATAATAAAACTTGGCGCCCGTAACCTTGGCGGCACGCTCGAAATCGAGCAGGTCATGCGCCTGGGCGAGCTCCGTGTGCGATTTGGGCGCGGTTTGAGGGCGGATTTCGCCTACTCGAGCGATCTCCTTATTTTCCGCATCCGAGCCGCCCTCCGGGACGTCGGGATGTGTCATGTTCGGGATCTGGACGACGAGATCCTTGACCTGTGCCTCGTAGCCCACGAGTTCGGCCTCCTTGCCATTCAACGCCTCCTTGATCCGCTTACCCTGTTCGATGAGGGCCGGACGCTCCTCTGCTGACACCTGGGAGATGCGCTGGGCCGTCTCGTTGCGTTCGCGGCGAAGCGTCTCGACTTCCTGCAGGCACGCCAAACGCGCCTCATCGGCCGCGAGGTAGGCGTCCACGTCGACGGACAGGCGACGGCGACGGACGTTCTCTTTGACTTCGGCGACATGCTCGCGGATAAAGCGCGGGTCAAGCATACAAGGGGGAGAAGACGGTTTTTTGGACTTTTTACAGGAATGCGGTCAATGCCGTTCGGAGGAACGACCTGGATCGTTTCTCCTAAGATTGCGGCCGGAGCGTCGGGAACAGGATCACTTCCTTGAGGATCCCGGCACCCGTGATGAGTGAGACGAACCGGTCTATACCGATACCGACGCCGCTTGTGGGCGGCAGACCGTGCTCGAGCGCCTTCAGAAAGGCCTCGTCGAGACGCTGAGCCTCTTCGCTTCCGGCCGTGGCGAGACGTTCTTGGGCCTCGAGACGGTCGCGTTGGATTAGAGGATCGTGGAGCTCGTGATAGTAGGCATTGACAACTTCCGCTCCACACACGACCAGCTGGGCGCACGCGCTCTTGGTCGGATCCTCGGGTGAGACGTTCGCGAGCGGCTTCATGTCGGCCGGATAATCCATGATCCAGGTTGGTTGGATGATCGCGGCGCGGGCCGTCTTCTTGTAGAGCTCGTCGAGACATTCGCTGCGACCGTGGCACCCGCCGAGATCCAGGCGGAGGCCCGCGCGTTCGATGGCGGCACGGAGAGCCTCTTCGGTTTCGCAGGCATCGATGTCGATGGCGGTCGCTTCGAGGATTGCCGCACGGAAGGTCTTGCGTGGAAACGGAGCCTGGAATGAGAGCGTCGTTCCCTGAAGCTCGACGGCGGTGGATCCAATGGCTGCTTCGACCATGGTGCAGATCATCGCCTCCAAGAACCGCATGAACGGCTCGCGCTGGGCATACGCCCAGTAGAGCTCGAGCATCGTGAATTCCGGGTTGTGGGTGTGGTCGATCCCCTCATTGCGGAAACAGCGACCGATCTCGTAGACGCGTTCGAACCCGCCGACAACGAGGCGCTTCAGATACAACTCAGGAGCGATCCGCAGATAGAAATCGGCATCAAGCGCGTTGTGATGAGTGATAAACGGCCGCGCGTTCGCCCCGCCCGGAATCGGATGGAGCATGGGCGTCTCGACTTCGAGAAAGCCGTCCTCGTCCAAGAAGCGACGCAACGCCGAAACAAGCTTGGAACGAACCAGAAAATGCGAGCGGACTTCAGGATTGCTCAGAAGATCCAATTCGCGCGCACGGTAGCGGGTCTCGACATCCTGGAGGCCATGCCATTTTTCCGGCAGCGGCAGCAAGGCTTTCGTAAGCGGACGCCAGGCCGAAACGGACAGACTCTTCTCGCCGCGACGCGTCAAGAAGAGGACGCCTTGGACTTCGACAATATCGCCCGGGTCCATAAGGTCGCGGAAGGAAGCGAAGCGCTCTTCCCCGATCTCGTCTTGCTTGAACGCGATCTGCATCTTGCCCGAATCGTCCATCAGGTCCGCGAACATCATGCCTCCGTGCACACGGATGGTGAGGAGGCGGCCCGCTAGGGTGACGGGATGCGCACTGGTCGACCAAACCTCAAACGAAGCAACTGCTTCTGCGCATGATGCGCTCCGCCTTGGCTCGACCGCGTACGGCAAGAGCCCGAGCGCCCGCAGGCGTTCCATCTTTTCCAAGCGCACCTGGCGCTCGTCGAGGGACATACGCGCAGGAGCTTACGAGATGCTCACGACCTTGTACATGGTCTCGCCGGCGGGGGTCTTGACGGAGACGGTCTTGCCCGGGGTCAAGCTCAACAAGGCCTGGCCAAGCGGGGATTCGTTCGAGATCTTGCCGGTGACCGGATCAGCCTCGTTCGAACCGACAATGACGTAGGTCTTTTCCTTGCCGTTGACCTCGACGACGACCGTCGAGCCGACGCGCACCTTCTTGCTGTCGGTGACATCGTCGATGAGCTGGTAGCTCTTGAGCATCTCCTCGAGCTGAAAGATCCGTTGCTCGATCATGTCCTGTGCCTCCTTCGCGTCGTCGTACTCAGCGTTCTCGGAGAGGTCTCCCATCGCCTTGGCCTCCTCGATGCGCTTGATGGCGTCTGGACGCTTCTGGGTCTTCAAAAGCGCAAGCTCTTCGCGGAGTTTTTCGAGGCCTTGGGTGGTGAGATACGAGATGGACATAACCGTTGAAATAGAAAAAAGAAAGCCGGTCTTTTGAGCAGGACCGTACAACCTTAAGCGTAAGCAACCTTTAAAAGGTTGTCAAATACAGGGGGTTGGCGCTCTGTGAGGCTCGCCCTTTCCTGCGTAGAGAGCCGGTCCCGTGGCGCAAGATCCCCTCTTGCGTGCGCAGCCCGGCAGCGCATTCAATCAACAAAGCAACCGCGCCAAGCGCGGTTGTTTTGGTTGTTATTTTTTTGCATCTTCCGCCTTCAACCGATTCCATGCCTCCAAAATCCCCCTCGCGATCGGGGCGGCCGTACGTGAACCCTCCCCTCCTTCTTCGACAAGGACCGTGACGACGATTTCCGGCACCTCAAACGGCGCGAATGACGTGAACCAGGCGTGCGTGTTGCGATTCTTGTTCCATTGGGCGGTACCGGTTTTCGCGGCAGAGGTGAACGGGAGCGTGGAGAGGCTGCGGGCGGAGCCGTACGTGACGGCGTCGCGCATGCCTAAGCGGACCACCTCGATCGTGGGGGCATCGGCGAGGGGTTGGCCGATAGTTGGCGTCTCGGTTTGGGCAAGGTGGGGTTGGACAAGCTTGCCGCCGTTGGCGATGGCGGCGGTGTAGACGGCGACCTGGAGCGGGGTGACGAGGAGGTCGCCTTGGCCGATCGAGAGGTTATACGTGTCGCCGATGTACCAGGGCTGCTTGCGGACGTCCTCTTTCCAGGCGCGCGTCGGGACGAAGCCGGTCGCTTCGCCGGGAAGGTCAATGCCCGTACGACGGCCAAGGCCGAACACCTGCAGCCAACGTGCGAGACGATCGGGACCGAGGCCCGCGATCCCCTGTTCGCCGCCTCCGCCGGAGAGGTAATAAAACGTGTTCACGGACCAGGCGATGGCACGACGGACGTCGGTCATCCCATGTCCACCGGCTTGCCAATCGGGGAAAAACCATTGACCGAGGCGAATGCCGCCGGTCGACAGGATTTTGGTCTGCGCAGTAATGACCTGTTCGACGAGGGCTGCAACGGAAACGACGACCTTGACCGTCGAACCGGAGGGATAGACCCCGGAAAGGGCCCGGTTGAAGAGCGGCTGGTCAGGATCGCTCGCTAAGGCGCGATAGACGGTCGAGGAGACGCCTCCGGAAAAGGCATTATTGTCGTATGACGGCCAGGAAACAAGCGCCAAGACATCCCCATTCCGCGGATCCATCGCGACGACGGCTCCGCGCGCAAAATGGTCGAGAGTGAGACGGTCGCGCAGGAGGCGTTCGGCCTCTTGCTGTAAGCGGAAGTCGATCGTAAGGGTGACATCTTGGCCATCGATGGGCGCTTGTTCGTGGACCGTCCCCTTCACCCGGCCGCGCGCATCGACTTCATACGTCCGCGATCCGACGGTCCCACGCAATTCGCCCTCATAGCGGCGTTCGAGGCCGATCTTGCCGAGCTCGTCGACACGGTAGTAGCCCTGCGAACGGCGGGTGGTCAGCTCCTCTTCGGAAATCTTCCCGACATACCCTAAAAGATGCGCCACGCTCGGAACTTGGGACGTGCGCGGATAGGCGCGTTTCGGGCGCGCGTCGAGGCTGAACCCGGAGAGGTGGGGTAGGCGAACGGCGAAAGCCATCGCCTGATCATAGGAAACGGCGTCGGCGACGAGAACAGGCTCATCCATCCGCGTTCCGGTGACGGCAGCGAAGGGCTCGAGATCCTTGATCGAAAGCCCGAGCAGGCGACCGGCCTCAGAGAGCGTAAGATTGCGCGCCTCATCCTCAAGCGGAAGGTCGCGTGGGACGAGGGTGACCTGGAAACGCGGAGCGTTTTCCGCCAAGACGACACCGTTCCGATCGCGAATGACGCCCCGATGCGGCCAAACGGGCACGACGCGGAGGCGGTTTTGCTCGGCAAGGGCGTGATACACGCTCCCGTTCCGTCCCTGCATCCAGGCGGCGCGACCGATCAGGACCGCGAAGAGGGCCCCCATGAAGATCCCCATCCAGAAAAAACGGCGGCGAGAAAAGGCGAACCCTAAAAACAACGGCCGCCCCTCGACCCGATTCTGTTCGGATTCGTAGAGACGCTCGTGCTGGACGTCTTCGCCCGTGTCGAAGGCCACCTCCAGGTGACGCTCGGTACGGATGCGACGCGGGAAGAAGCGTTCGCTGAGATTCATAAGAAAAAAGACCGAATCGAAATACGCATCAGAGGCGATCACGCGGCATCAACCGTGGGAGATAGGGGGAGAGGCGACGACCAAGTGCCAGGGCGAGCGGCAATCCAATCATGACACAGGCCGCGTCCCAGGCAAACAGCACGCCCCAGCCCCACAGCTCAAGCTGCCAAACGGGGGTTTCCGAGGAAAAATAGGAAAGATCGAACAGGCGCAAGCCCACCCAGACCAAACGCCCCAAAAAGACGAGAACGAGCGCGCTCCACAACGAGCGGTGCGACAACCACACGCGTAAGAGCCAGAATGCAACAAACAAGAGCGGCAGCCAGACCCAAAACAAGGGCGGCGTCCCCACCGGCAAGGCTAGCTGTCTCCACGTGAGTGCGCATCCTAGGGCAACGGCAATGCGCGCCAAGCGGGCCTCGAGACAGAGAGCGATCACGACACAGGGCCAAAGTGGCATCCATCCCGCCCAAGACGGCAGGAACGCGACGACATGCGCCTCCCAGACCGCCGCCAGCAGGAAGGAGAGCCCTCCAAACAGGATCGCCAGCATATCAGGAACCGCCCGTGCCTTGTTGAGGCCGGAGGACCGTGACAAAGCTTAAACGGTCAAGCGGCAGGAGCGGCTCTAGGATCGCGTCGACAAACGGGTCGGTCTTCTTTCCTTCGACGGCGTTCACGAGTCCGAGCGGCAGGTGGGGCGGAATCTTCTCTTCTGTCCCGGACGTGACGATGATCTGGTCCTTCTTGATGACTTGCGAGGCGGGAATGTAGGTCATGCGTGCGGCCCCGTTGCCGCGGCCTTCGACGACCCCCAAGACCCGACGCTCTCCGCTCAGGGTAGCAGCAATACGGCTACGCGGATCAGTAAGAAGCTCAACGGTCGCCGTTCGATAGCTTAGCGCCGAGATCTTGCCAATGAGGAGGCCATCCCCCGCGAGGACGGCCTGGCCAAGCTCGAGGGTGTCGCGCTGGCCACGATCAATCACAATCGCGGCGCGGTCGGGAGTCATCGTACGCGACAAGACTTGGGCCCCGACCCCTTCGAACCCGGAATCCAGGGCGACGCGGGCCTGTTGGCGAAGGAGCTCATTCTCCTCTTCGAGGGCACGGATGCGCGCCTGGTCGACGGCAAGGCTTGCGATTTGCTCTTGCCAGCGTTGGCGCTCGCCCTCGATCGTTTCTTGCGGTCGGGCACGGATGCGCTGGATCAGGCTCACGAGCGGCGCCCCAACCTTCGCGACCAGGCCTTGGGCCACCCCCCGCACCGGCGGGATCACAAGGACCAACCCCAACGCGAAAAGCACGGCCCACCAGGCCCACGAACGCTTCGGTCGGTCCCAAGAAGAAGGCATGTGGAGGAAAAACGGACGGTTGGCTTATTTGAAAAACGAAACGGCGGATCCCCTATCCCATAACACGATCCGTAGCTGGAAAGGCCACGTCGCGCTCGAGGTCCGGACGGTCGAGCAGGATGCCGGTCCCGCGCACCACGGCGGTAATCGGATCATCGGCGACCCGCACCGGCAGGCCCGTGGCGCGATGGATCAGCTCATCGAGACCGCGCAACAAGGCCCCGCCACCCGTCAGGATGATGCCGCGCTGGTAGATGTCGGCGACGAGCTCGGGAGGCGTGACTTCCAGGATCGATTTCACGTTATCGACGATGAACTTGATCGAACGGGCCATGGCTTCGCGGATTTGGGTATCATTGACCATGATCTCGCGCGGCAAGCCGCTCACGAGGTCGCGGCCGCGCATGGAGACTTGCAGGGGCGTGGCCTGCTCGACGGCCGATCCGCATTGAAGCTTGATGTCTTCGGCCACGCGTTCGCCGAGCAAAAGGTTAAAGACGTCACGAGCGTACTGGATGATGTTGCGGTTGAGCTCATCGCCCGCGACGGGGATACTCTTGGCCGTGACGATCCCATTCAAAGAAATGACGGCGATCTCGGTCGTCCCACCACCGATATTGACGACCATGCTCCCGACGGGCTCGGAAATGGGCAGACCGGCCCCGATGGCGGCCGCGACCGGCTCCTCGACAACCAGGACTTCGCGGGCTCCGGCACTCATGGCGGCGTCCCCCACCGCCTTGCGCTCGACTTCGGTCACCTCGAGTGGTACGGAGATAATCACTTTTGGGCGTGGGATGATAAGGGCGCTCTCGTCGTGGACACGGTCGAAGAAGTAGCGGAGCATCTTCTCGGCGACCTCGAAGTCGGCGATGATCCCCCGTTGCAGGGGCTTGCTCACCAAGATGTGCGGCGGGGTCTTGCCGAGCATCACGCGAGCCTCCTCGCCGACGGCCATGACCTGGCCGTTGCGGCGGTTGATCGCGACGACCGAAGATTCATACACGACGACGCCGCGGCCTTGGACGTGGACCAGGGTGGTCGAGGTTCCTAGGTCGATGCCGATGCGCTTGGTGAACCGCTGGAGGAGGGAGCCGAACATACGGAGAGCATCATAGGGAATTCCCTGGGAAAAGGGAACAACGGTTTTTCCGGGATCGCCGACGAAAGATCCCCGCTTCCCGCGCGGAGCCGTCGCTTGGAGGATAACGGGCTTATTTTGGCCAACTTGATCAGCGACAGAGGAACGCGCGCACGGGCAGGGCTAGCTTAGCCGAGGGCGCCCACCCGCTCATCCGTAGGAAGGGTCACCGCCGGAGGGTTGACAGGATCCGCGGAATATGCAAGCATACGCGCGTCAATCGAGCACATGTTGTGCCAAAAGACGAAGCGGAGGCCTCATGACGAAAACGAACTTCTACGCAACGAGCAAGCAGTACAAGGACGGGTTCGACCGGCACCAGGGTCGCGCCCCGTCCATCGGGTACCCGGAACTCGTCGCGACCATCAAGGCCGAGATGGGCCGGTGGACCGAACTGCGAACGGGGTCGCGGGTGGTCGAGGCGGAGATGCCGCAAGGCGGCCACAACGTGCGCATCCGAACGGAGGACGGCACAACCTACGAGACCAGCGCCGGCTACCAGCTGCGGGCCTGGACCCGCGATTACAAGACCCCGCCGAACGAGGAGGAGCTGATCGTATTCGAGCTGGCACCAAGCTACGCCCCAATGGAGGTCAACCCCATCAGCCACTGCCAGAGCGGGGGCGAGCTGGTGGAGGCAGCGCGACCCGTCGCGATGTTCATCCACGCCGACAGGTACGCCGAGCGGACGCAGAAGATGGAGGCCGCGCGCGCCGCCCACGTCCAGCGCGAGCAGGCGGCGGAGCGTGCCCGTCAGGCGGAGGCGGAGCAACAGCGGGCCGAGTTCACGAGGCAGGTCATGGAGCCCTTCGTCGCCGCCGTCGCCGGGAAGACCATCCGCGGCGCGCACGTCGACCAAGGCGCCCTGGTGATCGAGATCGATGGCGGCCCCACGCTGCGGCTGACGCTGGAGAGGCTGGGCGTGCGCAGCCCGAGCAACGGCGAGATGACCGAGGTGCGAAACGCCGTGCTCACCTGGGCGGGCGGACCCCCGATCTCGCTGCACAACCTGGGGCAGCAGGACTGACACGAAGCTGACCGCAAGGCTCCCCCATGGGCCTTGCGGATTTTTATTGCCTACGCCCGCTGGCTCCGATCCACCCACAACGCACAAAACTCAACGATCCCAAACCCCACGAATACGGCCAAAAACGTCCAAACCCCCAACCAATCCTGCGACGCAAGGAAGAGCAGCAGACAGGCCGCAAACCCAAGCAAAATCGCATGCCGGAACGCGATGCGGGCCTCGCGGGAGATAACGGGACGCTGAAGCTTGAGGACGCGGTAGCTCATGCTTGCCGTTGCGAAGGTTCCGACGAGCGAAAAAAAGAGGGTCAGGAAAAAGAGAGCCGTTCCGGCGGTCCCGGCTTGGTCTGGGTTAAGACGCAACAGGACCACGAACCAACCGGCCCAGGCGAGGGCGGTGGCGGCAGCCATGAGGGCAAGGTATACACGGAAGGTCATGGGGGCAGTATAGCAAATTCTGACCGCCTCCCCCATTAGTTCAGCGGACCTTGCCGGACCTCGATCGCGAGGACGATCTTGGCGCCCATCTTGTGGTTGATCGCGTTTTGGATCGCGTTTGCCTGGAGCTTCACGGCTTGCGCGGCTGCACCGACGGAGGCCATGAAAACGAGCTTTCCCCCCGAAAAGGAGTCGACGCGCACGTACGCAGCCTGCTCAGCGGACCACAAATTCTTAATGATTTCTTGCGCAATATAGAAGACTCGGGCCGTGAGGAGCTGACCTTCCGGCATGGTCCGGCTGAACTGAGAAAGCGCATTCCCCATTGTATTGAAGGCCATAGGTCAGGAGAGCTTGCGGAACTCGCAAATCTTGTTGAAATCACAGTACTTGCAGGTGAACCGGTCTGGCGTCGGAGCGAAATCCGAAACCAGGATCGCGTCCATGCGGCCTTGCAGCTTGTCGAGGAAGGCCTGGCGCTTGGGACCGGTGAGCGGGTCGACCTCGGTGATCACCCAATCGAGCACGTACACGTACGCCAACGACGAAACCATCAGCCCTTGCCCCTCAAGCGCGAGCTGGTAGAGGTGGAGCTGCTCCTTCTCTTCGGCCTCCAGCTCTTCCTTGGCGCGGCCGGTCTTGTAGTCGAGGACGCGGACCGTGCCGTCGGGCAGGCGGTCGATGCGGTCGATCTGCCCCTTAATGGAATGCGGGCCAAGGATCAGCGTGAACGGCTTTTCGACGGCGTATACCTGAGGCGGGTGGGCCTCACATTCGCGGATGAAGTTGCGGACGGCCTGCTTGCCGTGGGCGACGTATTCGTCGTGGGTCTCGCGGCTGGGATACCACTGGTCGTCCCAGGCCTCGCGCAAGAGCTCGATACCCTCGTCCGTGGAGACGGAAAACCCATCCGGAGTCGGCGCTTTCGCCTCAAACAAGGAGGCTTGCCGTTCGGCCGTACGTTGGTGATGCAGGCCGAGGATGTTCTGGAAGGCCCGGTGGACCGATTGCCCGAAGCTTTTTTGGTATTTTCCGAGCTTAGGGATGCGGTAAATGTGTTCCAGCTTGTACTGGAGGGGGCATTTCCGGAAGGCGGCGAGCTGGGTGAAGCTGAAGCGGCGCTTGAGCGCGTAATGCGTGACGTCGGAGACGGGCTGGTCTTCGGGGGCGACGGCGGCGAACGTACTGAGGACACCGGCTTCGCCCTCCTCTTCAGGCAATTCCACCCCCGCTTCCGCAAAGAAGATGGAGGCCTTCTTGTCGCGGGTCCCGCCGTAATTGCGGGCCCCACAGAGGGTGAGGGTCTCCTTGGCGCGGGTTAGGGCCACGTAAAACAGGCGGCGCTCCTCTTCGAGGTGCGGATTCCCTTCGGGCAAGCGTTCCTGGACCAGGCCGTCGGGCAGCGGGATGGCTTCTGGGCGGCCACGCGAAGGAAACCGCTGGTCGACGAGCGAAACAACGTAGACATGACGGAATTCCAGGCCCTTCGCGGCGTGGACGGTAAGCAAGCGCACGAATTCCGGCCCGGCATCCGGATCGAACGCCAAGGCCCCTTCCTCCCCCGAATCCAGCTCAAGGTCGAACTCCTCCATGAACCCGCGCAGGGAGGGATTGTGGACCGCGGTCTCATAGCGGCGCAGGCGTTCGGCGAAGCCATTCAAGTGCTGGATCGCCTCCTGACGTTCGCGTTCGGGACGTTTCATGAGTTCCGCAAGGTACCCGGACGCGTCAAGACAGGTATGCAAAACCTCCATCGGGGGTTGGCGACGGGCGACCTCGGCGACGCGGGCGAGGTCGTTCACGAGCTTGTCGGCGATCGAGCCGCAGCGTTCGGACAATTCGCCGAAACGCGTCCCACGGGCGACGTCCTGGATGACGTGCCAGAGGGGCTTGCCGCGGCGATTGGCCTCATGCAGGCATTCGGCCGCATCTTTGGCGGACCAGCCGTAGCAGGCGAGGCTCAGGACGCGCCAGACGGCGGAAGATTCGTGGTAGCCGTCGACGAGGGCGAGCATGGCATGCACGTCGAGCACGGTCGGCTTGCTGTAGAGGCCGCGCAGGGCGAGAAATTGGAAGGGGATCTTGAACCGGTCACAGGCGCGGACGAAGGGGTCGGCCCCGTCGTTCGAGCGCACGAGGATCGCAAAATCGTTCCACGTAAGCGTGGGATCCGCCTTCTTTTTCGCCTGGATGTCGCGCGCGACCGCTTCCGCTTCGGCGTGTTCGGAGGCGCACCACAAGGCCTTCACCTCCCCACCCGTTCCGGACATGGCCTGCAGTTCCTTCGAGATGCCCAGGCGGATCTCCAAGCGATTGGGGTTGTTTTGGCAGATGAACCGGTAGGCCGTCTCAAGAATTTCGCCCTTGGATCGGTAGTTCTCGACAAGCGCGACGGTGACGGCTTCCGGAAAATCGTCGCGGAACTGCAAGATGTTCGCGAGCGAGGCGCCGCGGAACTTGTAGATGGCCTGGTCGTCGTCGCCGACGACGGTGACGTTGCGGGTGCGGGCCGCGAGCAGCTTCACGAGCTCATATTGCGCCCAGTTCGTGTCTTGGAACTCGTCGACGAGGACGTGCTCGAACTGGTCCTGGTACTGCTTGAGGACCATCGGACGCTCGCGGAACAGGCGCAGGACCTCAAGGATCAGGTCACCGAAATCGAGATAGCCCTCGTCATGGAGGAGCTGCTGGTAGACGGCGTAGACGGCGGCGAGCTCACGCAGACGCTTCCGTTCGCTGTCGGCGGCCTCCCCTTCGCCTAATTCCGCGGTCTCCACGAAGGCCGCATACCGTTCGGCCGTCACGCCCTCGTCTTTCGCGCGCGAAATGTGGGTCATGATGGCCCGCAGGAACTTGGTGGGGTTGCCGAGGGGCTTGTAGTACTCGAGCGGGAGCTTGCTCAGGTGCCGACGCAGCAGGAGCCAAGCCTCGGTCGAGGTGAGCAGGCGGAACTGGTTCGGGAGGCCGATGTCGAGGGCGTGGGCCTCGAGGACGCGCTGGCAGAAGCCGTGGAACGTGGAGATCCAAAAATCGTACGCGCCTGCCGGGAGGAGCTGCAGGATGCGATCTTCGAGTTCGCCGGCCGCCTTTTCCGTGAAGGTGAGGGCCAAGACACGCTCCGTGGACGTGCCCGGCTGGGCCAACAGGTGCGCATAGCGGCGCGTGAGCACGGTGGTCTTGCCCGTCCCCGCGCCGGCGACAATCAAAAGTGGCCCGGACGTGTGTTCGACCGCGGCGCGTTGGGCGGCATTGAGGCCGTTGAGGAGGGATTCGGGCATACGTGGAGACAGTGTGAACGAGGCGATCCGGACAGGCAAATCTTCCCCAATCACAGCTAAAAACGAGCCCTCGCTCGTCTTTAGATCGTCCCCTGTTCGATTCCCTTGCGGAGCCGCTTCATCAGGGCCAGGTAAAAGCGCACGTTCCAGAGGGACGCGAGGCGCATCCCCAGCATTTCGTCGACGCGGAAGAGGTGGCGGACGTAGCCGAGCGTGTAACGCCTGAGCTCGTCGTCGACCGCTTCGACGTCGTCCGGGCCGAGATCTTGGAACAGGCGCTCCTGTGAGCCCGCGAACCGCTCGTTGGTGACGTGGACCGTTTCATAAAAATCACGTTTAGTGAGGTCATCGTGGCGGAAGCGGTAGAGCTGGCCGTGGCGGGCGTTGCGGGTAGGCAAGACGCAGTCGAGCATGTCGATCCCCTGCTGGACGTAGGCGACGATCTCGTGCGGCTGCGCGCCGCCCATGAAATAGCGGGGTTGGGCTTCGGGAAGGCGCGGGGTCGTCCCCTCCAAGACCGTACAGGCCTCTTCGAACGGCTCACCAACCGACAAGCCGCCGATCGCGTACCCATCAAACCCAATCTCGACCAGGGCATCCGCGCTCCGCTGGCGCATTTCGACGTCCGTTCCACCCTGGACGATCGCAAAGAGCTGCGCGCCGGGGTTGAAGGAGCCTTCCCGCGTGGCGTGGAACGCCTCTTTCGAGCGTCTTGCCCAAGCCGTCGTCAGTTCAAGAGCCGATTCGAGCTCCTCCTTTGTCGCTGGCAGCTTCGTGCAGACGTCGAGGACCATGCAGAGGTCGCTGCCAATCGCGCGCTGGATTTCCATGCAGAGCTCCGGGGTCAGCATCATCTTTGCCCCATCGATATGGGATTGGAACTTGACCCCTTCCAGCGTGAGCTTGCGGAGGCCTTCGAGGCTGAAGACCTGGAACCCCCCGGAATCCGTAAGGATCGCGCCGTGCCAGTCCATGAGCGCGTGCAGGCCGCCCACGTTCTTGAGCTCCTCAACCCCAGGGCGCAACCAAAGATGGTATGTGTTGGAAAGCACGATGGGGCTCCCCAACCGTTCCACGTCAAACGAGGAGATCGTCTTGACGGCCCCTTTCGTCGCGATCGGCATGAAAAATGGGGTCTGGAGGACGCCATGTGGGGTCGTGAGGGCCCCGCGGCGGGCACGGGAGCGGGTGGAGGTGGATTGGAGGGCGAACATGGGAGGGAGGATGGCAAGAATTAGGAGCATTGTCCAGCACCCTACCCTGTAAACGCATAAAAAACGCGCCCTGCAGGGGCGCTCACCAGGGATCGGCCGAGCGGCGGATGTTCTTGCGGTCATCGTCAGCGTACTGTCGGAGGGCGTCGAGCAGGCGCTCGCGCAGCGACCGTTCGGCCGGCACGCGTTCCACCGTCCCCAGGAAATCGCGGGCGGCGAGGTCGGAGGTGACATGGGGCAGGGCCTCCGTAAGCGGAGTCACGACGTCAGTGGGCACGCGCCCGGGGAGCGGCGGGAAGACCTCGCCACGATACGTGCGAAGAGCCACTTGAAGTCCCTCGGCGTAGGCCTGATGCAGGTCAGGCGTCAGTTCGGCGCTCTCGTGGAGCCACGGCAGCTGACGGCGGCGACGGAAGGCCCGCAGGAAGGCCTTGAGGGCCGTGGCGCTCTGCGGGGCCGCGATCAGGGCCCGCAGTTCGGCGACGATCGTCTGAAGTTCGTTTGACATTGGGCACCCCTCCTCGGAAGACCGGACTTCCTCCCAAAAAGCATGCAACAGATCCGGAAATCCGTCCAGGGACGGACATGCTATACTCCTGATACGTATGCTCCCCAGCTTCGAACGCGAACTCACCCGGTTGCACAGCATCGCCAAGACCGAAACGGAAGCGATTGATCCAGAAAGCCGCGAGCAGGCAAGAGAATCTCGAAAAACGGGCGTATCCGGTGCGACCGAATATTTTTCCCGCGATAAGGAGGCGTACGAGGCCATCCACGAACTGCAACGGCAAAAGCTGGGCACCATGCAGCGACTGAAGCGCGAGCTACAAGCGATTCAGAACGGGGAAGCGGTCGAGGCGCCGAAGGGTACGCGTCACGTCACAATCCAGGACGGGCAGCTCGTCTGGATCCGCGAGGAACCCAGCAAGGATCGCCGTGGCCGCCCCATACTGCAGCGCTTCGCAACGCGCGTCACCCTGACGGACCTCCTTGTGGACCTGGAATGGGGCGTGGAATACGCGCTCGACCCGCAGGTCCCCAAACGTCTCCGCAAGCAGTACGCCGTCGCCCGGGCTCGGCACGCGGTCGAAACGCTCACCGATCGCCAACTCTATGCCAAGGCCCTTGGCGACCAGCGGATGGACCCGCTCCTCAAAGACG
>JACCDN010257872.1_pt1 | contig 38699 bp, 36 predicted proteins | sample 7441691 | NCBI WGS metagenome assembly JACCDN01 (sample SAMN15323439, study PRJNA562643) | freshwater metagenome | isolation source: river surface water | place: USA:Blue River Watershed | collected 2017-08-16 | reverse complement strand
CTCAAATATGTGCTCGACAATCTGGATGAGCTCGTGGTCAAAGAAGTGCATGGTGCAGGCGGTTACGGCATGCTCATCGGGCCATCGGCCTCAAAGGCCGAGATCGCCGAATTCCGGGCCAAGCTCATCGCGCATCCGGATGCCTATATCGCCCAGCCTACGTTGTCGTTATCGACCTGCCCGACGATGGTTGAAAAGGGTATCGCGCCGCGCCATATCGATCTGCGACCTTTTGTCCTGACATCGCCTTCGGGTGTGCGTATGGTGCCCGGTGGTTTGACCCGGGTTGCACTGAAGGAAGGTTCTCTGGTCGTGAACTCGTCGCAAGGTGGTGGCACCAAAGATACCTGGGTGGCTGCCGACTGATGTGTTATCGCATTGTCTGATCTGTGCTGTTCATTTTAAGGAAGTCTCATGCTTTCCCGCACCGCTGATAGTCTTTACTGGATGGCGCGCTACACCGAGCGTGCCGAGAATACGGCCCGACTGATCGATATCGGTCTGCAGCAATCGCTATTGCCTGGGCAGCAGCGCGAGGCTGAAGCCAGCCTGGCCGGGATGCTCGGATTAGCCGAACTGATGCCGGTGTATCAGAAAAAATTTGGCGAAGTAAATCCAGAGTCCGTCATCCGCTTTATGGTGCTGGATGAAGAGAACCCTTCGTCCATCTGGTGCAGCTTGCACAATGCGCGTGAAAATGCGCGGGCGGTGCGTGGGCAGATCACCACTGGCATGTGGGAAACGATGAATACGACATGGCTTGAGTTTCTCCAGCTTTGTGAGCAAGGCCTGCCGTTGAACGAGCCGGGAAAGTTTTTCGAGTGGGTTCAGATGCGTTCGCATCTGTCGCGTGGGATCACGATTGGTACCATGTACAAAGATGAGGCATTTCGCTTCATCCGCCTGGGCACATTTATCGAGCGAGCTGATAGTACGGCGCGCATGATTGATCTGCGCTTCCAGGATATCGAACAGCAAGATGCCGTGGCCGGTATGCTGGATCCAGACGATCCGGAGTATGCGGTTCGTGAGTTCTATCACTGGGAAGCGGTACTTCGTTCATTGTCTGCCTTCGAGGCGTACCGCAAGGTTTACCGGGATACGATCAGTGGCAGCCGAGTTGCCGAGTTGTTGATTCTCAATAAAGACATGCCGCGTTCGATTGCCTCCTGCGTGAATGAAATTGTGGCGAATCTGGAAAATGTCGGTAATGGCAATTCCCGCGAAACACGTCGCCGCGCTGGAAAACTGGCCGCAACCCTACGTTATTTGACCATTGAGGAGATTGCAGCGGATGGGTTGCACGACTGGTTAACGAAATTACTTGCTGATCTTGACGATCTGGGGGTTAGAATTCGCCAGGATTTTCTGGTTCTCTGATTTTTTACCCGATCACATATGACTTATTGCGTCGCTCTCCGGCTAGATGCCGGCCTCGTATTTCTGTCAGATGCCCGTACGAATGCCGGTATCGACCAGATTAGCACTTTCCGTAAGATGAGCCTGGTCGAGCGACCCGGTGACCGGGTCATCGTGATGATGTCGGCGGGCAATCTGGCGATCACCCAGGCGGTGCGCCAGCATTTGGCTGAAATCATGGAAACGGATAAAGGTTTGCTGGCCGCTCAATCGATGTATGAGGTTGCTCAATACGTTGGTGATGCGGTGCGCTTTGTGCACCATCGTGATGCAAAGGCGCTCCAACAGTTCGGTATCGACTTTAATTGCAGTCTGATTGTTGGTGGGCAAATCGGCAGAGAGCGCTGCCGGATCTTTGAGGTGTATTCGGCTGGTAACTTTATCGAGTGCGCAGAAGAAAAGCCTTATCTGCAGATTGGCGAATCCAAATACGGCAAGCCGATCCTAGATCGGGTGATTCGTCCGGAAACCTCATTGGGCGATGCGGCTAAATGCGCGTTGATCTCGATGGATTCCACATTGCGCTCGAATCTGTCGGTCGGGTTGCCGCTAGACATGTTGGTCTATAAAACCGATAGCCTGGAAATTACGCATTTCAGCCATATTGATGCGGGCAACGCGTACTTCAATAGCGTGCACCAGATGTGGGGTGAAAAACTCAAGGAAGTGTTCACGGCGCTGCCCAATCCGGTCTGGGCGGAAACCAGTGCCGAGGAAGCTCGCCTCGTATCCTTGCGCGTCGGAAATTCCATGGAAACACGACCGACGCACTCGATTCAGACGCTGGCCGGACAACAATAAAAACGGGCGGCTCATGGTGCCGCCCTCGCACCTTTTTGGCACAGCTTTTGCGTAGTTAGAGATGTCCCATGACATTTCCGGAGCTGCGTTGTGTCCATCCATGTTGCACTAAATCACGTTACCCATTATCGCTATGATCGGCCCGTAAATCTGGGGCCGCAGATTATTCGGTTGAGGCCTTGTGCCCATGCCCGCACGCGTGTGCTGAGTTATTCGATGCGAGTTATTCCGGGCGAGCATTTTATTAACTGGCAGCAGGATCCTCAGGCGAACTATCTGGCACGGATGGTGTTTCCGGAGAAAACCACCGAGTTCCGCATCGAAGTTGATTTCGTGGCAGAAATGGCGGTGCATAATCCCTTTGATTTCTTTCTCGAGCCAGAAGCTGAAGAGTTTCCGTTTTCCTATCCGGCGGAGCAGGCGCATGAGTTACAGCCCTATCGTGCCTGTCTGACGCCGACGCCAAATTTTAGTGCGTATCTGAAAACGATCCCACATGAGAAAGTGAGAACGATCGATTTTCTGGTGGGGCTGAATCAGCGGCTGCAACAGGACATTAGCTATACCATCCGCATGGAGCCGGGTGTTCAAACGCCGGAAGAGACGCTGACCAAGCGTTCTGGGTCGTGCCGTGACTCAGCCTGGCTGTTGGTGCAAGTGCTACGGCACCTGGGGCTGGCCGCACGCTTTGTCTCTGGTTATCTCATTCAGCTGGCGCCCGATGTGAAATCTCTGGATGGTCCATCGGGTCCCGAAATTGATTTCACGGATCTGCACGCCTGGTGTGAGGTGTATTTACCCGGTGCCGGATGGATCGGCCTGGATCCGACCTCGGGCTTACTGGCAGGTGAGGGTCATATCCCTGTGGCCTGTTCGCCAGATCCGGGTTCTGCCGCACCGGTCAGTGGTGGTGTCGATGAATGCGAGTGCGAGTTTGAGCACAGTATGGCCGTGACGCGTATTTGGGAAGCACCACGCGTGACGAAACCTTACAGCGAGGAATCCTGGTTGGAAATCGACGCAATGGGTGGCCAGGTGGATGCTGATTTGGCGCGGCTGGATGTCCGTCTGACCCAGGGCGGCGAGCCAACTTTTGTTTCTGTTGACGACCGTGATGGGGCCGAATGGAATACAGAGGCGATGGGGCCGACCAAACGGATTCTGAGCGCATCGCTACTCGATAAGCTGCGTGCTGAGTATGCGCCTTATGGCTTGCGTCACTATGGTCAGGGCAAGTGGTATCCCGGCGAGCAGTTGCCGCGCTGGTCGCTCAATATCTTCTGGCGTAAAGATGGGCAGCCAATCTGGTTGAATCCGAACCTGGTGGCTGATGAGTCGCTGGATTATGGCGTGACAGCTGAAGATGCCGCCGGTTTCTTGCGTGGCGTGGCCGAGCGCCTTGGTGTGCAGCCTAAATGGGTTTTCCCGGCCTTCGAAGATGTTTGGTATTACTTGTGGCGCGAACGTCGACTGCCCGAGAACGTGGATCCGTTTGACGCACGCCTGGACGATGAGCTCGAACGTGACCGCCTTCGTAAGGTGTACATGCAGGGTCTGGATAAAACAATTGGCCATATATTGCCGATTGCCAGGTCTTATGGGGTCGATCGCTGGCAGAGTGGCCCCTGGTTTTTGCGCGACGAGCGGTGTTATCTGATTCCGGGCGACTCGCCTCTTGGTTATCGGCTGCCGCTGGATTCGCAGCCCTGGTGTGCGAAGGGTGATTTTCCGTATATCAACCAGCCCGATCCGACGACGGTTCAGCCACCCTTGCCAAGCCATGAGCAGCTGCGCATCCGGGTAGGTGGGGCACCGCAGTCTTTGTCGGCCGATGTCTATGGCACGTCAACAGGCTCATATACCGTCAGCAGTGATCCACTTGAAGTGCTTAAAAAACCTCGGATGTTCGAGTCAGCAGGATGGATTACCCGCACGGCCATGTGCGCTGAACCACGTCATGGCAAGTTGTATGTCTTCATGCCGCCAACCGTGTGTCTGGAAGATTATCTTGAGGTTCTGGCGGCTGTCGAAGCGACCGCAGAAGCGATGGGCCTGCCGGTTATCATCGAAGGTTACGAGCCGCCACGCGATATGCGTCTGACGGTTTTGCGGGTGACACCGGATCCGGGTGTGATTGAGGTGAATGTGCAGCCCGCAGGCTCTTGGGCTGAACTGACTCAACACACGAACTTCCTCTATAACGCGGCTCATGAGACCCGACTCTCAACTGAAAAGTTTATGGTGGATGGGCGCCATACCGGCACGGGCGGTGGCAACCACTTTGTTCTGGGGGGAGCGACGCCCAATGACTCTCCGTTCCTGCGTCGTCCAGATCTGCTGGCCAGCATGATTGCGTACTGGCATAACCACCCGGCACTGTCTTATCTGTTCTCCGGTTTGTTTATCGGACCCACAAGTCAGGCGCCCCGTGTGGATGAAGCGCGCCATGAGTCGGTGCGTGAACTTGAGGTGGCATTTGAAGAGTTACGTCGTCAGAACAGTTTGTTCAATAACGTCCCCCCCTGGATGATTGACCGTGTACTGCGTAATCTCTTGGTTGATGTGACCGGCAATACGCACCGCGCCGAGTTCTGTATCGATAAGCTCTATTCGCCGGACAGTGCTACAGGTCGTCTGGGGCTGCTTGAAATGCGGGCGTTCGAAATGCCGCCGCATGCCCGGATGAGTCTGGCGCAGCAACTTCTGATGCGCGCCTTGATCGCCCGGTTCTGGCAGACGCCTTATCAACCATCCAGCCTGATCCGCTGGGGTACAGGCTTGCATGATCGTTACATGCTGCCGCATTTCATTTGGGCTGATTTATGCGATGTGGTTGAAGAGCTAAATCAGTTTGGCTATGCCTTCAAGACCGAATGGTTTTCGCCACACTTCGAGTTCCGTTTCCCGCATATCGGTGAGATGGATGTCAACAATGTCCGTATGGATCTGCGTGTGGCATTGGAGCCCTGGCACGTGATGGGCGAAGAGGGGATGCAGGGTGGCACGGTGCGCTATGTCGATTCGTCACTGGAACGCGTCGAGATCAAGGTTAATGGCTTTGTGGAAGGGCGCCATGTGGTGACGTGCAATGGGGAGGTGGTGCCATTGCATCCGACAGGTGTCCAGGGCGAGTTTGTGGCCGGCGTACGCTACCGCGCTTGGCAGCCGCCCAACTGTCTGCATCCGACAATTGGCGTGCATGCACCGTTAACCTTTGACCTGGTCGATACCTGGATGCATCGCTCACTAGGCGGTTGCCAATATCATGTGGCACATCCCGGCGGTCGTAACTATGACACCTTCCCGGTCAACGCTTATGAGGCAGAAGCACGTCGTCTGGCACGCTTCTTCCGAATCGGTCATACTCCGGGCGAGGTCAGGGTTGATGCACGTCATCTCAACCCTGACTTCCCGTTCACGCTGGATCTGCGTTTGACATGATGTAACGTAGCTTCGGCTCTGTTTCCAGAATCGTATGGCTGTTATGTCGCAGATTGCTTCCATGAAACCTGCGGCGCATGTCTCGCCAGAGAGTTCAAGACTCCTGGCGGGGTATGCCCGACGGGCTGTCGTTGCCGAACGCTTTGATGAATTGTGCTTGGCAGATGGCTCGGCGCGTCCGCAGTGGCTCCCAGTCCTCGATCTATTGGAGAACACCAGTCCGCTGGATATCGAAGCGCGACTCGCTGGTGCGCAACAGCATATCCGGGATGAAGGGATTACCTATACGATTTATGCCGATCCCCAGGGGCGGGATCGACCTTGGGCGCTGGATGAATTACCACTGGTTCTGGCGGCGGAGGATTGGGCACCGCTCGCCTATGGTCTGGCCCAGCGAGCTCGCTTGTTGAACCGCATCCTGGCGGATCTCTATGGGCCTCAACGACTGTTGCATGAGGGTGTTGTGCCGCCTGAAGTTGTGTACGGGGCAGGCGGTTGGCTGCCAGCGGCATTCGGCACACGGGCGCCCAGCGATATTTTTCTGCACAACTACGCAGCCGATTTGCTGCGATCGCCGGACGGCCAGTGGTGGGTCATTGCGGATCGGACCCAGGCACCATCAGGCGCGGGTTATGCGCTTGAGAACCGCATGATCATGACGCGCGCCTTCCCGGAATTATTGGCCCAGATGCCTGTTGCCTCGCTCAGTGGTTTCTTTGCAGCGCTGCGCGAGTCTCTTGCAATGCACGCCCCCTGTGGTGACGAAGCGCCACGTATCGTCGTTCTGACGCCCGGGCCGTTGAACGAAACCTATTACGAACATTCGTTACTGGCACGGTATCTTGGTTTCCCACTGGTTGAGGGCGGGGATCTGACCGTGCGTGACGGATGTGTCTGGCTTAAAACAATCAGTGGGTTGCAGCGCGTGCATGCCATTGTGCGTCGTCAGGATGACGCCTTCTGTGACCCGCTCGAGTTGCGGAGCGATTCGGCACTGGGCATTGCAGGTTTGACCGATTGTGCTCGGCGCGGCACGGTGCTCATGGCCAATGCCTTGGGGAGTGGTGTCGTTGAATCTGCTGCTTTGCAAGGTTTCTTGCCCGCGGCCTGCCGCTTCTTGCTGGGAGAAGAGTTGGCATTGCCGTCCGTGGCGACCTGGTGGTGTGGCGAAGCGGCCGCCATGGATTACGTCAGCACACACCTGGATGACCTGGTGATTAAGTCAGTCTATGGCCTTGGCGATTTCCAACCAATTTTTGGTCAGGATCTCGATGTCGATCAACGGCGAGACCTGCTGGCTCGGATTGCGCGCAGCCCCGACCGTTTTGTTGCCCAGGAATGGGTGAGGTTGTCTCAGGCACCGGTACTTAACCGTCGCCCCGGGATGTTGCAGCTGGATGCGCGATCCGTTGGTTTTCGCGCCTATGCGGTTGCTGCCGGCCAGGGATATCAGGTCATGCCCGGTGGATTGACCCGGGTTGAGTCGCATCGGGATGCCCGAGTGGTGTCCATGCAGCGGGGTGGTGCTTCAAAAGATACCTGGGTGCTGCAATTGGGTGACAACGAGGAACTGCCCTTTGCCAGCAGTGATAATGCGACCCTGGTCACAGGGCAGCACACGGGGGTGCCATCGCGGGTTGCCGAGAATCTGTTCTGGATGGGGCGATACACGGAGCGTGCAGAAGGCATGGCGCGACTATTGCGCTTAACCTTAAGCGAGCGCTTGCACCATGCACGCCGCCATGGCGTGGTGGCGCTGCATGAGCTGGTCTGGCGTTACGGCTTGGTTGCTTTACCGGAAGGGAATAAAGACGCCACCCGCATTCCGGTGGAATCCCTCATTAGTTGCGCCACGCATCCGCAGCATGCACAGGGGCTTGCGCAGACATTGGCGCAGCTTGGCAGAGTGGGGTTCTCGTTACGTGATAGGTTGTCTCATGACCACTGGCGGGCCATGAACCGTTTGATCAATGATCAGGCCTTGTCGGCGAATGTGACACTGGGGCCGACGCTGGTCTGGTTAGACCGAGCTGTCGCAGGATTGGCAGCATTGTCGGGGTTTTCTCTCGATGCCATGAACCGGGATGCCGGGTGGCGTTTTCTGTCGCTGGGTCGACGCCTGGAACGGTTGCTGTTGCTGTCGGTGGCGCTTGATGTGGCAATGAAACAGCTGGAGCATGCAGCGGTGGACCATAAAGATACCGACCCCGACCCGCATGCCCATTTGTCGCTGGATTGGTTGCTGGATCTGACAGATTCATCCGGCTCCTTCCGCAGTCAGACAACAGGCATGGCAAGCTGGCAGGCGGTACGGCGCATTGTGCTGTTAGATGCGACGAATCCGAGGTCGCTCCGTTTTCAGGTTGAGGGTGTGCAGCAGGCACTGCAGCGTCTCGGTGAGGATGCGGGTAGCCGTGTTCTCGGGCTGGAGCAGATAGGTATTCAATTAACCGAGTGGTCGCTTGTTGGACTGCCCGATACAGCAGGAATGCGCGAGGCATTTGTAACGCTTGGACATGAGATCAGCCATCTCAGCGATATGCTGGGTGCACGTTATTTCAGTGTGAGTGAACCGGGGATGTCCGTGTGAACGACGATGACACGCTGCCATCGCAGCACACCTGGAAGCGTTACTATGTAGCGCATGAAACGAGCTATTGTTATGCCTATAGCGTAAGCAGTGCTCGTCACCGTGCCTATCTGTTCCCACGAGATCGTGAAAATCAGCGTGTGCATGATGCAACGATTGCGATTAATCAGCCGCTTGCCGAGTCATCCGAAGGCATCGACTTCTTCGGTAATGCCTATCGTGATTTTGCAATCAATCAGCCGCATCGTTTGTTTACGGTGAAAGCCAGTTTAGATGTGTCTGTGCGTGCGCCGATGTGGCCTGATGATAGTCCTGTCTGGAATGGCGTCAGTCTTGCCCGCCGAAGTTTTGATCCGGCTGACCATGATGCGACAGAATTTGCGCTTGATTGTGCGCCCTATCTTGTGGACTCACCGATGATTCCTGCTTTGCCGGAAGCCATGGCCTGGGCGCAGGAGCATCTGGTCACTGGTCAACCGATTCATGAGCTATGCCTTGAGATGGCTCGCTCAATTCATCAGGACTTTAGCTTTGACCCGGAGGCTACGACGGTCGGTACACCGATTAGTGAGGTGCTACGTCATCGCCGAGGTGTGTGCCAGGATTTCGCCCAGTTGATGATCGCGGCCTTACGTAGCGTTGGCATTCCGGCGCGTTATATGAGCGGCTACATTCTGACACATCCACCACCCGGTCAGCCCCGTTTGGTGGGGGCTGACGCAACACATGCCTGGGTTGAGGCCTGGTGCCCGGGGCATGGTTGGCTTGGGCTTGATCCTACGAACGGCAAAGCGGTGACGGATGAGTTTGTGACTCTGGCCTGTGGTCGTGATTATGCAGACGTGATCCCGCTGCGCGGGGTGGTTGTGGGCGGCGGCGAGCATTCGCTGGATGTGTCTGTCACTATGACGCCTGAAACAGAGTTTGAAGATTCAGACGAGAGAGACCTGAAGCTGGGGTAAGTCATCAATGCCGCAGGTGATGGTGTCGCCCCGGTGAACAGTGGATACACCGCCGGGCGTCCCGGTGAAAATCAAATCACCCGGGGCCAGCTCAAAAAAATGAGATAGCCGATGAATGATTTCGGCCACATTCCAGGTCATTTGGTTCAGGCGTGCGGATTGCCGAGAGTCGTCATTCACTTTAAGCCAGATGGCGGCATCAACCGACGGCGCGCCAAGACTTGCCGGCACAATCGCCGAGATCGGGGCACCATGATCCATCCCTTTTCCCAGTTCCCAGGGGTGGCATTTTTCCCGGGCAATCATTTGGAGGTCTCGACGGGTGAAATCAATGCCCGTTGCATAGCCATAAACGTGTGCTGGGGCGTGCGCCTCTGGGATATCCAAGCCGCCCCGGCCGATAGCCACGACGAGTTCGACCTCATGTTGCAGATTATCGGTGGCAGGAGGGAACGGCATGTTGCCGCCACCCGGGACTGCGGCATCCCGTGGCTTTGAAAAAAAGAAAGGTGGTTCGCGATTCGGGTCGCTACCCATTTCCCGGGCGTGTTCGGCATAATTTCGCCCGACGCAATAAATACGACGGACGGGAAATAATGCGTTGCTGCCGATGACAGGAATCAGGGTTTCTGCTGCGGGAGGTACTGCGTAATTTGTCATGGTCACTTACTTTCAATCATGAGTTTGAGGTCATGCGTCACATCAGCGGCGGACATTTCATGTGGCACGATTAGGCGTAGCCGGCCATTCTGGTCGATGACAAAGCTATTCGTTGTATGGTCGATCGTGTAAGCAAGCGCAGAGTTGGGTAGGGGGCTTTTTTGCCAGAAAATCTTGTACTGCTTGGCCACGTTGCCGGTCTCTTCCGGTGAGCCTGTGAGCGCAATGAAGCGGGGGTCAAAGGCATCCATGTAGCGTTTAAGTGCCTCGGGAGTGTCTCGCTCGGGATCCAGTGTTACAAACAGCACAGCGAGTTGGTCGGCTTGGGGGCCGAGTTGGCGCATAACCTCTGCCTGGCGTGCCAGATGCGTTGGGCAGATGTCGGGGCAATGGGTGAATCCAAAGAACAGACTGACCACCTTGCCCCTGAAATCGTTGAGAGACCGTGCCTGTCCGGTTTGATCCGTTAATGTGAACGCTGGGGCTGCTGGCGCATCCGGGACTGGTTTTGATTTGAACGGGAGCGGGTTGGAACAAGCCGTTGCCAATGCAAGCGTGATCAGTGCGAACAGACCCGTGAGTCGGATGAGGGCGGTGCGCATCTCAGATCCGTTTCGATGGGGTTGTACTAGTCACTCTGACGGCAATCAGACCCGCTTCGGCTGCGAGCAGCAGCAGAAAGCTGCCCCAGTCCCGTTGGTGCATCTGCCAGAGCAGTAGACCAAACAGAAAAATAATAAGCAATGTAATGAGGCTGATCTGTTTCATGACGGTTCGGGCTCCGGGCAAGACGAGGTTGCGGTGCAGCAATAAAATTGCTGTGTCATTCTGCAAGTTTAATAGTAAAGTGCACGGACAGCCTGACAGCCCATGTGAGGCCATAAACAAGAACAGGGAATCAACCCCAGAAACACCAAAGGAGATTCAAGCATGAGCGGTCCAAATATCCTCAAGGTAACGGCGCTGGAGAAGGGTGCTGGTTTTCATCTGCCAACGAGCCAGGCAGATATCGTGACGCCGGACTCCCCCGCGATCGAAGTCATGACGGATCTTAAGCAGATCGTGGCTGCGACAGTCGGTGCCGATGTGCTGCTCAGCCATGCCAACCATCAGATGATTTCACGTGGCGTCCGTTCGTTACTGGTGACTGGCAACAAGGGTGAAGTGGTCGGTTTGCTGACGGCGACCGATATCCTCGGTGAAAAACCGATGCAGTGTGTGCAGAAGCAGGGTCTGAAGCACGGTGAAATTACGGTCAAGGATGTGATGACGCCAGAACAGGATATCGAGGTGCTTACCCTCAAGCAGGTCACTCAGGCCAAAGTGGTCGATATCATCGAAACGCTCAAGGCGCATAACCGTAACCATGCACTGGTTGTCGACACCGACCCACTGACGGGTCGTCAGATGGTTCGTGGCATCTTCTCTGCATCGCAGATCGCGCGTCAACTCGGTGTCGCTACTCAGATCCATTCCGTGGCGAAAACCTTTGCCCAGATAGAAGCCGTGCTCGCCAGCTGATTTCTGATCTGAATCAAACTTAGGCAAAAGGCCACGGGTGACCCGTGGCCTTTTTGTTAACCAACGGGCAGAATGGCTAAATGACTGTCCGTAAAAACCACGCCTTTATACGCTTCATCTATAACCGATTGCGCGAAGAGCATCTGGCTTGGCGCATCATGTTCCGTGAGGAATGGGTGTCTTTGCTCGTTGTTTTGAGCGGTGTGTTGCTGGTGGTTTTCTTCACCCGTCCGCTGCCACCGCGAGAGGTGACGCTGGCGGTGGGGCAGCCGGGCTCGACCACTGAGCAGTTAGGCCGGCGCTATCAGGAAATTTTTTCTCAGGAAGGCGTGACCTTAACGCTGATCAATACGGCGGGTTCCCGCGAAAGTATTGCCGAAGCGGATGACGCCAATACGCCGGTCAACGCAGGGTTTCTCTTGGGGGGTATTGCGCACCGTGGTGATTATCCGCACCTGGTATCACTGGGCAGTGTGCAATATCTGCCACTCTGGTTCTTTTACCGGGGCCCGCAATTTACGGGGGTTGATGCCATCAATTATTTTCGGGGTAAGCCGATTGCCATTGGTCGCGAGGGAAGCGGCACGGAATTATTGCTGACCCGTATTCTGGCGATGCGCGGCGTAAAAATTTCCGGCGACAATGCCAATCTACGCCGGTTGTCACATGCCGAAGCAACCGAACAGCTGCTAAACGGAAAGATTGAAGCCATGGCGATTGTAGATGGCTTCGATTCTCCAACCATCCAGAATCTGTTGGCGCATCCCGAGCTGCGCATTTTCGATTTTGCTTACGCAGACGCTTATGTAAAGCGAATGCCCTACCTAGAGACGGTGACGATCCCACGAGGTTCGTTGAATCTGGCCAAGCTGGATCCGCCGCAGGATATTCACATGATTGCCTCTACGGTAACGCTGTTGGTAGAAAAAAACATGCATCCGGCCATTCAGCAGTTGTTCTTGCAAGCCGCGGATAAAACCAGTCAGAACGTCGAAGGTTTTTTTGGCCGGACAGACCAGTTTCCAGCCTATATCGATAAAAGCATTCCGCTCAGTGAGGTTGCTCAACGTTTTTACGACAAAGGGGCACCTTGGTTAACCGGCATGCTGCCTTTCTGGGTCGTCAGTTATATAGACCGTATGTGGCTATTTGTACTGGGTCTCTTTGCCATCGTTTTTCCCTTGTTCCGTCTGCTACCGAATTACCGCTTATTTCGTTCGCGCCAATTGATTTCGGATGCTTACGATGAACTGAAAGTCATTGAAGAACGAATGTATGCGGCGACGTCGGTTGAACAGTTGCAATACCTATCCGAACGGTTGGAGTCGTTGGATGATGAACTGGGTGATGTATGGGTGTCGTCTGACGAGACTAACCGGTTCTACACCATGAAGAGTGCCATCGGCCTGGTGCGCAGAGAGATCGGAGAGCGATTGCAGCGCCTGTAAACGATCACTGACTCAATTCGTTGAATTCCAGAGGTGATGCGTTGCAGTCGCTACAGCTTTCTTCAAGCTCGAAGCCCATGGCGCAGTCGATGGTACTGCCTTCGGTGGCATTGGCAGGCAACGGAACGATCTGTACTTTAACAATGCCTTCTCTGACCATGTCGAGATATTTTGCAGCGCTGTGTGACAGGTCGATCACCCGGGACTGGTGTTTTGGGTGCATGCGGTCATTCACCTTGACGACCACGCAGAGATTGGTGTCTGGACGCTTGACCATGACCAGGGAGCCTAGCGGTAGCAGGTTGCTGGCTGCGGTAAACAGCTTGTTGTTGAAGATTTCGCCAGTGGCTGTTTTGCGGCCATTGAACTTGGCCCCGTAAAAGCTGGCTTTGCCGCGCAGGCCTTTCGAAGCGATGGTGCCAGGGGGCTCGGTATCGGGTGGCGTGAGTGCCACGCGCGGTCGCTTCGTCTCAAGCCCCTGACTCAAGCGCAGGCTGGACTGGCTCTTCGGGGTCCATTTACTTTTGGTGGCGGTCGTTTCTGTGGTTGTGTTGACAGCTGTGCCAGCAGCGAGCGATTCACCGGAGACAAAGGCGCAAATAGCCAGTGCCGCAAGAAGGCCGGCCGGCTGTTTACGCCTAAATGGTCTCTGAAGCCATGGCTGCATTCGCTGCCTTTATCCATAAGAAACGGTACCATTATCCACATTTTGTGTTTCAGGCGTTTTTTACCCATGCCTATACTGCGATATCTTCTATGGAGTCTTGCAATGGCTGCATCCGTCGGGTGGGCTCAAGATGGCGACGGCTACGATACCGGAGGCTCGTATCAAAATCTGGGCGCAGATACTTACGCACCCGGTGGGGCAACCTTTCAGCAGAGTGGCGGTATGGTACAGAGCGACTCAGGCACAACCTATCAGACGGAGGGCGGCCTCATGCTGGGCACGGACGGCAGCGAGTACCAGACAACTGGTAATACAACCTATAACTTTGATGGCACCTCGTGCCTGAACTCGGGTAGCGCGACGAACTGCGATTAAAAATAGCCCAGATGCAAAACGAGAGGCTCATCTGGTGAGACTCTCGGTGTTTAAGATGACTCCATGCCCGAATTCAAGGGTGACACATAAGGAGCATCAACATGAAAAACCTACTTGTCTGGATCGTCCTCATTTCCACGGCCGCGTTGGGTGTTGCCGTTGCGCAGCCCACGCTGGAAAGTGACTATGTGGCTGCTCACACCAGATCTATGGCCTGAGTGTTTAGCTACAGCCGCGTACAACACGCACCAGTTTCGGATTCTTGTCGCAGAGAAATTTGAATATTTTGTCCGGGGCCGTGCTGCTATTTGTTTTGACCGGGTAGGCAAGGTCGTCATCGGCTTGCCCCGTCAGTATTTTTAACGAGCCGGTGCCGCTTTCACAGTCAGACGCCAGCGTCTGGGCTGTGACGCGGCGGTCTTCTACCTGAAGGGGTATGCTGATGCTGTAATTGACGCCAAAGTGATTGATGCTGACGTCCTTGGCAGCATAGCTGTAGTCACCGCTGTCGATGCGTGATGATAGGGTACCGCAAGCAGTGAGCAGGGATGACAGGCCTAGCATGAATAAAAGTGCTCGCATGCAGATCTCCGTTTACGATAGATGCACTGCATAATAACCGCTTATTCAAATAGGTGATGTGAATGGCGTCTAGTAACGAGCTGGCTAAAAACTCTCTCGGTGTCTTTGAGTCCGTCATCATGGGGATTGCCGGTACGGCACCAGCATTCAGTGTGGCCGTGACAACGGCGACGATTGTGGCAGCCGTTGGCGTCTTGTCTGTCGGTAGCATCGTCTACTGCGGTTTGATTATGTTCGGCATAACGCTGGCGTTTATTCATTTGAGCAAGATGACGCCTAATGCAGGCGCTGCGTATGCCTGGGTTGGCCAGGTATTTGGGCCTCGTTGGGGGTTCTTTGCCGGTTGGGGGCTGCTGGTGGCCTCGGTGTTTTTTATGGTTTCGGCAACCATTCCAGCGGCGACATCAACACTGGTTCTGTTGGCACCGGATCGTGTGGAAAGTACCCACTGGGTAGCAGGTACAGCAGCGCTTTGGCTCACCGCTGTCACGCTGGTTGTGATGCGTGGCATCAAACATTCGAGCTACACGCAGCTCACCCTGACGATTTTTGAGACGGTTATTCTGGTGGCGCTGATTGTTGGTGCATTCATTCAGTATGGTGGGGCACCGATGCACGCACCCTCACTAATCTGGGTGGCACCGGATTCTTTTTCACCCCAGATTTTTGCAACGGGGGCGTTGACGGCGATCTTCTTTTTCTGGGGCTGGGACGTGACGATGAACCTGAGCGAAGAAGCCCGGGGCACTCAAAACGCTGCCGGTGGCGCGGCTGGTATTGGCGCTTTCTGGTCCGTGCTGAACATGATCCTCTTCTTTACCATCATGATGGTGGTGGTCTTAATTGTCCTGAATGATCAGGAAATTGCTAACGCGGATACCAATATTCTTCTGGCAGTCGCCACGAAGCTCTTCCCGTATCCTTGGAACTATCTGGCGGTTTTTTGTACGATCGTCAGCACAGTAGGAACGATTGAAACGCAGATCCTGCAGTTCAGTCGCAGCATGTTCGCCATGGCGAGAGACCGGATGTTGCATCCAGTCTATGCCCGGGTACATCCCGAATGGCAAACCCCTTGGGTGGCGACCCTGGTCATCTGGGGGTTAGGGATGCTGCTGCTATTCACCTCTTCCTACATGCCGTCGGTGAAAACCATTCTGGAAAGCTCGATCTTGGCGATTGGCTTCCAGATTTGCTTTTATATGAGCCTGGCCGGTTTTGCCTGCGCCTGGCACTATCGAACCAAGTTGCGGGCAGGCATTGGCAATGCCGTGTCATACGTTGTGTGGCCGTGTCTATCGGGGGCTTTTATGGTGTTTATTGCCCTTTACAGTATCCCAACATTTGACACCTTGACGAATGTGCTCGGGGCCGGCGGGTTACTGATCGGCTTTCTGCCGCTATTGGTGAATGAGCGACGCTTCCGGAGCCTACGCGCCTAGCGCCAGGGAGTGGCTGGCGGCCGCTCAGTTCCCCTGGGGTGGCTGATCTACAGGAAGCGTGGCTGTATTGCCTGCTTTGGTCGGCGTTGCATCTTTGCTCGCGGGTAGTGCCGGACACACAATCTTGGGGTTTGCGGCGATCTGATCCTGCGCCATTTGCGCCCGGCTTGATTCACCCGGGTGTGAGCCCATGAACTTGAGCGGGGAGCCCAGGCTTTCGTTTTCGTCTGAATATTGCTTCAGCTTGATATAGCCACATGGGGTGTAGCCTGAGTCCAGTAGCCATTGCATGCCAACCGGGTTCACCTTGTCTTCTTCCTGGGCAATGGCGGCCTGTTCCGCACCCGACATGGCGGCGCTGGCTGCGTAACCGGCAATCGGTGTGCCGACCACCGACAGAGCGGCACTGATGACCTGACGGGCGACAAAGAAGCCGGTTTCCCGGTTATCCTGCGCATCGCCCGTGTCTTGGTCGGCAATGTGCGCCAGGTCATGGGCGACAACGGCAGCGAGGATGTCCGGGTCGCTACCGTGCTTGTCGAGGAACTGCATGCTAAAGGTGACATACTCCTTTTTTTCATGGCTCATCAGCAGGTGTGCATGGCTATCTGAATCTACGATGGCATATTCGAAAGTCTGGCCGCTGGTTTTCTCGAGGCGCTGGCGAATATCGTGCAGCAATCGCAATGTTTCCTTGTTAACGACGATGTCTTCGCCGTTCTCGCCTTTGGCCTGAAGCCCATTAGCCTTCTGATAGCTTTCCTCGATTTTCTGGTCATCGAGATAGGCTTTGTCGTGAATCTGCAGCTTACTGAACTGCGTGCAGGCGGATAGCATCAGGAGAGCAGCAGTAGCGGGTAGCAGTCGGAAATAGGCTGGCACGAATTATTCACCCGGGAAACGGAAATAGGTCGTGGATAATTTACCACGTGTCACGCTGATTTTCTGTTCCAGCGTCTGTCCGTTCTTCTGGGCTTTAACGGTGTAGTTACCGCTCGGCAGATTGGCAAGCACTAACGGTCCCTCACTGCTCGTAAGAAGCACCCCTTTGCCATGCTGATCGGTGATCGTGATGCGGACATCGCTCAAATAGCTACCGGATTGTCCGACAAGAAATAGCTTGAGATCAAATGCCTTTTCCTGGGCGGTGATCGCCGCCATCGACTCATCACCGACGCCGCCTGAAATAAACGGGACGGTTGAGCCGGAGAGTAGGGCGCTAGGTGGGGCAGCAATAGGTGCTGCCGCTGCTGCAGGCGGCGTGGCTTCCGGAGTGACTTGCCGAACGGCCAGCGGGCTATTGGGGGTGCCGGCATAAACAATGATCAATTCAGCGGTGTCGCTGCCGCTGTTAACGCCTTCATGCCATTGATTGACCAGTTCGATGATCGGATCTCCGGCTTTTAATTCAAGCGTCTGACCCGTTTCGGTGCGTACATTGAGTGTGCCGCGGAGTAAGACCCCCGCATTGATGACGGGGTGCTTGTGCACGGGTAGCACAGCACCTGGAGCAAACTGATACCGGATAATAGTGATTTGCGGTTGCTCCGAGGGGTACGCCGGCAACAGGCTACCGTTCCATGACTTCTCGCTCTTGGCCAATACCTCGACCGTTACCCCAGGTATGCCATTTGCGTAAGGCGGTTCATGGGCTAAGGCAGCCGTGACATAGGCCGCTGCTGCCAGAGCGGTGATGATCATGGAACGATAGCGCATGTTTAGTTCCCGGCCATACCAGCAGCTACGCGAACCGCCGTCGTGACCCAGTCGCTGGCCAGTTTCTGGAATTGTTCCGGGGTGCTGGATTCCATACGGAAGGTATCGCTCGACATGGTGTAGACGCCTTCACCGAGCAGTTTGCCGGTGACGCTGTCACGCAGCTTGGCTTCAACGACCAGTACGGCGGTCTTTGAATCAAGACCAGTCGCTTTCTGTGCGACGGTCAATACGGCAGAAATTGGGACGAGGTTGCGCGGCTTGAAACCTTCACCTTCAACTTCAGCACCCGTGATGGCAATGCTGATGCGCGCCACGCCAGGGCCAGGTTTATCGACGACATTGAAGCGGTGCGCGGCTTTTGACTTGATGTTCTCGTCAATGATCATCCGCGTCTGATAAATGGTTTCTTCCGAGATGCCTTTGTTACCTTCGTTACGCAGCGCAGTCTGGTACAGCATCACCGGGTCGATCATGACGCCCTTATAGTCGCTGCGTTTGAAGTCTGGGCTGACGTAGCGGTAAACGTTCACGCCAGGTGCCGGGCTTTCGACTTTCTGCAGTCGATCATATTCTCCTGCACCCAGGAATCCTGATTTCTGGGACTGGCTTAAGCCACCGCCAGCGCAGGCCGCCAAAATCGCAGCGGCTGAAGTGGCCAGGGCAATATGACGAAAATTGTGGAAAGCAGTCGCAATGCGGTTTTCGCGTGGTGCGTTCATGATGTCTGTGCTCCGGGAACGTGATTGAGTATGCTTGGATAAGCCTAAAGCGAAGCGAGATAGCTGTCTAGCGCTTGTTACAAAAATTTACAGAAAATTGGTGGCCGCCAGGCTACTACTACGAGCATGACTAGTCGGTCGGCAAGTCACTGCCTGAGTTGGTGTTGCAGCGTCTGGTAGTCCACTTTTCCTGTGCGCAACACAGGAAGTTCTGCCATATGAACGAGCTCCCTGGGCAAATAGGTATTGGGAATACGTGATTCGTTGAAGTGCGCCCGGATGGTGTCAAGGGTGAGTGCAGGGTCGTTGGTGTACAGACGAATCAGGGTCTTAAACTGGGCATCAGATTCGATCGCAATCGCTGCATGCTGATGGTCTGGGGAGAGACGAGAGACTTCATCCTCGATATAGCCGAGAGAGATCATTTCTCCGGCGATTTTTGTGAAGCGCTTCTTTCGGCCCTTGATGGTGAGATAACCTTCGGGGTCAACCGTGACGATATCTCCCGTGTCGTACCAGCCGTCATCGAGAGAAGATCGTGATTCCAGCAGGTCGTGTAGGTAGGCCTTCATCATATTCGGGCCGCGAACGTGAAGCACGCCGCCTTCTTCGATGCCATCATGCGGCTCAATACGGTATTCGATGTGAGGTAGAATGCGGCCTACCGTGCCATGACGTATTGCGCCGGGCACATTGACCGCAATGACCGGGCCGGCCTCCGTTGCGCCATAGCCTTCCAGCATGGTGACGCCCAGGGCTTCATAAAGTTCTCGTGTGCGAGGTTTGAGCCGCTCTGCACCGGCAACGACGAAACGTAACGAGGCTAAATCGCCCGGGGCGGCCACTTTGATCATCTGGGCCAGAAATGTATCCGTCGAAAGCAGCACGGTGGCCTGATGCTCGCGGATCATCTGCAGGTTCTCTCGGTGGCGCAGGGGTGAGAGGCCGATAATAGTTTTCATGCCATTGAGCAGTGGCAATAGGGCACCGGCTGTCAGCCCGAAGGCATGGAAATGCGGCAAAGCGCTGAACATGATCTCATGCCGGCCAATCGGGAATGCCTCAAGAATCTGGCCGCAATTGGCCAGTAGATTCCGGTGTGTCAGTACAACGGCTTTGGGCTCTGCTTCACTGCCTGAAGTAAATAGAATGATGGCGGCATCATCCGGGGTGCTGCGCTCGGTGCGTAGTCGCTTCAGGCGAACCCTTAACATGCCGCGCAGTTTGGCCAGACGCCCAATCTGTTTTGCCAGGTCCTCTAGAAAAACAGTCCTGATTTGGTGAGACGCCAGCAGTTCCGGCAGATCAGCCAGCCCTGATTTTTCAAGAAATTGCCGGGATGTCAGCAAGACATCCAGATGCGCCCGTTCACAGCAGCGGAGAATCGTGGGTACGGGAAAGGTGTAGTTAAGGATGACCGCCGTTTTGTGGGCAAAGTTGCAGCCGAAGGTGGCAACAACGCCGGTCACGCTATTAGGGAGCAGACAGCCCACATGGTGACGATGCGTTAGGGCGTCTATCTTGCGTGACAAAACCGCGCAGCCGATGATCAAGCGGTCAAAGGTGAGAGAGCGGCCGAGCTCATCGTAGAGAATCGGTGCTCGACTCCGGTTGGCCGCTGCGGCCATGAGCAGACGCTTGGGTATGGTGTTGTTCGCAGGCATTTACTGCTCCTTGGTACCGGTAGGTACTTCGATCAGCGTGTCATGTGCCGGGAAGAAAATCGCCGTGCGAGTTTTCACCGGGTCATTGGCAAATAAAGCGGCGTAGCGTTCCAGTTGGGTTTGATAACTGAACGCACGACTACGGAGTTGTGCTTCAGTCACATTGTCAGCGCAGTAGAACGTTTTGTAATCAATGATCCAGCGGATGCCATCATCAATAAACATCCGGTCGATGATGTGATGCTGGAAGAGGGTCGGCGCATCAGGGTTCAGGCTGCTCATGGGGATCTCGCTGGCAGCACCTGTTCGGGGTTTCAGGATCCAGCGTCCGGTGTCGCTTTCAAGCATCGTTGTGACTGCGTGGATGATCTGTTTGGCCGCAATGTCCGCATCGGGTGCGCTATGTCCTTGCTCATACAATGTGCGAACGACCGTGGCGTGCAGATTGGCTATTCGGCTGGCAGACCACGTATCAACGCCATCATTACCGATGGCCTCTAGGTAACGGTGCGTAAGCGTGCCAACTGACATCTCCAGCGTGTCGTCCTGCTCCGACGGTAGTGCGGCTTCGGCTGCCGCACAAAATTCTGCGGTATCCGTATAGGGCGATGTGTAGGGTTCTTTGAGACGTATCAGCTGTGGCACAAATTCAGAAGCATCGATCTGGCTTATGGATTTATGCGGTGGCGGTGATTCGCTACCGATCGCTACCAGGAAGTTGTTTTCCAGGGCGGGCCATAAAGGTGCCAGCAATGATGTCGATGCGGGTGAGCGTAGCCCGGCGCTACCGTCCGATTTTGAATCGCGTTGAGCAATGCCTAGCAAGTGCAGTTGACGTTCGGCACGGGTAATGCCGACATAGAGGACGCGCTGCGCCTCATTCAGGCTCCGGGCTTTTTCGAGATTGCGCAGGAGGTCATACGCCGTCGGAATGTCACGGGTGACGCTGGTCAATGGTGCAATCGGTGCTACGACCAGATGTTCATGATCATCGTCGAGAAGCACCGTGTCCCAGAGCAGCAAGGCCTTGTCGTCGGTCGGCAATCGTTTATGCAGACCGGGAATGATGACGGTGTCGAATTGCAGCCCTTTAGATTTGTGAATCGTCATCAGCTGGATGCGGGCGCTGTCGCGAGATGCATCTGCGGCTGCGAATAAACGGTTTAGACCATCGTCAAGGCGCTCAAGATCTAAAGCGCCCTCGGCTTCGAGTGTGTCAAGAAGTTTGAAATAAGCTTGCACATCGGCAATATCCGAGGGAGCCTCTAATGTCAGGTGGCCACCAAGCGCCCGCCAGACCTGCTCGATCCATCGGCGTGGCCGTAACAGACTGCGGTTGTCGTAAGCGCGTGAGATCACTTGCCGTAATCGGTCAAGGCGGCTTCGCCCATCCGGCGTCAGTAATGTGATCCGTGTGTCATCCTGCATCAGTGCCCATAGCGTTTGATCATGGTCATCCGCTGCAAGATGGTGCAAGTCTTCCAGGCGCAGACCACACCAGGGGGCACGTAATATGGCCAGCCAGTGAATGCGATCGGCCTGGTGATGCAGTGCCCGAGTCAGCGATACCAGGTCTTGTATGGGTTGCCGATCTGCCAGAGGATCAATTTCCACCGCCTGGAATGGCATGCGGGGTGTCTGGGTATTGAGCAGCGAGACCAATGCGTTGAGATGGGATCTGGCGCGGACCAGGATGGCGATGGTGGCGTCGGGTTTGTCGATCCGGGTTTGCCGGATCAATTGCAGCATGAGCTGTGCTTCGCGTTGGTCAGCCGGTGTCTCTGCCGCGTCGCCGTTATCGTCGCCATCACCTTGTGCACTGCCGGTGATGATCGGGTGGATGTGGACGCTGATCTGCTCACGCGTTTCCTTGTGTGCAACGGCAGGGCTGAATCGGACAGCCCCACGCATAGCGTCATCCTTTTCGGCAAAGACATGCTCGAACGTCTGGTTCACCCAGCCGACGATAGCGCTCGTTGAGCGATAGTTTCGATACAGGCGCAGCGGGGTGGGGCGAATGTGGCCGATGCCGTCTTGCCGAACGCGAATAAACAGTCCCACATCCGCTTTCCGGAAGCGGTAAATCGACTGCATCGGATCACCCACCAAAAAGAGTGTTTGCCCCTCTTCGTCCGACCAGCCGGCAGTGAGTTTTTCCAGCAGCGACACCTGCGTCGGGCTGGTGTCCTGGAATTCATCAACCAGCAGATGCCTTATCTGGTAATCCAGCTGTTGGGCCAAATCGGTAGGTGCTTCGTGGTCCCCCAGTGCAGCCAGGGCTCGTTGGGCAATTTCTGTATGGTCGACCGTTTTTTCACGAATAAAGAGCAACCATAGATTGGCGATGGCGAGCTGAAGCATGCGAGCCATGTCGCAGACGATGCCAGACTCCTCCTCGCTCAGTCTTGGATCCGGGAGTTCGCGAATTCGTTGCAGTACAGATTCGAGACCTTGTTGCGCGAGTTCGGCCAGAGCGGTTTTTAGGATGTCCTTTTGCGCTTTGTTAGCAGCACCGGCAAGATTGATCGGGCTGCGATAATCCTTGCGCAGGCTACCGCTGCCGGTTAGGAATAGGGCGGCAATAGCGCGCCAGCGCGGCAAACCTGTGGCGTCCGTCGGTATGGGACAGTCCCAGTCCTGTAGCAGATGAATCGGCGCATCAGGGCTATTTGATGCGGCGTGTCGTGCTGCAGCCATGACCTCGCTGCTGAAAACCGGTTTGAGGCTGTTGGCAATGCTGGCCAGTTCGCAGCTGATTAAACCAGCGAGAACATTGCCGACCGCCTGCTGTAGCGTTTCGTGATGCTGCGTACCGAATGTGTAGCCTTGCCACTGATCCCGACGGCCCAGCATTGCGACAAGCATTTTCTGGAGCCGATGAGTGTCGTTGTCGAAGTAGGCTAGAACGCGGGCAATGGTGTCACCATCTTCATTCCCTTCAGGTGCATTGAGTAGAGCCAGTGTCTCGCGTGCCGCCTGTTCATAGAGCGGTTGGCATTCGGTACTCAATGCCGGTTGGCTGCCAAAACGCGACAGCAAGGGCATTTGCCGTGCCAGGTGCATGCTGATGGCGTCCAGCGTCATGATCCGCAGACGGCCGGGATTCGTCAGCAGTTGCCAGCCCTGGCGATCGTTATGATGCAAGACTGCCCTGGCAAGGGCGTAGGTAGTGCGGGTATGTTCGGGGGCATTGTCGTCGGGTAATTGTGTTGCTTTGCGTAGATTGCTCATGACCCGGTCACGCATCTCCGCGGCTGCTTTCCTTGTAAAGGTCAGTGCTACCACCTCTTCCGGCTCCGAGACGCGCGCCAGCAACGCAAGAAAGCGCTGGGTCAGCAATTCGGTTTTGCCGGCGCCGGCGGGGGCATCGACAATAAACGAGGTGTGCGGGTCCAGTGCCCGGGTGCGTGCCTCCTGATCCGCTACGATGAGGGCTTCGGCTGACGTCACAGTTGATTCCTTATGCATCGATGCCACTCTGCGAGATGTTATGGGCTTCGAGCTGTGTGGCACGCTCAGAGAGGCGGAGTAAGGGGCGGACATCGCAATAAAGGAGATCTTTGTCATTTGCAAAGCGTACGCTGGCATCACCTCGGCAAACCTCGGCGGCAATATCTTGCACCGCTTGTCGCCAGTGGTTCAGTACGCTTTCCCAGTCCGGGAAGCGTGTGCTATCAAACGTTTTTCGTGCCTTATCGCTATGCAGGTCGTCGATGCCTGCTGGGCTGTCAATAGCTTCTCCAATGCCTTTGAAACCGAGTTTCGCCAGATGAACCTGGGCAAAAGCAACGCCGGCGACATCGCCGTCAGAAGGCTGGGCAATAGCCGCATAAATCGGCAGTTGTGGTTCGGTCAGGCGATCACTTGCCCAGTTCCGGGTATCAATATGCCCCCCCGTTTTGTAGTCCACGATAAGAATCCGGCCGTCTGCCAGCTGATCAATGCGGTCCAGGAACATGCGTACTTCGATGCCGCCGATGACCTCTTTAAACTCATGCTCGGTGTAAAGCACGCTGAATGATTCTTTGCGTTCTGCTTCCAGTCTCAACCAGGCATCCAGTAATCGGCATAGACGTTCGCGCTCCAGTGTCAGTTGCCGTGGTTTGAGGGGTTCATTCCGTTTGTCGTTCTGGTGCATCTCTAGGGCTTGTGCGACTGCTCGTTCGATGGCCTCAGGTAAACCGAATCGCGTAAGTGTTTGCAGTGATACGAGATCCTGGGTCTCGATCCAGAATTGCTCTAGTGCATTATGGACAAGCGTGCCGCGCTTGCGGGCATCGAGTCCTTCTGCCGGCGTTTGTAGTGCCGAAGCGCCCAGCCTGAATTGAAAGTAGCCCCAGGCGGGGCAGATGGCCTGGGCACGCAACAACCATGTGCCACCGCGTACGCGGCTACCGGCGTTCACCGCGGGGGCGGTGGCATCATCAACCCGGGCCAGGGCGTCGGGGTGTCTCTGCAGAAAATCGGTGATCCAGGGGGCCGGCGAGACCTCGGGGAGCGAAGAGAGCGGCACCTCTGAAATGAGTGCGCTGGGGTGGAGCTCGGTGTCCCCGTTGCTGGCTGGTGCACTTAGGGTGATCTGGCCGGCCGAACGCACCAGCCGATCTTGGATTTTACGAGCAAAGTCGAGTTGAATGAGCGCGCTGGCGTTTGGCGTGTTTGTGGCGCGCTGCGCAGGGATCGATAATAGAGGATTGGGGCGAGCGGGGGGCGGCCATTGACTCTCAGTTAAACCCGCCACCCATAGTGCATCGAATTCCAGTCCTGTTGATTCGAGCATGCCAAGAATTTGGATGGGAGGGGTGCCCTGTGTCTTCGGCTGAAACAGTTTGTCCTGACACAGCTGACGCAGCAAGCCCAGTGCATCGTTCAAAGTGCAGCGGCCCGTGACCAAGTCGAGTTTGCCTAGTTCGGCAATGGCTGCAACAAAAGCCTGCCGGGTTTGAAACTCGATACTGTTCAGCTTGCCTTCGTGCAGCCAGCCACAAGTAGCGAGTGTTGACTCAATGAGCCGGCGCCATTCACTGGGAAACTTATCCCCCCGCAGTCGGTTGGGCGCTCGCGTCAGTGCCGCAAAGTGTTGCCTCAAACCGGGTGCGTTGATCTGATGTTCAGTCAGAAACCATTCGCTGAAATCGACATAGCGCTGCAAAGGTGCTTTGATGGCGATGCTGGCGCGAAAGGCAGCGTCAAGCCGGGCGTGAGCGTCCGCTTCTTGATGGCTTTGTGACCAGTAGGCACTATGTAATAGACGGGCTATCAGCGGCTGTTCAATATCGCGGTGAGACGAAACGACTTGTAGCAACGTGAGTGCAGTTTGTACTAGCGCAGCAGATGTTAGGGGTTGCCCGAGACTGATATTGAAGAGGCGTGCTTTATGCGTATCTGAACCAGCGATGTGTCCGGGTGAGAGACGGTCTTCCAGTGCATCCTGCAATGGGTGCTGATACATGGCAAGATCAGGGACCACGATACCGAGTCGAATGGCCTTGTTTTCTGACAGATGTCGTTGCGCCCATGCGGCAATAGCGTTGCACTCCGTGTCTAGGTCGGCCGGTGCGACACGACTGATCTGACCTGGCGTGTTGGGTGGTGACAGCTGGCATAAAGGAATGCCCATCCGCGACAACTGTGCCTGCAGACGCTGTTCCAGAACGGTATAGTGGTCAAACCCGCTAAAGGCAATCTGTGGCTTTAGGAGCGAGCGTGGCATATCAGGTAAATAATCGATCAGGTAGGCTTGCATCCGTGTGCTATCGATCATCCGGTGCTTCTGGCAGTGTTGCCGGAACGCGGACTGCCAGCGCTCGAACTGGCGTTGTTCTTCGCTGCTATTGGCAGAGCTGCTGACAGGAATGCCCCACTGGATTGCTAGTCGGTGCGCCTGGCTGGCCGATGCTGCCAGTGATTTCAGGTCGAACAGGGGTTCCAGCCCCGTATCTAACTCGCCTCGGATAATCTGCTCCCAGACGATGTGCTCCTGGAAAGCATTGAGTACACGCACACCTGCCAGGGCACATGGGGCAAGGCCACGAAGATCCAGCGCTGCGTACAAATGGGTGAACCATAGATCCGGCGTCGTGGCCTGCAGCGACTGCCAGCCGCTGCCAAGTGAAACGGCATGATCGTGTGTGCGGCCAAGCGTCTGGGCAAGTCGTTGCGTTGCGCAGAGGACGAGGCTGTCTGCCGCCAGGGCATGGAGCGATTGCTCGGGGAGCGGGGTAGGATCTGGTGTTGTCATATCTTCGTCTTATACGGTTAACATACTAGCCGAAGCAGATGAAACCTGCAGTGAGTGACTTTCAGGAATAACTATGTCTATTGCCGATTTAACCTACCAGCGCAAAACCACGAAAGCGTTCGATCCGACGTTCCAGCTCACGGATGCGCAGCTTGCCGATATCTGCGCTTTGCTTCAGATGAGCCCATCATCGACCAATGCCCAGCCCTGGCATTTCTTCGTGGCCATATCGGATGCCGGGAAACGCAGCGTGGCCGCGGGGGCCTCGGGTGACTTCGCCTATAACGAGCCGAAAATCATGAATGCCGCGGCCGTGCTGGTGATGTGCGCGCGTGATCATATGGATGACACCTATCTGCGGTCTGTTCTGGCGCAGGAAGTGTCCGATGGCCGTTTGGCCACCGAGGAAGCGCAGGCGAATCAGCACAAGGTGCGCTCGGGCTACGTCCAGAAGCATGCGCAACAAGCGGAAGGGGTGTTGCAGTGGGCCTCAAAGCAGGTCTATATCGCGCTTGGTTTTGTGCTCCTAGGTGCTGCGCAGATGGGGGTTGATGCGTGTCCGATAGAAGGTTTTGATGCCGCCGCGGTTGATCAGGCACTTGGGCTTCGTGCGAAGGGCTTGAGAAGCCAGGTGCTGGTCGCCTTAGGGCGCAGTTCGGCTCAAGATTTCAATGCGGCGCTGCCTAAATCCAGGTTGGCCCAGTCTGAAGTCATTACCGTGCTGTGAGCCTCTGATGCAACCCTTACTGTCTGCAATGCAGGGTGATATCGGCATTATCACGATGAATAATGACGCTCGGCGCAATGTGTTGTGCGAGGCGCTGGTCGAGCAGCTGGTCAGTTTACTGGCGGGTTTTCGCGAAAACAGAGTGCGTGTTGTCATTTTGCGGGCAAATCCCGGTGTGCATGTCTGGTCGGCAGGGCATGATGTTGATGAGTTGCCGCCGCCGGGGCAGGATCCGCTGCACTGGGCCGAGATTCTGCCAAGACTGACGCGGGCGATTCACTCTTTCCCATCGCCGGTGATCGCCATGATCGAAGGGTCGGTATGGGGTGGGGCGTGTGAGCTGGCCATGGCCTGTGATCTGGTCGTTACTGCAGCGGGGACCACTTTTGCGCTGACGCCGGCACGTCTGGGTGTTCCTTACAATATCAATGGGTTATCGACGTTTACCCGTTCGATGACGCCACAATTGCTCAAGGAGCTGTTGTTTACGGCGGCACCTATGCCCGCGGAACGCCTGGCCAGTGCAGGTGCTATTAATGCCGTGGTGCCAGTGGAAACCCTGGAAGCCTTTACGCTCGATCTTGCCGGAAAAATCATCCAGAACGCACCCCTAACGATCAGGGCGACGAAGGAAATGATGAATGTGCTTTTAGGCGCTCGCGAGTTGTCTGCCTCAGAGTTCGAACGGCTGGAGGAATTGCGTAAGGATGTCTATAGCAGCTCGGATTATGCCGAAGGACTGGATGCGATTCGTCACAAACGCGTACCCCGGTTTCAGGGCAGCTGATGCGGCTCATCTGTTTCTGCCGTGTGGTCATCTCGTGGGCGGTGCCAGTAGAGCCAGCCCCAGACGAGCAACACGAGTAAGAGGGCGATGCCGACCTCAAAAAACACAAACACCGGCATGATCAAGTCAGGTTGCGTGGTTTGAAGGCGGCTGCCAAGCGGTACAGCAAGACGGCCAGAAAAATTTCAAACAGAAAATTGAAGCCTGTTGCCAGATCCATGCCCGTGGCTTCTTTTTCGTTACCGAGTTGGTAAGTCCACGGTGTCACTGCCAGGACGGTCAGGCAGACCAGAAGATTGATCCGTGGTCGTAATTCGAGGCGCTTCGTCTGTGGCAGGGTAAAGCAGCCAATCAGCAACGCCATGGCGGCTGTGGCACCATTCTCTAACGTCAGGCTGCGAAAGGCCGGCGATACAGCTACGCCATAAAAAACGGCCACGACACCGAGTGCAACCAGAAAAGTTGCCACGCCTTGCGCAAGGCGGCGAGCGAGTTTCGGATCTTTGCTGTGGCGTTTGGGTGCGGTGCGCTTAGGCTGCGAATGGCCTTTTTCCAGCGTGCCTGAAGGTAACCGGAAACGCGCGGAGGTTCCCGCCGAGGTGTCACTCGGCGGGAGTTCTGCAGACATACTTAACCTTGCAGAACGACTTTGAGTGCTTTGCTACGAGATTCCAAATGCTTCACACCGGCATCCGACAAAACGAGCGACTTGGCGCGGCCATCCGTCGGCGAACGCTTTACTTCGATCATGCCGCGTTCTTGCAGCTCGGTCACCTTGCGATGCACGGTCGGGCCGGTGCCGAATTGCAGGCTCTGCACCAGATCCGTGATCTTGACGGTTTTTCCGATCGAATTGGCTTCATGCATATACGCCATAACTTCTTCACAACCGCTGAAACCGGTGTCTTCGTTATTCGATACGCGCATGAAGTTCAGCAGGCGAACGTAAGGGTTTTTTGATTTCATAATTTGATATCCGTATGGGGGAGGAAAGTTTTTGAAAGAATTTACTGGAAATCTATCGGTTTCCTGAAGGATAGTCTAGACGTTTCCAGAAGATTTGCAAAACAATTTCGCTTACGGTGTCATCGTTAATGACAACGCTGGATCAGGCTGACCATGCTGCGGTCGGCAATCTCGTCTGTCCGGTTAGTGTAAAAGCGCACCGAAGAGCCTTCCCGACTGGTACTAACATCGACAACCATCATCGGTACCTTATCGCTATCCGCCATCAGCTTCTGGTTGGTTTGTAGCGAAAACCCCGTATCCGTCGGCGTCATGACGAGAGCAACATGACCTGACTTGGCCCAGTGGTCAGCGATACAGTTGGCCATTGCCTGAGGGCTGATCGTCGTAAAGGTGGTGAAGCGGGGCACATTGCTACGTAGGTGGCCAGCAGACATATTGATCGATGCGCAGCCACTCACGGCCAGTATGGCGGTTGCCAAAGCAATTTTTTTCATCGTGTCATGCTACCCAGCCAGCGCCTTGAGAGCAAGTCTCATGAGGCCGGGGGCTTATGTTTTGGCGGGCCGAGGTTTTTTATAGCGGTTGTAACCCCAGAGATACTGGGCGGGCATCCGCCGGATCATGTCTTCCAAGGCAGCATTCATTTCGGCCGCAGCGGCTGCCGGGTCTTCGGAAAGCGGTGCGGCCATCGGTACGACATGAAAATGGTAGCCGCGGGCATGATCCAGTCGCTCGAGCCCAACCGTAAAGATCGGCGTTTGTCGAACGGCCTGCATACGCTGCACGAGCGTAATGGTGTAAGCGGGTTGGCCGAAGAACGGTGCGTAGACACCGTCGCCTTCCGCAGGTACCTGATCCGGAAGAAACCCGATGGTTTGACCGCGCATCAAAGTACGTAACAGGCCTTTGACACCCTTCTGGTTAGCCGGCACCAGCGTTAGCTGGGGGGAAAGACGGATGCGATTAATCAGTGCGCTTAACCATTGCATGCGCGGCTCTTTGAAGATCACCGTGGCTGGATGTCGCTGGCTGTAAAACGGGCCCAGCATTTCGAAGCAGCCGATGTGCGGAGAGATCAGAATTAGACCTTTGCCCTCGGCGAGGGTTCGGTCAATCAGAGGCCATTCATCGCACGAGATCAAGCTAGATAGCCGACGGGCATTCCGTGGGGACCATAAGTAGGGCAGCTCAAGGAACATGCAGATCAGTTGCTGCATGGATTGTCGCTGGAGCAACGCGGGTGCGTTCGGATAGGCAAAGGCAATGTTACGGGCGGCACGGCGCTTATACGTGCCCGGCATTAACCATCCGATCAAGCCCAACAAGGTGCCCAGTTTTTCTAGCAGGGATAGCGGCAGCAACCCGAGCGCACGAAAGATGAGAATGGCCAGGAAGGTTGCGACAGTGCTTGCGAACTGACTTGCGGAAGGAATTGCCATGAGACTTACAATAAAAAACCTGAACACCACCCCGGAACAACCGGACAGATTGGTGAGTATTGTCCGGCAACTTATAGGATGGGCGTTGTCGGTGCCGATCGCTGCAAGCGTTGCGTCTGGTGATTCTACAGGTTAATCATTGATACGTAGGCGTTTTTTCAAAATTCAACCATACGCATCAAAACCTTCTATTGCCTTGTTACTGGGGTTGGCTCGGCGGATAATGCACTTGTGGAAAATTCGAATGGATAAAGGAAGCCTCATGACACCGCTGCGCATCAATCTGGATCAGGAAGACATTCCAACGCATTGGTATAACGTTGTGGCAGATATGCCGAATCCGCCAATGCCGCCGTTGGGGCCGGATGGGCAGCTGGTGTCGCCGGAAGCCATGGGGGCAATTTTCCCCGGCCCGATCCTTGAGCAGGAAATGTCCGCGCAGCGCTGGATCGAGATTCCGGACGAAGTCCGACAAATCTACGCGCTGTGGCGCCCCGCGCCGTTGTGTCGTGCCTTGCGTCTGGAGCAGGCGCTGGGAACCCCGGCAAAGATCTTCTATAAATACGAAGGTGTATCACCGGCCGGCTCGCACAAGCCCAACTCTGCAGTGCCGCAAGCGTATTTCAACAAACTGGCAGGCACTAAACGTCTGACGACAGAAACTGGGGCTGGCCAGTGGGGGTCTTCTATTTCTTTCGCCGGCCAGATGTTCGGGCTGCCGGTTCGTGTCTACATGGTCAAAGTCAGTTACGAGCAGAAGCCGTTCCGCCGTTCGATGATGCAGACCTGGGGTGCCGAAGTCTTTGCCAGTCCGACCAACCTAACCAACGCGGGGCGTGCAGCGCTGGCGGCTGATCCAAATTGTGAAGGCTCTCTGGGGTTGGCAATTTCCGAGGCGGTGGAAGAGGCCGCGGCCGAGGCGGGTACCTGCTATACGTTAGGTTCGGTACTGAACCATGTGATCCTCCACCAGAGCATCATTGGCTTGGAGGCTAAAAAGCAATTTGAAAAAGTCGGCCTTTATCCAGATGTGATCTTTGGTCCGTGCGGGGGGGGCTCCAGTTTCGGTGGTATTGCGTTCCCGTTTCTCGCCGATAAGGCCGCAGGAGATAAACGTGCGGCCAACCTGCGGTGCGTGGCGGTGGAACCGACATCCTGTCCGACCCTGACCAAGGGCGCTTATGCTTACGACTATGGCGATGCATCGGGTTACACGCCCATCATGAAAATGTATACCCTGGGTCATGATTTCATGCCACCAGGCATTCATGCGGGTGGTTTGCGCTATCACGGTGATTCGCCACTGGTCTCGCAACTCTTCCATGAAAAACTCGTCGAAGCCGTCGCAGTGCCCCAAATTGCCACCTTCGATGCTGGTGTGCAGTTTGCGCGAGCCGAAGGCATCATTCCCGCCCCCGAGTCTTGCCATGCGATTCGTGGCGCAATCGATGAGGCGCTACGCTGCAAGGTGACCGGAGAGCCGAAGACGATTCTCATCGGGCTGACCGGTCATGGTCACTTTGATATGGCATCGTATGATAAGTTCTTCTCACACCAGCTTGAAGACTTTGAATATCCGGCAGATGCCATTGAGGCCTCTTTGGCGCATCTGCCGAATGTGGGGCGTTGATTGTCGTATTTGTCATCTCTATCGGTGTTATAGCCATAAACAATTGGCCGGTATTGGGTTATAGGGATATCGTATAGAGACACCTCTAAATAAGGAGTCCCGTATGTCATCCCACGGAAAATGCCCGGTCATGCATGGCGCTATTACCGAAAATGGTCAGGCCAGCAGCAATGCGGCCTGGTGGCCCAAGTCTCTGAATCTTGACATCCTGCACCAGCACGATGCCAAGACCAACCCCATGGGGGCATCATTTAACTATCGTGATGAACTCAAAAAGCTGGATGTCGAAGCCCTGAAGAATGACCTTAAGGCGCTCATGACAGCCAGCCAGAGTTGGTGGCCGGCCGACTGGGGGCATTATGGCGGGCTCATGATTCGCATGGCCTGGCACTCGGCTGGTACCTATCGTATTGCCGATGGCCGTGGTGGTGCCGGTACCGGTAACCAGCGCTTTGCACCGTTGAACTCCTGGCCGGATAACGCCAACCTCGATAAGGCGCGCCGCTTACTCTGGCCGATTAAAAAGAAGTATGGCAACAAAATCAGCTGGGCTGATCTGATGATCCTGGCTGGCAACATGGCCTATGAATCGATGGGGCTTAAAACTTTCGGTTTTGCCTTCGGGCGGGAAGATATCTGGCACCCCGAAAAGGATATTTACTGGGGGTCCGAGCGCGAATGGCTGCAGAAGAGCGGCGGAGCGGGTAGCCGCTACGCTGGCGAGCGCGATCTGGAAAATCCGCTGGCCGCCGTGATGATGGGGCTCATTTACGTCAACCCGGAAGGGGTGGATGGTCAGCCCGACCCATTGAGAACGGCGCATGATGTGCGTGTCACCTTTGCCCGCATGGCCATGAATGATGAAGAAACCGTTGCGCTTACCGCCGGTGGACACACCGTTGGTAAAGCCCATGGCAGTGGCAATGCCGCCAACCTGGGGCCGGCACCCGAAGGTGCGCCACTCGACGAGCAGGGCCTGGGGTGGATGAATCACACCACTCGCGGTATTGGCCGCGACACTGTCACCAGTGGTATCGAAGGTGCCTGGACCAGTAAGCCAACCCAGTGGGATAGCGGTTACTTTGACATGCTGCTTAACCACGAGTGGGAACTACGCAAGAGCCCGGCGGGTGCCTGGCAGTGGGCACCCATCGACATCAAGCCGGAGGATATGCCTGCGGATGTTGAAGATCCTTCCGTCCGCTGCATGCCCATGATGACCGATGCCGACATGGCCATGAAAATGGATCCGGCATATCGCAAGATTGCCGAACACTTCCATAAAGATCCCGTCTACTTCAGCGAGGTGTTTGCGCGCGCCTGGTTCAAGCTCACGCACCGTGACATGGGTCCGAAGGCACGTTACATCGGCCCGGATGTGCCTAAAGAAGACCTGATCTGGCAAGATCCGGTACCGGCTGGCCGTAAGGATTACGATGTGGTCGTCGTCAAAGGGAAGATTGCCGTCAGCGGTCTTTCGGTGGCTGACATGGTTAGCACCGCTTGGGATAGCGCCCGCACCTTCCGTGGTTCGGATAAACGCGGTGGTGCCAACGGCGCCAGAATCCGGTTGGCACCGCAAAAGGACTGGGTCGGCAATGAACCGGCGCGGTTGGCCAACGTGCTTGCCGTCTACGAGAAAATTGCCGCCGAAACGGGTGCCAGTGTGGCAGATGTCATCGTGCTCGGCGGTAACGTCGGCATTGAACAAGCCGCTAAAGCCGGTGGCTTCAACGTCACCGTACCTTTCGTACCGGGTCGGGGTGATGCCACCCAGGCACAAACGGATGTCGAATCGTTCGAGGTGCTAGAACCGGTGGCCGATGCGTTCCGTAACTGGCAAAAAGAACACTATGTGGTGACACCCGAGGAACTCATGCTGGATCGCGCTCAACTCATGCGGCTGACTGCGCAGGAGATGACGGTGCTTGTCGGTGGTATGCGTGTGCTCGGACTCAACTATGGTGGCAGCAAAGACGGTGTCTTTACTGATCGTGAAGGTGCGCTCAGCAATGACTTTTTCGTTAACCTGACGGATATGGCCTACCGCTGGACACCGACCGGTCGTAACAGCTATGACATCGTTGATCGGGCCACGGGTCAGAAAAAGTGGACAGCCAGCCGGGTGGATCTTGTATTTGGCTCAAACTCGGTGCTGCGGGCGATTGCCGAAGTTTATGCGCAAGATGACAATCAGCAGAAACTGGTGGATGACTTTGTTGCAGCCTGGGTCAAAGTGATGAACGCAGACCGATTCGATATCCTCTGAATCGTCGGGCAGCCTCGTCCTGGAAGAGCGGCTTCGGCCGCTCTTTTATTTTGTCATAGAATGAGGCAACGCCGGATTACCGTGAGGTCGTGCATGAACGGATTGAGATCATTAGCCAGGTTCTTGCCCTGGTTGGGTTGTATCCAGTCGCGTTCGTGTAATACAGACCGCTGTCCAACGGGCGTGGCAACACAGGATCCGTACAGACAGCATGCACTGAATCCGCAGGACAAGGCGCAACGGGTCGCCAACTTTCTGAGAGGAAGCCGCGTGAGTGTTAGCCAATGATTGCTAAAAGATACCTAGGAATGGGTATTTATAGTTTTATACAGAATCCAGATAATAGTCCTACCAATTCGCTTGGGCTTGTCGGAGTGAATGATGATGTCGGGATGTGCAAGTTAGACCGAGAGGTTGCGTATGAAAAAACATCTAGGAAAGATTTCACTCTTCCTCTGGTTAGTTACCATCGTTGGCGCAGGGGTATATGTCATACGAGGCGGCGCGTCCCACCAGGTCGTTGGCGCTAGGACAACAATTGTTCTTTCAGCGCAGGATCGCGGCCTTGTGCTTGAGGAGATGCGGATGATGCTTTCCTCTACCCAGAAAATTATTGATGGTTTGTCGCGAGCCGATCAACAGCAGGTTGCTGAGGCGGCAAAAGCAGCCGGCATGGGATCTGCTTTAGATCTAGATCCGCGATTTCTATCTAAACTACCTTTAGCGTTTAAAACGCTTGGATTCAGCATGCACAGTGATATGGATGCGCTTTCTCAGGCGGCATTGCAAGGCGCATCTGTACAACAGTTGACGGCAATGCTGGGGGCGACATTGAACAAATGTACTGGATGTCATGCCGCCTGGGAGTTAAGGGGCAAGGAATGATGGCATGGAGTACGCCTCACGCAATGACCTATCAGCAGAATGAAGCTCTGATGGATGCTCACGAGATTCATCAGTTTGACGGGCGGGGAATTGCGCAAAAAATCAGGAGCGTGGCATTGATTGCGGCACTGCGATCTTTGTCAGTTGGAGAGACGATTCGTTATCAGGATGTTGAGGATCCGTTTTCGCTGATTCGAACGCTGATGATTGAGTTTGGATCAAAAATAGCGTGGGAATATATTGATCGGCGGCCAAACGTGATCATTATAGAATTCACCCGGGTTGAATATTCTGGATAAGATCGACTTCCTAGATCAAGCGTTCTCAACGTGGCGGCTCAAGTCAATTTCAATGGCTACAGTCAGCATCTCCCCATCATCGAAAGTCAAAAACGCCTTAACACCCTCCTTGGCATGAATGGGTAGTGCCAACATTTCGACGGCGCTGCGATATACGGTCAGGATCAGGGTCGTCTCCGCAGTTGTCGTAAAGTGCACCAATTCAAGTGCGTTGCCGTTAGCACTGACCTCATCGGAATGGCTCGCGATCTGGTATCGAATACGGAAACCTCCAGAGAGATGAGTTACCTCACTGATTCCCTCCGTATTCTTCAGTCGTTCATATTCATCCTTGGATATGCGGAACCGGATATGTTCAGGCGCTAGACGTAATTTCACTTCGCAATAACTCCAATTCAGCTGGCCAGTTAATGTTTGTCAAATCCATTGTGTTGATGCTTCCAGGACTGATCTCTTTGATACACAGTGGTTGTATGAATCGTCGGATCGACCATGCGTTTCCTAGTGACAGATCCAGTTCGGCAAATTTGCTTTGTTGTAATGTGTGGGCGTTGAGATTCAGCACCAGGGGCAGAGGCGATCGCGCTACACAACTTCCATCATGGTTATCTGCATCTCTGGCGACTTGAAGAAGTAATTCTGCTGACAGCAAAGGGGTATCCACAGGGATAAAAATCAAACGTGCATGCCCCGCAAACTCAGTGTTCGCCCAATCCAGAAGGCGGCAAATCCCTGAAACAGGGCCCAATCCACTGCGCAGATCGGGAATGCTTAACCCCTTCCAATCCAAACGATTGTGGCCACTTAAGACGATGTGCTCGCAGGAGATTTCTTCAAGCACTGTGCGGGCGCGTTCAATGAAGGAGACGCCTTCTAGCTCAAGATATGCCTTGTCTTTCCCCATTCGGGTAGAGCGACCACCGGCCAAAATAACACCGATGCGTTTAGGCGTGCGCATGATCATGGTCAGAGACGTCGTCATTCACCGGGCCGTGAGAGCAAAGAGCGTGGCCCTGTACCCAGTCGCTGTCGCCATCCGTGTAATGTTCCTGCTTCCAGATAGGGGCTCGGTGTTTGATTTGCTCAATGATAAAGCGGCATGCCTTAAAAGATTCGTCACGATGCGGTGAGCTCACAGCAATGAGTATGCTGATGCCACCAATATCAAGACGGCCTTTGAAATGTTCGATAAAGATGTTTAGAGACTCGCCCCAGCGCTCGCGTGACTCCTCGCAAAGCTCGCGAAATGTTTGAAGCGTAAGTTCTTCAAAGACATCATAAGAAACGCCTTTGACCGACTTGCCGAGGTTGTGATTACGAACTGTGCCAATGAACATGTCAGCGGCACCGTGTGCAGCATCTGCGACAAAATCAGCAGCATCTGAAGGCGATAAGGGGCGCATTGAAACACCCAGATGGTTTTGGCCGGCCATATCAGCCACCACAGACTGGCGGCAAAATAGCCAGGTTTTCAGATTCTGTCAGGCGGTCTGATGGACTCAATACTTTTAAATTGTTTGCCAGCGCTGATTTCGCGACCAGTTCCAGATCCTGGAATTCCGGCGCTATGTCATGAATTTTCTGGGCAATGAGTTCTTTGACTTGGCCGACGTTGATACCTCCCGCTACCTCAAGGCTTAATAGTCCATTGTGATATTTACGGAAAGCGCCAAATAGCCGGATGTTTAGTTTTAATGTGTGGTCCATCTTGGGTCTTTCAAAATGCCATAGGAAACAATTCCATTGGTGCTATACACACCGAATGATCTTTGTAGAGGTCGTTTTGCCCTTCACCAAGGATTGCCCAGCAATTCATCTCAATCAGTGGTGAAATCTTGAATGATTGCTGGCCATCTAGAATCGTGAGATGAGTTTGGCCGTGATCATCGCTGTCCAGGCGGGCTTTGAGGAAATTTCGTAAATCCCCCTTTTTTATAAAGTCATGGCGAAGCTCCGCGTAATGGAAGTTCTCTGGGGGCATGCCCAACAAGAGGCGGATCAGCGGCTGGACAAAAAAGCGTAATCCCACCGCGGTAGAGATGGGGTTCCCTGGGAGTCCAAAGTAATAGCGTCCATCCTTCAATACAGCAAAGAGGATTGGCTTCCCGGGTTTAATTCCGACACCATGAAAAATGATACGGGCACCATTGTTGATAAGGAGCTGTGGAATGAAATCCCATTTCCCCATGGAGACTGCACCAGAGCTGATAATGATGCGGGCACGATTCCCCACGTTCAAAGTGTCCAGAAAAGCTTGAACATCGTCTCCCATGCTGCCGGCGTAAGAGACCGGTATGCCTGCTGCCTTGAGCTGGCTTAAAAGATAGGGGGTATTTGAGTTGTAGATTTCCCCTTCTTTCAGGGGCGCATGATAGGCATCACTGACTTCCTTACCCGTGGTGAAAATCTCGACTTCAGGCATGTTGAAGATGCGAATTTCGTGAATGCCAGTCGCTGCCATCGCTGCTATATGGCCCGGATGTATTCTTGTCCCCCGGGTTGCAATGACCTGACCTTGCTTGAGATCTTCGCCGGCATAGCGAACATTCTCCCCGACATGCAACTCACTGAAGATCTCAATTTCAACGGTATGGCCTGCTTCGTCCTTGATGACATGAACGCGTTCCACGGGGATGACAGTATCAAATCCATGGGGGATTTTTGCACCCGTCATGATTTCAACGGCGAGTGATTGATCGGCGGCGTTCAGAACATCGCCTGCAGCAAGACAATGACCTACCTTGAAACGTTTTGGTTTTTCCTTGTTGATTCCTACCGTTTTGATGGCATGTAATGCAAATCCATCCATGGCAGAGTTGTTGAATGAGGGAACGTGAAGACAACTAACAACATCCTCCGCCACAACGTAGCCAAGTGATTCATTGCGGTCGACAGTACGATGCGATTGCGGCTTTACCTCTGTGGCAATGAGCTCGAGCGCTTCTTTATAGCTGATCATAATGTAAAGAGATGCGTAAATTAACCGCCCAGCGCCGCGAGATGTGGCGTGGTGCCTGTCTTATGAAAATGTAATAAATGTGCCTGTGGCTTCTGGATGAGGAGTTCGGTGATTGTGTTCTGTAGTTCGCTTCTCTGGTCGCGATGCTGCAGCAGCGAGCGTAGCGAGTGACCGCCCTCCCCAAAGAGGCAAAGACGCAGTTGTCCCATCGCAGTAACGCGCAATCGGTTGCAGGTGTTACAGAAGTCTTTGCTATATGGCGCAATGATGCCAATATGGCCGCGGAAATCCGGGTGGCTGAATTCCATAGCCGGCCCGGCGCCTTCCTCGCGTGCCCTCTCTGACCAGCCCAGTACGTTTAATCGGTCGCGGATTTCAACGCCCCGAATGTGATGCCGTGCGAAATAATCCTTGTTCGTGCCCGTTTCCATCAGTTCTATGAAACGGATGCTGATGTCTTCGTGACGAATCCAGTCTAGAAACG
>JACCDN010077287.1_pt1 | contig 38732 bp, 35 predicted proteins | sample 7441691 | NCBI WGS metagenome assembly JACCDN01 (sample SAMN15323439, study PRJNA562643) | freshwater metagenome | isolation source: river surface water | place: USA:Blue River Watershed | collected 2017-08-16 | reverse complement strand
GCTGGTGCAGCTTTGGCATCAGGTTTTGCTGGTGCAGCTTTGGCATCAGGTTTTGCTGGTGCAGCTTTGGCATCAGGTTTTGCTGGTGCAGCTTTGGCATCAGGTTTTGCTGGTGCTGCTTTGGCATCAAGTTTTGCTGGCGCAGCAACCTTGGCTACTTCGGCACCGCCTGTCATTTGCGCATAACGATTGTATATCTGTATTTTAGCGTTCATATATATAATTTATATACAATAAATTATATTATACGGCAGGCTTTTTCTGCCATATAATAATTTATATACGCACAATCATTAGTTACCTTATGCTCTTTTATTTTTGAGATTTGGATTCAAACAGTTTGTAAACTCTTTTACGCAAGTATTAACACAACCCCATGCAGGTGAGCATTTTTGAACACAAGAGTCAAGCGTGGCTTTACATTGAACGTTAGATTGTGCTTTAGCAGCAGCTCTAGCTTTAGCTTTTGCATTTTGTTTTGCAGCCGATTCAGATCCCACCTCTTGTCTAACTTTTCCTTCTGCTTGTACTTTGCCTTCTTGTTTGACACTAGCTTGCACTTTAGCATCTGCTTGTACCTTAGCAGTGCCAGTTGTCGCAACCGGAGCTGTTGCTACTGGAACCGGATTACCGCCTTGTTGACAAACAGTGCGGTTGACAATGTTTACTTTACTCATCATTTATATAATTTATACATAATAAATTATAATATATGGAGAACTAATGTTAATTTGGTTTGTAGAAAAAACTTGATAATTAATCTGAACTACTATCTTCATATGTCGTTTCTTTCTTTTTCTTATCGTCAACTAGATCAGTCTTCTCAATTTCTTTAGCTTTTGCCAACTCTGTTGTTACATCAATAATTTTAAATTTTCTGTTGTGGAACTTTTCTATATGTATCTTCGGACCTTTTATAACATGTATTTTGTCTGTATTGATGTTTACTAAACATTTTTTCCACATTATATAATCATCAGTCATACTATCTTTGACGTCTTGATTATAAATTTTTGAGGGAAGAAACACACGTTTAGTCTGGTTGTTCTTGTTTGAATACACGGTGCGAAACTCTCTCTCCCAAGTATATACTCTACTGTCTATTTTTCCTTTATAATTGTAGCTATATGTTTTTCTGTAAACAGTATCAAGATTTAGCAATGTATAACATAGATCATATGCAGATCCTTCTTCACACATCTTGTTAGTCTCAAAACAACATATCTTGCCTGTCCTAGTATAAGAATTGATGACGACATGGTATGAGAATTTGTTCTCTTTCTTTGAATGTGCGTCTAACACAATTATTCCTTTGTCTGTAAGACCATAGCTATACCTTGTCCGAAATATGTAACATATATCTCTTTTCAACTTGGCAATAAAGTTTTTGCGATTCTTATACTCTTTATTAAAGTTAGTTGATATCCATTCAATATCCAAATATGGTTTACATGGTTCGTCAGACATTATAATCTCATACAAATATCTGTCTTTTCGTGGAACTGTTTTAGCAAGAGAGAAACAGTCTTTCAGACTCTTGAATGGGATAAATTGACGCTTTCCATAACTATCCATCAAGTTAAAATAAGTTGTATATGTTGTATCTCTCTTCATAAACTCCTTCAACATGTTTTTCGATCCAGGACCTTTGAATATATAGCCAAATTGCGGATCTTTTGTTACCATAGAATATCCACGGGTTGAGTGTTTAGATTGATAGACAATGATCTTCTGGTTCTCTTTTAGATCTATAATAGAGTTGTAAGTGTCATCAAACTTATCAATGCCATCACCACGGTACTCACCTTTTCTATATTTGCCGTACCAATCGTAGTGCATAACACGTGAACATATCTTGTCGATAAACTGTATCTTCTCTTTTTTATTTCTAAATTCTATCTCTCCTTTGTCATCTGGTCCAAAAGGCTCTCTTGTGACAATATATGCTACGTCATTTACTTTAACATATCTTAATACAGATATCAAAGAACAAAACATTGCAGATTTGTATAGTGCAGCACCATCGTCTTTTGCTTTCTCTTCGAGTTGTCTAATAGATTCTAACTTGTCTTCGATATTAGAATCGTGGTTCATTAATATTGCGTCTCCATTAATGCTATGGACTCTGAACTTAAAGTTGTTGACAGTGACTTGCGAGTCTTTAACTATCTGACTTGTGTCGAGATCTGGCATCACAATCGAAAACCCATACGAAAAATATTTGCTCAAACGGTCATCGAACATGTTGCTGTAATAGCGTTCATTAACAATGTTAATCATGTACTTGTACGCCATTTGTGCCATACAAGTCATATATACTTTGTTTCCATCAAATGCTACACGAGATGGATACATGTCAAATGCGTTTATTACACTCAACATATCTTTATAATTCGTCAATATAAACTGCAGCCGATGCAGCATCTTAACTCTGTTACTATCATTGTCTTCAAAGTAGTTAGAAAACATTCCTTCACACAGTTCAATATTGTCTCTAAAGAACTCGTCATGTGTCTTAATAGTTTTTTTAATTGGATCAATAAGAGTAAACTTGTCATAAGTGTGTAACCCTTTGAAACTGTACTTGTCAAAAAAGTCTACACTGTAGTTATCTCCTAAAAAGTCTTTCGGATCAGAAATAACAATCACTTCATATACATTAAAAAGGGCTTTATACATCACCAAAAATTTTACGTCAGGTATAGTACGTACCATATTTTCCATCAAGGATTTTGTGAATAGGCGAAAACGTTCGTGTGGGTTTTCTAGTCCATAGAAAAAGAAATCAAGATCTTTTGGACGCTGTTTCAACAATATTGATCTGCAAAATCCACCGGCTAATACTACATTTGTCATGTCAATGTCCTTCAAAAAATCATATTTCGATTCAACTTGACTCTTAAATGTTTCACTTGTCTTGACATTAACAGAACGGCCGTTCAAAGTGTCATGTATTGTTGGCGCATTAATAGTATATGAAACAGTATTAAACTCACAATCGTCTAAGCAGATAAGCTTTTCTTCGACATATGTTTCAGTCATCTCTGGTGTTATGTTCACAACCTCATGTTTGCTGTCGTCAAACATAGGCTCGTTTATAGTAAATTTTCTTTTTGTATCAGATTTACGTCTTGATACTTTTGTAAGATATGTATGATCAAGTTGACGATTACAAACAGGACACATAAACAGTTTATCTTTGTCTATGCCAATCTTGTTGAACAGCGATATGAGATTGTCAACCTCGTTATATCCTATCATCAATAGAGGATTACATGCGATGTTGCTTGTTATTTGATGACTCTTTATAACAAGTCCGCCTGTTGTTGTCAAGTCCTGATTTGACAAGTAGCTTACGTAGTCATACAATGCAATACTGTTTGATGTCATGTTGTACTTTATGTCTATATCCATGTTTGTTGACAGATATGCAAGAACATCTTCTTTTTCTATGCCGACATCTTTTTCTAAACCGGCATCTGCAATTTCTTGTTCACAATGTACTAACTGTGCTGCAGCTAACTCTTCACTGATTATAGAACAGATTCCATACCATAAGACATATGGTTTTACGCTTTTGCCTCCTGCATAAACAGAAGATTTATAAAAGATGCGATCAATTGTTTTCTCAGATCCCACGACCGGAGCCGGACTGTTACCGGCCTTCAAAAACTCTAATTCTGTGTCTTCAGTTCCATAACGTAAACGGTTTAGCATTATGTTCGCCAGATCTATATATGCCTTCTTTATCTCTACACTCGCACTGCTTAAGTTAACACGCAATGTATCAACTAAGAAGTAATACAAGATAATATCGTCGGCTGAGTTCACATGATGGACTGCACTGTAGACTGCGCGGATCCATTGACGTAAACACTGATCTTTCATATCACCATCTGACTTAACACTAATCGGTAATACTGGTACATTGTGCTTGTCAACACGAACACTGCTGTCTGCAAACGATTTGTTAAACAGTCTTAACGTTTCTGTGACAGACTCGTCTGCGAATGTTGAAATAGAACGCTTGCCAGAAGCTAATCTCACAATAAAACTCATGTACATTTTGTTGTCTGCATTTGATATGCTTGACTTTACGTTATCATACAACATGGTCTGCGCTTTCTCAAACATTTTATTTCGATTGTTTCGATATTCTTGGAAAGTAGTAGCACGACCAAGTCTCTGGTTTTGGTTCTCGAACATAAACATCTGACGTATTTCGCGTTCAACTTCTGTATTGTCAAACATTGATGACACAAGATCTATTATTCGTCTCTGGACCATGATGTTCTTGCCTTTGCAAAGATATAAGACAGTCAATGACAAGTCATGAACTAGTTTCAGAAGATCGTTTTTATGCACTTTTTTATCAATAGAGTCAATATATTCAAGAAATTTGCCAGTGTTTACGGCTCTAAACAGTTTGTCTTGAAAAGGTATAAAGCCGTCTGGTACATCTGGATTGTGCAAATTGTAAAATCCTTCTTCATGTACAGGATTAAACATTATAAAACTTTTAACTTGTCTACTCAAATTGTTTTTTTGTAGAAGTTCATAAAAGGCATTGCCTGCGTTACAATCATCATGTGTATAGTCGTGACGATCACTTTCAGCTGCAATAATATAGAACCTGACGTTTTTACTTATCAGCTTTTTAATCTGTTCTGTTGCTTCCGATTCGTCACCATTTATCTCACCATCAGTAAACACATATACGTCGACAACATCCTTGCCGGCAATCCAACTTTCTGGAATGTTAGATAATGCTGCCTCAATATGAGTCGTGTCGCGCGGATGGACGGTGTTGTTAACATTATTTACCTCAATACTATTTTCCCCATGCGGTAATTCGAAACTGCTGTCCCAATACATAAGATAACATGATGTGATGCCTTTTTTATTCATTATTTTTTTTAGCAACTGATGTTCATATTCAAGAATATTTATGCTATCTTTTTTACTACTGTAAACCGTGTCAGGCTCATGACTGTGATCTGAATCTAAATCTGTATCTGAATCGTGATTCGTTCCTGATTCTGTATTTGAGTCTTTCTCTGTGCTTGAGTCTTTCTCTGTACTTGAATCAGATTCTCGTTCTGATTCTGATGTGCTATCAGTTGTTTTAGCTATTTTTGCACATCTCTTCTTTATAATTCTATCGAAAGATATCTTTGAACCAGTAGATCCTGATATGTCAATAAGGCAGATCGGGATTGTATCCTGTTTCACATTTACATCTGTTGACGTTTCAAAGAGCATGATAAAATAATGTTTTATAATAAATCTTTAAGCCAGTTTAATTTTATATCAATTTTTAAGTGATCAGCTACTCAATTTCCAACCTTGTTTTACTATGTTAAAAAGCAGAACAAGTTATAATGTGAATATTTAAGTGGCAGTCTATTTTACATTAAACACTCTTCTTAAATTTTGGCAGAACACTGGATCATTATCTAACGGTTGATTGGCAACAATTCTATATATCTTGCCATAACAGTCAAGACCGTCTGAAGTTTCACAAACAACATAGACAGTGACAGAAACAGATGATCCATCGGCTTTTTGTACAGTCTTTGTTATTGGTACGTTATGTACACTGTAGTTTTTGTAAGTAGTTCCTGTACGTATTCCCCATCCAGGTACATATTGCATTACACGTTTTGGTCTTGCCACTTGTATTGGAAACCAACCACCACTAAATAACCATGGTCTGTATGGCATAAATCCATATCTGCGCGGAACAAATATATCTGGTTGCATTCTATGTCTTTGTTGTATAGCTCTTCTTGCAGCTAAAACTAATGTTTTTTGAGATAGGCTTTGTGCCAACTGGTTCCGATCATTGTTATACATATCGCGAAGAGCATCCCAAATTTTTGCCTCATCCCCAGTTCCACGTAGCCTGTATGGCATAACATCGCGTAAAGTGTTTAAATTAAAATTTGGGCCCATTAACTGTGTTTGGATTGGATAATGTCTATTGATAATTCCGTTTATCATTCTGTCACAGCTATCTCTCTCGTCAACAGCCTCAATTACACATGTTGGACTGATCGGATTATATCTGTAAACATAACAGTTTTGTATCATATATTATATACACTATATTTTATTATCTTTCACAAATATATTCTTTGCTAATTGTGATAAACTTTTAAGTTTCTTGTGCAAAACCTGTACTTCTTCTTCTTTTTGTTTAACAATCCCTTGCCAATGAGCAGCTTCTTCTGTTTTTACTTCTAATTCCTGTTTAACATTATCGAGCTCTGCCTTCTTCTCAACAAGTTCAGCGCTTATATTACTATACTCGTTATACTTCTTAGCCAAGTCTTCTTCTATGTTTTTTAATTTTTCTGTTTTCTCTTTTATATCGTTATTCAAACTGACGATATGATCGTCTTTTTTAATATTCTGTTCTTGCAACGCAGTGACTCTAACATTTAAAGTATCTATTTCACTGCTCTTTAATGACAAAGCATCAAGTCTATTTTGTAGCTCTTTCTCTTTAGCTGCTATCGTTTCTTGTTGTTTAAGTTTTATCATCTCAATCTCAGCATTTCTTTCTACTTCACCGACTAGCTTGTCATCAAGCTCTTTCAATCTAAAATCCAATTCGTTTTTAAAGTCAGTTTTCATCTTCTCTAACTCCTTTTCTTTGTTTGCAACTTGTGTTTGCAACTCTGTCTTGAGTCTGTTCTCATTTTCAAACTGTGCTTGTATTGATCTCAACTCGTTTTTCAGTCTGCCATTCTCTTCTTCAAGCTTTGATTGAAACTCCTGGTTGACTTTTAATTTGTTCTTTAACTGCTCAACTTCTCTGCTGTCCATATCTCTTGCTGTTTCTAAAACAAGTTTAAGTTCTTCTATCTCTTGGTCAATGTCTTCCATTGTAACTATGTTTGCATTAACTTTATTAACAATCTGTCTTGCTTTCGATGTGTAGTTAAGTGTCGCTAAAGTCTCTTCAGTCTGTGTTGTTGATGGTGATATGTTTGCAAGTATCCATGTGTGTGAATTCCCTCCAATCGAGTCAGATAAGACTCTTGTTAATATACACTGTCTTATCTCTCCCATCGGTTTTATATTTGTTTTAGACATCTGTTCGATTATCTTTCTCAAAAAATGTAACGAAGTATTGACAGTTTGTGTTTCTTGCATCAACACGTTGTCTTTAAGAGTTCCTGACTTTTTATAACGCTCGCTGCCAGCCAAATCAACAAACTTTATTTTTGCTTGTTTTACTTGTTTTGATTTGAAATAAGTTGTTAACCTGAATTCAATTACAGCATGGGATCTTGAAGAATGCTCGTGGAAATCTGTGCGTGCTGTCTTTCTATTTTCGATGCCTTCTGCTACATATTTATTCATCTCGTCAAGATTTTTAATAGCATACGATCTTAAGCCTTTTATCTCCCATTTATCAGGCGGAACCCACTTTAACTCGTCTTTGTTGATTATAACGACGCCTCTCTCTTTGAGTTTATACAGATCAGTTCTTAATTTTTGTCTCTGCATCTGATTCTTTGACAGGAGTATGTCTGTCTTGTTTGCAACATCTTCTTGTGGTCTGTTTAATTTATTAAATAACTCTGTGATATCTTCATACTTGTATGTGTCTTTTCCCTTACTGTCTATCTCTTTAACTAGTCTATTTATCTCTTCTGTTGATAGTTCAGAATAAGACAGCAAGTCTTTTAGTGTACCGCCACCTCTGTTCGAGTCATTATATATTTCATATATCGACATGCTCAAATCGTATGTGTACTCATCTTTTCTGTTTGAAATCTCTGATAAAAGATATCTACCCGCTTGATATACCATTCCGTTCTCTTTTAACAGACTGTATGTCTTACCTGATCCTGTTTGTCCGTATGTCATAACACAACCGTTGTATCCATTAAAAGCGTCATCAATAATAGACTGACAAACTTCTGTAAAAACTTTGTCCTGGGTTGTGTCCATGCCAAGGACTTTATCAAACATATACTCTTTGTCATTATGAACTAGTTTATTGTCAACTGTTTTCAGTTCTATATTCTGTTCTTCTCCTTTAATAAATGGACGTATTCTAACAGCTGCTTTAATGCTTTTATCTGTCATTATAATAATCTACTAATATATAAATATATATGTTGGTAGACAACAAATTAAACATTCCAGATATTATTTTTTGCTGTTGTCTGCACTATTTTGCGTTGCCGGACGAGTTTCTATCTTTTCAACGAAAAGAGGGAAAATGCCTCCCTTGTTATTTTTCTCTCTCCAACATTCCATCATTGCAATCGACATCGCCCATTGCATGTTATCACATTTAACAAAAGAAATTCCTCTATCTGGACTACCAATAATTCCAGGTGTGTGCACACTACAATCTTGATATGCTTCTGTCCATAATTTTTCGAGTACAGCGCAGCCAGTCATAATAGTCAATGGTTTATATATATATGTTTGTTAAAATAATACAAATTCAACTTTTATTGTTATGTTCATCAACAATCACACTTTCATCATTGGCCAAAAGACGCGTGAGGTATAATGCCTGCGTATCTTTCATACATTCTTTAAACATAGTGTTAAATACTTCTTGTGATTTAAGACATTTGACAGCATGTTTTTGCACTTCGCAAATTTCATATGTCTCTGCCGATAATATTGGTAATATATCACAACTTCTCATGACTATTAATAGTTTATGTATATATATGTTTCTTAAATGATACGGGTTCAACTTTTAATATTATGTGTATTAAGTTAACACTCACATTTTTTTCGTTGACCAAAAGACGCATGAGGTGTAATTCCACTGTCTTTCCAACATTCTTTTAACACAGTGTTAACTACTTCTTGTGTTTTAAGACATTTGGCAAAATGTCTTTGCACTTCGCAAATTTCATATGCTTCTGCTAATAATTTTGGTAATCTATCGCAGCTGCTTATGATTGTTAATAGTTTATATATGTATATATGTTTATATATTAAAAAACTCATTTTTTTGTTATATGCATGCCTATTAATGATGTGATATTTCTTTTAATTAATGATGTGATATTTCTTTTAATTAATGATGTGATATTTCTTTTAATGATTATATATCTTATTTTAATTATACATAGCTCCATAACTGAATCCAGGATAACCAGAATAGTGATTTTTAAACAAGTCTTCATTACGCGCGTTCAAATCTCTATAACGCGACTTAATGTCTCTTACTTTCTTAGTAAAACTCATGTTTATCATGTTGATGTCAAAATCACACTCCATAATAATTGTTTGTAGGTCTGCAGGCGCGAGTTTTTCATCTTCAGACGCTTTTGATAATTTCCTAACTATCTCCATATCACTGTCTGGACAGAAATTAATTAACATCCCTTCCGCTGCAGCAGATGTCACTCCTTTAAACTCTATCATCTTGTCTATTCTGCCTGCACGCATATAGATGTTATCAAAAGCCTTCGTGTTGTTGCATGTTATAAATATCAGTTGTTTATCATAACTGTTAATGCCATCTAATATGTCGATTATACCGTTAAAAGACACGCGATTCATCATGTTCATCGCTTCTGGATCATCATTGCCGCGGATACGTCCAGATAAAGTCGAATCAAGATCTTCAATTAAAACAGCTGTATTTTCTGGAACATTATGCATTGCTGTCGACAGTGCACTGTCATCTAAAAAAGACGTCTTTAACTGCAATATAGCAATGTTCATATTGAAATATGTTGCCAAAGCTTTTGCTAAAGATGTTTTACCTGTTCCTGGAATACCATGAAACAGATAACACCTTTTGTATGGTATGCCTGTTCTCTTATAAAAATCTTCTCTACCCAAAAAAGTCTCTATATCTTTAATCAAACTATCTTTTATTTTTGGATCCATATACACAGTGCTTATGCTGCGGTTCTGAATAGGCTTCATCATTGCCCATACGGCACCACCTGGTCCCTGGCTTTTTAAAGCAAATGTGAACAGCTTTTTGTTTAAGTTTTTGCTCTTGTAAATCTCTTCAACCCACTGTATGAAATCTAAAATGTCATTGACAGTTCCTACACTTGGATCTATACATACGTCGATTGACTGCGCCAGCATGCCGCTGCTGTACATTACGTCGTGTGCTAGAAGCAGATGTACAGATTTGCCGTTATGTTCTTTTGTAATATGTGACGACAACAGTCTTATTTTTGGCATCTTATACGTAACTGTTTTGCTCATAATATTTGTTTGTTCATCTGACACATGACAACTTACTTTCTTTGTGTCGTCATTATCATGTATGTATGCAAGCAAGTTGAAGAACAGCCTAGAACCGAAAACTACTTGATGTGTTATATAGTCTTCGGGAAGACCGAAAAAACTTAGTACATGTTCTCTTGAATTCCAATCTTTGAAATCACCGACTACTGAGTCTGTTTGTGGAGGTTGTTGCATTGATAAAATAATAACAGGTTATTATTATTTTATATTTGTTATATCATTCAAGTTGATCATTCAGTTTTCAGTATCAATGATGAAGTTGATCCTACATATTTAATATTATATGTGATAATCATATATAATGTACAAAAAGAAGATTCCTTATGCACAAACAATAAGAACACAGCAAAAAAACAAAGCTAAAAATATATTAAAATATAGGACTGGAGCAGAAAAACAGAAAAATAATATAGACAAGACAGGTCTTGACAGACCAAGTTGCAATGTACCAGCACATGAAAAGTATTATTGTAATGATCCGAAACACGTACATAAATCTGATCGGCAATGCTCTTGTAGACATCAAAATAATAGTTGCGTCTGCTCAACATATGACAGACACTTTATTGACGAATATATGGTTGACGATTATCCAGTTGAAGAGATAGAGTACATACATGAACCAATCGATTGTCATGAATATGTAGATAGTAGAGGCAATATTCGCGGCATTTGTAGGCCTGCATATAACATATCGCTGTTCGACGAACTATATGAACATATGTGAGTTGCTTTAACTATAGTGTTGTGTTAAATTTCTACCATATATAATATAAATATGTGACAACAATATATAATGAGTTATCAAGTATACAGATGGAACAAAGAACAAGTCAATCTTCATAACGTTGGCGTTCATCAGAGGGTTATTAGAACTACTCCATTAGACAACTGTTTTAAACAGTATCAGTGCGACAGAAGCAGTTGTGTAATGGATTCCGCACAGTGCCAGATCGAAAACTGCAAAGACAAACTAGAACAAACTTTTAATCAAAAAGCGCTATGCCACTTTACTAATGACCCATCAGACAATGCGTACACGTATAATATTTTCAGTGAGAAAAGACTATACAATTATGAATAAATAAACAGCAATAAAAATTCTCATCAATTAAATCATTTTAATTTATGTGTGCATATTGGTATTTTACGTTGATTATATAGCGTCATGTCAAGATCTTTTATTAACGCTTTTCTAATCTCTTCTTCATCATAACCTGTCTTTATTTTATCAAATTTGTCTACAATTGTAATCGGCAAAGATTCGTTTAGTTCTTCTACTTTAGTAAAAATGATGTAGGCTTTCTCATCATAAAGTTCTTCTACAGTGTTATTTCTGTCTTTGACGACCCAGTCAACACCGTCATGAACCATAATATATTTGCTTCTCAAGTTTGATATATATATATTCTGGTTTTCTGGTTTAGTTTTGTCAAAATGTGTCCTCAAAGCAAGATCTTCAATTGATTTGTAATTTTTGTTGAGTATTCTAATCCAATCGCGGTTTGTTAAATGAGACATGTCTTCTTTGCCGAATGCAACTATCTTTATGTTGTTGGTAGTATTGTTAGTATTGTTTGTGTTGTTGATAGTCCCATTATTAATAGTGTTGTTATTGATGTTTTGTGTGTTTTTAATTATTTTGTTCTGTTCACGAATTTTCTTTGCTAGTCTTTTATTCTCTTCTCTAACAGACTGTAAACTCTCGACTTGCTGTACAAGATAGTTAAACAGCTTTTCCTTCTCTTTGTTGCCGTTTTTAATCACTTTACAGTTGTCACGTTGATGTCTATATAAGACAGAGTTGCTACTATAGATTTTGTTACAAAACTTACAAACAAGACGGTCGTCCTCGTTATCACTCACATCCTCCTCCTCATGCAGCTCCTCGGCAGCTTCCAGCATTTGAGGTTTACATGGTTTCTTCCTTGATTTGTGTCTTGTTAGATTGAAATTATCTTTGAACTCTTTATAACATATATCACATTTTACCATACTATAACTATTCGATATATTATAATTCTTTATATCAAACTGAGGACTACCCCTCGAGGCATGCACTCTGATTACGCATGTTGTGAGGAACAAGAAGCTGTTTTAAACTATGGCTCGACCTGTATAAAGTATATATAGTAAGTATCCCTCATAAATATTTGTAATAGAGGTTAAGAATTACATAAAAAACGATGCAGGATTTCAGAAATTCCTACATAATCCTGCATAATTTTACTGATTTTTGAAAATTGTGGGGTCTAAAAACAGCTAAAAGTAAAACGGGATCGATATTTGATCCTAAAAAAGTACCGCATAATTTGCATCAATTTCATCCTATTTTTATATACTGTTATACTTTTCATGTTTTATTAGTCTGTTATACTTTTCATTATTGAATATAAAAACTGTTAGAAAACTCAACTAGAACAAAAAAAACGAGGAGTAAATGGGTAGTAAATTTAGCTAAACTCTTAAGATAGCTCAGTTAAACTAGAAAATGTTTCCGCAGGTTTCGAGGGACCTCAAAAGAGGGAGTAGTCTAATTTACTTTTTCTGATTTCCGCATCACTTTTTTTGAGGAGAGAGAGAGCCGATTTTTTTACAGGACCGAATACAGGTTTTCGGATTTCGGTAAAAATTAAAAATAATTACAGATTTTCTATATTCAACATAATAGTTAGTTAATTGATACTCTTTTTATATATTACACGCTATTTTACAACTTTGATAGCTAACTACAGCCAGACATACCGACGACCACTTGCTTTAAGACTGTCTCGGCTGTTCTGGCGTGCTGTTTGATCAGCTGTTTGATCAGCTGTTTGATCAGCTGTTCAGATGTGCTGTTTGTTCAGTTGTCATAGACTACGTCAAGATCATTATAAAACAGGTCTTGCAGTTCTATTTATACTTATTTAACTATGAAAAGCATATGCATTGATTAATCCTCATAAATATTTGTAATAGAGGTTAATAATTACATAAAAAACGATGCAGGATTTCAGAAATTCCTACATAATCCTGCATAATTTTACTGATTTTTGAAAATTGTGGGGTCTAAAAACAGCTAAAAGTAATTCGGGATCGATATTCGAGTCTCCGAAAGCACCGCATAATTTGCATCAATTTTTACCTATTTTTATATACTGTTATACTTTTCATGATTTATTCGTCTGATATACTTTTCACTATTGTATATAAAAACTGTTAGAAAACTCAACTAGAACAGAAAAAACGAGGAGTAAATGGGTAGTAAATTTAGCTAAACTCTTGAGATAACTCAGTTAAACAAGAAAATGTTTCCGCAGGTTTCGAGGGACCTCAAAAGAGGGAGTAGTCTAGTTTACTTTTTCTGATTTCTGCATCACTTTTTTCGAGGAGAGAGAGAGCCGTCTGAAAATTCTCTTCAGTTTCCAGTTTTTGGATTTCGGTAAAAATTAAAAATAATTACAGATTTTCTATATTTGAGACAACAAACTGTCGTCTTATTTACTTTTATAAAATCTATGCTATTTACAAGTCTAGTTGTGTATGCCAGAAACAGCATAAATATATTTACTACTGATATATGAATATCAATACAAAAGTTGTTAACGAACATGGAGACTGTGGTATAGTTAAAAACAGTTTACAAATTTGCGACGAAAAAACATTCTGTTCAAATGGCAAATGCAAACGGATTGTCGAGAACAAAAAAGATATAGCCATACGTGTCTGCTCTGACAGAGTTCCGCTTAACAGAACATGGACATTAGACGGTGTGCATCATGTCAATGATATTGGATGGGTTAGCGACAAGCATAACTGTTTCCAAGATAAAATACAGTGTGAAAGCAATGTTTTTAACGACAAACTAAGTTACAACTCTAAAGATAGCAAGATTGATGTACAAACAAGATGTTGGATTAACAGACACGACAGTGCTGGTAATACACACAGACATTACATTAATTTATAGAATATTATTGAGTCTTTCATAATAGTTGTCGATATCGTTTTGTTTTATGAATTTAGGATAATGCTCTACTATTTCGTTTACTGATTCTCCAATTACTTCATAATTATTTGGAGAATTACTTGTGCCTATAGTCATTGACACAGATATCTTTCTGTCTATACACTCTTTCCAAACAAACAAGTCTCTTACAATAAGGCCTTCTTTAGTGACATCCATACAGCCATAGTAGTCTAAATGATATGGATCATAACAAGCATTGTAAATAACAATATCTGGTTTGACGATGTCCAGAAAGATCGGTAGTTTTTTTAATGCCCGCATATACTCATGATTGCATACTCTTCTGTTGTTGATCTGTTCTGTTAAATTCCATGGATCGAGTTTCTTTACAGGCACATTTAATACTCTGTTCTGTCCAAGCACTTTTTGTTCCATGTGACCTCCATCGAGTAGCACATTAAATATTTTATCTTTTATTGCGAACTTACTTATGTCAGTGTTTATGACTTTTTTATGTGTGTCTATATATGGTGTGTCATTTTTATTAAACATATCAAACATAAATAAGTTGTCTTTCGATAACACATACTCGTAAAATCCTTCTGCCATTTTAGATCCTAGATCGACAATTGCAACTGTCATATCTTTACAACATTTCTCAACTGCTATTGCAATGTCTGAAAATATGCAGTTATATGCTCCTCTGGTGCGTTTTGCTTGATTAAATCCGCCTCCTATATTTATACTTGCACCATGTCGTATTGCTTTTTCAACAGCCAACACTGTCCCAGCACATTGCCATCTCAATGGGTCGATTATGTAAGTATCAATATAACGTTGTGGACACATGGTTAACGCCATCGGTACTCCTGCAATCTTTGATATATAGTCGCCATTCAGCTTGCTAATATAGATGGATGTATGATATTTCAATATATCATTTTGTGATATCTCTTTTGTTGGATATATATGAGAAATGTTGTCGTTGTTTAGTCTTAGTTTATTAAAAATTCTTTCTGTTTTGTTTGACTTAAACGCTGCCGGGAAAAATATTGGCGAATTATAGTTGTATTTGTTGCTATAAACAATGTACACATGTTTCGATATGTGTATATCTTTATTTGTTGTTGCGTCTACTTGCGTTTCAGACTCGCTAGAGTCTGTTGTACTTGCCGACGACTCAACAGTCTCTTCTCTTTCGTTTCTGCGATTTACATCGTTTGTATCATCGTCTGATAACATATTATCTTGTAGTGTGTTTATAATGCTCTGAAAAAGCATACTCATCGTATATATAATTATATGTGACAATGTTTATATGTTAGATATATAGACATTATATTTTTTGTTTTATTAGTGGGCAGATGTTAATATAGATGTTTATTGGCGTATAGAGATGTTTATTGGCATATAGAGATGTTTATTGGCGTATAGAGATGTTTATTGGCATATAGATATAATATTAAGAATAAACTATTTATCTATATTATGATGAGACATAAACATAAAAATGGGAGGCTAAACTCCCTTAATAGTGAAATAATAATGTCTAAGAATAGTAGTTTGAAACACGGGTTTGAAAAAATACCGTCTCTTACATCATTAGATGAAGTGCCAATTGTCTGGACAAAACGAGCTAATATTCTGCTCTACTCACAGTACTTTGATTTAGAAAAAAAAGACACTATAACATATACATATACCTCGCATGTGATACATGCAATAGTCATAAGTTTTGCTCTATATATTGCATGGACGCCTGTAATATTTTTAAATATGTATACTGCAGATAATCTGTTCTATCTAGCAAACTATTTGAATGACTGGTTTTCTCTTGGACTTGAAAAACATTTTCAGTTTGTTAGACTAAACAAAAGATTGTTGGCGCTGCTGTTATATTCAATATGTTTGCAGCCTTTTTACCATATACTTCCATATTATCTAGTAGTGGTAGCAACTGGACTATTTACTATGCCATATACAGTGTATTGGCTATGCAATACATATCGGTTCGGCAAAATGTATAAAAGATTAGTAAAGATATTCGAGGAGTTTGGCTACTTCATTATAGCTAAACAGATGGCAAAAGTTTTGAACGTGATATCTAAAGAGTGTTTTGATATAAAACCAGACTTTAAATTTACGGAGTTTAATAATCTGGTAAGAAATTTCAATCAAAACATGATCATAAACTTTCTTGGTTCTTTTGTTGTTGCCAGTATTCTACACTATGCAGAAACAGGCGGTGTTAACATATATACTATGCTGTTTAGACAATACTGTTTTGGCGAGTATTTTGGTGGATCAGATATAACAATTGACGATAAGGCACACATACAGAGAATACTTGTCGACAGAAAATGGGATAAAGTACTTGACCCTTATACGCTAAACAAGCTGATAAACCACTATATAAACAAAGATTCTCGAGATAAAAATATAATAAAAATGTATATAGATAAAGGAATAACATTTTTTAAGAACAACTATTTCCAAACAATATGTTGCTGGGTCGTGCTTGGACTTGACTTATTTAAAGGTGCTGGCATACTGTGTAATCTGGTGTTCTTAAAAGGACGGTTGCTGGAAATAGTCCTTAGGAGTATTCTTATAGCAGTATTCTATATTATCAATATAAACACAAATGAAGAACTGTTGACAATGTTTATATGCAATATAAGTTTGCTTCTGTTGGTTAACAAGATCAGTTTTAGCATTGTTAATGACATCTATAAAAAAATAGTTGGAACATCTTCTTCTAGTTGACATGTGTATCACATTATTTTATATTATAAAAGTAGTTGTATCTATACACAATTACTTTTATTGTTTCAGATGTTCAGCCTCGCATAATTTTTGCAATGCTAATCAAGTTGTTGTCATCGAATGACATAACTATTTTAACGGATATTTGAATAAACAGTATCTTCACTTTGCCATGTATTGTATACTGATTTAGTCCTGTTTTTTCTGGTATGTTCCAGGTTCCTTCGAATTTTACTTTTTGCAAATATGATCTGAACTCAGCTTTGCCACTGTATGTACCGTCTCTTTCAGACTCAAAAAATATGTTGTCTGAAACTAATCTGAGACACGCTTCTGTATCGCCGTTTTTTCTGGCCTCTATATATTTGTTGATTCTGGAAAAACGAATTTCGTCGTCAGTCATTACGTACTAAGACAGTATTGTATTGCTTTTATATCATAAATCAAATTTTATACACGACTGCACATAATTATAAAACTGTGAAACTTATTTCCTGACGCTGCCCCAGCATATATTGATGTTGTTGTAGTATTCTCCATAAAGTGGGTTCTTTATCTGGACTTGTTTACAGTTTCTCATCTCTGATATACAATTAGCGTCGCGTGTATCTTTTGTATCGTTGCATAGTCTGTATGGATTGGGTGTATCTGTTTTCTGTGTGTCTTGCATCTTAACACAGTCTCCGGCTTTGTTACAGTTGTACCCCTGATTACAAACTCTGTTGTAGACGTTTCTGTTAACAACATCAACAACAGGAGAACATTTGTCACTTGGAATGCTGAAAACAGACATAAGGCAATCTGGTTTTCTGCAGTGTTCTGGTCTGTTTATTCTCGTATCAATAAATTTACTCATCGGCTGTTCGAATGTCATACTATATAAAATGACAACATAGATTTTTTATACTATAGGTTAACCATAATTATGGTTTGAATAATGCGTCGCATTGCTGATAGTTGGTATGTGGATATGGTCTGCATTCTTGCCAGTTTGTAACACAGTTAGAATCATCTCTACTGTTGCATAATCTGTATTTGCTGCAATTTGTACAAGGCGCATCAAGAGGAGCACATCTGCTAAACTGTGTGCCTTCTTCTTTCTTGCAGTTAAGACCAGTATCACATATTCTAGTTATCTTTCCATGTACACGCCCACACTTTTCTCCTAGTTTTTGTGGATTATATATGATATTTTGTTCGCAATTCTTATTCTCTTTACAATCAACAAGATTTGTTGCTAACGGCTTAAACGTAATTTTCTCGGATGACATTGTATAATAGTTATTTGATATTAAATTATTTGTTATGACATATGTTATATAGTATGCGAAATACTATATAAATTATACCAGTTTATAACAAAAATCGTCTACAGCGTTTACCCAACAAGCATAGGTGGTGACGAGTTTGGCGTAGAATACAACGTCTTGCTCGACAACTCTTGATAAGCAGATCTACCTACGCCTTGTGTCATCATTTCTGTCACTCTACGGCTCACGTCAGCAAAACCGCATGATGCAGCTGCACTACCAATTCTGGACGGATCTGTCATGCTTGGATTCGTAAAGTTCACTAAGTGAAGTCCACATACAACCAAGTGACCCTTGCCGATGCTAAACTTCACGACTGCAGGAAATCCAACAAGTGCCTTCTCCTCAGACTTGAATATGTCATAATGTGGTGATCCCTCTGATGCCCATCGGCCGTCAGGCAAGACACACACATTGACAAGTGGTTCACCAGTATACACAACATCGCCATAATCCACGTATGTTGTAACACTCTTTTGACTTGATCGGTATGAATCCATATGTGCTGGCAGACGCGTGAAAACACCACCAATCTGAATAGATGGATCTGTGTCACAGTCCATGCCGCGACTAAAAGCAGGCACAACAGTCCCAGCGGCTAAACTCACATTTAAACTCTCTGTGTCACTCGCTAATGCAAGAAACTTAAAACTCAAAGTGATACCTGCAAGCACTTCTCTGTGGAAAGAGAATTGTGCGTATCCGCTATATCCCTTCTGCAAGTTAATAGGAGATTTGCCAGTACTGTTGTACAACTTATTCAGTACAAGAACAGCGACAGAACTTGCAAAATCTGCTGCGATAACTGTACTACCATTAGTAAGTGTATGGCAAGCAAAATCTACCGCTTCGGTTACACATGGGGATGGCTTATCCCAAGCGAAATATGAACAGCACGTTGGATAAAACACAAGCTTCTCTAAATCTGTTCTGCAAATAAAATGACTCTTGTCAGCCAACATCTGTGTGAATCCTTCTTGTGTCAAAACAAGATATGTGATATCGCTGCTGTTCACCCTGTCAATAAAATTGTCATATACTTGATGGTTACTGCGCAAGTGTACTTCTACAGTATGACTGACAATTCCTGTACCTGGTGCTTTTCCTAGAATTTTTTGCCAGGTTGACATTGATGCTGCTGAGGCACCAGCACCTCCCACGGGTAGAGGAACAGCTTTCGTGCCTCCGCCAGCACCTCCTGCGACTAGAGGAATGTCTTGCAGAGCTCCACCAGCACCTCCTGCGACTAGAGGAATGTCTTGCAGAGCTCCACCAGCACCCCCTTTAGGCAAAAGAACCGCTTTACAAGACGGGGCAACATCCCCCGCTAACTTTCCAGCAAATAAATTCATAAGTGGGACTGCTTTCGGTAAAGAGAGCGATGACATCTCTGCATCGGCTTCTGTCTTCTTAGCTTCTTGGGCAACCGTTGCCTGAACAACTGGCACTCCTTGATCAACAGACATAGATTGCACAGAACCGACAGGTTCTGTGACTTGTATCTGAATAGTTGCAGTTTGCTTTGTAGCTTCTGCAGTTGTGGTTTGCTTTGCAGCTTCTGCAGTTACAGTAGTTGAATCTTCACTTGTGTCTGCAATACTTACAATTTCGCATAGATCGACTTCTTGAGTCGCAGGAACTACAACCATTGATGACGCGTCAAAATTTTCAGATGATGCCATTGTACCAGTGTGATCCGTTCTATATAACATATCCAGACAGTTGCTATATTCAATTTTTTTTGTTGTCAGTCAGTATATTCCATCAATGAAGTTATCGTGTTTAAGTCTTTCTCTTGCTGCCATTATAGCTTTTCCAAGAAGATTATCTGCTCCTCCTCTTGCATTTCCAAATGAGATAATGTTTTTTATATCTTCCATACTTGTTTTCTCTATCTCTGCATGTGTCAACCCCATACCATACTCTTTATCATACTGACTAGCATACATAATAAGTGCTTCGTGTGTTTCGTATAAAGCATATCTTTCGCACTCGTTTTGTTTAAACTTAAGATAATTTCCTTCTTCAAGCTCGTTATATTTTACAGCATCCCATGTTTCTTGATCAAAATTCGCAACATTTCTTGAAAGAAAGTTTATTGTAGCTGGCTCTTTTGCGAGTAATATTTTGGCTTGTGTATCTCTATCATCAAATATAACAGCCTTTCTGTAACCCATCCAGTGTTCGATATTTATGAATCTGACTGTTCTATAATAAAATTCAGCATTGTACCACTGACTAAATATGCCGTTTGGCTGATACTCTTTCAAAAAAGTTATAATATCATGTCCTTCTTTCTTGAATTTCTTTATCTGGTATTTGTTGCTATTAATCATTATTCTATAATAATGATTGACATAAAAGATAATTTAAGTGATGTAGTTTATATTTTTTCTGGATTTCTTAATAATTTACATGCGTACTTGTTCTTATAATCTCCGCATGCAAGATTTGATACGCACTCGTGTTTTTGACAATATGATTTATCAGCGCAATCTTTATATTCATCTTTTGTACAAAATCTGTATATCTTTTTAGTTGATTGCACTGGTTTTTGCGGAACACAGAACCCTTCGCTATTACAATATCTGCTAGGATCGCAAACACCCGTTTCAGCACCGCACTTATATTTCACTTCGCCGTTCACAACTACTCTGTTCTGTTTCTCTAATTTTATATTGTTCCATGTTTTGCTTTCTGCTGTTTTTTCAGACTCTTGTAGACCGCCTAAAACAATATTGCTGCATGTTAACTTGTCTTCTTTTGAATCAGGTTTACAAAAAAGCCTCTTCATACATGTGTTTGTTATATTCTCGTCTGGCTTACAAAATCTGAACCGCATGTTTTCTGACGTAGCTGGTTTAGTACTTACACATACTTTCTGGTCTGTGCAATACTGACCTGCATCGCAAATACCTACTTGTCTACCACATTTGTAAACTTGTTCTTCAGCTGTTTTGTTTGTTAGCGTATTTTTCTCTTCGGCCGTTTTATTCATAGCTGTTTGTACAATGTTATACGATTGTGGAAGCAATGGTGAATCATTTTTCTGGCTGTCTAATACTGCTTGCAGTCTCGAACTCGCTGGTGCTTTTTTATTTCTGCTTACATCATGTGATTTAGTGTTACCGACTTTTCTTGTGCTCATATAATATATCTTTATAGATATTTTATACTATTGAGTGAGCTTTTAGCAAATGCTGTAAAAGAAAACTTAAACAAATTTGTCTTGATATTTAATTATCTAAAACACTAGTCTGCATTTTATCTCACTGCTTTTATCTGCCGAACATACAGCTTTCTTGACACACTCTTTATCCATACCAACACATAATCTGTATTTGTAATTTTCGTTATTAGTCTGCTGTTTATGTGATTTTTCTTCGCCACATTCACCATCCTTGTTACAATATCTGTTTCCATTACAGAATCCAAATTTTGGTCCGCATTTACCATAACTGTATTTTTCTGGAACAAGGTTATCGAACGTTGTCTGTAAACCTTTTTCGTTTGTTGATTCTGCTTTTGTGGTTTTACGTGTTTTGCTTTTACGTTTAACACTTTTACCTCCACACATAACAGAACTGTTCCTGTTAAAAACAACTATACTTTTATCCATAATTGTATAGTAGAATTATTATTAAAGTGTGGCATACTTATTTTATCTAAAATTCACTTCAGTTTAACCAAAAGTCACTTCAGTTCAACCAAAAGTCACTTCAGTTTAACCAAAAGTCACTTCAGTTTAACCAAAAGTCACTTCAGTTTAACCAAAAGTCACTTCAGTATTATATGTGCCGTACAAGAAGCCGTCTTCTGGATCTCTGCACATATTATATATCTCGCTCATCGTTTGTTGAGCATTATATATTTTACCGTTAAACATGACGAACAATGACTCTCTGCTGTCAAGCTTTAGTCTGTTTCTTATCTCTTGGGTGAAATTAGCAAGTTTCATGTTTGGAGGCAACAAATATTTCTTTTTTTGCAGTTTCGCTATTCCGTCGCCAACACCCTTGTTCATAATCACAGCGATCCTATCACTTTTCTCTTTCATTAAAGATCTGTAAATCTCTCTACGTTTTTCTAGTGGCTTATCCTTGAACATTGTCGTGTCCATTAATAGTTCTTATATATAACAGTATATATTTTATTTTATATCGGTTTATCTTGTACTACCTAATTTTATTTCGTTTCTGCAACAAATATAAATAGACGAAGATTGGCTAGGTCTATTTTATGACACAGTTTAAGTCCACAACTAAAACTGTGGACAAAAGATGGAGAATGATCAATAGACTCTTCTTTGATAAATTTAATATAAACAGTTTTGTATTAAATTGTTTTCGAGATTTTGATAACACTAGTCAGACATAAAACTACTAATGTTGCTAGAAATATGATTAGAGATATCATGCACACTGATAAAATAATGATTAGTATTAGTTCTTTGTCATTGAATTTAATAGATAAAAGTCTTGATAAGCCTCTTTCTTGTTCTCTACTGTTCGCATCTATTCCTGGTATAACAACTACTTGTTCAGTATTATTTAGGACTGGATGAACACGATTGTGACTCCGCGTTATATTGCTTTCTCTATTTCTGCTTGTCGATCTTCTTCTTGGATTTGCACTTAATGATATGATATATGATCTGTTTAAATGCCTTATATTTTCGGGTTCTTCACCAAAACTACTTGTGTCTATCTGTTTTCTACAAAGTGGACAGTGTGACTGTCTTAAATGCCAGTTATATATACACATATAACAAAATGTATGTCCACAAGTTAATCTAGTATCTCTTGATCTCTGTATACAGATGCAACACGAAGAATCAGTCGAACTCTTTGATGATGAACTTGTTGTACTTGTCGGCTCTTCGACTAGTTCGCTTGTTACACTCTCGACAACAATAGAGTCAGTAGGATGTATCTGCACACTGCTGCTCATGTAAACTGTTTGCTGTTCTGCTGTCATGACTTGATATATTCCTTTTATTGTAATAAACTATTTCATTCTTCAATTTTATAATGTGCTTTTATCTCTTCAACAAGCTCGTCTGGTATACTATTTGATACTGTTTTGATGTCATAATTACTTAGATATGTAGTTATTTTATCTAGCTTATATTTAGCATAGTTAACTTTTTTTAAGTAAGATTGATTTGATAAAGCTCTTACCATTCCGATAGAGAATGCAATCTCTAATATTTTGTCAAGTTTAGGTAGGCTATTTGCAGGAATTCTCATATGTTCTATTAGATAATGATTGCATTCATCAATAGTTTTGTCTCCATGACCATTGATATAATACTCTGGTTCGTTCAAGATCTTATTACTTATTCTCTTATCAACCTTGCTCCATTTTGTTGCTTGTGTATTATATTTTAGTATTATGTCTTTCAACTCTTTCCAGTATTGTATTGGACAAAATTCTGCATCCTTTTTTCTGGCCTTATAAGTTCTGATTATAATAAGATTAAATATGTACACCAATTTGTTCATTATACTATAACTTTATAATTGTATAATTAGTGTGGTTGTTAAACCTGTCTTCACATGATTTTTTATTCTATCTAAAATCAAGACAAGTATATCTTATTTTTTTGTAGCTATAATATATGCGATACGCATTAGTGATAATAGCTGTAGTACTCTTGATATTTATTATAAGTAAGAGTTTCGATAATAGTGGCAAACAAAAAATATTGCCTCAACAAAAGAACGAAAATTTCATGGACAGTCTTGAATATCAAGATATCAGAGAAAAGTTGTTGAAAAGCAAGCCAGATAAAATTGATACTAACTACAAGAAATGTTCTGAATACTGTGGAACTATTAAACAAAAATTAAACTGTGAAATGTTGTGTGATCAATATGCCGAAGATCTAAGCGATAACTACAAGTATAACACGCATATATTTGGCAGTGCTATTGATAAATTTAATGAGAAGTTTGTTAAATAATATATAAAGATAGACTATATAATGATAGGACTATATATATACAGTAAAAGCTGTCCGTATAGCACAAAGTATCTGCCGATATGGAACTCCTATGCATCAGCAGAGAGATTTCCATGCAATGCAATTGAAATATCAAAAAAATATGATGGCATAAACATTGTTGACGCAATAAACAGTCTGCGCGAACAGGTGATTGTTGACACAAAACCATCTATCTTATTCTTTGACATAAAGAACAAGAAAATATACTTGTATGTGAAACGTCCGGTTACAGTTGAATCACTAAAAGAAGCAGCAGACTGTATAAAAAATAGTAACAAGAGCAAGGCTTGCAGAATAATAAGTGCAACACATATTAGACTTGACAGAAGGAAAACAGTTGATAGACATGAGAAAGACAGGAACACGCTGTTTGTCTTCTGATATACTATGGCTGCAGTTTGATATTGAATGTACAATTATAATATTGTCCATTACAACAACTTTTTGTTATTTCAGATATCTCTCTTGTTTTGCTGTCAGTCATAACAGTATGGTCAATCATAAAAGTATGATCAGTTGTTGTTTGGGTTCCTGGTACGCATATTTTCTCTTGGACAGTTTTTTGTTGTTTTCCAGTGGTACTATTACCTGTAAACGCTGACTGTATAATATCACTAAAGATAACGGCTGCCGGCTCTAGCTTTTTTGGAGATGATATATATGTTACACTGTCTGTTGTCTGTCTATTTATTGAAATAGTGTTGTCATGTGTGTCATCTTTGTTTTCTTTGGAGACTGGTTCAATAACTTCAATTACAGATTTATCAGTGTTTGACTCTGTTGTCATGATGGTATTTGCTTCTGTTGCAATATTTGTGTTTGACTCTGTTGCAACATTCCTGTTTGACTCTGCTATAACATTTGTATTTGATTCTGCCATTACACTGTTGTCTGGCTCAGTATCTATCACTATATTATTGTCTTCTATCTCTAAACTGTTAACAATATACTGCAATCTCTGTATAACTTGTTTTAGTCTTGTTTTTTCTCTGCAACTATAACAGTTTTTTCTGTAAACTGTTTTCAACAAAGATATGTAAACAGCTAATCTGTTCTTTACATAGAAGTTTTCAACAGAACCTATACTATCAATAACTTTTTCTAAATTATATAAAAGTCTTACTCTTTTTGCAGACAGTTCAAGACTGTTTATGCTGTTCTTCTGTAAATAGTCTTTTGCAGCTTTGTTGATTATATCTAAGTTGTCAAGAATATACTCTTTTATGTTGTCCATATGACATACACATATATTATAAATGTTTGATGTGGTTATATGTTTGTTATAGCAATATATACTTGCCAATATTTGACTTAATTTTATTAAACATAATGTCTGATAAAATTTGTAACAACAAGATCTTTAGGTATATAGTATTACTTTTTACTGTTTATTGCTACTTTTTTAATAGTAGCAGACATTGACCCTAATTTAGGAGCCGGTACAACTTTAGGAACGCTGACTTTAAGTCCAGAACTGTTCTTAATCTTTGCTAATATACCTCTCAACATGGTCTTACTGTTTTTATTGAATATGCCGATATTTCCATTCACTATTGGACTGCCAATCTTGCTGTCAATAGTGTTAACTATCTCGACAGCTATATTGTAGATAGACAACATGTGGTTGAGTATGTTCTGTGATATGTTGTAATCGGGTTGAGTGGCTGAGGCATATATAGATCCTGCAAAATCTGTTGTGCCTGGCGTATATAGTGAAGCTATTGTTTGTGCAACGTCTTTAATTGCGTTTATAAAGTCGCTGTATTCTCTTATCTGTGTCCTATCACTGCTTATGTCATTCACAAAACTCAGTAAAAGTGTCATAAACTGTACACGTTTTGTCATTTTAACATTAGTCATCTCTCTTAGCATACGTAAATACTGTTCAGAATTAACTCTTGAAAATCCGGTTTGGTTTGCACCCTGTGTTGCAAATATTGCAACTTCTGGAAAGTAACCAGGTGATGTATATGGTATAGGTGTAGGCACTGGAAGAATGGCTTGGCCTGGTAGTGGCGCAATAGGATAGAATGGTGGTATAAGATTCTCTTCATCATAAAGTCCAGAGAAAGGTACAATTGTTATATCAGTAAACTCAGACTGATAATAGTAAACATATGTGTAATGTAGCCATGGCGTTCCTTTTGGAAGTCTTGGAGGAACGCTTTCATCACATACACAACATCCTGGCGAAAATGCGATTGTGCCTAAAAAGTCTGGTATTGACATGTGTGTTGCCAAAGAGAAAATATTAAGTGGAACATACTGTTCACCTTTCATGTTTGCAATTCTATTAGTATCGTTCAGTCTGTTTACTTTATCTAGATCTGTAAGTCCGAGCAACTTGTCAAGAACAACATAACCAAGGTTGCTTTGAAATCTTTCCAATCTAAACGGTCTGACATCGTAACTACTTTCTGGCTGTGATCTTAAGTAGTCAAGTTCTTCCGCAGTTGGATAGAAGAAAAAGTTCTGTATGTTGTCAGCGAATTGCGGATCGACACTGTTAAAATCGTCTGGCGAGTAGTCTCCTGTATATTTCAAGACATACTGTAAAGCTTTGCAACATTCGAGACGTGTTGTTGTTCTGTTTCCAAGTTTGTTGAGATCATATATGAATCCGCCAAAGTATTTGCTCATCACTTCAAATCCTCCTCTTATGAGTCTCATATATGCACTTAATAACAGTCTTGTATAGAGATCATATGATATGACTCTGTTTTTTACATCGTCTAACAGTTTTAATCTCGCAGTTTCAAACTGTTGTCTTTCAACAGTTGTCCATTCAAATTGATCTCCATGATCATACAAACTTCCTCTTGGATCCATGTCTATTACATCGTCTGTAACAAAAATAGGATTCAACGGGTTGTTCAAGAAATCAGCTTCAGTTAGCGAGTCTGCCTGTTCAAGTGTATAGCCTGCTGCCAGTCCGTCGAGCGAACTGTGTTTTACGCCAGTAACTTCGCCGGCTAACATTATATATCCATATGTAATGGCGTACTTGTCGTAAACGCCTGGTGTAATCTTTGGCGCTGCATTTGGCGTACTTGTTCCTATCCATCCTTGTGTGATAGCATGATAGTCCATTACGCTTGACGATGCTTGTGCCGTATTCCCTTGTATACTTCCGGCAAAGTTATGGCGCAGCCCAAGACAATGACCCATTTCATGTGTTAAAACACTCTGTAACAACAGCTTATATTCTGTGCTCGATGGCAACACTGTAACATTGTCTCTCAGCATACAACATGGCATTATGTTATTTTTCTTTAATTTCTTAATAAATTTGCTTTGCACATTGAATGCCTTCTTTAGTTTATCTGTGCTATATGTTGTTAGTTGGTTAAATGTTGTCGATCTGCCTCTGTAATCTATTGCCATACGTGTTTGTTGTGTTGTTATATCTGTGTTTATCATCATTCTGAACCACATAATTTCACCACTCCTTCCGTCAACAAGCGTGTTTGCAATACCCCAATATCCAGTATTTGTGTTTTGCGTGACTGATATAACAGGATATCTCAAATCGTTTCTGTCAAAATCTTCTGGAAAATCTATCTCTTCAATTGTAACAACTTTGAATGGATTAAAACCATTTATATAGAAGAATTCTCTATTATATTTTGCAATCATGTCTCTTAAGTTACCATAATATTTAGCCGGAATTGCAGGATCAACATATATCTTGTATATATGATCTCTTGCCTCTGGTATTCTTAAACGTGTTATTAGTTTTACATTGTCTTCAAGCGAGTTCGGATCTATTATCCTCTTATCAATAGTGAAATAGCCAACGCGTCTGTCAAACACTCTGCCAACCATGGGTTCATCTGGCAACACTTTTATAAAGAAAGATGCCAGCTCATTTATCTCAAGTTTGTGTAGATCCATCTCATCAAGCAGTCCTTGTGCCCAATCATAGTTTTCAATACGAGCATGGAAACCTATTCTTATGTTCTGAGGAAATACTTGTATCTGTGTTATATTTAACTTTAATCTGTTGATAAAGTTGTTTATCTCTACTTTATCGTTATACTCTTTATCATCGCTGTTAAGAGTATTTAGGATTTGATATTTGCTGTATACCCATTTGATCATTTCGTTTTTTATATAAGGCATAAGATCAACATAGTAATGGCAACATCCTTTGTATTTAACAGAAAGTGACTCTAATATACTGTTATACTTGTTGTCAATACAGGTGCTTCTTTCAGTGTTGAGTCTGATAGTATCAAGCTCTTCTTTGACAAGATATACTTTCTGTGTATATACATTCTCTCTGTCATTGTTCGCAAAATACATCATATTATTGCCACTGTAAGCATAGTTTGCATCAGTAATGATATCTGGATTGAACAGGTCGATGATATCTTCTTCGTGATTTGTGTACTGATTATTCTTTCTGTCTGGCATAAAAGCCGTTATGAATTTTATACCGGCAGGATCAATTTTAGGAACTTTGACAACAAAAGTACTAAGTGTTTCGTTTGTATAAACATCATAAAAATTTGTATAAACATTCTTAGTACCAGTTACTCTTCCTGGATTTCTTATAAGTTTTTCTATATCATCTATCTTACTGTGTTCGCTTTTAGGACACGTAATACTATCTACGTCATATTCGGTGGAATACATTACTTATATATAGAAATATATAAGAAAAATATAATTCTGGTAATCAGATTAACGTTCTATAAATCACGTAGCTGATTTCGTAATATCGAGCGGAGTTTGAGTTAAGATTTTATCAGGAAACAGTTCAGGCATGAGATAATTATTTCCTATTGTGATTATACATACTAAAACAATTATGGCAAGAACAGAAGACAGCAACATATTGATTTTATGATTACATCTCTTCTTTGTTCTGTTCGTGTCGTGTACAAAAATAGTGTCTCCAAAAGTGTCGTCTCTCCAAATTTTAACGAAATATGGATTAACTAAAAGCATATACATGAACACATATTCATCTATTTGCAGTATGAAAACAAATGCAAAAGAGTCTTTAAGAATGTCGAGTTCGTCAGTGATAGTATATAGATATGTGACGGCAGATAGCATCAAGATAAGATAGATAAGAAACTGAAACAGTATTGCAATGCCAAATCTGATATATATGTTCCAAGAAGGACCAGATAGTTTTTCTATATGTACACAGTCTCCATCTCTTTTAGTTACAAAAGACCATTCACCTGACTCAACAACTTTCCATGTTTTAAGAGTAGGTGACAGAGAAGATACTATCTCAGTTATTATAGTCATCAAAAGCAGTATAGATGCAATTATATAACAAGCTGTTCTCTCATAATTAAATTTGTGTATGTCGAGCATGTCAGGTGCAGTATCTCTGTATGCTTTGACTGTTGACTTTGCAACTATAAGAGACAGCGTGACAGAAGCAACTATCATAAACACAAACATAGAGTAAACATATAACATTAAAAATAGTATGTTTACACCGGATAGTCTATCTTTATACTTTTCTATATAAAAAGGCAACATGATGAACACATTAAACATGTCGCCTTTACGGATCCATTTAATCACTTCTTCTTGTTTACACGTATAAGTAGTAGCAGAGACAGATGCGTTTTGTGACAGTTTTGCAAGATCAATACTATATGTGTCGACTGATTTAATACTTTGTGGCGTATTGGGAGGTGTTGGGTTATCATCGCGGACAGATAAAACGTCAATCAAAGCTATCTTAGAATCTGATCTAGGCCTAAATGTTTTGCCAGGCACAGTTTCGCCCGAAGACTTGGTCTCATCTGAAGACACAGTTTCGTTTGTGCTTTCTGTTTTGTTAACATGTGTCGGTGATTCACAAAAGATTTTTGGTGATACTCTGTTTAGTGTATTACCAAGAAAGACGTCAGCAACACTTACTTTTCTGCTCATCAAGAAAGCCGTAACTTAATATGTATGAAAGATATAGTGATAACAAATTCAATTTTTTATGGACTAACTTTTTTTTTGTCTGCACAGTCGGTCGAACATTTTCCGCCTGGGACACGTGTGTCAATCTCTTTTAAGTCATAAACACCAGCTCTTTTTATATTGTAAATAGTGTCTGCAATCAAGTATACGATTTTTTGTGTGTCTTCAACATCTTTAGCACGTTTGATATGTTTGCTTTCTATAAAGAATCCAAACTCCGGTATGTTTTCGCCTATTATGAACAAGACGTTTGCAATGATGTGATTTATTCTGTTACAGCATTTTTCTCCTTTAAATTTGTTACATACTTGAGATAAATTAATTAAAAAGTTAACAAAGTGTCCATATTTAATACCTAGGCGCGAAAACATCTGGTAAGTATCTTTTGGCGAATACGGAAATTTTTGTTTGCCGGTTTTGATGTTGACATAGTCGTGTAGATTATATGTCCATATGAACAGTTGTCTATGACTAGACATATAAGATTTGATATTATTGTTATTAAAATAGAACGGGTATCCATCTTTCGGACTCTGGCACTTTACGCACGGCAGTATGCATGCAAGATATTTAAAAAAATAGTATATCTGATTCTTGTTTTTCTTATTAAATCTAAACGCAAGCAGATGAATAATATACCAGAAGGATGGACCCCAATTATTTACATTCAGATTTTTATCGTTATGGAAGTTCGATATATGCATATTATATAACAATATAAAAATGAATCTATAATACTGCAACTTCCACACCTATAAATTATCTATCTTCTTATAAGAATCATAGTCTAAAATATCTTTGCCTCTAGTAATACTTTCAAGTTCTTCTAAAATGGTTTCTATCTGTTCTTCTCTTGACATCTTTTTAAGAATGTCTATCTTGCAATAGTTCGCATAATCAGAAACTAGTTTATCGATAGATATATTTTTGTGCAAATAATATTTGTGAAATTTATTAAGATCGTAGTTAGGCAAGAAATCGACTGGCATTGCGTCGTATGGCGATGAATTTATGATGTTTATCTTGTTTTTCTTTAATGCTCTAAGTTTAATGCCATTATGTATATCGTTTCTTACTTTTTCTGGATATTGTTTTACGTCACATCCCAATAAAAAAATTGTGTTCATATTTCTTCTTGCAGCATATTTGAACACCATCATTGGTATTATGTTTGAATATTTGTCACAATATTTCAAGTTCTTTAACAATAACTCTTTGTCAATGACAGAACTTAAATCGCGTGTCAGAATTATCTTGCTAATATCTTTGACAAGAAAAACATTTCTGTTTTCGTCAACTATTTTTTGGAGTTTTTTTAATGTTTCAGGATGTGTATAACTGTTTTGCATGTCTGCTTTTATTACATCTGGATCGTCATGCCAGTATTTCATCTTTTCAATGTTATAACAGTTTGATATTATAGCAGTTGGACTTAATAGATATGTTGTTGTGTTGTTGAACTTATGGCTGTCTATTAAGTGTTTTATGATAGTATGACTTCCTGCCATGTAGATTGTTGGACAAAAATTGTCAATTGTATAGTTGCATGCAAATGTTGTTTCTGACGTTAATTTGTCTAATAGTATTTTATCATAATTGTTCTTATCAAACTGTTCGCCTATAACAAAACAGTAATCTTTATCAAAATCGATCATAATATATTATAGGTATCTAAAATATATAACATAGCGAGGTGTTGTTACTCTGATATAACACAGTGCACTGGATGTTGTTATCATATACTACGTGATCATCAGTTCATTTGACACTGTTACTCTGATGTAACACAGTGCACTAGATGTTGTCATCATATACTATGTAATCATCAGTTCAATATTCCGCGAATCAAACTCTTTTTTAAATAAGTCTAGCAACTTCACATGCGGTTCACAAGATTCTGTAAATGTCGGCAATAATACTTTAGTATCTTCAATAATGTGTGTCACAAAATCTTTTGCAATTTCAGATAAATATGGTATCTTGAACTCTCTAGTATCAAAGAAGTTATTTAGTTTGTCGTGTTCAATAACAGTCAAACAATTGTTGCTGTTTACCAGTATAAAATCATATCTGTCATTCCATATCTTTTTAACTATTTTTGTAGAAGAGATATTGGAAGACTTTATTTGAAATCTGTCGTCAGACGAATAAATAGTGCCGTTCATCTCTTTATAACCGGGTCTTTTTGCGTCTATAATTTCACAATCTTTCACTCTCAATGACTCTACTTTTCCGCCTAAAAAGTAAAAAATATCGAGATAATGTATTCCATTACAACAAAGACCCCAGTTGTCACCAACAACAATCATGTTTACAACTCCATCTAGTTTTTGTTTGATGTAACTATATGCATCATATTCTCTTCTTGTGCAGTTGACCCACGCTTTGATGTCATACTTATGTAACAAAAGTTTCATCTCGTCATACTCTTCTCTTTTCAGAAACATAAACTTTTCGAAAACTATTTTGTTTACTTTATTGTTTTCTATAAGTTCTTTTGCCACAGTATATCTTATGTCTGCACATGTAGCTATAATAGCAAGATCTATTGTTACTCCTATTGATAGACTATTAACAACAGTTACACCTTCTATATTAGCATTAACATATGGATCATAGATAAAGATGTTAATGTTCCGTGTGTTATCTTTTACCGTAAACTCTTTTAGTTGTGAAATAGATTCATAATACCTTTTTCCTAGATTTCCGAATCCTATAATTATTATGTTTGTCATATACAACTGTTATATATTTAAGTTTCGCAAATATAATATTGAGTGATACTAGTAGTATTGTAATATTTTAACACGTGCAAACACTTCTCTGTTAAAACCACTTCCTAATCCTAAACCGTAATTTTCAACTCTATGTTGTGCAATGTAATCTACTCTGATACTAGTGTTTTCGTATACATGGAGCAAAGCAAACAGCTCAAGTGACTGGCTCGACGATATGGTGTTTTGTGCTAGATATGTAGATAACGACTCTTCAATAGCAACGTCATCAGTCACACTGTACAATCTTATTTTGCTTGTCCCGGTTCTAAACATTGACACATCCACAGATATTCCATAACTACCTGGTCCAAGAGTTATTATATTGTCATGTAAAACAACTTGTTTATCATTGCCGCTAATAAAACTGTCGGCTTTCACTGTATTAAACTGGACAGATGTCCATATATCACTGTGTGCAGTGCCTCCATTACAACCTACTTCCCTACTGTTTTCAATTATCCAACATTTAGGTCTCATGTTGCTGATTATATCCTCATGCTTACATACTTTGTGTGATAGTATATATAACTTGTGTTTGAATTTTGTAAATTTTTCTTCAAGCTCTTTTACACTGTCCATAAGGAACTGGTTCTTTTCTGTTAAAAGGTTGTAGTATACAGTTAGTGAATTTACTCTGCTTGTTAAATCTTTTTCAGTTGTATTGAGCGGTGTTATACATATATCTGAACTTTTTGAACTCATATATAATCTACTCTACATAATTTTGGCAAATACAGGTTGCGATCTATACTGTGCAGCATGTTTAACTCTGTACAATAATAGTCAACAAAGTATATATACAGATGCAAAAACAGACGTTATGTTTAAACATGATTGTCAGAAATGAGTCACATATTATTAGAGAGACTCTTAATAAACTCTGCGACAAGATCAAGTTTGATTACTGGGTCATATCTGATACAGGTTCGACTGACAACACAAAAGATATAATCCAAGAGTTTTTTAAAGATAAAAGTATTCCAGGAGAGATATTTGATACTAAGTTTAAGAATTTCGCATATAGTCGATCAAAAGCCCTTGAACATGCCTACAACAAAACTGATTACTTATTTGTGTTTGACGCAGATGACGAGATTATTGGAGAGATAAAATTTCCGTCTCCTTTAACTTTTGACAGCTACTTTTTTAAATTTGGGAAGAACAGTACAGAGTACGGAAGAATACTGTTGGTGAACAACAGAAAAAGATGGAAATATTTGTCAATTGTACATGAGTTTATAACATGTATGGAACAGCCTACGACACATACTGTAATAAAAGGCGATTTCGAATTAGTATCGGGACGTTGTGGCAACAGAAATAAAAATCCGACAAAATATTTAGATGATGCTAGACTGTTGAAACATGAGTACTGGAAAGTGCTTAAACTGAAAGACATTGATACAGAGCAGTATGAATTGCATAAGAGATACTCTTTCTACTGTGCAAACAGTTATAGAGATGCAGGTAAAGTAAAACATGCAATAAAATGGTATAAAAATACTGTGAAGCTAGATAATTGGTATCAAGAGAGATATTTTTCGTGTTTAAGACTGTATGAGTGTTATAAAGATATTGGCGAAGAAGAGACTGGATTTTACTATTTGGTCAAGGGATTGAGTATCGACGTCGAGAGAGTTGAATGTCTATACTATCTTATATATCACTACTGGACTCTTGGCGAGTTTAGTGTTGCTTATAACTATTACAGATCAGTGCAAGATTTCATGGAGAAAAGATATCTTGAACAACCAGACTCTCTTGACTACAAACTGTTTGCTGACATAGGTAAATATGATTTCCTCGTGCCGAGCTACATGATTCTTATTGCAGACAAAGTTAAAGAGTATGACACTGTTGTTAGAATGTTTAATATAATTTTTACTAAAAAACACAACAAAACAGAACCGCAAATGATAAGTAATATGTTATACAATTTACAGTTTTTTATAAAGCACGTTAAGGATGATGAAAAAGATAAGTTCGCTGCAAACGCCTCTGATTATATAAAGTTTGTGTATGATAATAAGCTGTGCGAACTACAAAAATATGATTTCTTGAAAGAGTATAGCAGATATAATATAGTTGTCGACTACATCTTTCCTGATAATGTTATACAAAATAGTATAGCAAATGTTTTTCAAAAGAGATCAGAGTTTAGCAAAGAGGAATGCATGGTTTCAAAGAATATTCTGTTTTACACTGGATTTTCATATGAGGATTGGAACATAACATATTCGCATAGTAATGCATTGGGAGGTTCTGAAAAAGCAGTTATATATTTAGCATCAGAGATGTCAAAACTTAAGCCAGATTGCAAGATATATGTCTCTGGTGGCGTGAAAAAAGAGACTATAGGTAACATTGAGTTCGTAGGTTTGTCAGAACTTGATAAACTTGTTCGTGAAACGGCTTTTCATACAGTTATAGTATCAAGATATGTGTCATTCTATGAGATATATCCATCAGTGTCATATTATCAGACATATATATGGGCACATGACACGTGTTTAATACCATATGGTGCTGACATGACAAATGAGCAGATTATAGACAAATGGAATAAGTATATTGATGGGTGTGTCTGTTTGACTGAATGGCATAAAGAACAGTATTTGAAACTATATCCACAATTTAAGGATAAGATATTCACTATTAATAACGGTGTTGATCCAACTCTTTTCAGGAAATATGTCAAGAAGCAGAATCGTTTCATATACAGTTCATGTGCAGAGAGAGGTTTACATATCTTATTAAACTTATGGCCTGCTATAACTGAGAAGCTGCCAAATGCAGAGCTTGTAATAGCATCATACAATAAGTTTCCCAAAGACAAGTTTGAAGAAGACTTGAAGAAGATAGTAGATATGCATAGCAACATTAAACATTTAGGGAAACTCGGTGTAGAAGATTTATATAGAGAGATGGCACAATCAGAGTACTGGTTGTATCCATGTGTATTTCCGGAAACCTCGTGTATAACTTCGCTTGAGATGTTGATGTCTGAAGTGATTTGTCTCTATTATCCTATCTCTGGATTAACAAACACTTTGGGAGATTATGGTATACAGATAAAACCTGGCAACGAGATAGAAACATTACTAGGATTAACTAAAAATGTGAAGAGAGAGTTAAGAATGAAGGGGAAACAGTATGCACAATCATGCTCTTGGCAGAACAGAGCAAACAGTTGGGTTAATCTCTTTTATGACAAGAAGAAGTTCGAATTAGAAGAGTACTTGTTCATGCTGTACAGAGATTATGGGATACCGGAAGAACATAAAAACTATTTAAGAACTATGTCAAATAATTTTAAACCGCAAGTCATCTATGATATAGGGTCAAGTACTTTGCATTGGACAAAAGTAGCACATGCAGTATGGCCAAATAGTAAAATAATACTATTCGATGCTGTTAATACAGTTGAATTTTTATATAAAAAGTTCGGATACGAATATCATATAGGTGTTCTTAGTGACTCTGATGACAAGATTGTTAAATTCTATAACAACGATAAGTGGCCGGGCGGCAACTCTTATTATAAAGAGATCGGTGGTGGTACACCAGACTACTTTTTTCCAGAAGATGGTTACACAGAGTATAAAACTAAAACTTTAGAAACAGTTGTCAGAGAGAACAATTATCCAATGCCTGATCTGGTCAAGATTGATGTTCAAGGAGCAGAACTTGATATTTTGATGGCAAGTATGGATATAATTAACCATGCCGAATTTTTAATTATCGAATTGCAGCATAAACAGTATAACAGAGGTGCGCCTTTAGCAGATACAACTATACAGTTTCTAGAAAAAAATGGGTGGGTCATAAAAGACGCAAAATTTTGTGTAAATGGTGAATACGACGCAGATTACTGTTTTCAAAAGAGATATAGTGAATGATGTTAAATATATTTAGTATAAGTATTCAATGTATGCATAGAGATTTTTGTCAATGTCGGCAGAGTTGTTTACATATTTGCTTAAAACGATTGTGCCTGCAGGCACATAAGACGAACCTGTTTTTGATTGACCAATAGGATAGTTCATTGCCGGTCCTAGTTTAACATTGTCCATATATACAATTGACATTTGTACATAAGTCGGTGTCGTATAGTTATAGTTATGTTGCGGCGCACCGTTAACGGTAATAGTTCCGTTAACAGTATCGATACTAACGACAATGCCTATCTCGTCTGTATTAGTTCCATCGGTGAGATTTATATTGAAACCGACTTTAGTATACGTTGTGACAGTACTATTTACGTTTATAGTAGTGTTCTGTTTGGTCCAATAAGTCTTGTTTGTTGGCACTTCATTGCTAACCGTATTTATTATGCATTTATATACTCTTCCAAAAGTCTCGTTTGATAGTTTATACCACACTAGATCATCTACTACATAATTTTGCGCAACCCATGCATTTTTTGCGGTGTAATTTTGCGTGAGAGCCCCAACAGTTGTGTTTGGAGACACAGACCATGTTAAAGAGTCACCGGCATGTTCTGGACCTGTTACTATTCTTGCTGTTATAATGTTGATAGGAATATCAAAAGAGAATGTTTGTGTAGTAGTAGTGTTCCTAGTAGCATTTATCTCGAACATGCCTAATTTAAAGTGTCCGCCTGTAGCCACGTCTTCTTCTTTTATTTGTACTACTTGTGCAACATTAACTCCTTCATGTGCTGCAACTAAAGCATCAAGAATTGTGTCATCAGTTGTTGATAATGAGTCGACAAACCATATGTCACATACATTGCCAATAACGTTAACTGTATCTAGCTTTGTCACTATATCTGACTGATTTATCTCTTGTGACAATCCTTCTTTACTAACAATTTTGTTTGGAAAATCTTGATTTACAAAATAGGTGTATTTGGTACTTGTTGACATACTTTTCTATAATATAACTAAACATTTTTAGTTATATTAAATTCTATGACTGCAACCATATAGTTTTGTAGCTCTTGGTTTTTAAGAGATTTGTACGAACGCACCATTGGCACCAAAGTTAGCACACACAGATATCTTTTCGCATACTGAATAGCTTAGTCCTGCAGGTCCAGTACACCATTCAGGACTTGTTGTTGAGAAGCACAAGGCCTTTGGCCCAGTATATGCAGTTAAAGTTATCAAGAACATCACTTCTGGATCAGTCAGAGGGTTTGCTAATGCTGCAGGAGATACATAGCCTTTGCTTGAATTGTACTGTGCCGATGTCTGAGGGTTTATGCCAACAGCACGTTTCGTAACGCATATTTTTGAGCCTGAAGATATGTTGACTGATTTAGGAAACTGGAATGCTACTCGCAAAATGCTGCCACTTGTTAAAGCAACGATAGGCAGTTCTATTGACGATTTATTAGCGGCTAGAATACAATACCACCCGGCTGATGCAGCATCGAAAAGAATTGTGCCAAGTCCGCTTGCTGCTGCACCAGTTGCGCCTACTGGCCCGGTCACGCCTTGTGGTCCAGTAGCACCTGTTGAGCCTGTTACTCCTTGTATACCTTGTGGTCCAGTAGCTCCTGTTCTGCCAGTAGCTCCAGTTGCACCAGTAGCTCCTGTTACTCCTTGTATACCTTGTGGTCCAGTTGCACCAGTAGCTCCTGTTACTCCTTGTATACCTTGCGGACCAGTTGACCCAGTAGCTCCGGTAGCTCCTGTTCTGCCAGTAGCTCCAGTTGCACCAGTAGCTCCTGTTACTCCTTGTATACCTTGTGG
>JACCDN010743853.1_pt1 | contig 38759 bp, 39 predicted proteins | sample 7441691 | NCBI WGS metagenome assembly JACCDN01 (sample SAMN15323439, study PRJNA562643) | freshwater metagenome | isolation source: river surface water | place: USA:Blue River Watershed | collected 2017-08-16 | reverse complement strand
CCGTGGGTGTGATGGACAACCACACTGCTAGCAAGTTCGGGTGAGCGCAGCTCGTTCAGAAAGGCGGCTGACTCGGGCGTGCGAGTCAGGTAGTAGAGCTTGAAACTGCGCAAGCCTTCGGCTTGCAGGGAAAAAATCATGGCGCGCATCGGCGTAATGCCTATGCCGCCCGCCACGAGGATGAAACTCTTCGCCTTGTCGCTCAGCCCGAACAGATTGCTTGGGGTGCCGACCATGAGCGTATCCCCCACGTTCACCTCATCGACCAGACTCTGCGATCCCCCCCGGCCGTCCGCTTCTCGTTTGACCGCGAGCTGATAGTGTTCTGCCTCATCGGGGTCGCTGCACAGTGAGTAGTGTCGCATCGCCCCATTTGGAACCTGTACAGCAATGTGCGCCCCCGCCGTGAAGCGGGCCAGAGGCAAAGCGTCAGGTGATTTCAGTTCGAAAAGAACGGTGTCCGTAGCGATGAACTCCTTGCGGGTCACCAAGAGGGGGCGCATTGTCTCGTCTGTAGTCATGGTCTGTGGTCTTGCTTAGAAAATTCGGTGGTATCCCCTCTTGACAAAGGTCAAACAAGCGGGAAAAATACATTATCTTAGTTATCTAAGAAAAAAACAAGCACTGTCGCACATGCTCTTTCCGGGGAGAGGTAGAAGTGCTTGTTGATCCGCTTTACCCCCCCCCAACGGAGACAATCCATGAAACGGCGTTTTTTTGCGGCCTTGGCTGTGACGACCATCCTTGTGTCTGGCCCATCGCAGGCGCAGACGAGTGACTTCCCCAACCATCCGGTCAAGTTCATCGTGCCCTATGCTCCCGGCGGCCTGCCTGACACCGTCGCGCGGGTAATTGCGCAAAAGCTCTCGGAGCGAATGAAGCAGGGCTTTGTGGTGGAAAACAAGCCCGGGGGTAACGGCGTCGTGTCGGTACAAACACTCGCCGCACTGCCGGCAGACGGGTATAGCTTCATCGTTTCCGATGGCTCCATGCTGTCCATTACTCCGCAGATCAACAAGGCGGCCAAGTACGCTGTAGGACAGGATCTGCAGGCTGTGTCGCTGATTGCCCGCTCGCCTTTGTTCTTGGTGGCGCACCCTAAAAGTGGAGTCAAGACCTTTCAGGAGTTTGTGGCTCGCGCCAAGAAGGAGCCTGGAGCGTTCACCTATGGGTCTTCGGGGATTGGAAGCACGCACCACCTCACAATGGAAGCTTTGAAGTCGGAGCTTGGACTTTCAATGGTCCACGCTCCGTTCCGTGGATCGAGTCAGTCGGTTCCGGCGCTGGTTGGGGGGCAAGTGGACTTCTTGTTTGCCGCTTTGCCGTCCATGTTGGGGTTCGTAAAAAGTGGTCAGGTCATTGTGTTGGCCAGTAACGCACCCAAGCGTTCAGCTTCTGCTTCCGATACCCCTTCGATTGCAGAAACCATCCCGGGGTTTGACTTTTCAGTCTCCGTTGGCGTGCTGGCACGAACGGGGACTCCACCGGAAATTTCCAAAAGGGTGGCTGATGAGATCGCACAAATTGTGAAATTGCCAGATGTCGTCGAAAAGTTCCAGGGTGCCGGTATCGAACCCGTTGGTGCTGGTGGTGATGTCTACCGGAAAGTCATCGAGCACGAAAATCAAGCGATGGCAAAAGCAGGCAAGTACGCGGAACTCAAGGCTGAGTGATGAATGTCGAGTGGGCTGGTATGCCCCTCATCGCACTTTGGCTCGCCTGTTTTGGTGGCATTGTGCTGGGGGGGCTTGTCAAGGGGACACTGGGAGTGGGGTTGCCGCTTGTGGTGCTTCCCTTGTTGTCGCTTCTTCTCCCGGCACCAAAGGCTATGGGGCTGCTCGTCATGCCGGTCCTGCTTTCGAACCTGTGGCAGGCCATTGAAGGCAAGAAGCTGAATGAAGGACTGCGGCGTTTTGGCGGCTTGCTGGTCTGCCAGTTCGTCGCGACTCTTGCCGCTATCCATTTGACGAGGAACCTGTCCGTGCAGGGCTTCAATGTTCTGCTGGCCGTCGTGGTGATGGTCGCAGTAGGGATGATGGCCATTGGAGCAACTTTTCGAGTGAATCCCGGTCAAGAGCGGTGGATGGGGCCTCTGGTTGGCGGGGTCGCAGGTGTAATGGCCGGCGTCTCGACATTGACCGGCCCCATTCTCATTGCCTATCTTTTGGCACTCAAGTTGCAAAAAGACGAGTTCATCAGGTCCATCAGCATCATCTATCTTCTGGGCTCTGTTCCCATGTATGGGACCATGATGTGGTATGGCCGCTTTGGTTGGGAGGAGGTCGCTCTTTCCTGCCTCGCCCTGATTCCCATGTTCGTCGGCCTTCGAATGGGAAGATTGCTTCGTCATCGGCTCAGTGAAACCGTGTTTCGACGTCTGCTGCTGGGGCTGCTGACCGTGCTCTCCGTGTTGCTCATCACCAAGTAACCACATCTGACCACTTGGAGCAGGGGAGAACTGTTTCCTTTTTATGAGTAACGTGACCAATGAATTCAACAATCAATTGGGATGATGGCTACCTTCTTGGGTTCACACCCATGGATTTGGTACACCGGGAGTTCGTCGACTGTGTGGCCGCGCTTCAACGGGCAGAAGAAGCCGACCTGGAGGGCGTACTCAACACGCTTGCCCGGCACTGTGAAGTGCATTTCGAGATGGAAAACCGCTGGATGCGCGAAACCGACTTTCCTGCCAGCGAGTGTCACATCAACGAACACGCCGCCGTGTTGAAAAGCATCCATGAGGTCGGGCAACAACTGGCCAGCGGCAACGTGGCTGTGTGCCGCCGACTGGGTAGCGAGCTGGCCACCTGGTTTCCTGGTCATGCGGACTACCTCGACTCAGCCTTGGCGCACTGGATGTGCAAACGCACACTGGGCGGGAAGCCTGTGGTTCTGCGTCGTAACATCAGGAGCAACGAGTCTGCTCCTGAGCAAACCTAAAACATATCCAACACTTTTTCACATGAAGACCTTTGACGAACAAGTCCACGCGGATGTCCAACGCACACTAGAAGAGGATGTGGGCACGGGAGACTTGACAGCGGCGCTCATCCCAACGGATCGCAGGGCAGTTGCCACCATCATCTGCAGGGAGTCCGCCGTCATCTGTGGTCGTCCCTGGGTCAACGAGGTGCTTCGTCAAACTGCTCCTGCTGCGCAGATTCACTGGTTTCTCAATGACGGTGAACGGTGTGAACCTGGTCAAAAAGTCGTTGAGATCCAAGGCCTGGCTCGAGAATTACTGACCGCTGAGCGAACATGTTTGAACTGGCTGCAAACACTCAGTGCGGTTGCGTCCAAGACGGCTCAATATGTCAAAGCGGTGGAGGGTACTGTCGCGAGCATTCTGGACACCAGAAAAACGATACCTGGATTGCGGACGGCACAAAAATATGCCGTGCGATGTGGAGGCGGAATGAACCACCGCATGGGGCTTTTCGATGCGATCTTGATAAAAGAGAATCACATCGCTGCGGCTGGAGGGCTGACTGCTGCGTTCAATGCTGCGCTCAAGGTCGAGTCTCTTGTCTCGTTCATTCAGGTAGAAGTCGAAACCCTTCGGCAACTGGAGGAGGCCCTCGACGCTGGCGTAAAGATGGTGTTGCTGGACAACATGTCTCTCGAAGACATCAGAGCCTCAGTGAAGTTGGCCAAAGGGCGATGCAGTCTGGAGATATCTGGTGGAGTCGCCTTTGAAAACCTTCGGACGTATGCCGAAACGGGTGTGGACCGAATCTCTGTCGGAGCGCTGATCAAGGATGTCAAAGCCGTGGATTTTTCCATGCGTTTCCAAGACAAACCCGTTGAGCAATAGTGAGCCCAGGTTTTCAAAAGTCGGGAATTGTCCTTGGATAACGTTGAAGTCCGCTTGAGAACCTGACCGTCCAAGTACCAGGGGACAGTTCATTCCCGGAGATGGCATGGTCCGCCCACCTACCGTGTTGCTGCTGAAGTGAGGCACCCCTCCTGAGTCAGGTGGGGCCTCGCAGAAACGGCATCAGAGTGCCAAAGTGGAGGTTCTTGCAACCACCTAAGCCTGGAGGCCCCGCCATGCAATCTACAGCAAACCTGCCCGTCATTGGTCTGGATTTGGCCAAGACAGTGTTTCAGTTGCACATCGTCGATATCGAATCGGGTGAGATCCAACGCCGCCAAATCAAGCGCGCCAAGCTCGCCGAGTTCTTTGCAAAGTGTCAACGCAGTCTGGTTGCAATGGAGGCCTGTGGCACGTCCCATCACTGGGCACGGGTGATTCGATCCCTTGGGCATGAAGTCAAGATGCTGCCTGCCCAACATGTCAAAGCGTTTTTGTTGCGCGACAAGACTGATGCCATGGACGCTCAGGCGATCTGGGTGGCCGCGCAGCAGCCGCACATCAAACCCGTGCCGGTCAAAACAGAACGACAGCAAACCTGTATGGCCCTGCACGGCATGCGCCGCCAACTCATGAAGATGCGCATCATGCAAACCAATGCCCTGCGTGGCATCCTGGCCGAATTCGGCATCGCGTTGCCGGTAGGGTACAAACAGTTGCTCAAGACCGTTCAAGTCGAGCTGGCCAAAGCACAGCAGGCTGATCAGCTGAGTGCAGATCTGGTGGTCAGCGTGCAGGAGCAACTCAAACGCATTGACTCCCTGCAAGACGACATCGACCTGCTCGGCCAGCGCTTGCGCATCATGATCAGACAAGACCGACAGATGCAGGCAATTGAGCAGATCCCTGGCGTTGGGGATTTGACGGCATCGGCGTTGGTGGCGGCCGTCGGTGACTTCACGACGTTCAAATCCGGTCGGCAGTTTGCATCGTGGGTTGGACTGGTGCCAAGGCAGGTGGGCACAGGGGGCAAGACGCAGCAGTTGGGCATCTCCAAACGGGGCGACACCTACCTGCGCACCCTGCTGATTGCGGGGGCCAGAGCTGTCGTTACCAGGACAGAGAAATCATGTTGGATCACCCAACTGCTTGAGCGACGTCACTTCAACGTGGTGGTGGTGGCACTGGCCAACAAGATGGCGCGCACAGCTTGGGCGATCCTTGCCAAAGGCGTAGCCTTTGACAAGGTCAAATGGAATCCGCTGGAAACAGTAAGCGCGCGCTGAACACCACCGACCGTTGAGCAACATCCCAAAGCCAATCTGCTCACACCGTTTTGAAGGAGAGCCTGCAAGAAGCACAGTGATGGAATGAGGGTCAACCCAGGTTGGAAACATCCCGATGAACCGCCCGTACCGTGAGTACAGCCCGGAGATAGGAGCTCTGACCGCGAATAGCCATCATGGGCAGCGACACGATCGCATACACAGCCCGAATGTAAGGCAGCAAACCTTTCAAACCTTCACGATGCCGAATCTTGCTTTCCTTGGGCGGACCATGTAAGCGGTTCATTGTCGGCCGCGACTGAGTGATTGCTCTGACCGAAGTACTGACGTCAAGCATCAAGTACAAGGCAGCCCGAGCGGCAGGAAGAGACGCAGATCATCATGGATTTGTTGGCTGCGCGCTCCTGCTTGGACAGCAGTTGGTCGCGGTGATCGATATCGCCCGAGATGACCTTGGTCTCGCAGGCGCCACACACGCCCTCGCGGCAGCTGTGGTCGGGGCTGAGGCCCGCCTCAATGAGTGCGTCGAGCAGGGTCACACCGGGCGGCACCTGGACCGTTCGGCCGCTTCTGCGCAGTTCCACGGTGTAGCCGCTGGCGGGAATCGCGGGTGCGGTCGTCGGGGTGGCGGCAAAGCGTTCCAGGTGTACGTTCTGCTGGCCCAAGCGCTCGCAGGCGCGTTCATAGGCATCGAGCATGGGGCCGGGGCCGCAGCAATAGAAGTGGGTGCCCGGCGGATGGTCGGCGAGCAGGCGTTCGAGGTCAGGTGGGCCACCTTGCTCGTCGTCGAAATGACATCTCAGAGAAAGTCGGAAGTCGTGAGTCTCAACCAGCGCTTCACCCTCGGCCAGGAAGGCCGCCTCAGAGCGGCTTCGCGCGCAATAGACGAGCTGCGCCTCGCGCCCGAGCGCTGCGAGGCGCCGCAGCATGGCGTAGACCGGTGTGATGCCAATGCCCCCGGCCAGCAGCACGCTGCGTGGCGCGGCCTCGTCCAGCCGGAAGTGGTTGCGCGGCGCACCGATGGCGATGGTCTGGCCCACGCGAAGCTGCTCGTGTACGAAGCGTGAGCCGCCTCGGCTGTGGCGGTCGTTGAGCACCGCCACAGCATAGCGATGGGTCTCGCCCGGATTGACCAGGGAGTAGCTGCGCACCAGGCCGTTGCCCAAGTGCAGGTCGATGTGCGCGCCGGCCTCGACGGCGGGGAACGCGGCGGCAGGCGGCACCGGGCGCAGTTCGACACCGACGATACCCGGGGCTTCGTGGCGCATCTGGAAGACGAGCGCCTGCAGAGTTTTTGTGACCATGGCTTACATGATGTGCAGGCCGCCATCGACCATCAGCGTGGTGCCGGTGATGAATGAGGCCTCGCCGGATGCGAGCCAGAGGATGGGCCAGGCGATCTCGGCGGGGTCGGCCCAGCGGCCAACCAGCGAGGTGTCCTTGCGTTCGTTCTTGAGCTGTTCGACGCTCTTGCCAGCATGGTTCGCGCGGCCGAGGTGGAAGTCGGTCAGCGTCGAGCCCGGGCAGACGGCATTGGCGCGGACACCGTGCGGTGCCTCCTCGAAGGCCAGCGTGCGCGTATAGGCCAACTGCGCAGCCTTCGTTGCATCGTACACCGCCATGCCCTTGCGGCCGGTGACCGCGTAGCATGAGGACACGTTGACGATGCTGCCGACACCCGAGCGCCTCAGCGCCGGCAGCGCCGCGCGGCAGTAGTTGGACATGCCCACCAGGTTGACGCCGACCATGGCCTGCCATTCGTCGGGCGTGGCATCGGCGGCGGCGCTGTAGTTGCGCATGGCCGCGTTATTGACCAAGATGTCCAGTCCGCCCCAAAGCGTGGCGCATTGCGTTACCGCCGCGTGCGCGGCCGCCTCGTCGGCCACGTCGGCCGCGACGCAAGCCAGCCGCGTGCCAGGCTGTGCCTGCTCGATCGCGGCGCGCGTGCGCTCAAGGGCCTGCGCATTCGCGTCCACCATCAGCACGGCCGCGCCTTCGCGGCTGAAGATCGAGGCGGCGGCTGCACCGATGCCGGCACCAGCGCCAGTGATCAGCGCGGTGCGCCCCGCCAGTCGGGAAGTGCTCATCTCAGTTCACTCCACCTTGGCGCCAGTGCTCTTGATGACCTTGCCCCAGCGCGTGATCTCGGTGCCGATCCAGTCGCTGAACTCGCGGGGTGTGGTGGCAACAACTTCAAACTCCATCTCGTGCAGCCGCTTCTGAATCTCAGGCGACTTCAGGATGCGGACGATCTCCGCGTGGTAACGACCAATGATCTCTGGTGGCGTGTGGGAGCAGACCGGCGAGACTGTCGCGCTGCTGGTGCACCACGGCCGGGAGCGGGTCTGTGTGGCCGAGATGCCCAGCCCGCAGCCGCTGAGTTTCAAGCGCGGCGTGGGCCACAGCGAGAGCGTGATCCAGGGCGCGAGCGGGCGAGCGATTCTGGCTTTCGTGAAGGACGCGGCGAGCTACCTCGATGGCAAGGTGCCGCCCAATCAGCAGCCAGCCTACCTCGAAGGGCTGGCCCGCATCCGCGAGGCGGGCTATGCCATCAGCCGCGACGAACTCATCAAGGGCGCCGTGGCCATGGCGGTGCCGTTCCGCGCCGCAGGCGGCAAAGTCATGGGGTCGCTCGTCGTCTACGGACCTAGCGCCCGTCTGGACGACGCGCGGGTGCAGCAGATTGTGGCGCTGCTGCTGGACGCCTCGCGCGAGCTTTCAGCGAAAGCCGGCGCGACAACCGATTGAACTCTGCCAATTGGCGCAAGGGTTCACGCTGCGCGCTCAAGCTTGTCGAGGCGCACCGATGGATCTGCGATCACATCTGGAGACGGACAAGTCCCCTGCTTGAGCCAGCGCTTGGCGACCTTGATGTCCCGCGGCGCATTGACCGAGATCACGCTGTGCAATCGCTCGCCCGAGAACTGGAACACGGAGAACTGGCCCGACTCCACTGATCCGCGCTGAATGCCTTCCACATCGTTCAGCGGTATCCCCAGCACCTGTATGTTCAGGTTGTACTGATCGGACCAGAACCAGGGTATCTCGTCATAGGCCACGTCTTCTCCGGCCAGTGCCTTGCCTACGGCGATCGCCTGATTCTGGGCGTTGGCCCACGATTCGAGGCGCAAGCGGCCGCCTGCCCAGGTGCTGGGCTGGTTGGCCACATCGCCCACCGCATAGATGTCGGGGTCGGACGTTCTTCCTGCCTGGTCGACGACAATGCCGTCCCGGACCTCCAGCCCGCAGGTCTCGGCCAGGCCGGTATCGAGCAGCAGCCCGATCCCGACCACGACCGCGTCGAACTCCTGCGCCCCGCCGGGCAGTTGCACGGCCAGAGTGCGCTGACGCCCGGCAGTGATCGACGAGACCGTTGTCGACAAGCGGACCTCGACACCCTCTTGCTGGTGCTTCTCAAGCAAAAACTCTGAAAACCGGGGCGGCAGCGACCGCGCACACAGGCGGGAGCCCGCCTCCAGCAGCATGACATCGACCTGCTTCGCCCTCGCCGTCGCCGCGACCTCCAGCCCGATCCATCCACCCCCAATGACCAGCAAGCGTTTGCCAGGCACCAACTGCCTGGCGATGGCCATGGAGTCCTCGATCGTTCGCAAGACATGGACATGGGGCAGGTCCGCGCCAGGACACGACAACGGCCGGGGACGCCCGCCGGTGGCCAGCACGAGCTTGCCGTAGGGGACCACCGAGCCATCCGCGCACCGGACCTGGTGGCGGGAGCGGTCGATGTCGACCACCTCGACACCCGGCCGGAAATCGACTCCCAAGGCATCGCACTGTTGCGGGTCAAGCAGCACCGGCGGATGCGCCTCCGTCCCGCTGAGCACCCCCTTGGACAGGGGAGGACGCTCGTACGGCGCGTGCAACTCCCGGCCCAGCAGCGTGATCCCTCCCTTGTGCCCCCCCTGCCGCAGCGACCGGGCGACCCAAGCGCCGGCCTGGCCGGCTCCTACGATGACAACATCCATCTCTGTTTCCCGATCAGATGTTCAGCGGACGGGCCGCAGGTAGATGACCCCCTGCTCGACCTTGACCGGGTAGCAATGCAGCGGCTCGGTGCAAGGGGCGTCCACCGCGCGGCCGCTTCTGATGTCGAAGGTGCCCTCGTGCAAGGGACACTCGATGAGACAGGAGTCAACCACCATGCCCAGCGACAGATCCGCCTCGCCATGAGTGCACGTACCGTCCGTCGCATAGATTTCTCCACCGAGCTTGTACAGGCACACCCGCTTGCCGTCGACCTCCACCGAATGCGTGTCGTCCTCGTCGACATCGGCAACGCTGCCTACATTGATCCATTCATCGTGCATGCTGTCTCCACACAGTTGTTCCCATGGCGGCTGCCTCAGTCTTGCGACGTCATCGCGTCGATATAGTGGTTTTCCATGTGGTACAGCGCTTCCTCCAGCGGCGACATCGGACCGGGCTTGAAGAACTTCGAGCCTGCGGTGTTCTGCATGCCCTCCACCATCACCGCGTCCTCGGCGATGATCTGACGCACGAAGCCGACGTACTTGTCCATCTCTTCGTCGTAGTTCGAGATCGAGAAAGCGGCTTGCGGAAACAGCAGGTAACAGATGACCCGGGTTTCCGTGGGCGAGATGGGCCAGATGTGCCACATGCGAACGCTGTCGGCACGCATCGACAGGTTCAGGTTGGGATAGATGCCCGCTTTGCAGGCGATGCCGCTGGGCTTGTCTTGTGCCCAGGGCAGCGTCGGGAAGACCTGGTCGCCGGACTTCGAGTGTGGGCGCGCTTCGTACTGGGTATGCCAGCCGCCGTTCTCCAGCAGGTTGAAGCGGACCTGCTCGCCCTTGACGAAGCCACCGAACGTCCCTTTGTGAATGACGCCCACGTGGTAAATGTCGATCAGGTTCTCGACCAGGAATTTCCAGTTGCACTTGACGTCGATCTCGACCTTCTGCGCCAGCTTGCACTGGTCGGTCTGGAACCACCACAGCGGCTCCTCGAAGGGCGCGATGTAGTCCTCGAAGGACATCGGTTCGTCGCTGAAGTTCACGAAGATCCAGCCGCGCCAGATCTTGACGTGCAGTTGCCGCAGGCTGCAGTTCTTAAGATCGACCTCCGAGGCCTTCATGCCGGGCGCGACCACCAGCTTGCCGCTCACGTCGTACAGCCACGCATGGTAGGGGCAGCTGAACTCCTTGGCGTTGCCGCTGCCCACCGCGACCTCGACCCCTCGGTGCAGGCATTGGTTCATGTAGGCGACGATCTGATCGGGCGCAGGGCGCGACACCACGATCGACTCCTTCATCACCTGGAAGGTGTAGTAGTCGCCGACGTTGGGGATCTCCTCGACACGCCCCACGGAGAGCCAGTACTTCATGAAGATCTGCTGCTTCTCCATGTCGTAGATTTCCGGCGAGCTGTACACCTCGCCCGGCAGGTGCCGTGCGCTGAGCAGCTTCTTGCGGGTTTCCTTGAACTTGGGACGAAGGTCCAGGAGTTGTTGTTCGGCGACTTGCATGGTGGTTGTCCTTTCAAAAGGGTGTTGACGGAGTGCCGCGGATGTTAGGCAATACATTGATCAATGTATAGATCGATGTGATAATCGACATATTTCACCGGGAGAACCCTATGCCGCCGAAAGAAAATACAAAGACGCGACGCCAGAAGCGCCAGATCAACGACGTTGAGTACGTCAGCAGCGCCGAAGCAACGTCGACCCTGGGTGTGCGCCGGGAAACGCTGTACACCTACGTCAGCCGAGGGCTCATCAAGACGGTGCAGCGCCCGGGCGTGAAGGCCAAGCTCTACCGCAAGGCCGATGTCGAGAAACTCAGAAGCCGGGCCGTCGCTCGCTCGGGCGGACCGCAGGTCTCGCACGCCCTGCGCTACGGGGAACCCATCGCACAGACGTGGATCAGCGAGATCACGGCCCAGGGGCCACGCTATCGCGGCGTACTGGCGCGCGACCTGGTGCGCGATGGCCGATCATTCGAATTCGCAAGCGAACTCATCTGGACGGGGCTTGCGCGCACCAGGGACATCGCATGGCCAGCCCTGCAGGAAACCCGGCCACTGGAGCACCTGATCAAGCTCGCCTCGCACCCGGCCGACAGGGTCACGCCGCTCAAGCTGCTGACGCTGCTGACGACCTCGCTGTCGGCGTTCGAGCAGGCCGAAGGCGACATACAGGCGGCCGGTCTTGCGACGTACCGGCGACTGCTGCAGACCCTGGCCGGCGCGGCCGGCGTCTTCGGGCCGGACGCGAGGTTTTCCGCTCCCCGCGAAGGCGAGTTCGTGGCGCAGTGCATCGCCCGCGGGCTCGGCCTGGGAGACCGTGTGGATGCCGTGCAGGCCATCGATGCCGCGCTGGTGATGTCCGCAGAGCACGAACTGTCGGCGCCATCGTTCGCGGCACGGATATGCGCCTCCACGGGCGCCGACCTGCACGCCTGCGTCGCCACCGCGATGCTGACCCAGTCCGGAGCGATGCAGGTGGGCGGTGCCGTGGAGGTGGAGGCGCTGATCGACGCGCTGCCTTCGCGACTGGATCCCGAGGACGCTCTGTCGCTGGCAGCGGCCATGGGCTTCATGAGCAACGAACTGCCCTGCTTCAACCATCCCCTGTATGAAGGAGAGGACCCCCGCTCGGTGGTGCTGCTCGACATGATGGAACGCCTGACGTCGTACGGCCCCGACACGCCAAAGATACGGGCGCTGGTGGTCGGCGCCCGCCAGGCGGGACAGCATCCGAATGTGTTTGCAGCCCTCGTGATGCTTTGCAAGGCGATGGGGCTGCCCAATGGAACGGGCGCGATGCTGCACACCCTCGCACGCACCACGGGCTGGATCGCCCACGCACTGGAGCAACGCCTGACCGGCGCCATGCTGCGGCCTCGGGCCAGATACATGGGGCAGCACGCCTCCAGTTGAGAAGACCCGTCAGCCAGCGCCGAGACTATTCGAACACGAGCCTGGCCAGCATCGACCGCAGCCACTGGTTGGCCGGATTCTTGTGCGCGCGACTGTGCCAGAACTGGCGCACATCCGCGGCGGGGATCTTCAAGGGTACAGGAAGAATCTGAACGCCCCGGGCGTTGCGCGCCGCGTTGCGGGGAACGGTGACCACCAGGTTGGACCGCTCGACGACATCTGCCGCGACGTGGTAGTGGGTCACGCGCAGGACGACTTTGCGCTTCGCACGCATCTTCGCAAGCGTGTGCTCGACCAAGGCGTCTGCGTTTCCAGTGGCAACCGAAACGTGCTGCGCTTCCAGGAACTGCTTAAGAGTCAACTCGCCACTGATCGACGGGTGCTTTCTTCGCACCAGGCAGCAGTAGGGGTCGCCAAAGAGGCGCTGTTGGTAAAACCCGGTCTTCAGAAACGCGAGGTTTCCGATGGCGAGATCCGCTTCTCCACTCTGAAGCATCTGCGAATAGAGCTCATTGGGGCGCCGTAGCGCTTCGATGCGCACGTGAGGTGCCTCCCTGAGCACTGCGGGTACCAGTTGGGGCAGAACGATGGCTTCACCTGCATCTGACATGAGGATCTTGAACGTCCGTTCGGACTCTCGCGGATCGAAGCCGTGAGGGTGTTCCAAGGACGCCTGGAGGATCGACAGCGCGTGCCTAACCGGATCGATGAGTTCCTCGGCCAGCGCAGTGGGCTCCATGCCTCGCGATGTCCGGATGAACAGCACATCGGAGCAGGCCTTGCGCAGCCGAAGCAACGCATTGCTCATCGCGGGTTGCGACAGACCCGCAGCGACAGCCGCCTTGGAAACATTGCGCTCCGCATAGACAGCGGCGAAGACCCTCAGCAGGTTCAAGTCGAACGTCTTGATATTCATATCCTGAATTCTATTTCTCTCCAATATCGATTGGACGTGGTTGCCTTTCTCGAAGATCATTTTTCGAACGGATCAACAACACATCAAGGAAACGAACTTATGGAGACAATGATCAAGACGCCTGTGCTGATCGTGGGTGGAGGCCCGGTGGGCCTTTCGATGGCCATCGAGCTGGGCTGGAGGGGTATCGAATCGATGCTTGTGGACGAGGGTGACGGGACGATCGAGCACCCGCGCACCGGCCTCATCGCGATGCGGACGATGGAGTTGTTCCGGCGCTGGGGTCTGGCCCAGCGCGTGCGCGAGTGCGGTTTCCCGGAGGACTATGAGCTTTCCATGGTCTTCTGCACCTCGCTCAACGGCTTGCTGCTCGACCAGGAAAAGTACCCGAGCATGCGCGATGCGCCGACACCGCCCGAGACGCCCGAAAAGAAGCAGCGCTGCCCTCAGTTGTGGCTACAGCCCATCCTTGCCGATGCTGCACGAGCGGAACCGAAAACCAGGCTGCTCTTCAGGCACCGCTTCGAATCGTTGCAGCAGGACGACCAAGGCGTCACGGCGGTGGTCACCGATCTGAACACGGGCGAGCCGGTCACGATCCGCGCCGACTACCTGCTCGGTTGCGATGGTGCCACCAGCAGTGTTCGGGAGCAGGTCGGCATCAAGATGGAAGGCAAGCTGCTCAGCTACTCCGTCAACATCCTGCTCCACGCGCCAGGCTTGGTGAACCAACACAAAATGGGGCCTGCCGAGCGTTATCTCTTCGTTGGTCCGGAGGGGACCTGGGGCAACCTGACGGTCGTCGACGGGAATGAGATCTGGCGCCTGACCGTGCTGGGTACCGAAGAGAAGATGGACCTCAAGAATTTCGACGCGGCGGCCTGGGTCCGCCGAGCGATCGGTCGCGACGATGTCGCGTTTCATGTGGACTCCACCATCCCCTGGCGACGCAGCGAGATGCTCGCCGATCGCTACCACCAGGGGCGCGTTGTCCTCGTCGGCGACTCGGCGCACACGATGTCGCCAACGGGCGGCATGGGCATGAACACGGGTACGCAGGAGGTGCTGGACATTGGCTGGAAGCTCGAAGGACTTGTCAAGGGCTGGGGCGGTCCTGCCCTGCTGCGCAGCTACGATGCCGAGCGCCGACCGGTCGCGCGACGCAACATCGGTTTCTCCACCCAGAACTTCAGGGCATGGCAAGACACCCCCAGCCCGGCAGCGGTCTGCGACCTGACGCCCGAAGGAGAGCAAGTGCGCCAGGACCTTGGCCGACGCCTGCGCGAATCGACCCGGGTGGAGTGGGAGTCGCTGGGTCTGCAACTCGGCCACCGCTACGACGACTCGCCCATTTGCATACCGGACGGCACGACGCCGACCCCGGATGAATACTCGACCTACATCCCCACGACGCGGCCTGGTTCGCGCGCGCCGCACGTATGGCTCAGCGATGGTCGCTCGACGCTTGATCTGTTCGGCCACGGGTTCGTGCTCGTGTGCACCGACCCGAGGCTTCAGCACGAGGCGGACACGTTGGCCGAGGCGTTTGCCGCAAAAGGCGTCCCATTCCGGATCGAATCCATCGAGCAAGCTGATGTGGCGGCCGCATATGAGCGCCCCCTCGTACTGGTCCGACCGGATGGCCATGTCGCTTGGCGCGGCGCCCAGGTGACTTCTCCGGACCAATTGGTAGATACCGTGCGCGGCGCCGGATAGTTCGAATCGCTTTCCCCTTCCCATCGATAACACAAGGAGACATCCTCATGAACATGCTCAAACCTCTTGCCCTTGGCCGCGCCACCAAAGCGCTTGTGCTTGCGCTTCTCGGGCTGAACGCTGCGCTGCCGGCCCATGCCGACGAGTACCCCAGCAAGACCGTCACGATCGTGGTTCCCTTCACCGCCGGCGGAAGCAACGACGTTCTTGCCCGCACGGTAGGACAAAAGCTCAGCGAGTACTGGAAGCAACCGGTGATCGTCGAAAACCGTCCCGGGGCTGGCGGCAATCTTGGAACAAAGCTGGCCGCGAAGGCGGCACCTGACGGCTATACCTTGCTGGTGGTTGCCAACAACTTCGTCACCAACCCTTTCCTTTATCCAGATGGGCGCGCTGGCTATGACCCGGTCAAGGAATTCGTTCCCATCACCCAGTTGGGGCGCGTTCCTTTTGTCCTCGTCGTCAACCCCAATGTCGCTGCGAAGTCGACCCAGGAGCTGGTGGCGCTGGCCAAAGCCCAGCCAGGTAAGCTGTCTTATGGTTCCGCTGGTGTCGGCACGCCACACCATTTGACTGGGGAACTCTTCAAGAGCATGGCTGGTATCGATATGGTGCACGTTCCATACCGTGGTGCGCAGCCCGTGGTCGCGGATCTGCTCGGTGGCCAGATCCAGGTGCTTTTTGGCGTCGCCAACTCGGTGCTGCCCCACATCAAGACCGGCGCCCTGCGCCCGCTGGCGGTGGGTGGCGAGCAGCCTCTGTCCTACCTGCCGAACGTTCCGACCGTGGCCAGCGCCGGCTTCAAAGACTTCCGCAGCGAGGTCTGGATTGGCCTCGTCGCCCCCACAGGTGTACCAGCCAACATTGCTGCCAAGATCGAAGAATCTGTCGGCCGGGCTTTGCGCGACCCTGCCGTAAAGGCCTCTCTGGAAGCGCAAGGGCTGGAGCCGACTCCGTCGACCCCGGCTGCCCTCAAGGCACTCATGCACGAAGACACGGTGCGTTGGTCCAAGGTCATCAAAGAAACCGGCGCGCGTGCCGAATGAATTGAAACGCTTCGTTCCCTCCTCATGCCATCACGAATCACCGAGTGACGAAATCATGCCGGACATTCCCATCACCTACCAAACGGGTATGTGTTTACAACTTCTGCGAGTCGCGCGCTGGTGAGCATGCACGGGCGTTCCTTGGCGAATGGCGTGGCAGCCTGGGTCTGTGACGACTTTGCCGGGTACAAGGCCAGCTTCACCCAGGGGGTGACCGAGGTGGGCTGCTTGGCACACGCCCGGCGCAAATTCTTTGATCTGCACGCGGCCAACAAGAGCCAGATTGCCGAACACGCTATCAGGCAGTTGGCACAGGTTTACGAGATCGAGCAGCAGGTCAAGGAAATGCCCGAGGCGCAGCGGTTGGAAATACGCCAAGAGCGCAGTCGTCCGATCCTGGAGGACTTGCACGAATGGATGTTGCGACAACGCCAGCAGGTGGCGGGCAACTCGGCCACGGCCAAGGCACTGGACTACAGCCTCAAACGCTGGGCGGCGTTGACCCGCTTCATTGACGATGGGCAACTGCCCGTGGACAACAACTGGATCGAGAACCAGATCCGGCCCATTGCCATAGGCAGGAACAACTGGCTCTTCGCGGGAAGCCTGCGCGCGGGCCAACGGGCAGCAGCCGTCATGAGCCTTATCCAATCGGCCAGGCTCAATGGGCACGACCCCTACGCCTACCTCAAGGATGTCCTTACGCGGCTACCTACCCACAAGGCCAGCCGGATCGGGGAACTGCTGCCGCATCGCTGGCAGCCCGAGACCAACATCTGATCACAAACATGACCGCCATCGGTGGTCAACATGGGATTGCCGTGCGCTTACAATACGTCTACTACCAAAGTGACTTAATGAAAGAATGATGTCCTCCTCATCCGGACAGCGGTACCTCGCCTCAATGCCGTCTCAGACTTTGATGCTTTAGTGGCTAACGGGGTCGTTCTGTTGTGTGGCAGCGAACAGGTGCATACCACGCTCGAAAGCTACCCGGTGCTGAAGACCACAGTGACCTCGATGCAGGCGAGGTGGTGCAGCGTCAGATGTTCAGAAACTGCGGTTGCAGGGGCCGGGTTACAGCACCCTCAAACTTGCGGCACGCGACCTCTGGCTCAGTGCTAAACACGCGTTCATAGCATGAACAAGATGCACCCCACAGACAAAGATTTGAATCTGCTCATTATCTTTGAGGCGTTAATGGAGACCCGCAGCGTGTCCAAGGCCGGGGAGCGACTGAACCTGAGCCAACCTTCCATGAGCCATGCGCTTTCGAAGATGCGGAGGGCTTTCGACGACCCGATGTTCGTGCGCGTCAAGAACGAGATGCAGCCGACCTTGAAGGCTTTGGAGGTCGCCGAGCCGGTCCGGCAGGCACTTTCTCTCGCGCGCCGGCAGATCTTCTCCCGGGCAGCTCTGGACTTGCGAACGTCCTCTCGGCAGTTCACGATTTGTATGACGGACGTCGGCGAGACTTGTTATATGCCAATGGTGATCAACGCGGTGCGCAACCATGCGCCGGGCGTCCGGCTGAGAACAGTATCTCCGATCGTGGAGAAGCTCGAGGAGGGCCTCGAATCCGGCGGCGTCGACCTAGCGATCGGGTACTTCCCCGACATCACGAACGGTGGCGTGTTTCAACAGCGGCTACTGCGCAACAGCGGGTTCCTGTGCATTACGGGCGACAAGGATATTGCGGCGCGTGGCGAACTCGATCTTGTCTCGTTCCAGACGGCGCTCCATATCGCCGTCAGGACGGAAGGCCGAAGCCAGGAAGTTATCGAGAAGGCGATGGCTGCCATGGGGATTCATCGGAACGTGGTGGCCACGATTCCCCACTATCTCGGCCTTTTAACCATCATTCCCCAGACTGGACTGACTGCCATCGTTCCCATGGACCTGATCAGTGCATTCGAAGGCAAAGAGGGCATCACCGCCCTGCCGCTGCCATTCGCTTCGCCGAGCGTCGAAGTCATCCAGATCTGGCATAAGCGAAACCATGAGGATCTCTCCCATCGATGGCTGCGGACCTTGGTGCGGGATACCTTACAACGGCGAGTAATTGGCTAGGGTGTGGTTGACTGGAATGGAGAAAGTTTGCAAAACACACTCAAAGAGCAGGTTGCATTTAACTCTGCTGGCGATGAAGTCCAAGCTTGCGAGGTCTGGTTTGCAACTGCACCTTATTCTTGGTGAAGTTCCCTTGAAAACCCGAGCACTCCAATTTCTCCATGATCGGGCCCGTAGGGCACAGTACTCCCACCAAGCGATAGCATATGAAATAATTAGATGACGAATTATTTCGGTGGAGACATATCGCGGTTCTTGGTCATGTCTTACCACCATAAGCTGGAATCGTGCGAGACCTCATGACCCTACGCCCTGACCCCGCGCCCTCACGACCCCCGGATTTCATTGATGCGAAGGCCAGTCTCATCCTCCTGGGTGTTCGCCCGCAGACGCTCTACGCCTATGTGAGCCGAGGGGCTATTCGGAGCATTCCCCAGCCTGGGACCAAGGCGCATCTCTACAGCCGCTCCGACATCGAGCGCGTTGTCGCGCGCGCTGCGGCGCGAGCGGGGCATGGCGCGGTGGCGGCCGGAGCGATGGACCACGGCCCTCCCATCGTCAGCAGCGGGATCACGGAGATCACCGAGGCCGGCCCCAGCTACAGAGGGCACCTGGCCAGCCAGCTCGCGCAGCAGAACGTGCCGTTCGAGAGGGTCTGCGAACTGCTCTGGGGGGCTCTGCTCGATCTCGCGGGCGTCGCTGCGTGGCGGATCCACCCACTTGATCAGACGGTGATTGCTGATGCTTGTCGGAGAATCCTGCAGGGCGGAGATTCGCAATTCGTATATGAAGCACTGGCCATGCTGGCCCTGCAACTGGGACGGTCGAGCGGGCGCGCAGCGGCCAGCGATCCGGCGGGTGCCGTCGCCCACGATGCACGCTTTCTGATCTGCGCCGTGGCCGAGGCGATCGGGTGCCTCGGTTCAGGCAGGGTGCCGACGCGGCCGAACCCCTCGGAGCCGATTGCTTCGAACCTGCTCCGGGCATTCGGACGCGAGAGCTCGCCGGAGCGAGTCCACGCCATGAACGCGGCGCTCGTGCTGCTCGCCGACCATGAATTGCCGCCGGGCACGCTGGCGGTCCGCGCAGCCGCCTCGGGCGGTGCGAGCCTGTTCGACTGTATCGCGGTGGGCATCTGCGCGAGCGCCGGGACGGAGATTGCCCGTCACTACGAGGTCGTGGACCGGTTCATCACTGCTAGGCCCGCCGCAGCGGCATTGCGCGAGAAGGCCTTGCGCCTCCATGCACACGGGCAGCGCATCCCGGGGTTTACCCATCCCCTCTACCCGCGCGGCGACCCGCGCGCGAGGTGCTTGCTGTCCCTCGCCGCCGAGCTGTCCGGCAACGCGTTCAGCATGGATCGGGTGGCCGCCTTCGTGCGATGGGCCGAAGAGGAACTCGGCGATCATCCGCGGCATGAGTTCGGGGTCGTGTGCCTGGTGCGCGCGCTCGGGCTGCCGGCCTGGTCCGCGGGCGTGATCTTCCTGGTGGCGCGCATGGCCGGGTGGGCGGCGCATGTGCAGGAGCAGCGCGGCGCGACCGGGCTCTGGCGACCGCGCGCCCGGTACGTTCCGACGCCGGAGCGCGGCAGCTAGCCGGGCTGTCCTCAGCCTGCTGCGGGCGAAGCGCGGTCAAGGGCAGGGCCCCGGCGTGCCTGCAGTGGCCCCTACTAGCGGAGCTTCACGTGGACGTTCTTGAGTTGTGTGAACTCCAGCAGCTCTTCCTTGGACTCCTCCCGGCCGACACCGGACTGCTTGTAGCCGCCGAACGGCGCGCCCGGAATGTGGATCGAGCATTCGTTGATCCACAAGTACCCCGCCTGGATGCGCTTGGCCGCACGCAGACCAGTGTTGAGGCTGGTGGTCCAGACCGAGGCCGTCAGCCCCAGCTCGATGGCGTTGACATCTGCGAACAACTGGTCTTCGTCCTCCCAGGAGAACACCGAGAGCACGGGCCCGAAGATCTCCTCCCGAGCGATGCGCATATTGGGACGCACATCGGTGAATATCGTGGGTTCGACGAAGAGGCCGGCCTGCAGATGCGCCTCGCGCGCCGCGCTGCCGCCAGTGAACAGCGTGGCCCCGTCCTCGATGCCCGCCTGTATGTAGTGCAGCACGCGTTCGTACTGAGCACGGCTGGCCATCGCCCCCATGGTCGTGTCCGAGTGCGTCGCAATGCCCGGCCGGTGCTTCTGCGCGAGTTCCCGCGCGACGCTCTGCATGAATTCGTCGTGGATGGACCGGTGCACATACAGGCGGCTGGTGGATCCGCAGGACTGCCCGCACCACGTGAAGTTCATGCCGCGCACGGCACCCTCTGCCGCGCTGCGCAGATCGGCATCTGGATAGATGACCATCGCGTTCTTGCCGCCGAGTTCAAGAAGCGTGTGTTTCATCGTATCGGCAGCAGACCTCAGGACCGCCTTGCCCGCTCCGACGCTTCCGATCAACGCAATAGCGGCGACATCCGGATGCGCCGAGAGCTCGGCGCCGGTCTCCCGGCCACCCGTGACGCAGTTCAGCACTCCGGGAGGGAACAGATCGTCCAGGATCTCCATCAACCGAATGGTCGACAGCGGCGCCTGTTCCGGCGGTTTGATGATCACCGTATTGCCCGCCGCGAGCGGCGCGGCGATCTTCCCAGCAGCGAACATGAACGGATGGTTGAAGGGAAAGATCCGGGCCACGGGGCCGAGCGGCTCCCTCAGCGTGTAGTTCAGCGCACCGTTTGCGGTCGGGATGGTTTCCCCCTTGATCTCGAGGACCAGCCCCGCGAAGTAGTCTAGCTGGGTGGCCGCGATCTCGGCGTCCATCTGCATGGCGCGCACCGGGTTGCCGCAGTTGGCGGCGTCCAGCAGGGCCAGCTCGCGCGCGTGCTGCCGCACGCGGCGCGCAGCTTCCCGCAGCAGCGCGCCGCGCTGGAGCGGGGGCGTGTCGGCCCAAGTTGGAAAGGCAACCTTCGCCGAAGCGACCGCGGCGTCGACCTCCGCGGCGGCGGCGGCGTTGACCTCGGCCAGAATCTCGCCGGTCGACGGATTGAAGGTCGGGATGGTCTGGCCCGAGCCCCCTTGCCACTGGCCCGCCCAGAAGAGGCCGCTCGACCGGGGCAGGATGCCCTTGACGTAGGGGCTCAAGTCGCCGCTGTCCGGCAGGACGATGGCATCCGTGCTCATGCTCCACCTCCTTGCGCATCCTCATGCGACCGTGTCATGCCCGACGCCATGGCGGCGCTGTAGCCCGGCGTCACCCGCACATCGACGACCACGGTCGAGCCTTCTCGCACCGCAGCGACGGCGCGAGCCAGGACCTCGTCGAGCTCGGCGGGGTCGGATGTCGGTCCGAAGCCCTGCAGTCCCAGGCCCTGCGCCAGCTGGGCGAGGTCCGGGTCCGGGTCTCCGATCCGCTGCCCGATCCAGCGGTTCTGCACCGGGCGGTCGCGGTCACGCGCGACGCGCTCCTGGTGCAATTCGTCATTGAAGAACGAGCGGTTGTTGCAGACGATGGTGAGCAGGGGGATGCCGGCGTTCGCTGCCGTCCAGAGCGCCGTCAGACCCATCAGGTAGTCACCATCGCCCGTCATCAGCACGGGCAGGCGATCACTGGCGCGCAGCGCCAGCGCCGCGCCGACCGCCATGCCCGGACCGGATCCGATGCCGGCGCCGCCATCCATGCCCAGGTAGTCCAGCGGATCCCGGAAATGGCCCATCTCGCCGCTCCAGCCCAGCGGCACGCGGATCAGCGTCACGGGCTGACTGCCGGCCGCCCGGCGCAGGGCATCCGCGACCATCGCGATGCTGATGGTGCCGTCCTCCGGCGATGGCGACCTGGTGACCGTGACCGTCACGGCCTCATTGCGGGCCGGTCGGCTCGCGCAAGCGGTACACAGCAGCGGAACAGCGACGTCGGGTTCGACCGGCATGAACACGTCGACTGGCGGGAGGCCTTGGTGATCCATGCTCCATCCGCGGTGGCTATAGTGGTCGAGCGAGATCTGGATCACCTTGGCGTCCACATCCTCGTTGCGCCACGCCTGCTGCAGCGTCCCATTCAGGTCATACCAGTCCAGACTCAGGACGACGTCTGCCGCGCGCAGCGTGCGGGCCGCGTCCGGGGTCAGGAACACGCCGGGCACGGCCGCGTGCAGCGGGTGATCCGTGGGGAACGAGGCGCCGGCGCGCAGATCCGTGAGAACCTGCGCATTGAGTTTTTCGGCCAGTTCGATGCGTTGACGCCAGGCCTCGCTCGACCTGGAGACCCGCCCCATGAGGATGACCGGACGAACCGCAGAGGAAAGTAGGTCCGCTGCCCGTGCCAACGCTTCCTGCGCGGGCGCCGCAGGCGAAGGAACCGAATAGCGGCTGACGTCTGGCAGCGGGGGGATCGCGTCGATCCGCGTTTCCTGGAGGGAGACATCGAAGCACACGTAGGTCGGACCTGCGGGCGCAGTCAGTGCGATCTGTTTGGCCCTTAGCAGCGCTTCGTAAGACGCGCCGACGGAGGCCGGCTGCGCATCCCACTTGCTGAAGTCGCGGATGAGCGCGCCCTGGTCCTGCGCGGTGTGCATCCAGTCGATCCAGGGGCGCCGCTTGGCGGCATCCACCGGGCCGGTGGCGCCCAGGACCACGACCGGCACACGGTCCACCCACGCATTGAAGATCGCCATGGATGCGTGCATCAGACCCACGTTGCTGTGAACGATGGCCGCGAGGGGCTTTCCGGTCACCTTCGCATAGCCATGGGCGATGGCTACCGCATGCTCCTCATGGAGAACCACGAGCATCTGGGGATCGACGTTCCCGAGATGGTTCACCAGGCTGTCGTGCAGTCCCCGGAAGCTAGAACCAGGGTTCAGAAGGACATAGGGGATGTCGAGCGCGCGGATCATCTCCGCGATCGCGTCGCTGGCCCACAAGCTACCGTAGCCATGGCCATGGCCATGGCTAGGGACAGGCACGTCGCGGCGCAGTAGGGTTGGTCGCCTGGAATTCAATTGAGTGCTCCGTTCATTCGGCTTTGATGCCTGCGCTCTTGATCACGCTCGCCCAGCGCTCGGTGTCCTTCTCGACGAGCTTGGTCATCTCCTGAGGAGTACTGGATCGCGCTTCGATGCCTTGCTCGGCGAGCTTTTCCTTCACCGCGGGTTCCGCGAGGACTCCGATGACATCGGTGCTGATCCGCTTGATGACCGCAGCAGGCGTCCTCGCAGGAGCAGCAAGGCCGAGCCAGATCTCGCTGTCGTAGCGGGGCAGTCCTGCCTCAGCGACAGTGGGCACATCGGGGAGCAGGCTCGCGCGTCGGGCGCCGCCGACGGCCAGCGCGCGCAACTTTCCGCTACGGATGTGCGGCAGCAGCGAGTTGATGGCACCGAACTGCAGATCCACCTGGCCTCCCAGCAGGTCAGTGATCGCCGGCGCCGCGCCTTTGTAGGGGACGTGAATGATGTCGGTGCCCGTCATCGACTTGAAGAGCTCTGCTGACAGGTGCTGCGGGCTGCCCGTGCCCGCAGAAGCATAGGACAGCTTCCCAGGCGCGGACTTTGCAAGGTCGACGAGCTCTTTGACGGTCTTGGCTTTCACGTTGGCGTTCACAACCAGAACAACGGGAACCACGCCGAGCTGAGTGATCTGGGTGAAATCACGCGCGACGGCGTACGGCGTGTTCGGCAGCAGTACCGGATTGATCGACATGGTGTTGTTGTTGGTGATCAGCAGCTTGTAGCCGTCCGCAGTGGCCTTGGCCACATGGTCGGTGCCAATGCTGCCCGCAGCGCCAGCTTTGTTTTCCACGACAACCGGTTGCTGCCAGATCTGGCTGAGCCGCTGACCAATCATTCTGGCAATGACATCGTTGCTGCCCCCCGGCGTGAACGGTACGACCAGGGTGACGGGCTGGCTGGGGTAGTTGTCTTGCGCGATGGCAGGGTGGCCCATGATCGCGACGAGGATGGACGCAGTCGCGAGGAGTGAGCGACGCGAAGGGATCGATAGTTTCATGGTGTCTCCGGTGGTGGGTAATTCGAGGCTTCCTAAGAAGTCTCGAATCCTAGAAACCACTTTGGATGTCATCAAGCTTGAATGCACTCTCAACCAACGAAAAATGCTGTGGAAAGTGCCTGCATCCACAGGGGCATCAGTGCAATTCCTAGGTTGATTGGAGACTCAATCCGCGTTGTTGAAACCGGCAGCAGCACAGTTACTTGAGCTTTGCCTAGCTGCATCGACGCGGAAGTGTGTATGCGCGGCGCCGGTCCGCAAGGCATACCGAGCAACCCTGGCAGCCTGCTAGCGTTGCGGTACGCGGTACATGGCGTGCTGCGCACCACAACTGCTACCCATGTCTGCATGCGAGAAGCGGCACTGCATTCATTTCTTCGATACAGAGAATTGATTGCACCGCATTGCCTTGCCTGCAACGGCCCAACAGAATTCACTCGGAACAAGAAGCCACCGCGACAACGAATCGCGGTTACCGGAAACAGCCACAGGAGACAACACTATGAAGATTTCCAAGGTCGCAGCCACTTTTGTCGCGTCGTTTTGTTGCGCCGCCCTACCGGTCCTCGCGCAAGCGCAAGGCCCTCGCGATTTTCCCGATCGCCCCATCAGACTGGTCGTGCCTTTCCCTGCCGGAGGTCCCACCGACTTGTTGGCCCGCTTGGTGGGGCAGCGCATGGGTCTGGCGATGCGTCAGACCATCGTTGTGGACAACAAGCCAGGCGCCAACACCATCATCGGCGCGGATGCCGTCGCCAAAGCCCCTGCGGATGGTTATACGCTGCTGATGGCAATCGACAGCACGCTGGTAATGAATCAGTACCTCTATGCGAAGCTGCCCTACGACCCCATCCGAGACTTCGAGCCGATCGGCAAAGTGGCCACCACCCCGTTAGTGATCGTGACCCATCAGACCGGACCGCAGTCGATGCAAGCGCTGGTGGCGCAGGCAAAGGCCGATCCCTCCGCGCTGAGTTATGGTTTTGGCACATTTACCTCGCAGCTCTCTGGAGAGCTGCTTAAACGCACGCTGGGCAAGGAGGTCGTCTCTGTGCCATACAAAGGCAGTGCGGGTACGACGCAGGGTCTGCTGTCCAAGGACGTCACGTTCACCATCGACGGTATCACGGCCGCTATGCCCCATTTTGAAAAGGGCACCTTGCGCCCGTTGGCACGGCTGAGCACCAGGTCCATCCCGTCGCTCCCGAATGTGCCGACATTGGCCGACGTGGGCGTCAAGCTGCCCGATATTGATGTCTGGATGGCATTGCTCGCGCCCAGGGGCACGCCGGCGGACGTGGTGGACAAGCTCAGCCAGGCGTTGTCGCAGGCGCTCGCCGCCAAGGACGTACAGGAAAAGCTCCTGGCCGCGGGCCTGCTGGCCGACGTCAGTTCGCCCCAGGCACTGCGCAGTTTCATTGCCTCAGAGGCCGCGCGCTGGCGTCCCGTCATTGCGGACGCCGGTATCAAGATCGATTGACTTTCTCCACTCCTGAAGGAACCAACCATGAGCACCACTTCTCTTTCTCGCAGCTTTGCTCCGATCGTCCACAGTGCAGCTGAATGGCGCGCGGAGATGGCACGTCTCACCCGGCCGGGGCAGCCCAGCTTCTTCCATATTCGTGCCCAATTGCCGATGCAGGGGCGGACCAACCAGGTGCTGGGCGCCTCGCGCTACATGAACGTCGTGCTCAAGACCTACGCCAGCGGCGGCGAAAACGAGATCCACGCGCACTCCAACGAGGACCATGTGTTCGTCATCCTGCAAGGCCGCGCGACATTCCATGGGCCGAACGGAGAGGCGCGCGAAGCGGGCAGAAACGACTGCGTACTGCTACCTGCGGGAGTTTTCTACTGGTTCCAGGCCAAGGAAGACGACGAACCACTTGTCATTTTGCGCATCGGTGCGCATATCGACCCAGACAGCGATGTGCTCGCTCGCATCGACGTGGAGGGCAAACCCTTCGACGGTTACTCGGAGAAGAACAAGGAAGTGCCAGTGGTGCTCCACGAGGATCGCATCTTTGAATGATCGCGTATTGGTAGTCATCTCCGCTTCGTCGATTTTGCTCAATCCCTCCATGATTCCGCTCTGTCAGCCCCCCGATCCAGTTTTCCGCCGGCCCCAACTGGCCTGTCCGCCAGGTGCGACGGATTGCCATGTGCATGTCTACGGACCCGCCAGCCGCTATCCTGTTGCAGCGACCCGTGCCTTCGACGTGCCTGACGCACTGCCCGCCAAGCTGAGGGAACTGCACGACATCCTTGGAGTCCAGCGCCTGGTCTTGGTGCAGCCCAGCGGCTACGGCACCGACAATCGCCGGCACCTAGAGGCTGTGGCCGAACTTGGACGTCCGGCGCGTGTCATCGCCGCGTTGCGGGCCGAGGTGCCGGATGCCGAGTTGGACCGGATGCATGAGGCCGGAGTGCGTGGCGTGCGTTACAACATTGGCCATGCAGGTGCCGTACCGTTGGCTGAGATGCCAGCGCTGGCGGCACGCATCGCCCGCCTGGGCTGGCATGTGCAACTGCATGTCATGGACGACCAAGGCCGCGTCCCCTTGGTTGACATCGAGGCGACGCTGCGTGAACTCCCTACGGACGTCGTGATTGACCACATGGGCTCGTTGAGGCCAACCGAAGGGGTGGATCAACCCGGGTTCCAAGCATTGCTGAGGCTGGTGAACACCGGGCGGTGCTGGGTCAAGCTCTCGTGCGGTTACCGGATGTCAGCCTTGCCGCCGCCCTACGATGACATGGTGCCCTATGTACAGGCGTTGCTCGCCGCGCGAGCGGATCGCCTGGTATGGGCCAGCGACTGGCCTCACGTGTCCTTCAAGGGGCTGATGCCCAATACCGCTGACCTGCTAGATCAATTGCTAACTTGGGTGCCGGACGAGCGGCTGCGCCACCGGATCCTCGTGCTCAATCCCGAACAACTCTACGGATTCTGAGCGGGCTGTCTGCTCCCTCGACACCGTAGCCATTCCATCCCAAGGAGAACCCATGTCCATGATCCGATTGCTGCGCCGTGCGGCGCTGCTCGCACCGTTCCTGGCCCTCGCCACTTCGGCTGTAGTGGCACAGGATCAGTCTGCCTCCGACTTTCCGTCCAAACCGGTTCGCTTGGTCATCCCGTTCCCCCCGGGCGGGCCCGCCGACGTGCTGGGTCGCGCGATTGCACAGCGCTTGTCGGACAAGTGGGCCCAGCCCGTGGTCGTCGACAACAAGAGCGGCGCCAATACGCTGATTGCCGCGCAGGAAGTTGCCCGAGCAGCACCCGATGGCTATACGTTGTTCATGCCCCTGGATTCGACCTACACCCTGAATCCGGCTCTCTACTCTCGGTTGCCCTACGATCCTGTCAAAGACTTTGCATCCATCTCGATCGTGGCTCGGCAGTCACTGGTCCTCACTGCGACCGACCGCACGCCCTTCAGGACAGTGGCCGACGTGGTGGCTGCGGCGAAGGCCAACCCGGGAGGCATCAACTACGGGTCGAGCACCACGTCCACGCAGCTTTCGGGCGAGCTTTTCATGCGACAGACTGGCACCCGCTTGGTCCACGTACCCTACCGAGGTGCCTCAGAGGTGCTCAAGGGCATGTTATCAGGTGACGTCCAGGTCAGCTTCGACGGAATCGCCTCAAATATCCCGCACTTTCAGTCCGGAAAGATCCGCGCACTCGCAACAACTGGGCCCCTTCGCTCGCCGGCACTGCCCGACGTGCTCACGCTGGCGGAGGCAGGACTCAAGGGCTATGAGGTCGTGATGTGGAACGCCTTGTCGGCACCCGCCGGTACCCCAAGGCGAGTCATCGACAAGATTAACCGAGATGTGGTGGAGGTGCTGCGCCGCAAGGATGTCAAGGAGCAGCTCATGGCGTTCGGGCTTGAGACAGTCGGGACCAGCCCGGAGGAAATGGATGCCACCATTCAACGGGAAACAACACGATACGCTCCTCTGATCAAGGAACTCGGCCTGAAATTGAACTAGGGAAGAGGGGGCCGAAATGGAAACACCCGTTCTCGACTATGGATCGCGCGGGCGAATCGGTCTGCTGCTGCCTTCCGTGAATCAGGCCGCCGAGCCCCAGATTCGGGCGATGCTGCCCAGGGACGTCGGCATCGCCGTCACGCGACTGAAGCTGGTGGACAGTTCCGAGCTGGGCTTGCTCAGCATGACGCACGATGTCGAAGCTGCGGCCGCACTGCTTGCGGACGCGGGCGTCGATCTCGTGGTATTCCATTGCACCGCGGTTTCGACCTACAGCGCGGAGCTGGAGGCGTCAATCCTGGAGCGCATCGGTGTTGCCACGGGACTCCCGGCTACGGCGACATCGCAATCTCTGGTGGCTGCGCTGGATGCCATGCGGGCACGCCGGGTGGTGCTGCTCTCACCCTACACGGAAGAGGTCAACAAGCGAGAGACTGCCTACTTCGTTCGACGGGGGTTCGATGTGTTGGGAAATGTCGGCCTGAATTGCAGTACTGGCCGAGAGATGATGGCCGTTACGCCTGAGGCATGGCAAGCCTTTGCCCTGTCACAGGTCCAAACCGAGGCTGAGGCGTACGTACTTAGCTGCACGACCGTACGGACAGCCGAAGCTATTGAATCTCTGGAGTGCTCCCTTGGAAGCCCTGTCATCACCAGCAATTCGGCAGTTGCCTGGGATTGCATGCGTAGGCTCGGCATAAGCGCGGTTGTGCCCGGCTATGGCCGCCTACTCGGACACGTTGCAGGCCACTGAAGCGACTGTCGTCTCCTTATTGCAATCTCTGCCTGTTGATTTCCACGCAAATGTGACCCTGGGGGGGGGGCGGACGAAAACTTGGACTAGCAGGAGGTAGTTCATGTATTCCTACGAAGACCGAATCCGAGCAGTTGAGCTCTATATAAAGTTGGGCAAGCGCGTCAGACCCACAATCCGTCAGCTGGGTTACCCCACCAAGAATTCCTTGAAGGGCTGGTTCCGTGAATACGAGCAACGTCTTGATTTGCCAGCCGGCTACGCAGGCCGAGAACCCAAGTTCTCGCAGGCCCAGAAAGCTGCGGCGATCGAGTACTACCTCACCCACGATCGATGCGTCGCGGCCACCATGAGGGCGCTGGGCTACCCCGGTCGTGGAACGCTGGCCAAATGGGTGCACGAGGCCTTCCCAGATGCAAGGAAGGCTGTCGTTGGGAGGGTGGGCCAACGAAGGTATCCCGAGAGCTTGAAGCAAGTGGTTGAAGTCCCCTCGAAAACCTGAACCAGGCGGAAGTAGAGAATTCCCCCAGATGACGTTCCCCCGGAAACAGGACAGTTCTGAACTACAGGCTGGCCGCTTCTGACGTTCCCCCGGAAACCGGACAGTTCTAAACTACAGGCTGGCCGCTTCGTTGGGTTGAACTGACCTGCTGTTGACGAACTCGCTCGGGGTCAGGTTGCCGAGCGAGCTGTGTGGACGGTGGTGGTTGTAGTCGTCCTGCCAGACCTTCAATTTCTCCCGGGCATCGTGTAGCGTGACGAACTCGTTGACATTGAGGAACTCGTCGCGCAGCCGTCCGTTGAACGACTCGATCAGGCCATTATCCGTGGGCTTTCCGGGACGGGTGTAGTCGAGTTTGATCCCCCGGCGATACGCCCAATCGTCCAGCGCCTTCGAGGTGAATTCCGTCCCGTTGTCCACGGTGATTGCTTTGGGCCAACCGCGGTGCCTTGCGACTTCATCCAGCGCCTGCGCCACGCACCTGCCAGACAGCCGGAAGTTGGCCTCTAGGCACACACTCTCGCGACTCCACTGATCGATGACCGTGAGGATGCGGAACGCACGACCATCGTGCGTCTGGTCATGCACAAAATCCATGCTCCAGTGCTGATTCGGGCCCGTGGGTTTCTGGGGCTTGCCGCGCAGCAGGGCAATGCGTTTGCGCCGCTTGACCTTCATGCGCAGCTGCAGGCCTTCGAGTCGGTACAGGCGATACACCCGCGTTTTCCCCACCGGCCATCAGCAGCGATGCAGATGGGGACGGCGGTCCATTGCCAGATATCGAAAAATCTATTTCTGATACGTTTTATGTTTATCGGTGGGCTGCCCAGCGGAAGTGAGGAAGGCCAGTTGTGAGGCAATCGTCTCGGCGCTCGCATTGACCCGCTTGCCCATTCCCACGGTGTTGATGACAGGCAAACGCGAGGCTGGAAAGATGAGAGCCAATACCGCGATGGTTCCGACATCGGGGAGCGCAATCGGTGCGGCGATTCCGCATGTCAACTCGCTGACCTCGCGGATCGAGACATAGAAGCCTTGCTGTCGGATCTTCTTCAGGGACGACCAGAACTCATTCCATGATCGACCGATCGCCTGAACTTCAGGCTCGGATGCATGGCGTTCATAGATCTTCCGCACCTTGGCCGGTGGCAAATTTGCCAGCATAGCCTTCGAGGCCGCCCCTCGAAACAAGGGGAGCGAACGGCCTCTGCCGAGGATGGGCGAGCCGTCCTGGGCAGGGCTTTCCTGGTGCACATTGACAACCTCCTCGTTGTACATCCGGCACATTGCCACGGCTGCCGACATCTCGGTCGACAGCTCCCGCATCACAGGGCGCGCGATTCTCAGCACGGGATCCGACTCTCGTATTCGGTAGTCCAGCGTGATGATGCGCGCGCCCAGAGAGTAGCTGCCGGAATAGTTCGCGAGGAACCCGGCGGTCGTGAGTTCACGTGCATATCGGAAGGCGGTAGGCCGGGACACTTGCAGGAGTGTTGCTATGTCCTCTGCCGTCAGGAGGGTGTTTTGGCCGGAAAACAGATCAAGAACATCAACCATTCGCGAGAACTTGCTCATACAACAACTATACCTCTACCTGCGCAACGCTTTATCCAGTGTTGATAGGGTATTGCCTAATAGTATCTGAAATTGATACTATATAGACTTTGATCCAACACTCACCCTGACGGAAAGCTGTTTCATGATTTTTGCTGCCGATCCCGTTTTGCGCCTTCATCACTTCGCTTGGCGATGCAAGGATGCCGAAGAAACCCGGGCGTTCTACGAAGACCTACTGGGTATGCCCCTGGCCCACATCGTTCGTGCCGAGATCGTGCCGAGTACTGGTGAGTACTGCCCGTACGTGCACCTGTTCTTCAAGATGGAGGACAACTCCTACGTTGCGTTCTTCGATCTGGGCGACGACGTGAAGGCGCTGCCGTCGCCCAACACGCCGCCCTGGGTCAATCACTTCGCGATGAAGGTGGAGTCGATGGAAGTGCTGGAGCGCTTCAAGGCGCGGCTGGAGCAGGCGGGCGTTGAGGTGCTGGGCGTGACGGATCACGTGACCATGAGGTCCATCTATTTCTTCGACCCGAACGGCATCCGCTTGGAGTTCACCGTCGACCAGGTTCCTGAAGAGGTCTCGCAGGCGGATGTTGACCAGGCGCACGTCCAGTTGGCCGCCTGGATCGAAGAAAAGGCGCAGCGCCGCGAGGCTGTTGCGCAATAGTTTTAAGGCAACCTAGGAGGCATGGCGTGCACCATCCGAACACTACTCCCTTGAAGTCCAGCTACTTCGACTACAAGATCTATCCTTTTCACAAGCCGCCGGAATTCGCGGCCATCAACGAGCAGTCGCACCCCGTCGTGATCGTGGGCGCGGGACCGATCGGCCTGGTTCTCGCCATCCAGTTGCGTAAGCATGGCATCCCGTGCGTTCTGATCGATTCCGAGGCCCAGGTCAGTGGTGGGAGCCGGGCGGTGGCGCTGACCAAGCGCTCGATGGAAATCATCGAGCAGTCCAATGCCGCCCCGCGCTTTCTGAAGAAAGCCATCACCTGGCGCGAGGGGCGCAGTTTCTACCGGAACCGCGTCGTACACCACCTGCAACTGCCTTACCGGCAAGATGACAAGTTCGAGCCGATGACCAATCTTGCCCAGTGCATGATGGAAGACATCCTCGTTGACGAAGCGCAGGCGCAGGGTGTCGATCTGCGTTTCCAGACGGCTTTGACGGCGATGCAGCATGGGACTGAAGGGGCGGTGCTGACGCTGGACACGCCGCAGGGCGAGTACCGCCTGAAGGCCGATTGGGTCGTGGCCTGCGATGGCGCGCGCTCCACGGTCCGGCGCCTCATGGGCCTGCGCTACGACGGCAATTCGTTCGAGACCCGTTTCGTCATCGTCGACTTCAAGATCGACCTGGACGAGCCAGCGGGGCGCCGCTGCTATTTCGAGCCGCCGTGGCTGCCGGCAGGACAGACCGCCCTCATGCACAAGACGCCGCTGGGCGTGTGGCGCCTGGACTACCAGGTGCCCGAGGGGCTGACCGACGAGCAGGCGCTCGACCCGGAGCGCATCCGCGCGGACGTCCGGGCGCACCTCAAGTACATCGGCGTGGACCTGCCGTGGGAGATCGAGTGGACCACGCTCTACAAGCCCAACGCGCTCACGCTGTCCAAGTACAACCACGGTCGCGTGATCTTCTGCGGCGACTCGGCCCACCTGCTCCCCGTCTTTGGCGTGCGTGGCATGAACACGGGTGTCCAGGATTCGATCAATCTGGGGTGGAAGCTCGCGGCGGTGATCAAAGGGCAGGCCGCACCACAAATCCTGGATACCTACAGCGACGAACGCGTGGCGGACGCGCGCCAGATCTGCGTGGAAGCGGGCCGCAGCACGCGCATGATGGCGCCCCCGACGCGCGGGCACCGTATTTTGCAGAGGGCGGTTTTGTCACTGGCGCTGGATCACGAGTGGATTCGCGACCTGTTGCACTGGCGCACGTCGCACCCCATCGACTACGCGCAAAGCCCGCTGACCCAGGTCGATGCAACGGATTCGAGCTTTGCTGGAGGCCCGGCCCCGGGGGCGCCCGCGCGCAACGCGAAACTCGATCCCGCCAACCCGAAAGCAGGCTGGTTGCTCGACCACTTCGGGCCGGCCTTTCATGTCCTCGTTTTTGGATCCGACAAACACTTGCTGGATGGCGTGATTGAGGACGTACGGGACTTGCGTCGCCGGGGCATCGAGATACGGGTATTGGCGATACAACGCGAGGTGTCCCCGCCGGTGGCCCCCGCAGGCGTGGACGTCGTCCTTTCCGACCCTGCGGGTCACGTCAGCACGTTGTGGGGTTGTGATGCTTCCGCAGTGTATGTGTTGCGCCCTGATCAGCACGTCTGTGCAAGGTGGATGCCCCCCAGCCGGATGCGCGTCAGCGAAGCCATTCAGCACGCGCTGATGAACCCCGTATCCAATGCGGTTGCCGCCTGAGCAAGGAGTACACAGATGCCTCAGTTGAAGTTTGCAGATCTCGAATCCTTCTACGACGAACTTGCGACGGCCATAGACGTCGTGGGGCTGGAGAACGAAGGTGTCTTCTTGGCCAAGCTGGTGCTGTCTATCGCGCAGGAATTCGGTCAGCCCGAGCGGCTGTCCGCCTTGCTGGCCGATTGCCTGAAAGCGCCGGAAACCTCGCTGGCCACGGGTACGCGGGTGGTTTGAGTTTCGGAATGTATGTCGCCAAGATGAATAAGAACGCAAGCCTGAAGCGCCAATGGGTGCACATCGCCTACCCCGAAACCACCCAGTTCAAGGAGACCTACGGCTTCGTGGGAAGCCAGGGCACGATCAACCTGGAGGGCCTGCTGATAGAGCCCGAGGAGCGACAGCGGGACACCGTCTACCTGCTGATGCATCCGAGTTCCACCCTGCAGCTTCTGCCGTTGCCCTCCGCGATGGCCCGTGCTGGCTGCTCGGTGCTGTGCATGGGCAGTCGCTACGTCAAGAACGACGCCCCCCTGATCTACGAAAAGGTCGTCCTGGATCTCGGCGCCTGCATCCGGCACGCCAAGGAAGTCCTGGGGTTCAAGCACGTCATCCTGCTGGGATGGTCAGGCGGTGGATCGCTGTCCCTGTTCTATCAATCGCAGGCCGAAAAACCGACCATTACCGAAACGCCGGCCGGTGACCCGGTGGACCTGACGGCCGCCAAGCTGATCCCGGCCGATGGCGTGATCCTGGAGGCGGCCCATCAGTCGCGCGCGCGTTGCCTAGCTGACTGGATCGACCCGTCAGTCTTGGACGAGAACGACCCTGACCGCCGCGACACGCGGTTCGATATCTATTCACCCGACTGCCCCGTGCAGCCTCCCTATCCGAAGGACTGGCTGATGGAATACCGGGCCGCGCAGCTGGCGCGCGTGCGCCGCATCACCGCGCGCGTGCAGGAGACGCTCGACAAGCTCAGGCGGCAGGGTGGGCGGGAAATGGAGCGGGGCTTCGTCACCCATCGCACCATGGCGGAGCCACGTTTCTTGGACGCCACGATCGATCCAAATGACCGCACTATTGGCGTCTGCTATCTGGGCGTCCCCGCCACCGTCAACAATGGGCCAGTAGGCTTGGCGAGATTCTCGACGTTGCGCTCGTGGTTGTCGCAATGGTCGGTCGATCACTCACGTGCAGATGGCGTCGCCAATGCCAGCGGCATCAGTGTCCCCTTGCTTGCCATCGAACACAGCGCGGACGATGCGGTGCCCCAGCCAGACACCACGCTGATGTATCAGGCATGCACCAGCCAGGACAAGACCTTCCATTGCCTCGCGGGCGCGACCCACTACTTCCAGGGCCAGCCTGACCACATCCGCGCATCGGTCGACCTGATCAACACCTGGGCTGCTGACAGGGGCTGGTCGGCGGGGCGTGAATGACGGGCGCGAACTTGCCCGATCGAGATGACAACTTCCACCCATTCTCAGGAGAACACCATGCTCTACAGCGATAACGAAATTGGCCACCTGGACGCGCGCGTCGGCCTGACCCGCAGGCACGTGCTCGTCGGGGCAGCCGTTGGGGTGCTGGCCGGCAGCGTCCATGCCCAAACGGCTTTTCCGACTCAGCCGATCAAGGCGATCGTTCCCTGGCCGCCTGGGGGTGGGGTTGATGTGATTGCTCGCACCATTGCACCTGGCATGTCGAAAGCCCTGGGTCAGCCAATCGTGATCGAGAACCGGCCTGGCGCAGGGGGCCGGATCGGCCACGGCCTGGCGGCCAGGGCGCCCGCAGATGGCTACACCATCCTGTTCTCGTCGACCGACACGCACGCCGTCGCCCAGCAATTGTTCCGGGACGCCTCGTTCTCGCCGAAAGACTTCGTCGGCGTGGCCTCGCTCGGCTCGCACCCGCTCGGCCTGGCCGTGCAGCCGACGTCCAAAGCCGTCAAGCTGGCGGACTTCATCGCCATGGCCAAGGCCAGTCCGGAGCCGATCACCTACGGCACTTATGGCCTCGGTTCGTCGGCGCACGTCATGATGGAGGAATTCGCGTCGAGGGCCAAGATCCGCGTGCTGCATGTTCCCTTTCAGGGTTCCGCGCCGATGTTCCAGGCTTTGCTGGGTGGACAAATCGCAGCTGGCTTCTCGCAAGTGGTCTCGATGGACTCTTTCGTGAAGGCAGGTTCGCTGCGGATGCTCGCGGTGACGAACCGCGAGAGGTTGCCGAGTCACCCCAACGTTGCGACATTTGGCGAGCAGGGATTCCCGCTGGATGTGGGCTCATGGCTCGGCATCCTGGCACCGGCGCAGACGCCCACTGCTGCCACGGTGCGGATTCAGGAGGCCGTTCACGCGGCGCTCCAGGATCCGGCGACGATGGACAAGATACTGAGCTTCGGCACTGTGATGGATACCATGAACCGGCAGGCATTCGATGCCTTCGTTCGCTCGGAGTACGAGCGCTGGGGATCGTACATCCGGAACAACAACATCAAGGTGGACAACTGAAATGAGCCAGGTGCCTGCGCCGGGTGGAGAGCGTCCGCTGGGTTATTTTGTCTTTTCCTGGGTTGACGCCTCGATGGCGCAGGAACTCATCGACTGGCTGTGCAACGGGCACGTGGCGGAAGTGCTTGAGCAACCCGGCATGCTGCGTGCCGAGGTGATCGTGCTCGACGAACGCTCCCCTGAAGGAAGGATCGGCGTGGTGTGCGCGTACCAGCTGCGTTCGCAGCAGGATTACGACGCCTATCTTTCCAGCAGTGCGAAGGCTCGATTCAATGTTGAGGGCCGTCGATTCGCATCAAGCGTCACATCGACCCGTTGGCACGGTCACTGCGTACTGGCGCTGCAGGCGGGTGTGGCGCGATCTTCGGGAGCGGCGCAATGACGCGTCTGAATGGCAAGGTGGCGATCGTGACCGGCGCGGCTTCCGGAATCGGCCGGGCGACCGCCCTCCTGTTCGCACAGCAGGGGGCCAGGGTGGCCATCGCCGACGTGAATGCCTCCGCAGGAGAGGCGGTGCGCGAGGAGGTCCGTCGAGCGGGGGGCGATGCGTTCTTTCAGTGCACCGACGTCTCCCGACACGAAGACGCCGCCGCGCTCGTCGCCGCGACCATCGGCCGATGGGGCGAGCTCCATGTGCTGCACAACAATGCGTATTGGGCGCCGGCCGGTCTGGATGTGCTATCGACGAGCGAGGCGCAATGGGACCACACCCTCGACGTGACGCTCAAGAGCATCTTCCTGCTGTCCCGGCTGGCGATTCCGGAGATGATTCGCGTGGGCGGTGGGTCGATCGTCAACATGGCATCGACCGCGGCGCTGGTCGGCAGCCGCCGCTTCAGTGCCTATGCGGCGGCGAAGGGCGGCGTCGTCGCGCTGACGAAGTCGATGGCGGCCGATTTCGGCAAGCAGGGGATCAGGGTGAACTGCATCGCTCCCGGCGTCATCCGCACGCCAGCGACGGCCGATCTCGAGAAGGACCCTGCGTGGCTGGAGCGTCAGAAGCGCCGGCTGCTGCTGGCCGACTTCGGCTCGCCGCTCGATGTCGCCTATGCCGCGCTGTACCTGGCGGCGGACGAATCGCGCTACGTGACCGGCTCGACGATCGTCGTCGATGGCGGCGCCACCTCTCAGTAACCACGACACGCCAATGCGATGAATCGATTTACCAACCGCCCGGCGATCGTCACCGCCGCCGCATCGGGTATTGGGCGCGCCATTGCGCTGCGTCTGCATGCCGAAGGTGCCCTCGTGCTCGCAGTCGATATCGATGCGGCGGGGCTGGACGCGTTGCCCCATTCATCGACGCTGTGCTGCCTGCAGCAGGACGTCACGCACGAAGACGCGGGCGCCCGAATAGCTGAACGCTGCCTCGCTGAATTCGGGGGGATTGGCGTCCTCGTCAATACGGCGGGCCGCGGCAGCAGTCCGGCTTTCCACGAAACCAGCGATGCGGATTTCGAGCGCTGGCTCGACGTGAACCTGCGGTCCACCTTCCGGGTGACGCGCGCCTGCCTGGCCCATCTGCTCGACAGCAAGGGGGTGGTTCTCAATATCGCTTCGACGATCGGCTTGCTGGGATTTCGTCGTCAGTCGGCCTATTCGGTCGCGAAGGCAGGTGTGATCGGCCTGACACGCAATCTCGCGGCCGACTACGGGCACCGGGGCTTGCGCGTGAATGCCATCGCACCCGGCATCATCGAGACGCCGGTGACCGTCGAGCGATTGAAGATGCCTCGCTTCTTCGCGAGCATCGTGGCGACGTCACCGTTGGAGCGAGCGGGTCTGCCGGAAGAAGTGGCCGGTGCCGCCGCGTTCCTGTGCTCGGATGACGCGAGCTATGTCACCGGCCAGGTGCTCGCGGTCGATGGCGGGCAATCGACGAGCGTCTATCTGAGCGACGCGGTCGTCGACGGCTGGGAAGCAGGGCGGTCACGCCCGGCACCCGACTGAATGTGGCACCTCGAACATTTCCCCGGCCTTGAACCGAAATTCCCGCCTTTCTTGCAACCATCCATTCTGGAGACACATGATGAAAAAGCCGAAAATCCAACAAACCGTTCTGGTCGACCAACGTCGCCGCCAACTGCTGCTGACGGCTTCTGCCGCCGCTATGGGAGCAGCTGCGTTCCCAGCGTTCGCACAGCAAGGCTATCCGAACAAGGTGATCCGCTGGATCGTGCCCTATACGGCGGGTGGGGCAACTGATCTGGTGGCACGACTGGCAGGCGAGGCGCTGGGAAATGCTCTGGGGCAGCGCGTGATCATCGATAACAAGCCAGGGGCGGCGTCGACGCTGGGCATCGGCCAGATGGCGGTTTCCGCGCCCGATGGCTATACCTTGGCGACTGCCGACAATGCCGCCTTGTTCAACAACTGGCATCTGTTCGGCAAACTGCCCTATGGTCCCGACAGCTTTGAATATGTAGCGCCGCTGATGCAGGCCCCCTTAGTGTTGGCGCTCGCTCCGAATGTGCCTGCAGCGACGTTCCAGGAATGGGTGACGTGGGCCAAGCAGAACACCGGCAAAGTGAACTATGGAACCCCTGGTATTGGGTCGCCTCACCATCTGGCTATGGCCCTGCTCAATGACCGTCTGACGTTGGGACTGCAGCACGTTCCGTACAAGGGGGATTCAGCAGCCGTTGCCGATGTCGTCTCCGGTGTGCTGTCTTGCATGCTGATGGGTGTTGCAACGGCTCGGCAGTATGTGAAGGAAGGGAGGCTGCGCCTCATCGCCATCAATTGGCCTCACCGGCTTGAGAGCCTGCCGGATGTTCCGACGCTCGCGGAGGTGGGCGTCAAGAATTTCGAAATTAGCGCCGAGCAGGCAGTTCTGGCACCTGCAGGTACGCCCAAGGAAATTGTTGGTCGACTGAACCGGGAAATCATTGCGGCCATGAACTCCCCGGCGCTCAAGGAGCGCCTGGAAGTCCTGGGGATATTCCCCCCTGTCACCCGCACCCCGGAAGAACTGAGGGCATACGTCAGGCGGCAAGCGGCCATTGCGGGCGAAGTAATCAAGCGAAACGGAATTACCTTGAACTGAGCGGCACGGTGTCACGGCTGTGAGCCACACATGTGGAGCGCGCAGATTGGGTTCGTCCGCAGGAGAGGTCACGGCAGGATCCTTTGCGCGCCATATTCACTCTCTAGCGCTACCAAGCATGATTGAGCGTGAATAGAAAGTTGGTCGGTGGTCAGTCGCCCACCACCAAATTCCAATGAGGAGATCCGAGTAGT
>JACCDN010271874.1_pt1 | contig 38771 bp, 53 predicted proteins | sample 7441691 | NCBI WGS metagenome assembly JACCDN01 (sample SAMN15323439, study PRJNA562643) | freshwater metagenome | isolation source: river surface water | place: USA:Blue River Watershed | collected 2017-08-16 | reverse complement strand
GCTGACCGCCACGGGCGATTTGAGCCGCAACCGCAAGGTGGGTTTGGCGCTGGCGCAAGGCATGACTTTGCAGCAGGCGGTGGATTCATTGGGGCATGTGGCTGAAGGTGTGTACTGCGCGCGTACTGTTGTGCAACGGGCGCAGCACTTGGGGGTGGAGATGCCGATTGCGCAGGCTGTCGTTGCTTTGTTGGATGGGGCTATTTCAGCGCAGGAGGCTGTGGGGGTGTTGATGGGGCGGGGGGCTCGGGGGGAGTGACCTTTTCTCTGCCGTATTTTTGCTGAGAGGGAGTGAGATATTTAATTGAATCCAGCGAGATAAATCAGGATTTATTGGGACTGAACTGGAAATAACAGGACAAGAATTGAAAATAACTTTCGTAGAGCGAAAAAAATTGGCTGCTAGGTTTTTTCAAAAGATTTGGGCACGAATCAGATCAAAGACCGTCCATCAAATAGTCGTTGAGCGCCTGAATGATCAGGTTTTCCTCTTGTGGGTAAAGTGTACCGTCTGGCCTGATTGGCATGTAAGGGCGTGCCTCAAGCGTCACTTTATTACCTCTGCCAGTTTTGGCTCCAAACTGGTTGGGGGAAGCATAAATCGGATTTGACCTCACTGTCAGGGCTCCTGATATCACGGAGCGATCGAACTGCCGACTTAACTCCCGGGTAGCGATCAAGGGCTTTTTTGAACTAAGCCGTTGCTGCCCCTTCGTATTCAATGCCCCGCTTTTTGTCCTGTTTGAGCCAACCTTCGCCAAACTATTGGCAAAAGCACGGAGTGTGGCTTGTGAATTGGGCTTCCAAGCAACGCCATCTGGCCCTGTGCTGGTGACAAACCGCCTCTTGGTGCGCTCAATGATGTCGTCTCCAAGACCCTTCAAAAATGTGTTTTGATGCTGGGTGCGGTCAATCAGCTTGGCAAGCTTCTCCTGAACTTCCTTGCTCTCGACTTTGATATCGAATGTCGCCATAATTCTCCCCCGTGGGTGGTAGTTTCCAATGGGAACGGTTGGGGTCAATGACGTCATTATCCGGTTCGAGTCCGGCGCCACCTGCCCTTTTATTTTTTCAACAGCAGCACATACTGCGATCCGCTGTTCAAGTCGACTTCATTCACCACACTTCCGGTTCTCACGAAATTTGAGACTATGCGGTCGCGAACACCATCCAGTCGAACCCGTTCCCCAAAGTTGACCCGCACTACAACTTTGGCCGATTTGCCATCAAGGGGAAGTGCATAGATCAAATTGTTGTTGATCGTGTCAATGTAGGCGGATGCGTTTTCCATCTTCGTTGGCAACTCGCGCCAGAATTCTGTGGATAGTGCCGTACCGCGATCTGTTTTGCTGTCACGGATGGCGTGCAACAGCTCGGTGTCACGCATCCAGATGGCTGCGTTTTCTAATGTGATGCCACGATCGGACAACAAAGAAACCACCTCAGGTTCAACGGTATGAACCTGCTGAGCAGAATTGGTGGACTTCATGGACTGCGCAGTCCCGTCCACCAGCGTGTGCCATGAATTCAACCTCTCGGACGCCAAAGCTGGCCCGAGCGATTTCCACATGGCTGCACCAATAGGCGCATCGAGATTGATCAACTTGCTGGCGATGAGGTCTGAGAACGATCTTTTGACGCTTGCACCTGGCGCATAGTCAAACCCTTTATCGATCCCAACTGGAGCCCCTGTTTTAGGGTCAATTTGGTCCCATCCTTCAGGTGGTGAAGCCATGCCTGCCTGAGCACTGGCAAGCCCATCTTTTTTGCTTACAGAAATAATCCGGCATTCGCAGCCCCATCCATTGGGCGCAAAGTGGGTCTTCCAAAATGGGTGGTCATGTAGAAGCGTCAAGCCATTCCACGACAAATGAAGTGGCCGTGGATGAATCACGCTGTCGTTGTGGACATAGCGCCAATACGGACGAAGCCTCAAATAATCAGGCTCAGTCATCTGCTGCCAGCGACCAGCTGCGTAGCTGGTGGCCATGTTGGTTTGATAGATGATCCGGGCACGCCACGCTTCACCTTCTGGCGTGCCCTCACCAGTCCAGCCTGACCATCCATGTTTGGCCACAATGGACTTGAATGATTTTTGGAATTCACGTTCACCTTTGCCAGATGCAGCAGCTTGAATGACTGCCTGATGAAGATCATTCAACAGATCAGCCTTTGCGGCTCCAGCCACAATGAAAGCACGGTCATGCGCGCTGCGCTGAATGTCATCCCATCGCTCGGTGGGTAGTTGCAGCTTATTGCGCAAAAAATTGATCTGCAGTTCAAACGGTGTTCCAAAGCCAACATTGAGCTCTGCGGTATTGCTTGGCATTTTTAGCAATCCCTTTTACGAACTAGACCCAGACTGTGCGTCGACCATCCCCTTGAGTTCAGCCAATGCAAATGCAGCAGCCATGATTTTTTCAAGCTCAGCACTGTCAAGACTTGCGTAGGCTTTAACGAGCTCTTGCTGCACTTGCAGAAAAGAGTCCGAACGATTCACAAGCGCCTGAATTGAACCGATCATGGAGTCCAGCGATGGCTTGGTTGCCTCCATCAACAAATCGGTTTGCGATTTTGTTGGATCGGTGGCTGTCGATGAATCAGCAAAGCTGGCAAATGTTGCCGCAGGAACTGGCGCAACTTGGGCAGTATCAGGGGCCAAGTCGCCCTCGATGTAACCATAGGAGCGTTGCCAGTACGCGTTTGTAAATCGCGCACCAGCCTCATAGTTGCTCTTGTCCCGATCGGCTTGCAATTTGTCACGAGATTGCTGATCCCACATGCTAAATACGGGAGGTGCAGACGATGCCCAATTTGCTTCGCAAATCCATCGAATCAGCTGATTGATTGTTGCCGCCACAATCTCTGCATCACCGTCGCGCAAATCTTTGGTGACCTCAAGTCCAGCAGAGGCACTGGCTCGGTTGGCCGATGATTCAGTTGTTTGATTTTGACCAAGCAAGGCGATGGAGATTTCACTGCGGCAATGCAAAACCAGTTTTTCATACAGGTCGGCACTTGCAGCCTTTCCTGCCATTTCCTTGATCTCAATGCTGCCATCATCAGGTATGACTGCGGAGCCATCTTGTATCAATGCGTCAAGGCTATCAAGCAACTCGGCACGTTCCTGATCTGTTGCTGCTCTTGGCAACTTGCCAACAGGCCAAGCACTGCCAAATTTTTCTGTGAATGACAGCCAAAATTTCAGTCCACCTTTTTTGAAAGCCAATGGCCAAAAGCACATGCTCAGGTCAGGAAAACCGTATGGGTTTTTGTAGGTTGGGTCTTGTCTTGGGAGAAGGAACTTACGCTCAGGCAGTAGTTCGCCAAAAACGGGGTTTTGACGGGTCTTGAATCTGAGGTTGTTTTCCGGGTCAAAACAAAACCACTCAGGGGGTTTGGCAACCACATCATCAGGGACAAGAACACCGCCAACATATTTCCACATTACCTCCATTGGCTGATAGCCATAAAGGGTTGCCTCAAGAATTTGACCAATGATTCGTTCAAGATCGAGGTCATCCAAAATAGACTGAATGGATTTCGAAGTGCGACTTGCAGCCTGCCCACGGTCAATACCCCACTCAAGCGATTTCACGGCGCTCTTACGGCGACGAATGCTCCCGCCAACAAGCGCGTCTGTGCGCAAGTCACGGTACACCTCAATGTCTCTACCCTGCGCTTTGAGAATCGGATCGGGATTAGGCAACAGCAGACCAAATGCAGTGAAATCTAGGCTCCGTGAGCGAGTTGCAAAGTGGTCAGAGAGGAGGGCTTTAATTGACATGTTCGTAACCGATTAAGTTAATGCCACCAACACGCTTTGAGCGTGATCGTGGCCGTGTAAGAGCCTTCACGGGACCCTTGGTCATCTCTCGACTGGCGAAGTACGCCAAAGCCAAAGCGACAGCTGCATCGCCATGTCGCTTGGCAACATCTTCTCTTCCGTCAGATGAGCTTTTTTCGCTGGTGCGTGTATCCGGTATCCGTGGCACACCTTTAATGACTTGAACCAAGCGAAGGTCACCTAAGAAGTCTTCATCCTTGGGAAGCTTGTCCAAATTTCCATCTTCCAATGCGGCTTTGACAGGTGGCATGTGCTCCCGGTACCAGCCTTCAGTCAACATCACCTGTTGAATGCGGCTGGGCCCATAGCGTTGCATAGCAAACTCAGCCAGAAACTGCCCGTTACCACGTGCGTCAAATGCGCCACCAATGAAGTTTGGCAATCTGTCTAACAAATAGAAAGCCACTTGTTCTTGCTGCCTGAAAGGAACATTGCGCAGCTCAATCACAAACGGCACTCGTCGCACCAAGTTCTTTTCTTGGATCAGCGGGATATGCACCGTCAAGTCGCCAGAGCGTCCAAAGTCTTCACCGTTGAAACTTTTTGCATCCGCTGGCAACACCTCCAGTCGTGGTGCCAGGTGCTCTTGAAGCCAATCCTGACACTCCGCTTTTCTGATGTGCTCAGGCAGCAGCTCAAAACCTTGTTTGCACTCCCAGCGCAACACGGGCGTATCGCTGGACATGCGAGATTCGATAAGTGCACGAGACAACCACGCGCCACTCGAATTGGATGGAATGCAATCAAGCTCTTCCTGTGCACCAACACCATAGAACGAATAAACGCTTTGAATCCAAGCAAGTTCTTCTTCTTGCTTCCATTCTTTGCCTAAACGCAAACAAACGCGACGATAAAGACCATCAGCAACAGCTTCTTGAAAAGTGACCCGATGCACAGATCCACTGCGTTTTTCAGCGCGAATGTCGGTGATCAATTCATTGAACGGGTTTTCTGTCCCATCGTGCGTGCTGATGATGCGAACCTTCCCGCCCCAAATCAACATGGCCATCGCCGCCTTGAGCAGTTCGGACAGCTTGTCATGGAACGCCGCCTCATCAATCACAATGACGCCTTGGCGACCGCGCAAGTTAGAGGGGCGGCTGGTCAGGGCAACGATCCTGAAACCAGAATCCGGGAAACGAATGGTGAAGGTCTTGATGTGTTTGTCTTCATCCTCTCCATCCCAAAAACCATCTTCGACTTCGCTGGCCGCGTAGTTATACACACGAGCCCACATTGCTGCGGCTTGAATGTATTCAATCGTCATGTCTTGGTTGTAGGCGATGTAGTAAACGTTTTGCCCACCCACATTTCGATTGGATGCTGCAATCAAAACATCATCAGCAGCTTCGGCCCATGTGATACCAGTACGTCGAGATTTCTCAAAAACCTTGAATGGCGATGGATCAGCAACCCATCTTTGCTGGTATCCCATCAACACAGCAGGCGCACTTACCTGCGCTGTGTTTGGTATTTTGGCCGGAACTTTCTTCATGACGCGATGCCAAGAATTTCTCGACGAAGCTGATCAACTGTCTCAGCAGACAAGCCGCCTTTTTTGGCGATCTTTTCCACATTTGCAGCTGCTGCCTGCGCGCGCTCTTTGACCTCAGATTGGAATTTCTTAAGGTTGACGCTGCTGCGCGTGAGAGTGGCAATGTTTTTGGCAGCAGCGCTAAGCATTCCAATGCGATCGCCAGCATCAACATCTTCATCACTGGCTTCTTGCAGGGAAATGATGGCGTCAAACAACTCGGTCTGAACCAGCGCGGTCAAAGCCTCGCTGCGTGCATCTTCATCGTCGCCAGCTTGAGCGCGAATGATCTTGGCCGCTTCGGTGCTGGCTCTGATGGCCGTTAAACGACGCTCAAGTTTTTGGCCATACCGATGCATGGCTGAGCGGCTTGGCAGATCACCTGCAATTTCATGTCCGGGGAATTGATTCCGCAAATCTGAAATCAGCTCATCTAGTGTCATTGAGCCCTCTGCGATCTTGCCCTCAATATAGGACTTGACCTCAGAAGGTAAACGAGAAAGTTTGGATTTGCGCCCCATGCTTATGTCCCAGCAGATGGACGTGCAATGCCGGGCTCGCAATCCACGGTGTACTCAACCATGTCAATACCAAATCGCTCCAGCTTGGCACGAACCTGTCCAAGTGGATCGGTGCGAAGAGAAATCAGTTCGCGACTCTCTAAATAGTCAAGCTCACGGCGAACTTCCATTTCAGTCACGTCAGGATAGGTCGCTGAAATCACGCCACGCATCATGCGAATCGTTGCATCGCTTGGACGCGCAATATTCATGGTCAACAACAACAGCCAGCGCATCGTCTCGCGTCGAGCGCGCTGCGCGACCAGGTGCATTTCTTCTTCTTTCATAGATTCCGTCCCTCTTTCAAGAGCAAGTTTTCAAACCGTAGTGCAATTGCATCCAGCTTGGTCATGATGGTGGCAACTGCTTGCACGTAGTCTTCTCTGCGCACGTAGTGCAATGGAAGATCTGCCTTGAGGTTGAGCAGCTCACGCTCTACCCGCTGCCACTGGCCTGCATCTGTCTTGATGGCCTCATCCAAGGTATTGAGTCGATCTGAAAGTTGAATGTGCTGAGCAGCTCTGGTTGTTTCTAGTGAAGTGAAGCGTTCATCCAAATGCCGCTGCATTTGCCCAAGCAGAAGTTTCCCAACGGCACCGCATGCGCCAAAAAAAGCAAGCAGCAACAAAATCAGGTGCCAAAGTTCAATCGTCATTTTTTTCTCTTGTGGTTGGTGGATTCGTGTGCCATGCAATCAAGGCGCTGAGCCGTGCGCGACATTGCCCGTATTGAGCCCCTGCCTCTGTGATCCAGATGGCGATGTCGGTATCGGTGGCAATGGCCCCATTGGCTGCAGAAGTTCGATTGGGGGCTTCAGGTAAATCACTGACGTTGATTTCTGTGGCGTTGTTGAGCACCCGCAAAGCAGGCTCGTCAAGGCAAGCGCGGTTATGAGTGACTTCGGTGAGGGCATTGCGTTTTTCCTTTTTTAAGACCTCAATTTCCTGAGTCTTCTTTGTCAGAACCAAATAGAGGTCATCACCATTTTTTTTGGCAACTTGCAGCGCCTCAAGCGTGCTGGAGAGCGTCTCAATTTGTTCTTTTTGATGGTCGGCCTTGAGCTGTGAGATTTCAGCTTTGAGTGGGTAGTGACCAAGTGACCATCCCAAAGTTGTCCCAAGCAAAAGGGCGCTCAGCGCTGATGCCAGAAGTGCAATGAATTCACGATTCATACGCTGGGGCCCCATGTTGCGTACATTGGCTGCAACTCGATCAAGATGCGTTTTGGATAAGCTCTGTTTTCTTGCCAATTGGCAGCGGCGCGTCCTGCGTTGACAAGTTCGACCGACCCAAACCACACCAGCGGATCAAGCCCCTTACTTGACGCCAGTTTTTGGTCGCGCTGAATCCATCCAAGACCACCGTTGTATGCCGAGAGCATGAAGGCATGTTGGCTGCGTGAATCGCTGGCTTTGATGCGATCAAACAACCAGCGGTCATACCCAACCAACGCACGAATTGCCCACACGGGATTTGTCGGTTGGCAATCTTGCTTTGCAGTGCCATTGAGCTCGCACCACCACGATGCTGTACCTGGCATGAATTGAGCCATGCCAATCGCACCCACGCGACTGACTGCATTGCTATTCCAGCGACTCTCTTGATGCAGTTGTGCGGCCAGTGCTGCGATGGGCGCATCGATACCCCACTGCGCATGCGCAGCGCGCGTTAAATCTGCACGCCATCGATTTGCAGCAGATGGAATTTGCGCGAAGGAATTTGCAGCAAAAAACACCACAAAGAAGATTGAAGCGATGAACTTCATGCATCCCCCTTGATGCAGTGGCCTGATTCGCATCCACTTGTGATGTTGGGGCATTCCCCGCAATCAACACGGGATTTCTGCTCATCCGTCAGCAGATTGCGTTGTTTGCTATTGCGCTGCTTTTCTCTCACATTTGCTATGTGTAGAACGTCTGCCAAGCACTCTGCGCTGTCGGCCAGTTCTTGCGCCACTTTTGTTCCGTCTGGCGTGTCATAGGTCGCAGTGAGTGGGTTGTATTTCACCCACTGGTCCTGAGTGTTCTGATGCAGACTCATATCAGGCTCCTAGTCCCATCGCCAACATGGCGCAGCCAACAATGACTGCGCGCCGAATCATGCTGGCTGCCAGAGCAGCCGCAGCAATGGCACTCTCATAACTTTGGTACTTGTGCACATTTACCAGCCACATGAAAAAATCGGGTCTTGCGTAGGGAAAGAGACTTCGATCTAGCCAATAGCCCACCACTGCGGCAAGCGATACAAGACTGAGCTTGTAAAGGCTGACGGGCAATTGCTGGGGGGCCAAGAGCCCAACCAGAAAGAGCAGGGCGATCGTGATGATGAGCCAGCCACTCAGCCGGGGCAAACGTTGGAGTAGGGTGTGTTCAGTCATACGCAGCATGGTGCCGCGCGCGCGCGATCTAATCTAAATAAAGCGTTTTAAAAAAGATCGCGCATGTAGAATATGGCCACAATCCTTTTGCAGCGTCATTAAGTTGGCTCTCGTTCAAGGCAAAAAGGCCATCAGAAGATGGCCTTTTTATTTGCATAAAAATTTGCAAAATTTTTTGCAAATGTCATTCAGGAAATCACGAAAGATGCAACTCGGGCCCTTCAGACCAGCCTGTATTTTTGTCGTGAATCCCTGTTGCAGGACTTTCTAATGACTGCGAAAGCTCGTCCATTTCCTGACGTTTCTTAAAAGCAAGCAAGTCGTTGCGTTTTTTTTCTTGAATTTGCCTATCCCACTGCTCAGCAAACATATATGCATACACAGAGAATCCAACCGCGCAAAATGCCAATATGACAGACCATTGATATACAAATCCGGCCAGTTGTTCGGAAACCGCTGGCGAGGATGCAACTGATGCGGCAATCATTGTGCATGCACTTAGTTTGATGGAGCGAGATCGTTGCTGTTTCGACAGAGCCATCAGTTTTTGATATTGCTGCGAATTCATGGAGCTGACATCAAGCGACTCATCCAGCTTGTTTCGCATCACCCAAACTGTTGTTGCGCAAGCGACGCAGAATGGAGCCGCCATTCCAGATAGCCACGCCATCACTTTTATGTCGTCGACATACAACCAAAGCAATTGACCACATCCACCACAGATCGCGAGCATGATCAGCAGCGTGATTGGACGTGGCACTGCAAGCCAGGCAAAAACCTTGCTCATAGTTCGTCCGTGCTCACCTTGCTCAGCAGCCATTGCCGCATTCCCTCATAAACTTCAGTTTCTGACAATTGACCGTCATACGACGAAACCTTTATTGTCCCATTAAGCTTCAATTCAGATCCCTTGATACTGCCGCCATCAATTAACTCAATTTCAGTTTCAACTTCCTCTGTATTGCGGAATGCGGCACCAAGTGTGTCCATCAGCTTGTGACCATCATCTGTGGTTGTCCTGTTGTATTTCAATGTGAGAGTCAGCTCGATGTTTGATCCGGTCAGCTGATCAAAGTCGATTTTTGCAGCCTCACTTGGTTCGAGCAAGCTCTTGATTGCAGCCAATGGGCCCCACTCAAGATCTTTATTTTTAGCAACAACTGAAACACTCTTTGTCGAAGGCTTGTCTGCAACTTGTAAAGCAGCGCTTGGCATTGTCGTTCTTGGCAGAACTTCTCCGCCAATCTTGATCGTCTTAACCCCTTTGCCTTTATTGATTTTTTCTCTGACAGTTTTCGATGGCGTATCAACCAGATGCAGCGTGTTATCACCAGCCATCACGGATGCACCGTGAAGCAACCATTGAAGATATGTCTCTAAATGCGATGATTTCAATGCTTGAGATTGAATCATGATCATGTGATTTTGGATAACTCCAAAATACATGACAGACTCAAGAAACTCACGCCTTTTTCCATCACGCGTTTTTGGGGCAGTCATCTTCTCCAAAGTGATATTGGATGCCTGTTCGTCATCAACCAAAAACAGCGGATCAGTGCCGGGCGTGTACAAAATGAGCGACCCAAACACAAATCCCTTTGGTTCTATTTGTGTTCGTCCAACCAAGTGAAAAATAGGGTGATCTTGGTCGGCAATGTTGAGCTTTCTATCGCCAATCGTTGCTCGCTTAACTAAGGCTTTTGAGAGCATGGTCTTTAAATTCTCGCGACCAGTATTGGAGTGAAATTCAACACGCTTATAGACAACTGTCTTGTTAATTCGCTTGCCCGTGCTAGCCATACCACGCTCTCCCTTTAATGCTGATTACAGAATTGATACCTTTTGCATGAGACTGCCATCGACTGACCAGAGGCTGACAATTTTGATTAGTTTTCTTTTGTGTCACGCCGCCTTGGATTGCGAGCCGAGACGAGCTGCGCCCTCAATGACGCGTTTTCCATCGTCATCGCAGGCCCGGTAGTTATCGATCAGCGCTCGCTCGCGTGGAGGCAAGGTCTGAGCCTCATCCACTGGCGCACTTCGTTGCCCCGTAATTACGTAAAGAACATCTAATTTTTCTGGGGATTTGATAGATGCAAGTGCAATAAGTACTTCGCTTCCGGGCAACGCGCCGCGCTCATACCTGCCCCACATTTCTCTCGAAACACCAGCAAGCTCAGCAATCTCGGATTGTTTTAGGCCAAGTCGCTCCCTCTCCTCGCGAAGCCTATACCCGACAAGAGAACTCGGGTTCACATCAAAACCTTGCAAGATAACTTGAGTTCGCACACAATCACACCTACCAAATCCAAACCAAACCTAACCGCACTACCTAAGGCAAAAAAATGAACTCCAGAAATCGCAGAGAGCCATCTTTTATTCCGCTGACCCGAAACAAAGAAGGCAAGGTATGTCTCAATTGTTCGGGTACCTCGCAGCATGCCGATATCAAAGCATTGCGTGAGCAAGTTGAGGCAAGCAACTTTTACCTTAGTCACATATTGCGCGCCTTGAAACAGGTGGACATTGAAGGCGGCGCAATTCGCGTCAGGAGCGAGAACTAATGGCATCAGCAATCCGCTCCAGTTGTTCGACTGCGCCACGGGCGAACTCCTCCACAGGATGTTGGCTTAGCCACTCCTTTTCAAAAGACACACGATTTTTGGCGCGTTGGTCTTTTTCCTGCATGGCGTTGTCGTATGCCGCGAGCTCTTCAAAAGTCATGTTCGACGACATCTCTGGTCCCTCGCGCCACTGCAAATCGTTATCGGCCACGGCTTTTGCCAAGGCTTGTTTTCGCAGCTCTCTAGCTAGAGGTAATACAGCCGCAGCAAGAAGCAGTTCATCCGGTGATTTCGTCATTGCTCACTCCTCTAAATAAAACCAAAGGCAAAAAAATGAATCAATCTAAATCCCTTGCGGTCACCGCCCTTGAGACCCTCGCTCTTGAAACCCTCAACGAGGCGATCAAGGACGGAGCTGAGTTTCCTGATGCATGTCACCAGGTAGCCAACCAGTACTGCGTAGATCAAAAGCAACTGGAAGAAGCCTATGACGCGCAGTTTGCCAAGGGCAATTAAACCCCCTAGCTCCAATTTCTTGGACTGACACCAAATAACACCGATTTTCCCATGAAAAAACTTCGTACTCATATTGAGGCACGTGCTTGGCTGGATTACCAAGGCATCTCGATCAGCCAGTGGGCTCGGGAGAACAAGGTTCATCACAGCTTGGTGCGGGAAATCTTGGCGGGGCGCAAAAAGTGCTCTCGCGGCATAAGCCACAACATTGCCATCTTGCTTGGCATGAAGGCAGGCGTTCTGACCACGCGCCCCGGTCGCATTAACCCAAGCCGACGCGGTCGTAAAACCAACTCGGGTCATGTAGGAGCGATGGCATGAATAAAGCATCTTGTTTGTCCAAATGTGATGTTGATGAGACAGGTTTTTGTACCGATCAAAACGTGCTTCCTGAGCTAGATCGAATGATTGAGGTGTCACGTAGAAAAAATGGCAAGCTGCTGCTTACTCGCCAGCAGGCGTGCCAAATTCTTTGCGCTTCAACAAAATGTCATAGAGCACCTTGCGAGGTCGCAAAAGCTCAAGCGTCTGATCAAAGTCGGGATGCTGACCATCCAGTTTTTCAATCTGGTCAAACTGGCGAGACGCCTCTCCCCACGTTTTTGCCAGCGTGCGCGAAATGCCCTCATCTGTTTTCCATATATGAGGCAACACCTCGGCCAGAGCCAACAACAAGCCATTGCAAAAGTCATCCAACTCATCTAGTTCACGCTGAATTGGCTCAAGGCGTTTTTGCAACGCGGACTCAACGCGCTCGTCAATTGTGGCGAGCATTTGCCAAATTTCTTCGGGGGTTTGGTTCATGACTTTTCTTCTCCAAGATTTGTTGCAGTTGCCACTACTTTGCCAGATGCGCAGCAACTTTTCTATGCGCACAAACGGTATTTGTTTGGAAGCGCAAATCACTATGGGCGGGAGGTCTTTCCAATGAGCCGCCGCAATTGGAAACGGGTGCGCCCCAACAGCTTGACCGAAGCGCTGCGCCTGTGCAAAGAGTTCGCGCAGGCCAAGGCCAATATGTCGATTGAGCGCATTGCGGATCGCATGGGCGTGACGCACGACAGCCTCTACAAGTGGCTGGCTACAGGTCGACTGCCAGCCATCTTGATTCCAACGTATGAGCATGCATGCGGCTGTCACTATGTGAGCGAGTGGCTGGCTGCAAGCGCAGGCCGATTGGTCATTGATATGCCCAAGGGCCGAACCGTGAGCCAGTCCGAGCTGGTGGAGCTCAACAGTGGATTTGCAGCAGCCCTGCAATTGCTCACCAACTTTTATGCCAGCGAAGGCAAGGCTGACCCGATTGAAACGCTGGATGCGTTGACCACTCATTTGCAGCAGGTGGCATGGCACCACGCCAATGTTCATGTGCATGCAACGCCTGAATTGGAGTTTGACGCATGACCAATACAAAGACCGATTACACGAACTCAGCGCAGCAACGCTTGATCAAAGTGATCTTGGCATTGTTTGGTGATGTGGTGCATGGCCTCTCACCTGGTGCGATCGCCAAAAGTGTCGGCTGCAGCTCACCCATGGTGACGCGCGATCTGGACAACTTGGCCAGCGCAGGCATCGCCCAGCGTGATGAGGCCACGGGCCTGTGGCGCTTGACGCCACGACTGCCCCAGCAAGCCATCAAGGTGTGGACCGCAATTGATCGCGCTGAGCAGCGCCTTGCAGAGTCACGCCAGAGATTTTCCCGTAACCCAGATTAACCAACCAAAGGAGTTTTGAAATGAGTAAGGCAGGAAGAAAACCAAACCAAACGACCGCTGTGGATCTTGTGGATCCATCGCTTGATCAGGATCGTATTGGTGATGCCATGGAGGCCATGCGTGCAAATGGTGCAACTGAACAACAAGTGCATGAGGCTGGTATTTTTGATCTTGGGCGTCAGGTTGGAGCGATCCAAATGGCGCGCATGCAACGTGATTTTTGCGCCGTGGCGCAAATCCGATTATTCGAAGAGGCGAAAAAGTCTAATAAATTCAAAGAGTTATCGATTCAGACACCAGATGGAAAGTGCGCCACGGCGCAAAATTTCGAAGATTTCTGCAAGCTGGTGTTTGGAACTGGATACAGGGCAATGGCCGAAGAATCTCAGAACCTTGAGATGCTTGGGCAAGCATCCTTTGAATCGGCCAAACGAATTGGCCTGAATCGCCGCGAGATTCGGATGATCCGCGCACTGCCCCAAGAGCAGCGCGCAATTGTTGACGATGCCCTCAAATCAGAAAGCCGAGCCGAAGTGGTCGCTGCCATTGAAGACTTGGCCTCGCAACTCTCCAAAGCGCAAAGCGACACAGAAGAGGCGCTGGCTGAGCTTGAAGCGGAACGTGAGCTCTCGGGCAAGAAGACGCAAAAAATCGAACAGCTCAAGCGCGACAAGGTCCGCATCAATAAATTGCCGCCTGAAGATGCGTTGATTGAATTGCGCAAAGAGGCAACCGCCATTGCCCTCGACTCTGAGGCATCCGTTCTTGGTGGACTGCGCCAAGCCTTCATTGCCTTGAGCGAACACGAGGGTGAAGACAACATCATCTTTATGGCGGGTCTTGCAGGTCAGGTCCAGCGCAGGCTCAATGAGTTGCGCGAAGAGTTTGAATTGCCCGACTTGAGCAATGCGGACGATGTGGAGCTTGCCAACCAGGTAGCGCAATGGGCCACTGGCGAAGTCAAGAGCGCTAAGGGTGGCAAAGGGTCCAAAGGCTAAAGCGTATTGGCCTGATTACATAGACCCACTATGCCTTTCAAAAACCCCGTCATGGTTCAACGCTTGATGCGAGTTGCACTGGATGCAGCTGCTGCACCAAGCGGTGGCAGGCAGGCAATTTATGCCGCTGCGTGCCAAGAGCTGGACATGAGCCTTGCAACCTTGCATAGACATTTGAAAAAAATCACTGTGAAACCAGAACGTAAAAAACGAAGCGATGCCGGGCGTGTTTGGCTGACTCGCAATGAAGCCGTTGCCATCAGCGCGGTCTTGATGGAGAGCCATCGCAAAAACAAAAAGCGTTTGATGGCGATTGGTCAAGCAGTTGAGCTTTTGCGCGCAAACGATAAGGTTCGTGCCGAGCGTGTTGATGCCAATACTGGCGAGTGCGTTCCACTCTCAGATAGTGCCATCGCAAGATCTCTGAAACAGTATGGCCTGCATCCTGATCAACTCAATCAGCCCACGCCATCGGTGCAGCTCAAGAGCTTGCATCCCAACCATGTTTGGCAAATTGACGCTTCAATTTGTGTGTTGTATTACCTCAAGCGAAGCGCCAAAGATACGGGTGGCCTGCGCATCATGGAGCGCAGCGCGTTCAACAAGAACAAGCCAAAGAACCTCAAAAAGATCGAATCAGACCGCGTTTGGTCATACGAGGTGACTGACCATTATTCGGGCGCGATCTTTGTTCACTATGTGTATGGCTCTGAAGACAGTGCCAATTTGATCGAGAGCTTCATCGAGGCAATCCAAAAGCGTCCCGATGACCCCATGCATGGGGTGCCATTTCATTTGATGATGGACATGGGTTCAGCCATGACCAGCGGCATGTTCAAGAATCTGGCCCGTCGACTGCAGGTCAATCTGATCGCTCACTCTCCCGGTAATGCGCGTGCCACAGGTCAGGTGGAAAAAGCGCGTGACTTGATTGAAAAGAGTTTCGAGTCAGGGCTGAAATTCAAACCTATCAAAGACTTGGCCGAGTTGAATGCGCAGGCGCAGTGCTGGTCTCGTTGGTACAACGCCACCCAAATTCATTCGCGTCATGGCAGAAGTCGTTTTGACCAGTGGATGAAGATCACTGCGGAACAGTTGCGCATTGCACCCGATGTGCAAATGTGTCAGGCGCTGGTGAGCCACAACCCCGAAAGCCGCAAAGTCACCACCGAGCTGACGATCAGCTTCAAAGGTCAAAGCTACGACGTGCGCGATGTGCCCAATGTGATGATTGGCGAGTCATTGCAGGTCTCCATCAACCCTTATGCCGAAGAAACCGCGTTGGTGATTTACGCCGACGCTGAAGGCAACGAGGTGTTGCACAGCGTGCCCCTGATCAAGAAAGATGAGGGAGGTTTCCGTGAGGATGCCAACATCATCAATGAAGACTACAAGCGTCCCAAGAACACGGTGCTTGAAGCCAACCGCGATGAGGTGCGCCGTTTTGCCATGCAGGCCTCAACCAATGAAGAGGCGCAAGCCAAGGCTAAGGCCAATGTCACGCCATTTGGTGGTCAGCTCGATCCATTCAAGGTGATTGAGCAAGCGCCTGAGCGTACTTATTTGCCCAAACGCGGCATTGCATTGCCATTCTCCACTACGACAAGCCAAACGGCCACGCCAGTGCGTGTGCTTAGTTTGTTTGAGATTGCCGCCGAGTTGGTACGCCGTGGCATGACGATGAGCCGTGAGCGCAATGAGCAGATTCGTTCTTGGTATCCGGATGGTGTTCCAGAAGACCAGATTGACGCGCTGCGCGCTCGTTTAGAGGTGCGCGGGAATTTGCGAGTCGTCGCTGCAGGTGGCGCTTGATGATTTTTTTAACCACAACCAAAGGAGAGTGTCTATGTCAACACAGTTCGCCAAAGGATGGCGCAAGCGCCAAATTCTGGCAAAGAAAAAACCAACAGTCAGGACTGGCGCATGAGCATCGCCCAAACATTACCCGCGCTGGGATTGAGTCAAAGAAGTTTGGCGCGTGCGGTGGGGCTGAGCTTGCCCACATTGAATCGAATCATCACGCAAGGCCGCTGGCCAACACGTGGTGCTGCGCAAGTGCGTCAGCGCTTGGAGTCCTATTTGCGCGAACAAGGCGCAACGCCCAACCAATTGCTGGCACTTTTTGTGCCGCAGAAAGAAGTTGGCCCCGATGAGCAGCAACTCACCGAGGCCGTCCCCGCCCTAGTGGCAAATCCAAACCTGAAACCAGAACCGGAGGAATTTATGTTACTTCAAAACCAATCTTTGACACAAGAAGCCCGTCAGCACTTCAATTTGCCACGCAATCCCTTTGTGGATGATGTGCAGTCTTCAGACGATGTTTTTCAGACATCCAATGTGCGCTACGTCCGCGCCGCATTGATGGATTGCGCCAACCACCATGGCTTCATGGCCGTGATTGGTGAGTCGGGCGCAGGCAAGACCACGCTGGCCGAAGACTTGGAAGAGCGCATCAAGGCAGATGGGCGGGACGTTTTGGTGATTCGCCCCTATGTGCTGGCGATGGAGCAAAACGACCAAACGGGCAAAACGCTCAAGAGCAGCCATATTGCCGAATCACTGTCGATCGCACTCGATCCGCAGCTCAAGGTCAAAAGCAGTCCCGAGGCGCGTTTTCGCCAAATGCACGAGCTGCTCAAGTCCAGTCGAAAAATGGGGCGACGCCATTTGCTGGTGATTGAAGAGGCGCATTGCTTGCCAACGGCAACACTCAAACACCTTAAGCGATTCTTGGAGCTCAAAGATGGGATGCAGCGTCTGTTGGGCATTGCTCTTGTCGCCCAGCCCGAATTGCGCGATCGGCTAGGTTCTCAAAACGCAGAGGTGCGCGAAGTGATGCAACGCTGTGAATTTGTCGAACTGGCCCCGCTGGACGATGAGCTTCAAAACTACCTGCGTCACAAGTTCAGCCGATTTGACTTGAAGTATGAGGATGTGTTTGCGCCCGATGCGGCAGATGCCATGCGCGCGCGTTTGATTCATATGCCTCGTGGCGGCAAAGCCAGCGATGCCAAGAGCGTTTGCTATCCGCTGGTGGTCAACAACTTGGTGTGTCGCGCCATGAATGCCGCTGCACGTGCAGGTTGGCCTCAGGTGGACGCGCAGGTCATTGCTGGCTGTTAAGGGGCAATCACATGCGAACTTACCAAATCATTGTGACCATGCCCAATGGGCAACAAAGCAAGCACACCGGAATTTTTGAATGTGGCGTCGATGCGGCGATTGATGCCATGGAGAAGTTTCCTGAAGCAAGACGCATTAGCGCAAGGAGGATCCCATGAGTCGATCAATCTCTCAGTTCTCACGACCACTTCAATTTGCACCGGGTGTCATTGAGGTATATCGCAGGCCCATATCCAAATCGCAGGTTCGCACCCTTGTTTTGATTGTGTTGATCGCAAGCTTTGCTTTATGGAGATTGTCATGATGGCCGTTCACGCACCAAGCGCCAAAAGACGCGTTCGTCATGTTGCTGTTTTGTTGGGGCCCGGGCTGTCGGTGCAGGCCCAAAGCATTTGGATGCTGCTGCGCGATAAGGGTGGCTATTGGAATGCAGCGGATGTGGCTAAGCATTTCGAGATGAGTCGCATGGATCGAATTGCAATTGCTCAATGGCTGCGTCTTTTGGCTGAGCGTGGGTACGTCAAACGCCAAGAGACATTTGATGAAAAGAACTTTTGCTATGGCGTCACCACGCGCTGCAAAGTGCCAGATGGTTTGAGCATGGAGCTGTCCTCATGATCATTCAATTCCCCACGCTCACCAATCCAGATGCTATTCAGACGGAGGCCGAGTTGAGGCAAGAGCTGACTCGTGTGAATCAGCTCCTATTTCAAAACTTCGGTCAATTGGCAACGCTGACTGGTCTGTGCAAAGACCTGAGTGACCACCTTGAGGCATTGACTCGGATGCACATGGCTGGAAATACAGATCAGATCACAACGATGCTGGATGCATTTGCCGATCGTCGACGCACATTTGAATCCGCAAAACACTGACCCATGAAAGGAATCAATATGTCAGAAGTTCAAGAGCAGTCCATTCCAAAGGGCTACATGAAAAATGCCAATGGCGCTTTGGTGCCAGAGGCTAAGGTCAAGCCGATCGACAAGATCCGGCAAGAGGTTGTGACGTCCCTGTGCGAAGAGGCGAAAAAACTGGCTACACAAATGATTGGTTACAAGCTGGCCTCGATGAACGCGCTGGAAGAGTTCGTGAATCGCTCCCTCTCTGACTATGACGTGACGGTGGGCGGCAAAAAGGGCAACGTCACGCTGGTGAGCTTTGATGGCCGCTACAAGGTGGTACGTCAAATGGCAGAGCACATCGTGTTTGATGAGCGCCTGCAAGCAGCCAAACTCTTGATTGATGAGTGCATTCAGGCTTGGGCCAAAGGCAGCAACGCCAATATCAAGGTGTTGGTCAATGACGCGTTTCAGGTCGACCGCGAAGGAAAAATCAGTACGGGGCGCGTGCTTGGCCTGCGCCGACTGGACATCGATGACGACAAGTGGCAGCAGGCAATGCGTGCCATTGCCGACAGCATGAATGTCTCGGGCACCAAGCCGTACATCCGTTTTTATGAGCGTAACGAGCATTCGGGCGAATACGTTGCGATTAGTTTGGACATGGCGGCTCTGTAATGCAGGGCGCGATGGTGGCAAGCGGTGTGTGCCACGGTTTATCCATAGCCGCAACTGCCGCTGGTACTGCACATCTGCGCATCGCGTCCGGGCGCTTTGCGTATCTCCTTCCCAATCAAATCTTGGGTGATGTGGCTTTATCCGGTTTCCGGTGTCCGCAAACACTGGTCCTTTGAGGTGCAAATGATGGTGACCCAGAAAACGGTTCAGGTGACAGATGCAAACGGCATCCCTTGTGGGCAGCGATACATCGTCGTTGAGTTTGATGCCGAACATCGTCCAACAGACGTTTGGTACATGGGGGCATGTTGGAAATTCACAGGAAAAGTTGGCACCAACCGAGCGACGGGTCGAGATGTGCGGGAAATGGCTGATGCGAAAGATCGTCGAATTTGGGTTGATCTTGACGTTTCCACGCTTTGGGAGGACTGAGATGCAAGTTGGTTCAAAAAATTGTGTTTTTGAAGCAAAGCGGACATTTTTGTCGGCATTGAATCTCAATCGTGGTCATGAATACCGATTCTTGGGCCAACAACCCGTTCCAAATCGTTCCAAAACAAAAAACCAAGGGTGTGCCGCAGCGTTGCACGAAATCGCCTTAAAACGCGCAGGAAAAAATTAACCATGCAACGAGCAATTTTGATTGAGACGATGGCTGCGCTGACTGGCGTGACCGGCGCAACTTTGGTGGCCATACCTGGCTTGACCAGTTGGGGGTTTGTTGCCTTCTTGCTTAGCAACGTTGGCTGGTTGGCTTTTAGCCATTCAAACGGTCATTGGCGAATGTTTGCCCAGCAACTTGTGTTCTTGGCCACCAGCTTGCTGGGTTTATGGAATTGGTGGCTTGCACCATTGGTGAGGGGCTGATTCATGATGAATGCTGAAGTTCGCCGTAAAAAAGAACTGGCCCTGATCCATATGGCCAAGTCTGATTTGGGCATGAGCCGTGAGGACTATGAATTTGTTCTGGTTGAGGTAACCGGGAAAACGAGTGCGGCCAAGTTAAATGGACCCGAGCGTGAAAAGCTGATCAAACATTTCAAGACGAAGGGTTTTCAGATCAAGTCAAACAGCGCGGCACAGAAATACAAAGCCCATCTGGGGTATGAGGGATTGAAAGTCCTTGCTTTGTGGCGCATGTTGCATGAGTTGGGTGCGGTTAAAAATCCATCCGAAGAAGCCTTGCAGGCATATATCAAGCGCATCACCAAGATGGATGCGGTGCGTTGGGTGAATGGCCCACAAGCCGAAACATTGATTGAAACATTGAAGAAATGGGCAATGCGGTATTTGCCAGATCAGGTCAAGGCGATGGCGCAGGATCTTGCGCTGAAAATCAAAGTGGGCGATATCGAGCTTGATGTAGATGCCCTGCATAAGGTGGAAAATTATGTGGGCCAAGCGCAAATTCGTAAAACTTTCGAGCCGATGTGGGACGCCTATGAGTTGCTTAAGAGTCATGGCATGAGGCCAGCCGTACAAGAGCAGGTCAAATGATGAGGCGTTATATGTCCACCGTTGAGTCGGATGTGCTGGAGTCCATGCTGCCGCAGGGGCTCACGGTAGAGATGCGCGATGTGGCATTTTGTCTGTATGAGGCGTTGGTGATCAATGAAGACCGCTGCGGTAGCGATAGCGACACGAAATGGCGTGAGCAACTCAAGGGCTGGGGTGCGCAGGTATTGATGCAGCTGCAGCACCTGACCAATGAAAAAGGTGGTCAGGCCATTTACCTTGCCAAAGGTGTGGCCGTGCATTTATCGGCACGCGACCGTGAGATGTGTATGAAATTCAAGGGCAACAACTATCGCGAGTTGTCTAAAGAATATGACCTGACGGAGATGCGTGTTCGTCAGATTGTGAATATCTTTCAGCGCAATCAATTCTTGTCACGTCAAGGCCAGTTACCCGGCTTAGACATTGAATGAATTTTCTAAAGCGCTTTAATTAGTCTTAGAGGGACGCTTGCACGACAGTGCAGGCATGACACAAAACAAGCCCTCCTCACTTCACATCTTCAAGCCAGGTAAGCACACTGCGATGAGCGGTGTTCGGTTGGCATTTTCTGAATCTGAGCTTCAAGCATCTGCTGAGGCTTACGACCCCAAGCTCCATGAAGCGCCATTGGTGGTCGGCCATCCTAAGCTGGATGCGCCTGCCTATGGTTGGGTATCTAGCCTGAAATTCAGCGATGGCGATATTGACATCGATCCCGGCTTGTATGCATTACCCAGCCAAGTGAATCCCGACTTCGCTGACATGGTGGCAGCAGGCGCATTCAAAAAAATCAGTGCATCCTTTTTCAGTCCTAGCTCTCCCAACAACCCCGTGCCAGGTGTTTATTACTTGCGTCATGTCGGTTTTCTTGGCGCTCAAGCGCCTGCCGTAAAAGGACTTCGCACCCCCAGCTTTGCTGCTGATGAAGAAGGTGTGGTCACTTTTAGTGAGTGGGATGACGTGGACAACGCCAACTTGTGGCGAGGTCTTCGTGAGTGGCTCATTGGCAAATTTGGCCTTGAAGAGGCCGACAAGGTCGTGCCGGGTTATCGCGTGCAAAGCCTTGAGCAAGGTGCTCAGGACGAATTACGCGAGGCGCAGGCCGAATCCGCTGCATCTATGACAGGTGCTCCATCTTTTTCCGAACATCAACCTCAGGAGATTTCCGTGACTGAACAAGAAGCCGCGCGTTTACGCGCAGAAAACGCTGCCCAAGCGCAGCGCATTCAAGACATGCAGGCCAGCGCGACAGCGCAACGCCATGCAGACATCCATGCCGAGAACTTGGCATTTGCAGACCAGCTGATCAGCCAAGGTCGATTGCTGCCCACGGCACGTGAGGTGATTGTGGCCACGCTGGATCACTTTGCCAAACAAGAGCAGCCGCTGGAGTTTGGTGAAGGTGAAGTTAAAGCGCCTTTGTTGGATGGTTTGAAAAAGCTATTCGAAGCATCGCCCCAGCAAGTTGACTTCAGCGAATCGGCCACTGCGCAGCGCGCATCGGGTCAAGCCTCGGATGTCGTGGAGTTTGCTGCGCCCTCGGGATTCCATGTCAATCAAGAAAGCCTTGCTCTGCACAACAAGGCTTCTGCATGGATGGCGCAAAACAACTGTGACTATGTCACGGCTGTGGCCGCGATTCAAAAAGCTCAGTCCTGATTTTCAGAGCTGATTGGTTTCAAAACACATTTCACTCAATTCTGAATCTTTGAAAGGATTTCCCCATGAGTAAACAAAGCGTTTCATTGCTCGCACTGCCTTTGATGCTGAGTGCGACGGTCGCTGCTTCCCGTTTCGTGACTCCGGCTGGTGCGCAAGCGGGTGCTGGTGCCAATACGTTTGGTGTGAGTCGCAGCGATGGTGTTGCAGGTGAGCGCATCACAACGGATGTGATTGGCACAGCTGTGGTTCAAGTCGGCGCAGCGGTCGACAAGGATGCCACCTTGAAGTCTGACGCCAACGGCAAAGCCATTGCATGGGCAACCAGTGGTGCAAAGGTCGCCATCGCGTTGGAGGCCGCAACCGCAGCAGATCAATTCATTGAGGTGCTGCTCATTCCAAATGCCGCCTAAAAGCTAGGCAATCCGAAACCCCTTTTCTCTGAAAGAAAACCATGACTCAAATGACAGCCGCCCAAGCACGCGTAGTAAATCCGGTTTTAACCACCGTTGCTCAGGGTTACAAAAATGCCGCAATGGTTGGCATGAGCATTTTTCCGTTTGTCCCAACGGGCGTTCGCGGCGGAAAAATCATCACCTTCGGTAAAGAAGATTTCCAGATCTATGCCACTGGTCGTACTCCCGGCTCGAACACCAAACGAATTCAGTTTGGCTATTCCGGCGACAACTACGCGCTGGAGCAGCATGCCCTTGAAGGCGTCTTGCCCATTGAAAACATGCAAGAAGCGCAGGTTGTGCCCGGCATCAATATGGGACGAACCACCATCAATAAAACGCAAAAGGCCATTCGTCTTCGCCTAGAAAAGGCTCAAGCTGATTTGGCTATCAATCCTGCCAAGTACCAAAGCACAAACAAACTGGCGCTTTCAGGTTCGAGCAAGTGGAGCGATTACGCCAATTCAGATCCGATTGGAGATGTGGGCGATGCTCGTTCCTCTGTACGCACGCAAATTGGTCTTCGCCCCAATGTTGGTGTGATTGGTGGCGCAGCATGGGATGTCCTTAAAAATCATCCCAAAATCACTGATCGCATCAAGTACACCAGCCGTGACACGGCTACGCCTGAGTTGGTTGCCAGCTTGTTTGAGCTTGACCAGTTGCTCGTTGGTGATGCCGTGTACGCGGATGTCACAGGTGGTTTCCGTGATGTTTGGGGCAAAAACATGGTGCTGGCCTACAGCGAGTTGGGCACTGTGGCCGACCAAGGTACGCCAACATTTGGGTACACCTATCAGCTGGAAAACTACCCGCTGGTTGAGGAGCCCTATTTCGATCGCCCATCAAAGAGCTGGGTCTATCCCGTCACCGATGAAGTGCAGCCAGTGATTGCTGGCCCTAGTGCTGGCTTCTTGCTGTCGGATTTAGTGGACTAAAGATGGCCACGAAAGCCAAAAAGCCAGCCGCCAAGCTGGCTACCAAAAAAAAGGTGGCTACGACCGTGGCGGCGGTCAGTCCCGAGATCACCGAAGAGGTGATGGTCAATAGCGTTAAGTTGCTCCACCCCATCAAGCATGACGGTAAACGTATTCCTGCGGGAGCGGTTATTGAATTGCCCGATGAGGCTGCAACCAGCTTGGTTGACACTGGTATTGCGGATTGGGTTGATGCTGAAGCAGATCAATCACAAGAGCAGTCACCTGAGTCTGAGGGCAAAGGCTGACCATGACATACGCGACGCAGGATGACATGGTCAAGCGCTTCGGTGAAACCGAGCTTGCGCAGCGCACCAATCGTGTTGATGGAAGCTCCATTGATGCGGTGGTGCTGACGCGTGCGATCGGGGACGCCGAGGCTGAGATCAATGGTTATCTTGCGGTGCGTTATCAGCTCCCATTGGCTGAGTTGCCAAGCGTCTTGGTGCGGGTGGCCTGTGACATTGCTCGCTACCACTTATATGACGATGGCGTGCCTGAAACGGTGCGCACTCGTTACCAAGATTCGGTCAGTCTATTGAAGCGCATGAGTTCTGGTGAGGTTCAGTTGGCGGGTGGAAATCCAATTCCAGTCGCCGGCGGTGGCAGAACGGTTGCATCAAGAAGTCTTGCTCGCGTTTTCTCAAACGATGTTTTGTCAAAGTTCTGAGGTGAACGAGCATGGATTTGACATTCGTTGTAGACCGGATCAGATCGCAAAACCTAGGCTTCAAGCAGCTAGGTGGAAGTGCCGACCTCGATGCGGCCATGGCGGGCTCAGTTATCCCACCAGCGGCATTTGTGATTCCCTTGCGAGAAAAAGCTGATCCAAGCGAGATCACGATGGTGACTCGTCAGCGAATCACGACAGTTTTTGGCGTGGTGATGGCGGTCATGAATCGCAGGGATGCGCAAGGTGCTGCGTCTTTGGTTGAGCTCAATGCGTATCGGTCTCCGTTGCGTACGGCATTGGCTGGCTGGGTTCACGATGCCGAATCTGGTGAGCCTATGCAGTATGAGAGCGGCAATTTGTTGCGGCTCGATGGCGATGGCCGACTTTGGTGGATCGACGAATTTTTCTACATGAGCACTTTCAGGAGCAATTGAGATGGCAAAACAAAACCAAACACAAACGTCAGACGTGTATGCGACTGCAGATGTTGATCAAGACCAAGAGGCAATGGTTGCCACGGATGCTGATCAGAAAACTGTAGTCGACATGCAAGGGGCTATGTCGGCAGATGAGCATCACGGCCAAGGTGGGCTTTATGAGGTTCGTCAGGGTCGGCGCGTTTTGATTGAGCGCACTAGCGAGTAAGCGCAGCAGAGTCATTGCAGCGTTAGCAAACAAATTTTTCACAACATTTTTCAGAAAGCACATCATGGCAAACAAAAAAATCCGCAAGATGGTCATTCTGGCAAAGCCAGAAACAACGCGTGGCATTGATGCGGCACCAACGGGTGCGAATGCAATCATTGTTGCGAACGCTAATTTGACGCCGATTGAAGGCGATGAGGTTGAGCACAACTACATCAAGCCATTCTTTGGTAACAGCGGGAGCGCTCAGGCGACCGCCTACAACAAAGTGTCATTTGATGTGGAGCTTGCGGGTTCAGGTACCGCTGGCACACCACCTGGCTGGTCGGCCTTGATGCGTGCTTGCGCATGTGCAGTCACGATTGTGGCGGGAACCAGCGTGACGTATTCACCCATCAGCGAATCGCTTGAAAGCATCACCATCTACGCCAACATCGATGGCACCAATCACATCATGCGCGATGTCAAAGGTAATGTGAAGGTGACAGCGGATGCCAAAGGTCTTCCCAAATTGAATTTTGAGTTCACTGGTTTGTTTACGCCTTTGGCGGCAACCACATTGCCAGCAGCAACTTATTCAAACTTCTTGGATGCAATTCCAGTCAACAAGACAAATACGCAACTGTCTCTCTTGGGCATTGCCTGTGCGGCCAGCGCATTCAGCTTTGACATGGGCTTGTCAGTTGTCAAACGTGACTTGACCAATGTGGACTCGGTTGAAATTACTGATCGCAAATCCACAGCCAGTATGACTTTCGAAAACCATGCGATCGGCACAAAGGATTGGGTGGGCTCTGCGCTTGCTTCTGAGACTGGTGCATTGCAACTGGTTCATGGAACCGTGGCCGGGAACATCATCGAAATCAATGCGGCTCATGCGCAAATCAAAAAACCTAGCTATTCAGACAGTGATGGCATTCAGATGATCACCACGCCATTGGCTTTGCGTCATGGCACTGCAGGCAATGATGAGTGGTCCATTGTGGTTCGCTAATCAACTCCATCCATTCAACTCACAAAACTGACATGAATAAATTTGCAATTTCTACATCGTTGTGGGCCCAAGTTGTTGTGGGTCTGCCTTCTGATTTGGGGGAGGTCATTGAAGTCAAATTCAAGGCCAAATTCAAACGGCTTAAAACCTCGGCTCAAAAAGACCTGCATAAAAAGCTGGCTGAACGCTCTTTGACTGACCCTCAAGTGTTGGAGATGGTGCTTGAGGATTGGGATCTGAAAGATCACGAGGGTTCGTCCATCGCTTTCACGCCTGACAACTTGAAGGAGACGGTTGAAGATTTGCCTGGAGTTGAGCAAGCGCTGGTGCGTTCGTTTTTCGAGTACTGCCTTGTTCCACACAAGGATGCACAAGCAAAAAACTTACTGGAGCCGCTGAGCACCTCTTAGGGTTTTCAAATGCATCGCGCCATGTCATGGATGAAGAGCTTCGCGCTCAGTGCATGGCGCTTTGCGTTGACCCCAAGCAGTTGCTCCCTGATGCCAAAGCGGTGCCACTTATTTATGAAGTTTGGGAAGAGCATCTTGACGCAGTCAGGGTATTTGAGGCCAGTCAAAGCCAATGGCGAGTGGTAGCTGGAATGGCTGGACTCACCTATCTTGGTTTTGACTACCTTGGTGTCAAAGAGGTTGCGTTTGCCTTAGGCGTCACCAAAAAGCGGTGGCCACAGGTGCTCATGCAATTGCAGGTAATGGAGTTTGAAGGGGTTCGGTTGTTCAATCAGCGAGCCTCTTAACTCACAAATTCAAAGGGGTTGCGGTGCTGATTATTCAAAAGCTAGTGGCTAAGTTGATGCAGGCGATGGCGCTATTTGCTTTTGGTTATGTGGGTCGCCACCTTAGAGACGATCCACAAAACTGGAAGTGCAGCCAGCCAAACGAGTTCTTGCAAAAGCACGATCAACGCAAGCGCCCACAAAAAGTAGGCGACCCACGGATGCACCAAGAAGAAAAGCACCAAACCAAAGCCTATGAGTGGCAAGCAAATGGATCGACTGATCAGGGGCGGTTGAGACATGTCTGAAGTTTCTCTCAAAATCACGGCAGATGGCAAGGCAGCAACCGCATCCATCCAGCAGGTTCAAGGCGCACTCAAGGGCGTTGGTGAGCAGGCTTCTCAAGCCGCCACCAGCTTGCAGGCGACTGGAAAAGCGACGACAGGTCTGAGTGCCTCGCTGTCTGATTTGGGTCGTGCCAGCATCATTTTCTCAGCAGTGAGCAATGCCGCTGGCAATATGGCTGATGCCATGATGCAGCTGCCCAAAAGCGGCATTGAGTTTGCGGCCCAAACTGAAACAACCAAACTAGGTATCGCTGGCATCTTGTCCAGCATGACTGCGATCAATGGGCAGACCACGACCTATGCGCAAGGATTGGCACTGGCAAGCGATATCACTGCCAAGTTGCAACGCGATGCGATGTTGACTGCGGCCAGCACGCAGGAGTTGGTGTCGGCATTTCAGGCCATGGTTGGACCGGGTTTGGCAGCTGGCATGAGTTTGGATCAAATTCGTCAGTTGTCGACAACTGGCGTCAATGCGGTCAAAGCCTTGGGGCTTTCTGGTACACAGGTTGTGCAGGAATTGCGTGATTTGGTTCAGGGTGGCATCACCCCAGCCAGCTCTACTTTGGCGACCGCGTTGGGTCTGAAAGATGAAGATATCGCCAAGGCGAAATCCAGCACCGAGGGGTTGTTCAGCTTTTTGATGCAGCGCCTCAAAGGTTTTGATGAGGCTGGCACTGCATTTGCTGACAGCTTTACAGGGCGCATGCAGGCGCTTTCAGAGCAGCTGGTGCGTTCATCGGCAACCATTTTTGAGCCATTGGCAAATACCCTCAAAGATCAGGCTAAAGGCATCAGCGATGCTTTGAGCGATGAGGGAAATGTTGCCCAGTTCCAGAAGTTGACATCTGGCGTCCAAGCGGCGGCCACAGCCTTGGGTGAGTTGACACAGTTTGCAATCAAGCACAGCGATGCCATTGTGACGGTGGCCAGCGCTTATGCGGCCATCAAGATCGGCGCAAGAGCCAGTGAGTGGACCGCCGAGAAAACGGCATTGATTCAGTCCAGTTTGGCTGCTCGTGAAAAGGCCTCCGCAGAACAGGCGGCGTTGATTGTCAAACGCGAATACATTGCCGCTGAACTCGCAGCGGCTCAGGCGCATGTCCAAACATTGAGTGGCATGCAGCGTTTGAGTTTTGTTCAGGCGCAACTCGTACCATTGCAACAGCAGCATGTGCAGGTCGTTGGACAAGTCGAAGAGGCCACCAAGCGGCTGTCTATTGCACAGAACTTGGCAAACGCAGCCACCAGCGGAATGAGTGCTGTGTTGGGCGCTTTAGGCGGTCCTGTGGGAATTGCTATCACCGCAGTCACTTTGCTGATTGGCAAATTGATGGAGATGCGTGGCGAAGCAGAACAAACAGCCTTGGCAGGTCTTTCCAAAGAGCGCATACAAGCAGCGGCAGCGGCTGGCAAAAAAGCGGATGACATGGATGTTGCGCGTGTGACGTCGCAAATCAATCAGCTCAAAACCGAACGTGACAAGTTGGTGCTTGACCAAAAAGATGGCGGCATCACGGCTTGGTTGTTTGGCAATGACTATGCGGTTGGACTTGAATCAAAACTCAAGAACATCAATGCTGAAATCAAAAGCAGTGAGGCCGTGGTTACGGCGGCAACAACCGTGGCGCAAACAAGTGGTGCGCAGGTGCAATTGCAAGGCAATATGGCCATGCAGCAAATTGATCAGCTGCTGGCTAAATACAACACAGCGGCTCAGTTGGCTCAGACTGCCAAAAAAGACAAAGACGCGCTGGATACGCAACTCAAAAACGTTAAGAACAGCAACGCAAGTGCTGCTGATATCGCGCAAAAAGAAAGAGATGTGGCAGCGGCCAAGGTGCTGATTGAGCGCAAGCTGCAAGACGACTTGAAACAGCTCAGAGAGCATGGCATGGCCGAGACGCAGGCGATCTCCAATGCTCAACTGGCTCTTGATAAGGCTCAGGCTCAGCTTCGTTTGGTGCTTGAGCGTTCAATGCTCGATCAAAAAGAGCATGCAGTTGAAATGGCTCACTCGCGCGGCCTCATGAGTGAAAGCGAGTACTACGCCCAACGCTTTGATTTGCAGCGCCAGGCCATGCAGGCCGAGCTGGATACGGTCAAGACCGAAATCGACAAGATCAATGAGCTGCGTGCAAATGCAAATTTGCGTGCGGCAGATCGAATTGGCTTGGAAGAAAAACTGATTTCCCTCACAACCAAAAGTGCAGAAATCTCATCCAAATACAACAAAGCGCAAATGGGCGCTGGTGAGGCCGTGAGCAAGATTGCGTTTGAATACGGAAAAACGATAGATCAATCCAATGATCGATTGAATCTTGAAATCAGCCTCATGGGAAAAAGCGAGCAAGTGCGCGCAACAGCACTTGCGCAATATGACATCGAGGTGGAGTTGCAGCGCAAGATTTTGGAAATCAAAAAGCAACTGGCTAATCAAGATGAGCAAGACGCTGCCATTGCATCGGTCAAGGCATCTGCGGAGCGCGCAAAGCAAGCCGCAGCACAGCAGGTCTATGTGAACGAATGGAAGCGTTCAACGGATCAAATCAGTCAAAGCCTGTCTGACGCATTGATGCGTGGTGGCAAAAGCGGCTGGGATTACATCAAGGACTTGGTGCGAACCACAGTGCTAAAACCAATTATTCAGATGGTGGCCACTCCTATTGCTGGGGTGCTTTCGACTGCGCTTGGTTTTGGTGCTCCTGCCAATGCGGCTGGTGTTGGCACTGCGGGCAGCATGACAAGTTCGCTGGGCATGGCCTCAACCGTCAACAGCATTTATAAAACCATCACCTCAAGTTTTACGTCTCTTGGCGACAGCGTTGCATTTGCAGCGCATGACATGGGCGCTTGGTTGGTGAACAACACCACTGGCATTTTGAATCAAGCTGGCGGCACGTTGATGGAGAGTGCTGGTGCGGTGGGTCAGTTTGCAAGTTATGCAGGCGGCGCTTTGGCGGGTTATGGCATTGGCACGGCAGTGAGCGGCAAATATGCTGCATTCGGTGATCAAAACGTTGCCGTTGTTGGCGGTACCGCAATTGGTGCAATATTGGGCGGTCCAATTGGTGCGGCCATCGGAGGGGCGATTGGTGGCGTGATCAACCGTGCCTTTGGTATGGGCTCGCAAGAGACAACTGACTACGGCATCAAGGGCTCATTTTCTACTGCAGGTGCTAGCGTTAGCCAATATCAAAATTGGAAGCAAGATGGTGGCTGGTTCAGGAGCGATCGCAGTGGCACGAATCTGAGTGCAATCAACGCTCAAATGCAAACGCTGCTGGATGCGTCTTTGCAATTGACAACCGAAGCTACCAAGGGATATGCCAAATCAATTGGCCTGAGCGCTGATGCTGTCTATGGTTACACCCAGTCAATCAATCTGAGCTTAAAAGATCTGGACCAGGCTGGGCAAGAAAAGGCGATCGCCAAAGCGCTCAGTGGATTTGGTGAAAGTCTCATTCAAACTGCCTACGGCGAAATCCTTTCTGGGTTTTCCAAATCAAGCGAGACCTTGAGTCAAACGCTGACACGTCTTTCAAGCAGCTTGTCCGCTGTCAACCAGGTGTTTGATACGTTGAGCATTCGCTTGATTGATATTGGCGTGGTGGGTGCTGATGTGGCCAGCAAGTTGCTGGATGCGTTTGGCGGTAGCGACACTTTTGTGAAGGCGACAAGCGCTTATTACGACGCGTTTTATAGCGATGCCGAGCGAGTTGCCACGACGACGCGCCAAGTCAGTGCGGCGTTGCGTGATTTGGGTATTGTCATGCCGGACACCAAAGAGGCGCTGCGCGCACTGGTGGAGGCTCAGGATTTAACGACTGACAGCGGCAGAAAGAACTATGCGGCCCTGATGTCCATGGTGAGCGGATTCAAAGTCATATTTGATGCCCAAGAAAAAGCTGCTGCAGATGCGGCCAAAGCTCAACAAGACTATGTTCGCGCATTGCAAGACAGCGGCAAAAAAATCTCGGATTGGCTGGCGGGGCTGAGCACATCCAGTTTTGACAGATCCAATCCTGAGCGATCTTTGGCTGATACGCGAACCAATTACACACAAACCTTGCAATTGGCACGCGGCGGTGATCAAACGGCATTGGCTGAAATTACTGGCCGTGCTGAGGGGTATTTGCAGGCGGCTATGAGCACGTCCACCAGCAGCAGTCAATACCAAGCGATCTTGGCGCAAGTCAAAGCCGAACTTGGAGACCTGCCAGCGGCGAAGACTTATCAGCTTCAAACACTGAGCGCCCTTGAGGCCATCAACATGGCAATTATTGAGGGGTTTGGTGATGGGTTGTATGGAATCACGACAGGCTTTGCCAAGCTCGATGCCAATGTGGACGGACTGCTGACATTTGATGAGCTGGTCAATGGACTTCAAGGCAAGGCGACCAATAGCCAGATCATGGCGTTGATCAGTTCGGTTGACAGCAATGGCGATGGGCAAATCAGCGCCATTGAGGCGCAGACTGCGGTCAACCAGTTGATCGTTAAAAACATCAGCAGCGGACTTTTCAATATTGCAACAAACTTTGCGACCTTGGATTCAGATGTCAATGGCTTGCTGACATTTGATGAATTAAAGCGTGGTCTTTCAGACAAGGCGAGTGACAACCAGATCAAGGCATTGATTGCTGCCATTGATACGAATGGTGACGGGCAAATCAGCGCCTTGGAGGCTCAAACGGCAGTCACCCAGATGCTCAAATCCTCTACCGATGGTGTTGCCACCAATACGGACGGTTTAAGCACCAACATGGGGGCGCAGCTTCGCACCTTGCTTGCAATCAGCAACGATGGCATCTACGCAGTTTCCAAAAACTCATCATCTGCTTTGGACTATTTGGCTGCAATCAAGTCGTATGTTGGCAATATTGATATCAGCACAGCCAAGACCGCAGCCAACCCGACCACGGTCGTGAACAACGGAGGTGGCGGCGGCGTCATCAGTAGAACGCTGAGCGCATTTGGTTTTGCGCAGGGTGATGTGTTTGGCGGGGCTGGCATTTACACAAAGCCCACTTATTTCTCATTCGAGGGCAATTTAGGGGCGCTTGGTGAGGCCGGAAGTCCTGAGGCTGTGATGCCACTTGAGCGAATGGCTGATGGTGCATTGGGCGTTCGATCGCTTCAACAGTTGGTGATTGATCGTTATGTGACGATGGGTGATACATCGGCACTGGAGACAAGAATCGACCAGTTGATTGAGGATGGTCGACGTCAGGCCTACGCGATGGTTGAAATGCAAATGCGCATGACCAAGCTCTTTGAGCGTTGGGATGGTAATGGCTTGCCAGAAACGAGGGTTATTGCATGACCTTGACGGTTGTTAAGCCTGCAAGCATTACGGACGCTGTGCTCATCAATACGGATGTGGCTGAAGCTGACTATCCGGCATGGTCGGCATCAACCACTTATGCGGTTGGTTCGCGCGTCATTCTTGTGAGCACGCACAAGATTTATGAGAGCCTTCAAAACACCAACCTCAACAACTCACCTGCAACAGCGACCGCCTTTTGGAATGAGGTCACGCCCACCAATCGCTGGAAGCTGTTTGACTTGAGCAACAGCACGCAGACCACGAAATCTGGTTCGATGTTCTATGAGCTGAAAACGGGTTCCGCTGTGAATGCGGTTTCAGCGTTGAACCTGAGTGGCGTGCAGAGCATTCGAATTCGTTTGACCGATCCAGTCTTTGGATTGCTCTATGACAAAACCACATCTCTCACCAGCATTCCAAGCGAGCCAAGTTGGTACGCATGGTTTTTTAGTGAGCGCATTGAAAGCGTTCAGCACGTTGCGTTGGATTTGCCAAGTTATCCAAACGCCACGGTGCGCGTGGATTTGACAGGCACGTCCACCATGGCCATTGGTGTTTTGATGATCGGCCAGCAAAAAGTTGTTAGCGAAGAGATTCGTTTTGGCATGCGTATGGGAATTCGTGACTACAGCCGCAAAGAAAAGAATGAATGGGGTGATGTGGTTCTGGTTGAGCGTGCCTTTTCCAAGACCCGTTCATTTCCTGTGCAATTGCGCAACGATGACCTTGACCGTGTTGACGCATTGCTGGCTAGTTTGAGAGCCAAGCCGTGTTTGTGGGTTGGATCAGATTCTTTTTCCAGCATGACTGTTTTTGGCTACCCAAGTAATTTTGAGATCGTCGTTGCTTATGCGCGCTTCTCTGATTGCACCATTGATATTGAAGGATTGACATGACCACCATTTCCGCGCTGCCAACGCCACCAACCCCAGCGGATACGCCTGCTGATTTCAATACCAAGGCGTTTAACTTGATAGGCGCTCTACAGGCCTTTGTCACGCAGGCCAATGCTGTTGCCGGGGAGGTCAATGCCAATGCGGGCAGCGCCTCATCGAGCGCATCAACTGCCACTTCAGCTAAGACCTCGGCTGAGACTGCAAGAGATACGGCGATCTCCAATGCAAGCGCTGCTGCATCAGCCAATACGGCTGCTCAGGCGGCGTTGGCCGCTGTGCTTGATGCCTATGACAGTTTTGACGATCGCATGCTTGGCAGGAAAGATGCAGACCCTACAGTCGACAACGATGGCAATCCATTGGTTGGTGGAGCCCTCTATTTCAACCTTGGCATTTCCAATCCAACGATCAAGGGCATGCGTCTTTATGACGGTACAACTTGGGACATGGCCTATGTCACTGGTGCGAGCTATCTGAGCAAGGCCAACAATCTGTCTGATTTGCCAAATAAAGCTACGGCTAGGGGTAACCTTGGACTTTCCTCTGTCGCGGCTTCTGGGGCCTATTCTGACCTTTCTGGCACCCCTGACACGAACATGTCTTATGGGTTGTTCTACAAGGCCAATCCAAATGCGGTAGCTTTTACAAAAACGGGGGCGGCAACGCTTCAAATCAAAGCAGGCACCAGAATTGATGTGGCCGGAACGATGGTGACTTATGCCAGCGCAACCTCGGTGGCCATGCCAACGTTGACTGCTGGTGAGGACTACAGCATTTGGGTGAAGACGGACGGAACTATTCAAGCGATCGCTGACCCCTACAGCAGTCCTGCCAGCGCACCAGGTGCTGGCAGCTGGCGAAAGATTGGTGGTTTTCACTATGGTTTGGTGGCGTCTGGCACGACGGTGGCTGGAGGCAGTTTTGCGACGACAGGCAACGGCATGATCTGGACGCAAACTGATGTGGACGCGATCGCAGGCATCAATGCGTATAGCCTGTGGGATTTGCGTTGGACCATTAAATCCATTGATCGCCAGCCACGGGGCATGGCATTTGACCCTTGGGTGAACGCATGGGTTGCAATCTATTTCTGCCCTACAAACCACATCACTAGCGGCATTAGTCGTTACAACACCGATGTGGCCAGCGGCTCTGTGTTGCCTCGCAAGCCTTTGGCTTATGGTGGCAACGGCACCACAACCTATTCAAATGGTAACTGGTGGACATTCAATGAGGTCGCGGCATCTTTTGGCTTGCGTTTGCCATCGGAGCGTGAGTTTCAATCAACGATGTTTGGTGTAACAGAAGCCCAATCCTTGGGGGGCTCATCGGTGACTATTCCCTCAACGGGTCGTCAGGCGGGTTATACGAGCCGTATAGGCTGCGAACAGGCCACGGGGCATATTTGGACTTGGGGTGCTGATACGGGCCACTATGGCGAGACATTCGCTTGGTCAGATGTGACTGGTGGACGTGGGCAATCCTACACCTCATACAACACGAAAGTGTTACTGGGTGGCAACCGCGATGACGGCTCCTTCTCCGGTTCCCGTGCCTCTAATTGGGGCGGCTATCCATGGAGCGCGGGCTGGGCCGTTGGGCTGCGCGCCTTCGGTGACCTCTTGGTCTTGTGATAAGTTGCGAAAGCAACTTATCCGGAAATTTTTTATGAAGCCAAGCACAGTCACCAAATCGGTTCGGCAAGAGCCAAAAGCCACGATGGCCATCATCGAAAAGTTTGATGGCTTCGCGCGCTACCTTTATCCAAAACTCACCAATACCAGCAGAGTTCATCGAGTCATGCGAGATGAATTTTTAAAGGCCATATTCGATCAGTACAAACTGTTTCATGCCGCAGGTAAAAGTGGGCAGGTATCGCGCCTATATGAGGCTGATGCGGGTTTGGCATATATTAGGGAACTTTTGCGATTTATGTCATGGTCTGGGGTCAAGCAGGACGGTAAAGGTCTGATGTCATTGCGTCAATACGAGATAGCTTCGGTTCATCTCGCAGAGACTGGTGCCATGCTTGGTGCTTGGATTGCGGCATCGCAAAAGAGGTCGGTAGGGGGTTAAGTGGCAACCGCGATAACGGCTCCTTCTCCGGTTCCCGTGCCTCTAATTGGAACAACTATCCATGGAACACGAACTGGAACATTGGGCTGCGCGCCTTCGGTGAGGATCAAACGAAAGGTAAAAGCACCCTGTACTGCTACGGCGTTGCAGGGCGACCTGAAAATTGATGGTCAGCCTCTATCGGCCTGCTTCGGCAAACACGCTTCGAGGTTCGGAAAACGGGGAGTAGGGCTTTGCCCGAAACCCGCGCCGACTGCTATGGGTAAAAAATATAAAAACCTGTTCGACCAAGTTACTGATCCAGATAATCTTTGGTCCGCCTATAGAAAAGCCTCGTTGGGCAAACGCATGACGATGGGCTTTTTGCTCTTCAAAGAAAACGAAGCGGCAAACCTCTACTACCTGCGACAAGCCCTGCTCGATGGGACGTATGAGCCAGGTGAGCCTCGTAAGTTCATGGTCTATGAGCCCAAGCCTCGCCAAATATCTGCGCTACCGTTTGTCGACCGCGTAGCGCAACATGCTATGTGCAACGTCATAGAGCCAATTTTCGATGGTGTATTCCTGCCTCAGAGCTATGCCTGTCGGCGTGGCAAGGGAACGCATCGTGCAGCCGTGCAAGTTCAGGCCATGCTGCGCAGGGTGATCAAGTCGAGTGGTTCACCTTGGATTTTGAAAACTGATTTCTCCAAGTACTTCGCCAGCATCGATCGTCAATTGCTGCATCGTGAGGTTCGCAGAAAGATCTCTTGTGAGCAGACGATGTGGCTGTTTGAACGATTCATTCCAAGGACTGGCACTGGGTTGGATATTGGCAATCTAACAAGCCAGCTTGGCGCAAATATCACGGGTCATATTTTGGACAGATGGCTGGTCCACGAGGTGGGAATCACCAACTTTGCCCGCTTCATGGACGATGTTGTTGTTGTTGGGCGCAGCAAAGAGGCCATGATTTTGTTGCAGGCGCAGATGGAGTCATATGCCAAACACCATCTTGGATTGAAGTTCTCGCACTGGAGCGTCCAGCCGTGGGAGCGTGGCGTCAATTTTTGTGGCTACCGCATTTGGCCAACTCACAAGTTACTGCGCAAAGCCAGCGTGGTTCGGGCCAAGAAAAAGCTCAAACAGTTTGAAGAGCATGGTGACAAAGAGGGTCGCCAAAAGTTCTTGGCTGCTTGGCGTGGGCATGCCATGTGGGCCAATACCTACAACCTTCTGAAACGACTCGGAGTAATCAAATGAAGCACTATTTCAGCCCCCACACGGGCGAGCACATCCCAACCGCTACACCCGCTGACTGGATGGGCGGCACCAATCTTGCGCCACCCAGCTATGACCCGATCTCGCAGAGCGCGATTTATCAGGGTGGCATTTGGCGTATTGCCGATGCCCAGCCTTTGCCCAAGGAGGTGCCAACTTCTGTATCCATGCGTCAGGCGCGTTTGGCGTTGCTTGATGCGGGGATTTTGGGGAAGGTGATGGATGCGCTGGCAGCTATTTCGGATGAGAAGCAGCGCTTGGCTGCGCAAATCGAATGGGAGTACGCCAGAAGCGTTGATCGCAGCTCGCCATGGGTGAGTAGCCTAGTGGCTTCTTTAGGCCTTTCTGAGGCCGATGTGGACGCTTTGTTTGCACGAGCTGGGGAGTTCTAAGCCCCCATAAAAAAAGACAGGGCGAGTGGCTGAAGTGCGGTAACACTCCAACCACCCGTCTCAGCCGTGATCAAGCCACGGCATCAACCAAAGACCCTGCCACCTGTACAGGCTCGGTCATTATGCTGGATGCCGATATGGAAACGATTCGATGTGGTTCATGCCACAGAAAGCTGGCCGAGGCCAGCTATGTTCGACTGGAGATTAAGTGCCCACGCTGTGGCACTTTGAATGTTTTGAGGGCTATAAGCTCCCCACCTGCGCGCCTTGGAGCGTCAAATGTTGAAAGCAACTATGACGAAACTCAAGTCCAAATCGCAGGCGCGGCCTGTTAAAGCCCCTGAAATTCAGGCCCTTCCACTTGTCCCTTGGGTGGGCGGCAAACGACGCCTAGCCCAACACATTCTTCCTCTGTTTCCTGAGCACTCGTGCTATGTAGAGCCGTTTTGCGGTGCTGCTGCCCTGTTCTTCCTAAAGGAGCCTGCCAAGGTTGAAGTGTTGAACGACGTCCACGGTGAGTTGGTGCGGCTCTACAGGGTGGTTCAAAACCACCTCGATGAGTTCGTCAGGCAGTTCCGGTGGGCGCTGGCCAGCCGTGAAATGTATGGCTGGTTACAGGCTGTTCCACCTGACACGTTGACCGATATTCAGCGTGCAGCCCGGTTCTTTTACCTTCAAAAGCTGGGCTTTGGTGGCAAGGTGGACGGGCAGACATTTGGCGTGGCCACGACCTCAAAGGCACGCTTAAACCTGCTCCGGCTGGAAGAGGATCTAAGCCAAGCCCATTTGCGTCTTCACCAGGTCACCATCGAGAATCTCGATTGGCAGGCCTGTTTGGACCGCTATGACCGTCCACATACGCTGTTCTACCTTGACCCGCCTTACTACGGCACTGAGGGCTATGGCGTTGGTTTTGGCCTAGAGCAGTACGGTTTAATGGCCGATCGGCTCAAATCTATGAAGGGCAAGGCGTTGGTGAGTGTCAACGACATCCCAGAGATGCGAGCAGCCTTCAAAGGTTTGCCCATGCGAAAGCTGTCCATCTCTTACACGGTTGGGGCCAGTGGCCAAGGTCGAGGGGAGCGAGGTGAGCTTTTGATCGCCAATTTCAAGATGTAGACCTGCCTGATGGAGTCCTAGCGCCTTATTGTTTTCTCTGAGCGTAATTTTGTTTTTCTCAGCGAAAATGCTAGGACTCTCCATTTATCGCGCTTTCAGCGCTCAAATATCGCGCCGCGCTTCATTTTGCTGAGCTCGCTTGTTGCAAGAGGTATGCGCGGGTGCCTCATGCTGTACCAGAAATCGTTACCCGCGCACACCTCTTGCAACAAGTTTGCGTCTAAGCCAACCGCGCCACTTGAGTGCTGGCGCTTTCTATGTGAACCGCCAACGCATTCACACACACCTCAAACTCAGCACTGAACTGCGTGTTGGTTTGCAGTGCGCTCAGGTAGCTTTGCGCCATGGCCAGTGCGGTGCGCCAGTGGTCGTTGCGCACGCTGGCGTGCAAGGTGACGGCGGACACGGCGCTGGGCAATTTGCCGCTGCTGCTGGGGGCAAAGGCCATGGGCGTCATGTCGTAGGCGGGGGCCAAATGGTAAGGGCGGCCATGTTCTGACACGAACGACAAATTGCCACTGTGCATGTCAGTGTTACCTGTGAGCACGCCAAACGCCCACAGCACTTCAGTGGCTTCGGCCGCTTCTGGGGTGATCACGCGCACCGCAGCCAAGCGTTGCGTTATCACTGGCCAAGGCTGGTGAGCGGCGCCTACAAACTCGGCATCCAACGCAGCCAGTGAGACCACAGCCTTGCGACCCAAGGTGCCCAGACGGTCAAAGCGCTCGACTTCTAAAAAGCGTTGGCCCTCAAAGTCCACCACGGCAGACTGTGCGGCGGCCAAATTGGCTTGGCGCAAGGTGGTCAGCGCCAAGTGTTCGGCCAGCAACAAGTCGCGCCAACGCTGGCTGATGGGGCTGCCCAGCATTTCGCTGAATTTCACAATCACATGCTTGGGACCATCGTCCGTCTCGGCATAGGTAGTGAACTTTGGCTGCTCGCCGCCCGCTGATGAACCG
>JACCDN010565554.1_pt1 | contig 38799 bp, 32 predicted proteins | sample 7441691 | NCBI WGS metagenome assembly JACCDN01 (sample SAMN15323439, study PRJNA562643) | freshwater metagenome | isolation source: river surface water | place: USA:Blue River Watershed | collected 2017-08-16 | reverse complement strand
CCCCTTTGTTCGAGCGCCTGCCCCGCGGGATGGAGCTCACACAGTCCGGCTACCGGTTCGAGGCCAAGGCGCGTCAGGTCATCTCGGCCGTGATGCAGGCCGGCGCTATCAATCACGATGAGAAAGATGAGCTGACAGGATCGCTCACCATCGGCGTGACCAGCTTGATGGCCGGCTACTGCCTTGCCGACCTCGTCGCGCGATTCCAGCGTTCTTACCCCGGCGTCAAGATCGACATACTTGAGGATTCGCCGCCATTCCTTGAGCACCTGCTGATCAATGGCGAAGTGGACATCGCGCTAATGGTCGCCAACGCTCTGGATGAGCAGGCGCTGCAGGTGGAAACACTATCAACCTCGCCCAATCGCGTTTGGATGTCGTCCAATCACCCGCTTGCAGAGCACGGTGAACTGACACTCGCCCTGTGTGCCGGTACGCCATTAATCGTTCTGGAGGCCGACCGCATCGAGGACATGCAGCGAGCCTTGTGGCGAAGACAGGGAATCACGCCCGATGTGAAATTGCGCACCAGCTCGCTCGAAGCGGTGCGCTCACTGGTGGGCGTTGGTGCAGGCATCTCGATTCTTCCGGACTTCCTTTACCGTCGGTGGACGCTGGACGCCGAGCGCATCGAGGTCAGAAAGCTGCGTGATGCGATTCCGGGCACGGACATCGGGCTTGTGCGTCGGCGTGGCGCGCGCAATCGGGATGTGATTGATCAATTCATCCAATTGGCGCGCAATCCGGTCAGCAACGCGCGACGCTAGCGCAATACGACTAGCAGCGAATTAGCAGAGTATTACCAGCTATTTATCCACGCCGTGGTGTCATCCAGCGCCCGCTCAAAGCGCAGTAGCAGTTCATCAATCTCTGCAGCCGAGATAATCAGTGGCGGCGAGAAGGCGACGATGTCGCCCGCCATCGCACGCAGAATGAGCCCATGCTCCTGCGCGCGACGAACCAGATAAGCAGCCACACCCTTCTCGGCTGCAAAAGGCGTGCGACTTGCCGGATCTGCCGCGAGTTCAACGGCTGCAATCAAACCCATACCGCGCACATCACCCACATAGGGATGATCACTGAATTTTTTCAGTCCTTCGTGCAAGCGAGGTGACACACGATTGACGTGACCAATGACATCCTGCTCCTCATAGATTTTCAGGGCTTCCAGCGCCACCGCACAAGCCACCGGATGTCCCCCATAGGTGTAGCCATGCCCGAACACGCCCACCTCGGCGCTGGCATCGGCCACTGCCTGATAAACACGATCGCTGACATAGAGTGCCGACATGGGCATATATGCTGATGTCAGCATCTTGGCCACCGTAATGAAATCGGGCTGCAAGCCATACACTTCCGAACCGAAGGCCTTACCCAAACGACCAAAACCACTCACCACTTCGTCGGCAATCAGCAAGATGTCATATTTTTTTAGAATCGGCTGAATCAGATCGAAGTAACGCGGGGGAGGAATAATCACACCACCTGCACCCTGCACGGGCTCAGCAATGAAGGCACCGACGGTCTCAGGCCCCTCGCGCAAAATCGTATCCTCCAGTTCCTTGGCGAGACGCTCGGCAAAGGCATCGGGCGTCTCGCCAGATTTTGCAAACTGATAGGGATGTGGGCAGCTGACCCGAATCGTCTCCGGCATTGGCAAATCGAAATGCTTGTGCATGGTCGGAATGCCCGAGAGCGAGGCCGCCGCCAGCGTCACACCGTGATAGCCCTTGACACGCGCGATGATTTTTTTCTTCTGCGGCCGGCCAATGGCATTGTGGTAGTAGCGAACCAGCTTGACCGCCGTGTCATTCGACTCCGATCCTGAATTCGCAAACAGGATACGCGCCATCGGCACAGGCGACCAGCGCATCATGACCTCAACGAGCTCTGTTACAGGGCCAGAGACTTTCCCGGAAAACGTATGGTAGTAGGGCAGCTTCTGCATCTGCCGATGCGCGGCATCGACCAGACGCTGCTCGGAAAAACCCAGCGCAGCACACCAGAGGCCGGCCATACCCTCGATGTATTCCCTACCGTGTTCATCAGTGACATGCACGCCTCGCCCACCAACGACCACAAGCGCTCCATTTTTTTCGAGATCTCTTGGCTGGGTATAAGGGTGAAAGTGAAATTTCGCATCCGCTTCGGCGGCGAGAGAACGTGCCATGCTTTGTCTCCATCACTAATTTTTGTAAATCTTGCCATATTCTAGGCTTAGCCGTACACAATAAGAAAATTCCTTTGGTGCGACTCACCTGTAGGAAGCAGGCGCCTCATCTCCGGAAACGCAAGCTCATATTTTTTCAACATGGCAGCGAATACCATCAGCCGGCCGCACGCTGACACGCGAGATTGGAAAAATCTTCGCTGCATTCAGCGGCACAAACGAAAACCGCCGCAATACTTCACATAAAATCAATGAGGCTTCTAGCTGCGCAATCGTCGCACCTGTACACGCGCGTGGCCCGAGCCCGAAGGGTAAATAAGTACCGGGCAATGGCGCACTGCCATTCGCATCAAAGCGCTGGGGAATAAAACGGTCTGCCTGCGGCCAATAAGCCTCGTGCCGGTGAATCAGCCATGGCGATATGACGATGAAACTATCTGCCGGTACCTTGAGACGTCCGAATTGATCCTCGTGCAGAGCGCGACGCGTAAGGAAAGCGGCAGGTGGATAGAGCCGCAATGATTCGCGAAAAACATCGCGGGTAAACCTCAGTGACTTGAAGTCATCAAATTCAAAAGAACGGTCGGCTAGTACTTCGCGGATTTCATCGCGCATTTTTTCCAGTACCTGCGGCTGCTGCGACAACATGAAGAACGCCCAGCTTAAGCTGCTCGCCGTTGTTTCATGACCCGCGAGAAAAAAAACAGCCAGCTGATCAATGATTTTTTCACGACCAAAAGGCAAACCGTCGGTATCACGGGCATCAATCACCGCCTGGGCAAAATCGACAAATACCTTGCCTTGCGAATTTAGCCCGAGCCGCTCATCCAGCATAGCCGCCAGCAAGTCTCTGAGAATGCTCGCATCGCGCATCAATTCTGCGCCGGGTAATGCAGGCTTATGAGGATCGCTGGCAAGTACATGCTGCAGCTGAAACTGGGGACTATTTTTCTGAAACGAAGAAAAGGCTTCGAACACTGCATCTGCTCTTTCTGCACCTATCGGTTTGGAAAAAATAGTCCGTAGCATGATGTCGGCCGTCACATGCGTGAGCTCCGATTCCAGATCCACGACGGCGTCTGTCTCCAGAAGCTGCAATCGCTCCACAAAATCGTGAACAGCTTCACGCATATCCGGAAACATATGCGCGAGCCGCATATGCATAAAGGCTGGCTCCAGCATCTGACGATCATGCTCCCAGAGTTCGCCAGAGGAAATCAGGACACCTTCGCCCAGCAGTGGCGACAATGCAGAAACCATCAGATCACTCTTGGGATAGTTCGCTCTGTCTTCAATGAGAATGCGCCGAATTGTCTCGGGATGATTAACGATGAATACAGGTCGCCTGCCCACCGGCACCGTAACGATGTCCTTGGTATAGCAGTCGCGCGGCAGCGTTTGCAGCAGGTCGGGCGAGCGCTGGAAAAGTATCCTGAGCCCGATAGCGAGATTGGATCGCAAGGCAGGCGCGGGTGGCCGCCAGCCCTCAGTGCGTAATGGAGAGACTGAATTCATCAGGGATTTATCGGAGGGCGCTGTTGCTTCTCGTATCATCTCGTATCATCTCGTTGCTATCCGGATTTTCTGATCAGGACGATCGAAATATACACGTCGTCGCGGGCACCCCTGGCACTTTACCGCGGTCATGAAATAATGGGTATTAACCGCCCGGGTGAACAATCCTGGTATTTACGGTGGCGCACCGAGACAAGAAAAATAATGAGCAAGTCCCTATCTCGTACTGCATTCCTGACACTGCTGCTGATCGCGATGATGATGGGTGCCAATCACGTCTCCGCTCGCTTTGCCTTCAATGACGGTGTGAGCGTCACGACTGCAGTGATTTTTCGAAGTGGCGTTACGGCACTGATCATCACCCTTCTGCTGCTCAGTCAGCGTGTGTCGCCGCGCTTGCAGGGACGGTCACTGGTCTTCGTGCCCATCGTCGGGACTCTGGTGGCCATACAGAGCTATTGCCTGTATTCGGCGGTGGCGCGACTGCCGGTGGCACTTGCCCTGCTTGCGTTTAATACCTATCCCTTGTGGGCTGCGTTCTGGGCGCGGATTATTTACCGTCATAAGGCCGAGAAGTTTGTTCTCAGAGCGATGCCCGTCATTCTGTTCGGCCTGGCACTGGCACTGGATGCTTTTGGGGCTGCGTCCGGATTGGGCGCTTCTGCGCACTGGCAGCAGATAGGCAATGGGGTGGCCTTTGCGATCACCGCTGCAGCCACCTTCGCTCTGGCGATGGTGCTGACACAGCATGAGCTCTTGGCGATTGATGGTCGGGTCAGGACAGTCTATACGCTGGGCACGGTGCTGCTGCTGACCACGGCATTTGCATTGAGCACCGGCGACTGGGCGCTGCCAAACACGGCGACCGGTTGGTGGGGTTTGGCAGGACTCACCGTCTTGTACGGCACCGCTTTCACGCTGATGTTCAGCCTGCTGCCACGGTTGGGCGTAGTCGGCAATTCCGCGATCATGAACGTAGAACCTGTATGTGCGCTGGCAATGGCCTGGTTGTTGCTCGGTCAGGCCATTGCGCCAGTGCAGGTGCTCGGTGCACTGATCGTGGTGAGCACCGTGATTGCGCTGGGACTGCGCAAGCAGGCCACCTGATCAGGGTGCAGCGAACTCGACCAGTAAATCCTTGGCCGTTACGACACTGCCGGGCTTGACGTGCGTGTGCAGAACCACGCCATCGATCTCGGCGCGAATCATGGTTTCCATTTTCATCGCTTCGATCGAGATCAGCGGATCGCCCTTGCTCACCTTTTGACCCGGTTTGACAGCAAGCGTCACCACCATGCCCGGCATGGGCGCACCCACATGCAGCGCATTGCCTTCTTGGGCTTTGGGGTGCGATACCGAACTCACCACACCTGCATGCTGCACACGCACCATGCGCGGCTGACCATTGAGTTCGAAGAACAGTTTGGTCTGGGCTTCTTCTTCGAGATCGGTGCGTCCGAGCAGACGAATGACCAGTGTCTTGCCCCGATCAATATCCACCGAGATTTCCTGACCGTCCTTGAGTCCCTCGAAAAATACATCGGTGGGCAGCACACTCACATCACCATGCTGACGTCGATGCTGTGCATACTCGGTAAAGACTTTCGGATACATCAGATAGGACGCGAGTTCCTGCTCGCTGATCTTGCGATCGACTGCCTTCTCGGCGCTCGCTCGTGCCTGCTGCAAATCCACATTTGGCAGACTCGCGCCGGGGCGACCTTCCAGAGGCTTCGCACCCTTGAGGACTTTCCTTTGCAAAGCTGCCGGAAAACCATCGGGTGGAAAACCCAACTCGCCACGAAACAATGAAATCACAGACTCGGGAAAAGCAATCTCCCGGTCCGGATCGCTAACGTCAGCAGGGTCGAGATCATTGGCGACCATGAACAAGGCCATGTCACCCACCACTTTCGAAGTCGGGGTCACTTTGACTATATCGCCGAAGAGCTGATTGACGTCTGCATAGGCTTGCGCGACTTCGGTCCAGCGATGATCGATGCCCATCGCTCTCGCCTGTTCACGCAGATTGGTGTACTGACCGCCCGGCATTTCATGCCGATACACATCCGAAGTACCCGAACGCATATCAGCTTCAAAGGGCGCGTAGTAGCGGCGCACACCTTCCCAGTACTGCGAGATGGAGAACAAGGCCTCTTTCGACAGACCGGGATCACGCTCGGTGTGAGCGAGTGCAGCAGCAATCGAGCCCAGATTGGGTTGCGAGGTAAGACCACTCATTGCATCCATTGCGCCATCAACGGCATCGCATCCTGCATCGATGGCCGCCAGTACACTGGCCGCGCCAATGCCACTGGTGTCATGGGTATGGAAATGAATCGGCAAACCCACTTCTTCTTTTAGCGCCTTGACGAGTGCACGCGCTGCCGCAGGCTTGCAGACGCCCGCCATATCCTTGATGCCGATGATGTTCACACCGGCACGCTCAAGTTCCTTTGCCATCTTGACGTAATACGACAGACTGTATTTGGCGCGCGCAGGATCAAAGGGATCGCCGGTGTAGCAAATCGCGCCTTCGCATAGCGCGCCGGTTTCGCGCACCGCATCAATGGCCACGCGCATGTTATCGACCCAATTCAGAGAATCAAAAACACGGAACAGATCGATACCACCCGCGGCTGCCTGTCCGACAAAATGACGGACCACATTGTCGGCATAGTTGGTATAGCCCACTGCATTCGAGGCACGCAACAGCATCTGGAACAGAATATTGGGAACGCCTTCGCGCAATTCGGCCAAACGCTCCCACGGATCTTCCTTCAAGAAGCGCATGGCGACATCAAAGGTCGCGCCACCCCAGCACTCCATCGAAAAAAGATTCGGCAACATATGCGCGTAATACGGCGCGATGGTGCGCATATCCGAGGAACGCATGCGTGTCGCAAACAGTGACTGGTGCGCATCGCGCATGGTGGTGTCTGTCAGAAGTATGGCCTTTTGCTCGAGCATCCATTGCGCAAATTTTTCTGCGCCCAGTTCGCGCAATCGATCGCGGGAGCCCGGCGGTATTGGAGCTACCCGGCTTACCTTGGGCAAGAGCGGTGCGGGCAGAATACCCTCCGTACCTTTCCGTCCTTTCATCTCGGGATTGCCATTGACAACGACATCGCCAATAAAGCGCAGCAAGCGGGTCGCACGATCGGCGCGTTTGGCAAACTGAAAAAGCTCGGGTGTCGTATCGATGAACCGTGTCGTGCATTCACCCGAGATAAACTGCGGATGATTGATGACGTTTTCCAGAAATTGCAGATTGGTAGAAACCCCTCGAATACGGAATTCTCGTAGCGCACGATCCATTCGCGCAGTGGCCTCAATCGTGGTGGGTGCCCAGGCAGTCACCTTGACCAGCAACGAGTCGTAATACGGCGTGATCACGGCACCCGAATACGCGGTGCCGCCATCAAGACGAATACCAAAACCCGACGCGCTGCGATAAGCGGTAAGACGGCCATAGTCAGGTGTGAAATTATTTTCGGGATCTTCTGTCGTTACGCGGCATTGCAAAGCATGTCCATTGAGTCGCACCTCGGATTGATTCGGAATATGCAAGCCTTGCGCATCGGTGTCGCCGATTTTCAAACCTTCGGAAATACGTATCTGCGCCTTGACGATATCAACACCGGTTACCTGCTCGGTGACAGTATGCTCGACCTGAATGCGCGGATTGACTTCGATGAAATAGAACGAACCCGTATCTGCATCCATCAGGAATTCGACCGTGCCCGCATGAGTGTAATTAACCGCACGTCCAAGACGTAGTGCCGCTTCGCACAATGAAGCCCGGTCTGCATCGCTCAAATAAGGCGCAGGCGCACGTTCGACTACTTTCTGATTGCGCCGCTGCACCGAGCAATCACGTTCAAACAAATGCATCAGATTGCCATGCATGTCACCCAGCAGCTGCACTTCGACATGACGCGCGCGACGGACCAGCTTCTCGAGATACATCTCGTCATTGCCAAAGGCGGCTGCCGCTTCGCGCCGCGCGACTTCGAGTTGTGCGGGTAGCTCGTCTTCGGATTCGATGACCCGCATACCCCGACCACCGCCACCCCAGCTGGCCTTGAGCATTAACGGATAACCAACGGCACCGGCCAGCTTTCGGACTTCATCCATATCCTGCGGCAAGGCAGGCGTGGCGGGCACAACGGGCACGTCCGCCGCGATGGCAGCATTACGCGCCGCGACCTTGTTGCCCAAGGTGCGCATGACATCGAACTTGGGGCCGATGAAGATAATCCCGTTCTTGGTGCATGCTTGGGCGAAATCCGGATTCTCGGACAGAAATCCATAGCCGGGATGAATCGCATCTACTTGCGCTTCTTTGGCGATACGGATGATGTCATCGATATCCAGATAAGCCGCGATAGGCTTTTTGCCTTCGCCGACCAGATAACTTTCGTCAGCCTTGAAACGGTGCAGCGCAAACCGATCCTCTGCTGCGTACACAGCGACGGTGCGTATGCCCAACTCGGTGGCAGCGCGCATGACGCGAATGGCGATCTCGGAACGGTTCGCGACGAGAATTTTCTGGATTTTTTTCATCGTAGGATGGCGGGAGTGTCAGGGCTTTTACAGAAAAACATCGGCGACAAACGGGTGCACGACGTTGAAGATAAGGCGTTTCTTGGCAAAATTTATTCTAGGTTAGCTGACCCACTGAACCGGCTGTGACACAGTGCTCAAGCTGCGATTATCCAAAGATTTTCTCCGGTCGGTTAGCATTGGATCAGAATCAGCTGTTCAAAGGCAAGCAGCGCTCTCCGCTTTTTCGTGCCCGGCACGATTATAGTTATTATGATAACAAACCGCGGAGGCTTGATAGGACTTTGCACGGTGACCTGTTCTCTGGTTGCAGACGATTACAAAGTAAGCGCAATTTCATTTAGCGTTTCCCTAAACCTCCATTCAATTTCGGGAGTTACCGATGACCCACGTTTCCTGCTACGCCGCGCATGCCGCTGACGCGCCACTGAAACCTCACCAGATCACTCGCAGAGCGACAGGTGCAAGGGATGTGCAGATCGACATCGAATTTTGCGGCGTTTGTCACACGGATATTCATTACGCAAAAAACGACTGGGGGCGCAGCAATTACCCCATCGTTCCCGGGCATGAAATTGTCGGTACCGTCAGGGCCATCGGTTCCGATGTCAAGGATCTGCGTATAGGTCAGCGCGTGGCCGTAGGTTGTTTTGTGGGCTCCTGCCAGCATTGCTCTTCCTGCGATGCAGATATGGAGCAATACTGTCTCAATGGTTTTACTGCCACCTACAACACGCCCAGCAAGGATCCCGGCGGCTTCACCTATGGTGGCTATTCCAAAAGCATCGTTGTGGACCGTCATTTTGTGCTGACCGTACCCGACTCGCTGGATCCTGCGGGTGCCGCGCCTCTGCTATGCGCAGGCATCACCACCTACTCGCCGCTGAAACACTGGAACGTCAAGCCCAGCATGACGGTCGGTGTGATCGGGCTCGGCGGGCTCGGCCACATGGGAATCAAATTTGCGCGCGCCATGGGTGCGCATACCGTGATGATTACGAACTCGGCTCACAAGGCGGAGGACGCCAAACGCTTGGGTGCGGATGAAGTATTGCTGTTCTCTGACAAAGACGCGGCTGCGCGCTATGCGGGCAAGTTTGATTTTCTGCTCAACACCATACCCGTGCCGCATGATGTGACGGGCTATATGGAATTGCTGAAAGTTGATGGTACGCTGTGCATCGTCGGCTCGATAGGTCCGACATCAGAGCTGAACTCCCGACCGCTGATCTTCGGACGGCGCAGCATCGCCGGCTCACTGGTAGGTGGCATTAAAGAAACGCAGGAAATGCTGGATTTTTGTGGTGAACACCAGATCGTCTCTGATATCGAGATCATCCCGATGCAGGATATTAATCTCGCCTATGAGCGCATGCAGACCAGCGATGTGAAATATCGCTTCGTAATTGACATTCGCCAGTCGCTCAGCTGATGTGGTCTGAGCAGTGATACGCGAAGCGCCCATGATTGAATTCATTAACGCCTTCAGAAACACATGAAAAAATTAACGTTTGGATTTCTTGCCGTACTGGTCTCGCTGATCGTCATATTCAGCCTGTACACCTGGATTACGCTCAGTTGGTCTTATTCGACGGGCGAACGCGCTGGTCTGCTGCAGAAATTTTCCAAGCGAGGATGGCTTTGCAAAACCTGGGAGGGCGAACACCTGCTGACAACGCTTCCCGGGGTGGTTCCGGAAAAATTCCTGTTTACGGTTCGCGATGACCATCTGGCCAGTCAGCTGTCTGCTCATGCAGGTCAGCGGTTGGTGCTGAAGTACTCGCAGCACAAAGGGGTTCCCTCCTCGTGCTTCGGCGATACCGAGTATTTTGTGGAAAGCTTCGAAGTCCTCAAGAATGAATAACCAAGGAAATTGGTCGACTTAAAACTGCGCTTGGACCGCCGATTGGTATACATTAGAGAAATAATTGCCGGTGGCCAAGCAATTCATGCTCGCCGAGGGAACCCGTCAGAGGAGTAACGCCATGGATCAGAAACGCAGAGATTTTCTGGATTTGACAACGACGCTAACAATGGCGATTGCGGGCGGCGCCCTGCTGCCCTGGTCTGCGCAGGCAAAGGAATGGGATGGGCTGCTCAAGACCAAAACCTATCAGGAAGTAGCGCATACCCTGGGTGGTGATCTGGTGGTGGAAAGCACCGCGATTACGGTATCTGGGCCAGAGATGGTTGACAGCGGATATATCGTCCCGGTCTCCGTCGAAAGCCGCCTGGAGGGTACCGACCTGATCGTATTGGTCGTACAGAAAAATCCTACCCCCGTGGTCGGCGTCTTCAAGTTCCCGGAGGGGACACAGCCATCGCTGAATACGCGCATCAAAATGGGCGAAACCTCATCCGTTTATGCAGTGGTCAGAGCCAAAAACAATTATTACGTCGCGAGCACCATGATCAAGGTGCGGGCCGGTGGCAGCGGTTGCGGTTGATATCAGGAGCCCGTCATGAGTGAACCCATGCGCATCAGAGCGGTACAAGTCAAGGATCTCATCGAGGTCAAATTGATGATTCGTCATCCTATGGAGTCCGGGCTGCGGAAAGATGAAAACGGCAAAAAAATTCCTGCCCATTTCATCGAGACGCTGGAAGTCAAATGCAACGACAAGATCGTCTTGGAATCTTATCTGGGCATGGCCGTGTCAGAAAATCCGTTCATACAGTTCAGCTTTAAGGGTGGCGCAAAAGGCGACATGCTGGAAGTGACATGGAAAGATAATCGCGGTGATGCACGCACCGATAAGGCCGCCATCAGCTGAAACCTGCTGCACCTGCCTTGACAGATCATGCCCGATCAGAGCGGGCTTGGCGGTAGTGTGGAAAATCTCGCATTGTGAGCACCGAAAAACGGCGCGGTCACCACATCTCAACTGAGCTTCATGGTCAGATAAATAGCAAAGCTGAGCAGAGCTATCACGACAGCGCTTGTCACATACAAACGAATAATGAATTCCCGCTGGCTTGCTCTGGCCTTCTGCAGGCGCTCATCAATCGCCTCGGGATCGTTGCTTGAGGGCGCGGCAGAGGATTGCACGACCTTCAAGGCCTCGAGCCCTTCCCTAACTCCAGCCGGGGTCTGATCCGCTCCGCGAGAATCTTCCATAGCAGCCTCTTGCCTTCTTTTTTTAACAAGTCATGAGCACTCAACTTCCCGCTTATCTTACACACCACCGCCCACTCCCGACAAGAAATCCTGATTGGGCTATGGCGAGACCAGGCAGACCCCGTGAGATAATCCGGCTTATTCGTGCACCGGCATTGATCTGCCGAGCTCAGAGAGGAATGACCAAATGAACGGGATGAGAATGTCACTCGGGGGAATGGCAGTCATCTGCTCATCCCTTTTTTTCACCAGTATTCATGCACAGGAATCCAGAATCGCCACGCAGTCGGTTCGTTGCGCAGCGATTTTCTCGGTGCTTGGAGAAACCGCTGCGAACGAGCCAAAATATCAAACCAGATTCAAGACTGCGGAAACGATTTTTTCCGAGCTGTTCGTTAAAGAATATCGCGACAAGAAAGACAACGTAACACTGGATGAAGCCCATCGCCGGCGCGATTTAGTTCTGAAAGAATTCAAAGACACTTACACAAACCGCCGCGCTTACATCATCGAAGAAACCGTCTTGTGCGGCGCCTGGGGCGAAGGATTTCTAGTTCAGGGCGACACCTACAGTTACGTCCCTGTCATTCCCAAAGTGATACCACAAACTATCAGAGCAGACTACGAAGCCCGAGGCAGTACCGCATTCGCGGGCTGGGTACTCAGATAGCAGAAGGAAGAACTCATGATCAGATATCTGACGGTGCTGCTAGTGCTGTGGGCCATAGCGGGAACTCAGCTCGCTCAGGCACAAAGCCTGTATGACGGCAGTGGCCGCCAAATCGGTCGTGTTGATGGCGAAAGGTATTACGACAGCTCAGGCCGACAGATAGGTCGTCAGGATGGCATGCAAATTTATGACAGCTCAGGCAGGCAACTTGGGCGTATCGACGGCGATCGCATTTACGATAGCTCGGGTCGGCAAATTGGGCGTATTGATGGTGAGCGACTCTACAGCAGTTCGGGCACCGCCATGGGACGTATCGACGGTGAGCGTATTTATGATGCCTCTGGTCGGCAAATTGGGCGCACTGACGGACTGCGCCGCATGCAGATCATTATTTGGTTTTATTTTTTCATGTAGAACCGTCTGACCAGCTCAGTACACAGCCTGTACTCTGCTCGAAGGCCGCGATATCTTCTGCGGTATCGAGATCAATAATGAAATTTTCGTTGGGCGTTTCGTACCGATACACCAGCGCAGGATGTTCATCGATATAGCGCCTGAAATCTGCGTCATCACCACTACGCAGCATGGTTGCGATCACTTCACCTGAAAACAACACAGGATTGCCGCGCTGACCTTGCACTACCGGATAAAGCACACCGGTGTCAGGTGGACACTGCGCAAAGGCGGTGATCAACTCTCTCAAATCAGCAGTGCCAATCAATGGCTGATCTGCCAGCACCACCATCACCCTATCGAACCCGGAACCCAGGGCAGCGACACCCAAACGGACCGAAGATTGCTGACCGCGCTGCGGCTCTGGATTTCTGACAAAGCGCACCGCCTGATCACTGATCGCCACTTCAATCTGCTCATGATGATAGCCCGTGACAACGACAATCTCGTCGACAGGAATCTCGCGCAGGGCCGTCAAGTGCCGATGAATCAAGGGGAATCCTTGCAAACGCAGCAGAGATTTAGGCACCGATCCCATACGCGAGCCCTCGCCCGCTGCGAGAAGTACTGCACCGATTTTCATGGGTTTATCCGGATTCATGAAGTGAGTAATATCTGACTGCATCCCTATGATGAGCTAGACTACGGTCGCCTGCGATTTTATAGTTTCCATTACAAAAATGTCATTCCCGCAGATGATTTGCAGTGCGCTTGCCGGCGTCATCATGACGGCCCTGAGTCTTGCATGGGCAGGGCCAGTCGATGCACCTGCCACGCAGACAGTGTCCGATACGCCACTGGACGCGCCAGCATCGAATAAAGCTCAGTCTCCTGTGGCACCCGAGGCAGTGATCACCGCATCTTCAGAAACACAGACCGAATCGCTATCGCAGGGCATGAGCATCGTATCTGAAGCCAGCAAGTATATGGGCATACCTTATCGTTGGGGTGGCACATCGCCACTGACCGGCTTTGATTGCAGCGGTTTTGTGCAGTTTATTTTTCGCCATACGCTGAATATCAAACTACCTCGGATGCCCGTGGACATGTCGCGCCTGGGATCGCGTGTCAGCCGTGAAGAACTCGCCCCCGGCGATCTAGTGTTTTTCAATACGCGTGGCGGCAAGTTCACGCACGTTGGAATTTACGTCAACGACGCTCAATTCATTCATGCACCTATGCCAGGCACTCGTGTAACTATGAGCCGCATGGATAGTACCTATTATCGCCATCGATTCACTTATGCGGTACGTATACCATTTGAATGACACTTTCAGAATTTTTCTCTTACTAGCTTATTGATCCAATGAACCTATACCCACGTCACCGAACCCATTTTCTAAGAAACATGCTGCTCACCGCTCTGACGATGTTCAGCGCGGTCTCGATGCCTGCTGTTCAGGCAGAGACTCCGTTGGAAGACAGCTTGCCAAAATTTGTAAACTGCTCGGGCACACCGATCGATCCCGCAGCAAGCGACATTCGTCTGGCTGCAACAGGCGATCTCGTCTTCTCGGAAAATCCTCAGATCAACCGCAATGCCTTTACGGAATTCATGCCTTTTCTGAGTAAAGCAGATCTGGTCTTGGGCAATCTGGAAGGACCCATCACGGATGCCAACACACCACGCAAGCCTTATGTGCCAGGGCGCTCCTACTCTTTTCACTATCCCGTCGAAACCGCACAGATTCTGAAAAAAGCAAATTTTCATATTTTGTCGATTGCGAACAATCACGCGCAGGACTATGGCCCAACGGGTTTCGCTGATACACAACGGCATCTGACTGCGGCAGGAATTGAACATACGGGTCTCAAAGGCAGTTACGTGATTCGACCCGTCAAAGGGATCAAAATAGGCGTGATCGCGCTTGCGCATTACCCGATGTATAACAATGTGCTCGAAATAGAAGCAACAGCCAAACTGGTTGCTGAAGTGCGTTCCAAGAGCGATCTGGTTATTCTTTTTTATCAGCTCGGTGGCGAAGGCGATGCCTATGCCATGATCACTAATGAAGATGAAGTTTTTCTGGGTGAGCAACGTGGCAACGCAAGAAAATTTGCTACTGCAATGGTCAAAGCCGGCGCAGGTGCACTGATCGCTCACGGCCCGCATCTAGTGCGTGCAGCAGAATGCATCAACGGCGTACCGGTGCTACATTCCATTGGTAATTTTGTTGGTGCAGGTGGCTTGAGTGCGCAGAATCTCGCGAATGTTTCGACTTTTCCCGAAATGATGTTTGATGCCAGTGGAAAATTCAAATCAGTTCGTATCGTACCGGTAACCTTCACGCCGGAGCGTTTGCCCAAAATTGATCCCACAGGTCGCTCGGTGCACCTGATCAATTGGCTCAATTCCCGAGCAACAAAAACCATCCCTGAGTTTCATGCACTGAATTTCAACGGCTACAAAGATCAGGTAGATGTCTTCGAAAAATGGTTCAGGTCGACGCGTTTTGGTGCGCAAGCGCCGCGGGATTGATGAATTGGATTGATCTCTTAATTTACCGTAGCCATACGCGATCCGACCTTGAGCCGGGCGTTTTCAATTTCAGCGGACACCACCGCCTCAAGAGTGGAACTGGTCTTGCCCATGGCTTGGACGAGACGCTCTGTCCAGTCGAAGTATTCAAGCTTGTGCTGATCGGACCAAGCTTTGGGTGACATGGGACTAGCCAGCGTGCGAATGCTTTCGATGACTTCGGCGAGTTTGATCAGCCTGGCCTTTCGAGATAAATGCGGTGCCGAGCGCATGCGCAAGGCCTTGCGGGTGACTGGCGAAAAACGGGGGTGATCCGTCACCTCGGCGACGATGAAAGCGATCTCGCTGCCAAACACGCTCGCCAATTCGGCCTCATTGGTCTCCGTGGTCTGAAGGATGTCATGCAAAACGGCACTCGCGAGCAAAAATGTATCGGTCTCCCCCGCCTCTTCCGACAACACACGAACGAGATCTTCGGCATTGGCGACACAGGAGGTACCCACCTCCGATTGAGGCTTGGCGAGCGCTAACTTCCCGGCTCGGAAAGCTTTCGCTTTGTCGATGAGTGGAGACTGGATCGTCATGATTTCCTATTCGATAACATCATTAAACTTCGACTTCAGCGTACATCGGCGCTGGCCTTCCGGTCCAGCACGGCGCAGCTCTGCGCATGGCGGCTTTACAGGGTACTTATCGACAGCAGACGCTCTTTCCAGAGGCCAGTCTGCAAACGCATGCTAATCTGCTGCCCCATGTCCAGCTCCAGCCTTCCCGTCAGTCCCGATCTGATCGACTCGCGTTACGCATTCTGGCGTCTGCTCAACACCCTGGTTCTCGTTACCCTGGGCAGCGCAGCCATGTATGTGGTGGTCGTGATTCTACCGGTCGCACAAGCCGAATTCGGCAGCGATCGCGCGGGCGCCGCACTGCCCTACACCGCACTGATGATCGCGTTCGGCATCGGCAGTCTGGTCATGGGAAGACTGGCGGATCGCTTCGGCGTTTATCGCGTGCTCATCATTGGCGGTCTGGGCAATCTCGCTGGCTTCCTTTGGGCCAGTCAGTCGCCTGGCTTGGCGAGTCTGACACTCGCCCATGCCCTGCTTGGCATTGTGGGTTGCTCCGCCACGTTCGTTCCACTGCTGGCCGACACCGCACTTTGGTGGAAAAAACGTCGTGGCATAGCAGTAGCCATTTGCGCCAGTGGCAACTACGTCGCAGGAACCGTCTGGCCGGTTGTGATGCAGTGGGGTATAGACCACTTTGGCTGGCGGGCCAGTTATCTCACGCTGGGCTGCTTTTGTGGTGTGGGCATCATGCTGCTCGCACTGCGCATGAAAGTCCGCCCACCGATTGCAGATGCAGTCGCGGAAAATCCGATCTCGGCTTTTACCTCAGACCGACCGTTTGGTCTGAGCCTGACACAAGCGCAGGTGTTGCTCTGCATCGCTGGTATGGCCTGCTGTGTCGCCATGTCCATGCCGCAAGTACACATCGTTGCCTATTGCAGTGATCTGGGTTTCGGTGCGGCGCGTGGTGCGCAGATGCTATCGCTCATGCTGGGCTTCGGCATCGCCAGCCGACTGGTCTCGGGGCTTATTTGCGATCGTATCGGCGGCATACGCACGCTGCTACTGGGCTCGACCTTGCAGGGTATCGCGCTGCTCTTGTTTATTCCTTTCGATGGTCTGATGTCTCTGTATGTAATTTCAATTATGTTCGGTCTGTTTCAAGGCGGGATCGTGCCATCCTACGCAATCATCGTGCGCGAGTATTTTCCTCCGGCTGAGGCTGGCGCTCGCGTAGGCTCCGTAATCACTGCAACACTGTTTGGCATGGCACTGGGTGGCTGGATGTCGGGCAAAGTATTCGACCTGACCGGCTCTTATCAGGCGGCCTTCATCAATGGCGTCGCCTGGAATTTACTCAATCTTTCAATCGCCGGTTGGCTCTACTGGCGCATAGGCGGATGGCGTCGCCCTCACAACGCCTGAATCACAAACGAAATACCACAGCGGTCACGTCATCGCGTCGCAGATTATTGCCCTGCCAAGCATCGAAGTCTGCTTTCATTGCCTTTGAAATTTCGCTCACAGGGGCATTGGCATTGTTCATGAGCACCGATTGCAGACGGCGATAACCGTAACTGACCCGACGATCATCGGGTCCGCCAATCTGATCGGTAAATCCGTCAGTAACGATCACGAAGGTGTCATCCTTTTCGTAATTAATGACTTGAAGTTCGGGCCGATCATCTTCGGTCAGCCGTTGCGAATAACCCAGACTGATGCGGGCTGCTGGATGGCGCAATACCTCGCCGGAGATTTTCAATTGCCACAATTCCAGCTTCGCACCGGCATACTCCAAACGTCGACGCTCGGGATCGATACGGAGAATACAAGCATCGCAACCATCATCACTTTCACTGTCCGGACGGTCCTGATTCAGCCCTGTTCGAACATAGTGATCGAGTAATTGCAAAGCATCGACTGGATCGTGATCCGTATCCGTTGCGTAAATACGCTCGAACGAATTGCTCACTAGCAGTGACAGCATCGCGCCCGGCACACCATGCCCAGTACAGTCAGCCACAGCCAATACAAAAGGCCCTTCATGTTTCGATGAAGAGACCCACCATAAATCACCACCTATAGTGTCTCGCGGCTCCCAGATGACATCGAAAGAAGCAAACCTTCCCTCAAGTCGCAAGGCGCGTGGCAATTGTCCTCGCTGGAGACGACTCGCATAATTTACCGAGCCCACCAGCATCTGATGGGCCTCATCAAGCTCTTTGTGCTGGGAGGCGAGCTCCGCAGTGCGCTCGGCCACCGTTGCTTCGAGTATGCGATTCTGTCCCTCGACTAATTCCTGTTGCGCCTTCAAATTGATGGCCAGCTCTTCCTGTAGCCAGCGGGGGCGACGCACCCCAGCTAGTCCCATGATAAGAGTCTCACAGCACAAGCCTATCGCCTGAGCCGTATTGGAATTCTGCATCAGCAGCCCGAAACCTGAGGGCTCGAGCAATGAGAAAGGTGAAGGTACGCCGGCCAGTCCAAGAATGAAAATCGAGCGGAATGTCAAATACGGCACGATTGCATACATAAAAAATTTGGCAATATTCAAGCCTTGACGGTAACGAATGAATGCAATTGTGTAGAAAGAAATCAACAGCATCAAAGTAATCACGCCCAGCGGCAGCCACAGGATTTTTACAGATATTTCATGGGGAACAAACGACGTTAAAAGGTAATGTCCTGCATAGACGGCGACATACAGATAAACCGCCTTGTGAACCATAGGGAAATGCTCGCGGACATTGAGAAACGATGCCGCAAAAAATGCGTAACAGATCGCTTGCAAGTAGCCAAAGCTGACAAACAAGGGCCAATAGACGCTCTGATGTCCATACGTCAGGCCCTCGACATCAATTACAAATTCTGACAGGCGTGGGCCCTCGGGCATGGAATTGCTCAAGATCTGACAGAAAGCCACCACAATCCAGATGCTGTAGGCAAAGCTTGCGCCATCCTTGTTTTTTGCTGCTGAAAATGATCCGAATACAGCCAGTGCAAACAAGACACCCAGCAGCGCACCCTCAAGATAAAGACCGAAACGTCGCGCCTCGGAAAATTTCAGTTCGTCGTAAAAGTTGAGGCTGAAGCTCCTTGGAGGAAGATTGCTATTTGCCTGCACCTGCGTTACGACCAGTACTTCTTCACCGGGATGCAGAGAAAATCGCGTGAATTGGCTCTCGGTCTTTCTCGATCCTAAAGCAAAGGGATTGACATCGACGAGCCGGTTATAGCCGGCATAAAAAACACCGGACGCTTTCAAAGACTCGACTCGGCCATCAGCACGTATCACATGACTATGAATGGTTTCCCAGCCCGAAGGATCGATACGCAGAACGATATCTTCTGGCAAACGGCTGCTGAATTTCTGCGCTACCCAATAACGACGTCCCGGTTTGATTTGCTGAATATCGGCAGGTGGCCTGAACGCGGCTGATGACGCGATGATCTGGGTAATATCTTGCTGACTGCCTGCATCATCTAATACGCGGACATCGCGCTTGTCGCTGAAGATGACGGGTGTGTCATTACTGACCGCATAAGCCGGCAGGTCGCTGAAGGCCAGTACATGCGACTGATAGCCCAGGCCAAGTGCACATAGCCAAAGATAAATTATTTTTCTCATTATGCATCTCCTCCGACAGCTGGCACGGCTGGGCCGCTTTGTTGTTTTAATTGGGCTCCAATGCCAAATTACGGCAGTTTAGGGAGTCCAGCAAGGGGGAAGTCTGGAAAAATGCGTGTCAGTCAGTCCTTAGGACACGCCTCACAAATGTAATTGCAAAAAAATTAAAATTTTGGTTATTGCGATGCAGATATGACAATGTGAAATTGGGTAGACGAGACATCTCAGTCTTCACTGATTTTTTCAGCTTCCTCGCTGGTCAGAAGAAAGGCTTCCAGATCGCGATTGAATTCATCCGCTTCATCGACGAACAAAGCATGCCCTGCGTCGTTGTAGATTCTTGTCTGACCCTGAGGATGCTTTTCCAAAAAAAGCTGAGATTGCTCTACGTATCGCGGCGTGATCGCATACCAAATCGGTCGATTCGTGGCGTAGACAGCGCCACGATAGTATTCACGCTCATAGGGCTTGGTCAGCACATCGAAGGCATCGGACGGATTTTTTGCCAGCCGTAACCCGGACTTCTCCACCAGTTCAATCAAGTCCGCATCAGGTGTCTTTTTGAATATCGCGCGCGAGAATTCTTTGATGTACTGAGTGAATTGCGCTTGTGTCATTTTCGCGCGTGTGTTGCGGCGAGCCTTGGGCGGGTCGCCCTCGCCTATCGAATTGTCGATCAGCACCAGGGCCATCATGCCATCCTGGCCATAGCGCGTCAGATAATCCAGAGACTCCATCACACCGAGCGACCACCCCAACAAAACAAATCGTTTGGATTTCAGATGGGCGATGAATTCCTTGATATCGCGTGCGCGCAACTCCGCCAGACGTGGACCACGGTAAATATCGGAGGTGCCCTGTGATCTGGGGTTGAGTGAATGGACTCTGTATCGTTTCGAGAAATACTCCAGCTGAGATTGAAAAATCTGGGCAGGCATCAGCCAACCCGGAATGAAAATCAGATCGATATCACCCGACCCACCAGTGACATAAGTAAGACGGACTCGATCGGACGTCACAAAGGATTTCTCCTTGAGATTGTCGGACAGGGGAGCTGCTATCCCGGTTTGCTGGCACATGAACAATACGAGGAAAAAAACTCCGATGAAAAAACGAATGGACTGTAAATTCATACGATGGGTATTTGACTGACTGACGCTCAATTTCTCACCTCAGATCATGAAGGTCGCATCCACGGGCCGGCTTTGCGACCTGAACAACCCGATCATACATGGCCGCTAGCCAGCAGGGCTTTTGTGCGCGCTATGGGGACTTGACACTGGAGAACTCCAGCCAGGCTACGAAGCGTCTGGCCATTTCACGATAGCCCGCAGGCGTGAGATGAATCAGGTCATTGGCCATCCAAGGTGGGGATCGCTTCATCAACGCATAAGCGCCACCCATCTCACGCATCACGACCGACATGTCCCAGACCATGCATTGATACTCGTCGCCCAGTTCGCGCTGAATCGCTGCCGCCTGTGCGTGACGCTCAGGGAAAGTCAGCAAGTCGTAATGCGTGGTGACCTGCGTCTTGTTGACGGTCTTGCGTTTGCCAACTTTGACCTTGACGATTTTTTTGATGTAAAACCGAGTCACCCGATCTCCAGGCGTGATCAGAATGCACGCCGCTTGTGGCAATGCGGCACGCATGGCGATCAGGGTCTGACGATAATCCTGGCGATAGCGCTCGGGATTCCAGTTTTTGCCAGTAACGTCATTGGTACCATAGGCAAGTACTACCGCATCATAGGGCCGCTCGGATGTCGCAGCTTTGAAAAATTCGGGCTCGACACTGCGCCAGTAATTGCCGGCAGCACCCGCAATGCCAAAATTATCCAGAACTGCGCCCTGATGATCCTCGGCAAAGAGACCGAGCAGCGTCACGCTCTTTGCTTCGCTCACACGCAACTCGATACGAGAGAGCGGCATTGCCGCCTTGATCTCGACCACCCCGATCGAATGAACGCCCTGAGTATCGAGTGTGCCGAGGTTTTCACCGTCAACGATCACATCAAAGGTGCCGCCACCGGGCTGGCGCAGGAAATGCAGCGCCACTTGATGAGCCCGGTATTTCGCGTGGGTGGATCGCAGATCAATTTCGAGAGACGCGTGCGGCGTGCTCGCCGTCATCGCATACAAACCCAATCCAGAGATAATTTTCGGCGAACCGACTGTTCTCGGGGGGAGCTCTTCTCGCCATTCACCGGTTCTACAGAAAGCACTGACAGGTAAGTTCAATCCCGGGCGACCATAAAGTAGATTGATGTGGCCTGCACCGCCAACACCATAGCGGTCTTGCAGCACTTGTCGGACTTCAGTGGTAAAGAATTCCGCAGCCATATGACTGCCACCCCAAATGCCAACGCGCGCGATACGCTGGCGTGACGCAGCCGTCAGCGTGGCATGGAATCTTTTTATCCACTCCGATTTGGGTAGATTAAGACGCAGTTCTTCAGGGCTGGGCGGCGCAAGTGCCTTTTTAAGCATCGCCGCTTCCTCTTCTTCAGTCAGGGGAATGATCTCCTCTTCGCTGCCTGCAGGTGCCGGATCTTGTTTTTGTTGATTACCTTGCGAAGGTGCGGGGCGACGCTCTGGCGATTTTCTCCGCTGCGATGTCGTACACTTCAGCGCGTCCATGTCTTTGCCGCCTGCGACACTCAATATCGGATGCGCGGCTGTCGATGGCGTCTCGACCAGTGCTGTCTCTGCGGATATGACGGCAGCTGGCAAGAGCGCCAGCACCAGTAACAAACGACCGTAGGTTATTTTCATCATTACTGGGCTGCCTCGAAACGCTGATAGCTCTGCAACAGCGCATCGGAGAAGGCATTGCCGATACGGTGTAATCCTTTTTCTGTCAGATGATTCAGATCAGTCCAGGCCAGGCCTTGCGACAGCCAGCGCGCGAAGGAATCCCGACCACCCATGAACTGCCAGGTATTCCAAAACGCACATCCATTCTCCAGACTGACCTGACGCTGATACGTCACCATGCGCTCGATCAGCGGGCGCGAGGTGATACGACCATCATCATTGAGCACGCCCTGATCCAGCGGACTCATCACCAGACACGCGGCTTTCGGCGCGCCCTGACGTAGCACTTTGAGCGCGGCTGTAAATCCCTCTTTGTAGACGCGCCCTTCAGGGGTCATCAAACCACCATGGTTTGTTTCATTCCCACCCAACATGATGACGATCAGATCAGGATTACGGGTAGCGGTTTGCTCGGCAAGATGGGCTGGATCGAACTGACGTATGGAACCACTGGCAATGCCGACCACTGCCGTGGTCTCCCATGTGATGCCCTGTGCCGCCTCAACAACTGCGCCATAGACTTCAAGGTTGGGTTCGGCCACCGTGATCTTCACGCGCGTAATGGGATCTGTGCTTTCAACGATCCATTGGTCGAAAGTCTGATGCTCTACGCGTTTGGGTAAGTCGATTTTTTTGCCATTGACTTCGAAGGCAGGTACCTCGTCACGTCGGGATTTTTGCGCATACAGCTCAATATGCTCACCCATCACAGCCTTGGGCTTGGGTGGCGAAATCAGGACCTGACTTTTGGCATGCGGTTTTGCCACCACACCCCCAAGTCCGTAGCGACCATTATTTCCGCCAAACAGAATAGTTTGTACGTTCCATTCGCCGGTTCGCTCGACGCGCACATCATCGCGGCGCATCCAGCGTGGATCCATACCCGCAACGAAAAATCCCGGACCACCATTGCCAAAGCTGGTCTGCATACGGGTGCGCACGGTTTTCGCAATGCCATCACCTGCCAGCGTGGAGTCGCCGTAATGCAGCACTTTGACAGGACCTTGCTTGCGCTCTTTGAGCGCTCGAAAAAAACTGGCCAGATGCTCTTCACCATATAAATGCGCGACGCTGGCATTTTTTGTTATGGGTGGGCTGGTCGCTGCTGCCGCCGCCTTCTCGGGATCGAGATCCTCTGGAGCCTTGCCTTGGGGCGGCTCATTGGCAGTCTGCGCCGCTGGCTTGTCGGTAGCAGCGCTCGGTTCTTGCACAATCGGTTCTTGTGCAATCGGATCTAGTGGTGTGGGTGCTGATGTCTTGTCCGGCTGCGACCAGACCAGAGGGCCCAAGGCGCGGGTGGGCCGAAATGAGGCCATGTCAGCAATGTAATAACTGGGCAGCACGGTCGCCAGACCAAAGACCAGTATGGCGAGCACATGAAGTGGGGGAGTCAGTCGGTCATTTGCAAGCATCGTCAGAAATTCCTGTAAATGAAATTCAGCGCCTGGCCACCGGACAGATAAGCGCCCGTCAACAAGACCACACCAAAGATAACGCCCTGAATGAAAGGATGCCGCCGCTTGAATGCGGTGCGTGTCGCTTCCGTCACCCATACAGGTGCAAAGCAGGACAAAATACCCGCGATCAGGCAAATCCAAAACATGATTGAAAATCGCGGCGAGCCTGATAATTCGGATTCAAACATATAGCCCGCAAAAGCCGCTGCATCATCCAGCGTTGGCGTCTTGAACAAAATACGAGCAACCACGACAAAACTGAATGTCGCTAACCACCCGGCAATCTGCAGACGTTTTTTATACGTGACTGTCCATGACTGCCACCAACTCTGAAAACGTAGCCAGCGATTCATGCAGACTGCCGTGCCATGCAACAGACCGTACAACAAAAAATTGAGCGTGACGCCGTGCCATACGGCCAATAGCAAAATCGAGATCATCACATTGCGATAAATCTTCCATCGCTCGACTCTGCTTCCACCCAGAGGGTAATACACATAGTGCGTGACCCAGGCAGAGAGACTCATGTGCCATCGACGCCAGTACTCTGCAATCGATGAAGCGTGATAAGGACGATTGAAATTTTCTGGCAGCTTGAGACCCAGCAAACGAGCAGAACCGATCACGACGTCTGTGTAGCCCGAAAAATCCAGATAGATCTGAAAGGTGTAAGCCAGCAGTGCGATCTGGATTTCCAGCGATGAAAAGCTGCCCGGATCCGTGAATATAGGATCAACGCCCGCCTTGGCGATCACGTCCGACAAAATGAGTTTTTTTACTAGGCCACGGACGATGCGCCACAAGCCTTCACGGATATCGTCACTGCTGACATCGCGCCTGTTGACAAGCTGGTTGACGAAGTCTGATGCCCGCAAAATTGGTCCCGCGGCCAAGTGCGGAAAAAATGTCATGTACACCGCGTAGTGCGGCCAGACACCGGTATCTAACTGACGGCGGTAGCGATCGACGGTGTAGCTCACCGCTTGAAAGGTCATCACAGACAAGCCCAGCGGCGGCAACCATCCCGAGAGGCCCTCTGCTTCCAGCCAAGCCGGATCAACCAGTCCCCACAAACCTGCCTTGATGAATTTGTGCAGCAGCAATGGACTGATTTCCAGCGCGATCAATAAGCCCAAGGCCTTGCGATTACGCGGGCAGTGGCGCTGAATCAGCATCGCACCGCACCAGGTCACGATCAGCAGCGCCAGAATCAGCAGGAAGTTAGTCCAGCCGTCCGACCACAAGGTGATCACACCACCCAGCAACAACAGACACAGACGTGTGATCTGAGATTGACTGAGCAGATACAGCGCAACCAGTATCGGCAGCGCCAGCAGGTAGTTGGAGGAAACCAAACCGGTCTGGCCTTATTTTTTACGGGTCGCTGTAATCACCGCATAGGTACCGTCTTTGTAATACCCCATGCGGAAATTGAGTGGACGGATATCTTTGCGATCTTCAAAGGCTTTCGCCAGGTCTCGCTGATACGCATTGAAGGCGTGATGTGCGCGCTCGAATTTTCCGTAGAGCTGGGTGCTGAAGCTGGCATCCAGTTTGACGTATTGAATGCCGGTTTCATCCTGAACGATGAAGGGGGCATTGTTGATCACGGCGTCCGCAGTCATCGAGAAATTTTTGTTTTGCGGCAGATGTGATGCCGCCTTGAACAAGATCGGATTGGCAGCAAGCTGTTTGATCAAAGTGTGATTTTTGGGTGATGACTGGAGACCTTTGTTGGATAAATCGATGCGCAGGTAATCCAGCGTCACCGGGCGGCCATTCTTGGTGAGTTTGAAACGCACTGAGGTCCACTCTTTGGTGGTGACTGGCAATTCGATGATTTCGCCCTTCTCATTCCAGTCAATGGGGACAACATCGTTAATAACAAAACGCTGGAGCTGCAGTGTCGTTGCCAGAAAGGTGCTGGCACCAATATGAACCTGATTCTGGTACACATACTGATCGAGGTACTCGGTGACAAAAAATCCATCACGCCCGTAGTTTTGCCATGCCGCGGTCAACACATTAAGGGTCTGATCCAGCGTGGCCGGGTTCAGTGTGCGCAAATCAATCGGCTGGTAGGCGCGCTGCATCGCGACCATTACATAGCGCCGCGCATTCGGATACATCTGGTAGACGGAGGAAAAATCCGGGCCAGAAAAAGGATAAAAAACAGTCTCTCGGAATGCCGGCACTTCTTTCTGCGACCAGGCCATCATGGGATTGGCGATTTTCGTAACGTACTGAGTCCAGTTTGAACGTACCTGATCGGAGTAGCGCTTCCACTGCTCGGTATTCAATGCCGACGGTAATCCAGATGGCAATGCAGCGCCGGATAATAGGGTGGCAGTTTCCTGAATACTGACCGGCGGGATCATGGGGTTCACATCAACAGCCTGGGCGGCGTGCACGAAAACAAATGCTGCGATAAAACTGGATATGCCGTTCAACGATGCTTTCATTTTGATGTTTTTGTTTTAAATTCAGGAGGGTGCTGGATGGATCAATGATGGCGAGCCCGCGTGCATGGGTATGCGCTCTAGTGACAAAAAAATAACCGGCCAGATTATGCGCAGCCGCAAAAATTCTTGGGGCTGTTTTATCAGAACTTCAACTGATTTTGATTGTACCAACAGAGCCAACACAAGGTTCTTATTTTTGTTCCATTCACTCGGGCAGATTATTATTTTGATTGCCATATTAGTAATAGATCATGCGGAAACGGATTTGCACGGATATTATTCGCTTGGACAAACGCTAACCAAATGCGTTGCACCCCAAACTTTCAACAAGCACTGGCACAACCCATGAAACAAACGATAGTGACGCTGGACATGGAAGGTGTTCTGACACCGGAAATCTGGATTGCCGTGGCAGAAAAAACCGGTATCGAGGCATTACGCCGAACAACGCGGGACGAGCCGGACTACGACAAGCTGATGCGCAGCCGTCTCGAGATACTCGATCAGCACGGACTGACGCTATCTGCAATTCAAGCAGTGATTGGTACTCTGGAGCCACTTCCCGGGGCGAGAGATTTTTTGGATACCTTGCGTTCGAAGGTCCAGCTGCTGATCCTCTCGGATACTTTTGAACAGTTCGCAGCGCCATTTATGCGGCAACTTGGCATGCCCACCCTGCTTTGTCACACGCTCCTGATCAGGGATGACCGGATTGTCGACTACCGGCTACGCATTCCGGATCAAAAGCGTGAGGCCGTACTGGCGCTCCAACAACTCAATTACCGGGTGATCGCCGCCGGCGATTCATTCAATGACACCAGCATGCTGGGAGCGGCAGATGCGGGATTCCTGTTCCACGCACCCGAGAATGTCAAAACCCAATTCCCTCAATTTACTGCGGTAGATGATTACGACGACTTGCTCGCGCTGATCGAGAACGCAATGAACTGATATTAAGCAAAATAACAATTTGGCAATATTTGTCGCATAAGCTCACGAAATCATAATTTCGTATCAAAGCTTTATCAAAAACGCTGATTACTCCATATAATCAGCGGTCTGCATTTTCCGAGCATCGCTGTGACGCACCAGCAGAAACATACCGACTATCTGCCTGGCCTTGAAGGCTTGCGTGCACTCGCGGTACTCGCCGTCATTCTTTATCACCTGGATATTCCCGGCTTGTTTTCTTCGGGTTTTCTGGGCGTCGATATCTTTTTCACGGTCTCGGGCTTTCTTATTACGGCTCAGTTAATCCGGCAATTCCAGACGGATGGCACGATCGCTATTGGCAATTTTTATCTGAAACGCGCACGCCGATTATTTCCGGCGGTCCTGGTTTTGCTTATTTTCTGCATCCTGGTCACTGAGTGGTTCGTCAGAGATGCGGCCTGGCGCACGCGTTCCGATTTACTTCCTGCGCTTTTTTATTTTTCGAATTGGTGGCAAATCTTTTCGGAGCAGTCGTATTTCGAGATGTCCGGCCGACCCGCCCTATTACAACATCTATGGTCGCTGGCCATCGAAGAGCAGTTCTACATTGCATGGCCTTTGGTGCTGCTGGTGATGTTGCGTCATTTCCGAGAGCGCGGTGTTTTGTTCGTCGCAGCTGCCCTCGCGCTAATGAGCTCGGGGTGGATGATTTACTTGTCCGCCAGGTACGGCTACCCCCAGTCTCAGGACCCCAGCCGTATTTATCTGGGAACGGATACGCACACCATGGGATTGTTTTTAGGCGCAAGCCTGGCCGCTGCCTGGAATCCATGGAAGTCACATGCCTCGCCCGGGACACAAGTTACGCGTGCGCTGACTGATTTTGTTGGCGTTATCTGCATCAGCGCTCTGCTGTGGGCAATGCTATTCGTGACGGAATATGACCGCGCCTTGTATCAGGGTGGTTTTTTCTGGGTATGTCTGTTTTCGATTGGGCTGGTATTCGCCGCTTCGCAAAAAGACAGCACTTTATCCGCCTGTCTCAGCGTTCGCCCACTGGCTTGGCTGGGCAAGCGATCCTATGGGCTATATTTGTGGCACTGGCCTGTCTTCGCTCTGCTGCGTCCCGAATTCGAACTCTCTGATAACGCTTGGGTACAGGCGGCAATCCGCCTGACGCTGACTCTGATACTGACAGAACTCTCTTACCAGCTGATTGAAAATCCGGTCAGAACAGGCGAAGTATTTCGATGGCCGGCACAGAAACGCTATGGGTTTTATTCGGTCTGCATCGCCGGTATCGCATCAGCAGTTTTAACGATACAAATACGCCCCGCACCCGTTGAAAAGAACAAGGTACTTGCCAACCTGGTCAGCGATGAAGTATCGCAGGCTGACGACTCGCCACATGAAAGCGAGATTGCGGCTCACCAGATGCGTGCCGCCTGTATTCGTTCTGTATCGAATAAATTTTCTATCAAGTCAAAACCGCTGATTACTGTGCTCGGCGATTCAGTCTTGCTGGGTGCAAGTGACCATCTGGCAAAGAAAGTCGAAGGCCTGGAAATTGATGCTGCAATTGGACGTCAGGGCAAGGATGGATTGACTCGTCTCCGAGAGCTGAAAGAAAAAAATGAACTGGCCGATATCGTCATTATTCATCTGGGGACAAATGGTTATTTGTACGAAGCGCAAGTCAGGGAAGTGATGACACTGCTGTCTACGGTACGCCAGGTCGTCTTCATTAACGTCAAGGCGCCACGCCGCTGGGAAAAATCCAATAACGAGCTACTCAAAAATATGAGCAAGGATTTTCCGAACGTCAAACTGATTGACTGGCGCTCCATCGGGCAGAGTCATAAAGAGTATTTTGGCAAAGACCACATTCATCTGACCAAAAAAGGCGTGCGCGCAATGACAACCGAAATTTTGCGCGTCTCCGGCCTACCCGTTCCGGCAACGAATGAAATCAACAAAACTTTGAAGGTGGTGCCTTGCAGCGTCAGCAGTAAACGATGACAAGTGCATACGCAACCTGCCAAAGCCTGCGAGATATCCTGAGCGCGAATTGATGCCTATGCCGAACAATAAATACCGAATCATTGCTGTGGTAATGGTCTTGCTGCTGTCACTGCTTGCTTTTCTGTGGCTGCGCACGGCTCCCATCAAACATACGGCGCCGCAAGTTGTAACCGCACCGCTAAAGCCAGCAGCCGAGGCGTCACCCCAAAAACCAAGCAGACCAAGCGTACAACGTATTTTGTTTGCGGGCGATTCAATGATGCAGGGTATCGCACCGATCATCATGCGCGAGCTGAAAGCGGCGCATCCCGATTGGCTATTGCGCAACGAGAGTCAGCAAAGCACCGGATTGAGCATCAAACGTCAGCTGGATTGGGTTGAAAAAATAAAAAGTGAAATTGTTGCGTACAAGCTGACCACCGTCGCTGTATTTCTGGGACCGAATGACCCTTGGGATATCTACGAAAAAAAACAAGTGATCCGTTTCCCATCGCCGGAATGGGAGGAACGCTACAGTGCGAGAGTCAGTGAGATCTGTGAATTTGCAAAAGAAAAAAAGGTACATTTAGTTTGGATCGGTCTGCCGACGATGAAGGAGACACGCGTACACCGGGGTGCGACTGTTCAAAATCCAATCTTCCGGGATAACATGAAAAAATATGGCTTTGACTTTGTCTCGACCGAAGCATTGATTGGCCGTCTCGATCAGCCTTACGTCCGTTTCATGACGACTGAAGAAGGAAAAAAAATCAACCTCCGTGCTGATGATGGCATTCATTTCAGCCCACAGGGCCTGCAGAGAATCGCTGCAGCCGTTGTAAAAACGATCGATCCTCCCCAAGATAATTAAGATGACAAACTGGACACGCAAACCAAAAGATTCCATGCAACAGGCCTGTCGCACATGCTGATGCAATCTTTCATTGCCAATGCTCGCTCTGCGGCAGCTGCTTGCACTGGCTTGCTGCTACTGGTGACTACCTGTGCACCACTCACATCGCTAGCGATTGAGCCTGGGCGACATTTTGTCTTCCAGCAAGGCTCGGTGGTTGGCGATCTGCAGTGTCCAGTCAAGAGCAAGATTAACCCGGCACCTTCGCAACAGAACAAAGACATCCTTGAACCTCCCGATGCCGAAGAACTCGATGAACTGGGCATACTGACCACGCGACTCGGGACAAGCGTTGTCCAGAAGCCGGATACAGTACAGAGCGCGCCGGTAGTAACACTACCGGGCACCTCGCGCTCGCAAGCGATGCGAGTGGCCATCTGGGGAGATAGCCACTTGGCTGCGGGGTCTTTCTCTTATGAGCTGAAACGTATTTTTCTGGCGCAGGGTCTGAAGGCCCGGACGCAATTCATTCCCTTCACGATGGGCCGAGCGGGCGTGAACCTGCCACTGCGCAAGCACTGCATGGACCGATGGAAATCTGAGCTAGCTTACATTGCACGCAACGCCGGCATACCCACTGGCGTCGGTCTGAATGTGTTGCAAGGTGAACCAGAGGCCTACCTGTATTTTGATGTGCGTAACGAATCTGGCGAGGCCGATGTCAACAGCATCGAGCTGTTTTTTCATCAAGCACCAGGAAATGGCAGTATCGCGATCAGCGTCGATGATGGCCCGGAAAATAAAATCAGTCTCGACGGCGCGCAGGGCTTTGGCTCTCTGACCATCGTCGGTAATCGTCCATTATCTTTATTGAAAATTCGCGTGAGCGAGAGGCCAGTGCAGTTGAACGGCATGTTTTTGAATTATCGGCAGGCTCCGGTCGCCACGCTAGATTCATTTGGAATACCAGGCGCAACGGTTCGCGCGTGGCAGCAACTGGATCCCGTATATTTTGCCGAGTATTTCAAGGACAGAAAATACGATCTGGTCATGCTGGAATACGGTACCAATGAAGGCAATGCAGCACCTTTCGATGCAGCAGGCTATACAAAAACTCTGGATCAATCGCTGAAAAATCTGCGGCAAGTTTTTCCGCAATCAGAATGTCTGTTGATTTCCCCTGGTGATCGGGGCATCCTGGTACCTCGGTCACGCAAGGTAAAAAAGCCAGGCAAAAATAAAAATATACAAGCGCAGAGAGACAAAAGCGGACACAAGATCAAACCACGAGACCCCGCGGTCTATGAGTACTCGGCTGTGGACTTGCTGCGGTTTTCTGCCATCCACGAAAAAATATCGACCATTCAAAAAGAAATAGGTACGCGCTATGCGTGCAAAGTCTGGAGCATGCAGACCGCCATGGGGGGGCAAGGTTCGGCCTACGCGTGGCTGCTGGCCAATCCGTCGCTGATGTCGAAAGACCTGACCCATTTCACCATCAAAGGCTATCAGCGTCTTGCGCAGGAGCTGGCGACGAGTTTGGGATGGAAAAACGAAGCAGGCCCATCAGGGATCATCGTGCCTGAGCCCTCATCAAGCGATGAGGGCGTGCCAAAGTAAGAACCTTTTTTCAGATCTCGCAGGACGAAAATGCAGCAGCAAGTAAGGAGTGGCGGGTGCACCGGCCGTCAATGAATCATTTCTTGAGGGGGCACTGATTAAATAAAACCGGAAAATTTTTCAGAAAATTTAATCGTGCTTAGTACTTGATTTTGCCTGGCCCCGCGTCGCATAACTTGGCTGGCTCGGCATATAACGCGGCCTTACTCAGCGTCTTCCTATTTATTTTCGGCGTCCACTGCGTCCACAGGCGGCGAACCTTCGGACTCAGATGCAATTGATTTGACGGCTCTCGATGCGGAAGGATCGGGTGTGTTTCGAACGATACCGTTAGCACAATCACGGAATACATCCAGTTCGTATTTGACTTTGTAAACGTAGGGGTGCGAGGTGTCGAAGCCTGCGCCCACATACATCGCGAGGCCGCCGTCCAGAGAGCCTGTCTGTCGAATGAAACTGCTGATAATCCCGGCACCGATCATCATGTTGACTTCCGGATTGAGTGCCGCGTTCTCTCCACCGTAAGCAGCTAGTTTGCGCTTGTGCACATTAGGCATGATCTGCATCAGACCCAGCGCGCCAACGGGGCTGACCAACAAGGGATGAAATTTGGACTCATTGGCGATGATGGCCAGAATCAAGTTCGGATCCAGATCATGTTTGCCGGCCACCTGCTCGGCCAACTGCGTGATCTTTCTTGCCGCGTCCGAGGTGATTTTGTAGCGCCTGCTAATACAGGCAGCCACCCGGTTTTTTGCTGCTGTCTCGATGTATTTCACATGAGAAAGATTAAAGGCAGCCAGGGAGTTCACGGCAAAGTCGTCCGCGGCCTGCGGCGCTTCTTCCACATAAGATTCCCGGGAAGGGGCCTTCAGCAAGAATACCAAGGCCAGCACCATGCTTAAGGCCACGGCCAGCCACAGAAAAATTTTCGTTTTGTTTTGCATGTCGGCCGCGATCCCCGGGAATTGTTCGCTGGTGCCGCCCGACTGTTCGGGCGTTAAATTTTGACAAGGTCTACCGAGGCATTATAGGCCAGCGCCCTGAGTGACGATTTTCCGCCAACCCCAACCACCGCCATCGATGCGAGAAGAAATTTTCCGTGGCGCCCATCTGCGCTACTGCCTATCCCGCCTGCGAACCCGAAAAAACAGCTTCTTCCGATACCGAACCATAAGAGAGACGCTGATTCAATCAGGCCGCCAATTTTTTTGGCCCTGAAAAAAGCTCTCAAGTCCTTGATTTTCCATGACTCTGCACCACAAATACGTGCGAGATCGCCGTAGAACGCGCATTTGCTGGCCGTCTAGCTAGCGCAACGAATAGTCAATCCTCGCACCTAATTTATTGCTATTTATGTAATATTCCGACACGTCGCGGTTTTACTGGCACGTGACTTGCGGTGTCTGAGGTGATTCGCGGTATTTCGACAGCATTGGCAGATGAGCCATCGTGACCGCAACGCAGGATAGATCGATTTCTTAAGGGGATTAGGTATGCTGGAATGTTTGGTAATCGGCGATAGCATTGCGGTGGGTATTTCACAGTTTCGCAAGGAATGCGTCACCTTTGCACGCACGGGCTGGACCTCGTCGAAGTGGAACAAGCAATATCTTCCGACTTTTAATGCACAACTTCCGGTTAAAAGCCTGATCATCAGCTTGGGCACCAATGATTATCAAGGCATTAACACCATTGCAGAGCTCAATAAAATCAGGGAAAACGTCAAGTCGGGGACTCGCGTGTTCTGGGTGCTACCCCCCAAGGCAAAGCTCCCGCAACGCGAGATGGTTCGCGAAGTGGCTGAAATCTGGGGTGACACCTGGTTGTCGGTACCTGAAGCCGAATTAGCGGGCGACAAAATTCACCCAACCCAAGTCGGTTATCGCAATATCGCCGAAGAACCCGCCAGACGCGCCAGAATGCTTGCTGACATTTCATTTATGAAAGATTAAAGTGGCAGCACACGCAAGATCCATCGTTAAAATTTTGCCAAATTGAAACTTTCGATAGTCAAACTCAGGCCATATTCTGCTTGACGGCCTTTCCATCTAATCAATAGACTCCGTGTTCGATTGATACAGGGTGGCCTCGCCGGCCTGCCCTCAGGAAAATCTACCCTATGCCGTACTTGAAACCTGCCTCGCTGGCTAGCATTGCAACTGTGGCCGCGGCCTCATTCTTCCATGTGACTGCTTTCGCCGACCATGATCGCGCCGTGCTGCTTGCTCAATATGAAGACTTGGGCCAGCAGACGCTCGAATTAGCACCTGCCACACTCATGCCCGCCGCAGAAGCTGAACTGCTGGATCAGCAATTCACTGATAATGTTGCAGACCAGGGCGACCTCTGGGACCGTATCCGCAAAGGCTTCGCGATTCAGGAACTGAACAGCCCGCTCGTGGCCAATCACAGCTTCTGGTACGGTGCGCGCCCTGAAGGTGTTCAGCGCACTGCCCAGCGCGCATCTCGCTATCTCTTCCACGTGGTACAGGAATTGGAAAAGCGCCAGATGCCAACGGAACTCGCGCTGCTGCCTTTTATTGAGTCGGGCTTCAACCCTCAGGCTTACTCGCACGCCAAAGCGGCCGGCATGTGGCAATTCATTCCGAGCACCGGCCGTAGTTTCAACCTCAAGCAAAACGCCTTTCGCGATGATCGCCGTGATGTGCTGGCCTCGACCGACGCCGCACTGACTTATTTGCAAAGGCTGCATGGGATGTTTGGCGACTGGCAGCTGGCGCTGGCTGCTTACAACTGGGGCGAGGGTTCAGTGATGCGCGCGATTGCACGCGCGAAAGCGGCAGGCCGCCCGATCAACTACAACAGTCTGTCGGCCTACATGCCCAATGAGACACGCAATTACTATCCCAAGCTGCAGGCACTCAAGAATGTGATTGCCTCGCCAGCGCAATTCGGTGTGAAACTGCCACCGGTTGAAAACAAGCCGTATTTTGTGTCGGTAAAAAAGACCCGGGATATCGATCTCAAGCTGGCCGCCGAATTGGCCGAGATGCCTATGGAAGAATTCAAGGCACTCAATCCTCAGTTCAATAGTCCGGTCATTACCGGCAGTCCGGATACACAGATACTGCTTCCCACATCGAATGCAGAAAAATTCCGCGAAAACCTGAAAAACTGGACTGAAGCACTGTCTTCATGGACGGCGCACAAAGTAACCATCGCACGTGAGCGCATCGAAAGTATTGCGGCACGATTCCAAACCACGCCGCAAATCATCCGCAGCGCCAATGCTATCCCCGCCAACATGCAGCCCAAACCCGGCTCGACGCTGGTGGTACCCAGGACCACGATGGGCAGCGAGATCAATATCGGTCAGGACATCACCGAGAATTCAGTGCTGACGCTTGAGCCGGATCATTCCTCTCTCAGACCTTCAGGTCAGCGCGCAGTAAACAAACGACAGCCCGCGGCCTCGCCCTACGCACGACCACGCAAGCCCGCTTCACGCTGACAAGGCTGACGGATCCAGAGCGGATCCGTTACCGGCACGGATATTTTTGATTGAGAAAATCAAGAATGAGCGTGCCGGCAGAGTCGAGTTGCCGCTCCGGCGTTTCATCCATTTTCTTTACTATCTGTTCGCGCAGCGTTTCTATCTCATGCCCTGCGGGCATTTCGCAATTGCGTCCGTTGCTATCCCCCGCCATCGTCCTGAAATCGACAAAAGCAAGCAGATAGCCATAACAGGCCGCCTTCTTGGTCGCATCAATCGTTTTGCAGAATGACAGCAACTCTGTGCCGTTCATCACATCAAACGCCATTGCAGCGGGCATTGGCAGCCACAGCGACGCGGTGATTGTCGGTAGCATGGCTATGCGCCGAAGCGAGAACCATTGCCTGAAATTCAGTAGCGATCTCACGGGCTTACTCGCTGAAAGAGCAGCTCACCCGTCCAAGCACACCAAAGTCCGCATTAATGCGGTCTTCGGGATGCACCGTGATGGGAACACGGCAGGTACCAGTCGTCACGAACTGATCCGGTTCGCAAGCGATACCCAGTCGAGATAATTCATTGACAAGCCAGGTCAGTGCAACGCGTGGATCACCCAGGACATTGCGCCCAAAACCGGGATCGACAGCAACGTCATTTTGTTTGATCTCAATCGCAGAATCGAGGTAATCAAAATCGCGCCAGTCGCTCTGGCCAGGTCCCAATATAAACAGATTGGCACAGGCAAGATCGGCGATGAGCTGAGGTGCACCGGCGGTCACGAAATCCTCGAACCGCGAATCGGGTATCTCTATCGAGGGATGCATGGTACTGACAGCATCCAGCACCTCCGGGGTGGTGTAACCTGCAGCGCGCGGGGCAAGCCGCTCCCCAAAGCAAAAAGCGAATTCGATTTCAGCCACACGCATCAGATTATCGGTCAGCGACACGTTTGCGCCATCCGCAAGAACACGATCGGCAAACAGGCGGCCCGCAAGCGGTCCATCCACGCCGATATGCTTTTGGCCTTCAATACTTGTTGCCGCAATCTTCCAGCCGGCGACTGACACGCCGTGGCGTTCGGCAAACGCCTGCTGCACCCGATAACCTTCTATCCGATCACGCGGTCGGATCGCCTCAGGCAAATTCAAACACCGGGTTTTATGCTGCCAAAGAGGATAAAGATGGGCAGCTGCTTCTTCGTAACTTGTTGTCATGATCTCGTGTCTCGTGCTTGTCCGGCGCTGCCGGTGGGTCTTGTAATAATGTTTTTGTTAATGTTAATGACAGCCTCGTCGCAATGGTTACACAATTTCTCCACCATAGCGAAACGCAGGGAAATGAGGCACCACGACTATTCTATGGTGAGCCTGTACTTGTGGACAATGTAGAAGCTCGAAAAAGCATGGGCTAGTAGCCGGATTTACAAACCGGCAGGCATAGGGTCTTATTTGTCCGGCGCTTCCGTAGTAAGCTCATGCTCAAAAAATAAACCATCACGCCGGGGGAAATACCATGACCAAGCACAGTGCTTTTATTCGCCTGCACGCACTGGACGACGTACTCATCGCACGCCATCAGCTCGTTGGAGGCACATCGGTTGACAACATCACGGTACGTGGCCTGATCCCTGCCGGGCACAAGCTCGCCACGCGTGATTTGCAAACCGGCGATCCAATACGTCGCTACAACCAGATTATCGGCTTCGCCAGCAGAAGCATTCAGGCAGGTGAGCATGTGCATGTTCACAACTGCTCGCTCGGCGATGACAAGGGTAGTTTTCAGCGCGACTATGCGTTTTGTACGGAGGCACCAGCAGCACCGGCAAAAAAACAGGCAAGCTTCATGGGCTACCGTCGGAGTAACGGTCAAGTCGCTACCCGTAACTACATCGGCATACTCTCTAGCGTGAATTGTTCTGCTACGGTCGCACGCGGCATCGCCGATTTTTTTGCGCGTCGGAGCAACCCGGATGCACTGCGCGCCTTTCCCAATATTGATGGCGTGGTCGCACTCACGCACGGTACCGGCTGCGGCATGGATCACAGCGGAATCGGCATGCAGTTGCTGCGTCGAACCCTCAGCGGCTATGCAAGGCATGCAAATTTTGCCGGCGTACTCGTCGTCGGACTCGGTTGTGAAACCAATCAGATCGCGGCCTGGCTGGATCACAGTCACTTGAGTGAAGGTCCACTTCTGCGTACTTTTAATATTCAGGACTCGGGCGGTACGGCAAAAACCATCGCCAAAGGCATACAGCTCATTCAGGAAATGCTACCTATTGCCAACGAGAGCGAGCGCGAAGTCTGCGATGCAAGCCATCTCATCATGGGGCTTCAGTGCGGCGGCTCCGATGGTTACTCAGGCATCAGCGCCAATCCGGCGCTCGGTGCTGCAGTCGACTTGCTGGTGGCGCATGGAGGCACCGCGATTCTTTCCGAGACCCCTGAAATTTACGGCGCTGAACACCTGCTGACTAGACGCGCTGTCTCGCGCGACATTGGCGAGAAGCTGATTGAGCGCATACGCTGGTGGGAAAACTATACCGCCATCAACGGCGGTGAGATGGATAACAATCCTTCACCCGGTAACAAGGCTGGCGGCCTCACGACCATTCTTGAAAAATCGCTGGGCGCAGTCGCCAAGGGGGGTACCACCGCATTGCGCGCCGTGTATGAATATGCAGAACCGGTGCTTGAGCATGGCTTTGTCTTCATGGATACGCCGGGCTATGATCCGGTCAGTGCGACCGGACAAGTGGCGGGCGGTGCAAATCTGATTTGTTTCACGACCGGTCGCGGCAGTGCCTTTGGCTGCGCGCCTTCGCCGTCATTGAAGCTGGCAACAAATTCGGCTTTGTGGCAACGTCAGCAAGAGGATATCGATATTAATTGCGGCGAGATCATTGAGGGCGAGTGTTCGATCGAAGCGATGGGCGAGCGTATCTTCGCAATGATGATACAAACCGCTTCAGGACAAGCGAGCAAGAGCGAGTTGCATGGCTATGGCCAGAGCGAATTTGTACCATGGCAAGTCGGCGCCGTGATGTGAGCATGCACTGTTCCAACCTCGATCACACATTGCCGTAATGGCTCATGATGAATAAACGTCGCAGCACCTTTATTTACAGTCATGCGCTTTCGTCGGTATCTGTCAGAGAGCAATCAACGAAAACTACTGCCCGATGGTTAATATAATCCGACGGCTTGCTTGCATACGACATCAAGTTCTTCGAACATGATCCCTCAATGAAAAAAATCAAAACCACTGCTATTCGTACCGCCATCCGGCGACCCGTACAACGTCTTGTTGCGATCTCATGGCGTGACATGCTGCTGGTACTCCTGCCGGTACTCATGCTGACAGTCGCGCTGGGTTGGCTGGCAGTCAAACTGATACGCCCTGCACCACCCGACACCGTCGTTATTCTCAGTGGTGCCGAGGACAGCAGCTTTCACAACACGGCCAAGCGCTACGCAAAAATCATCAGCAGCCACGGTATTCAGGTCAAGGTCGTGGTCACTGATGGCTCGGCAGAAAATCTTCAACGGCTACTGGATAGAAAACAGGTCGCTGATGTAGCACTGGTGCAGACTGGCCTGGCCGAAGCTGAGGCATCCCCGGGACTGACATCACTGGGCACCATGTACGTGCAGCCATTTTTGGTGTTTTATCGCGATCCAAAAACGCTGGACCGTCTGACGCAACTCGAAGGCCGACGAATCGCGATTGGCCCAGACGGTAGCGGCACTCGCTTGCTTTCCTTGAAAATGCTCGAGGAAAACGACATGAGTACTACCAACACGCGACTGCTTGATTTTGATGGCGATGATGCGATTGCGGCTCTGCTCACCAAAAAGGCGGATGCCATTTTTCTCACCGGCGAACAAGTACGTGGACGAAAAATTCGCGAACTCATGCGCGCACCCGGTATAAAGTTGATGAGTCTGCGGCAGGCCGATGGCTACTCGCGCCGCCTACGTTACCTCTCGCGCCTTGAGGCACCGGAGGGCAGCTTTGATCTGGGTCTGAAT